>Ga0136639_10000041_pt1 | contig 36469 bp, 38 predicted proteins | sample AntDrymUQ8592106_2_FD_113739 | JGI IMG/M metagenome (GOLD analysis project Ga0136639, IMG submission 113739) | Polar desert sand microbial communities from Dry Valleys, Antarctica - metaG UQ859 (21.06) | ecosystem: Environmental > Terrestrial > Soil > Desert | place: Antarctica: Dry Valley...
AAACTCGAGCCACCAGCCATTCCTCCCTTGCTCCCAAATCCATGATCTCCTATCCCTCTCTCACCTCCCGCCACCATAGCTTAGTTTAGCTCCTCCGTGGCCGGACTTTCGGGTCCACTTCAGTCCGACAGGCTGCTAGGATAACAACTTACTTGCCATCCCGTCGCCTTCAGAGCGCGGTGATGAGGCTGGCGGGGAGTTCCGCAAAGCTGCCGTCGACCCACGTGACGCTGCGCCCCTTGGATGCGAGGAAGGAGGCCCCGATGGCTGCCCGCAGGCCGCTGCCGCAGTGGACCAGGAGGGGCTGGGCAAGCGGGATCTCCTTAAGGCGCGTGGCGAGTTGGGTATAGGCGATGTTGGTGGCACCCTTGACATGAGCGTCGCGGAATTCCTCAGCGCTGCGAACGTCGAGAACCGTGGCCCCTGGGGGGAGGTTTTTCGACTCAGTTCGGACCAGGGAAGTGGTTAGAGACGAGTCAGAGAGCGAGTCCTCCGCACTTATCCAATGCTCGATTCGGTCAAGGCCGATGCGGACCAGCTGGCGCACCGCCTCGGGGAGATCGGATTCCTGCTCGACCACGAGAAGGATGCGCTCGCCCTCGTCCAGATAGGAGCCAGCCGCAGCGATGAACCTGCCTGCCGCCATCGGCGCGTGGATCGCACCGCGCAAGTGGCAACGGGCAAAGGCCTGGCGGTCGGCCCGCAGGTCGAGGATGGCGGTGTTAGGATCTGCTAGAATCTCCGGAAGTCGATTGCTTGAAGTCCTCTCCGGGGTGGGGAGTTCGCCGTTGGGGAGCAGTGCGGGCCCGAGCTTGTTGTCGCGCTTCATGCGGGCAAAGTACGGTGGCGGTTCCGGTTGGCCGGCGAGGATGTGATCAACGAAGGATTCTTGGTCGAGGTTGAGTGCCTCGCGCAGGGCCGGGTTGAACTTGCGTTCGTAGCCTAACACGCTGGTGGGTACCGCACCGAGGTCCTTGCCGCAGGCGCTGCCGGCACCGTGGGCGGGGAGCAGCTGGAGGTGGTCGGGGAGGGCCGCGGTCGCGCGCAGGCTAACATACAGGCTGCGCGCGCCCGGCTTCATGGCACCAATTTGTCCCGCGGCGCTTTCCAGCAGGTCTGGCCGGCCCACGTCGCCGACAAAGATGAAATCGCCGCTGAACAGGGCCATCGGCTCGTCTGCTCCATGGTCGGTGAGGAGAAAGCAGAGGTGCTCGGGGGTGTGCCCTGGCGTTAGAACCGCCTGGAAGCTGAGGTTGCCGACTTGGAACCTGTCACCATCGTGAAGGAAGCGCGCCTTGGGCTCTTCTTTGGCCCATTCGAACTGCCAATCGGACCCGCCCTCAGCGGAGAGATAGGCAAGCGCGCCGTGGCGGGTGACAAGTTCGCGGGCACCGCTGAGGTAGTCGGCGTGGATGTGGGTTTCGGCAACTGCGATGATCTGCAGGTTGTTGGCCGCGGCAATCTGAAGGTAGCGCTCAACATCGCGCTGCGGATCGATGAGGATTGCCTGTTGGGTTCGCTGGCAGCCGATGAGATAGGCGTTCTGCGCGAGCGCGGAGTCGGTGATCTGGCGGAGGAACATGGCGTGCGGGGGAGTGGTTAGGGGGTGTTAGGCTGCCGTGACTGGTTCCACGGCATGCGGGCAAGGAGCAGCGCCATGCCGCACCAGTCGGTGATGCCCGCGAAGATGAGGCCGGCACCGACAAACCCGCTGAGGGCGTAGAAGGCCGGGTTGACCTGGCTGCCGAGGGCGACGCCCGCAAGCACCAAGAGCCCGGCGGTGATTCTAACCTGGCGCTCAAGGGAGATGGAACCCTTGCCGCGAACAAGCGGGTGACCCGCCTGGGTCCATGCACTCAGGCCACCTTCAAGCACCCTGGGATTCCCGGCACTCGCGGCGGCGAGTTTCTCGGCCGCCAGTCCAGCCCGGCGTCCGGTGGCGCAAACCAGCACTTGGGTTGCGCTTTCGGCAGCAAGCTCCTTGAGCGTTGGGCCGCTGAGGCGGTCCAGTGGCACGAGGCGTGAGCCTTCAATGTGCGCGGCGGCGAATTCCGACGGAGTGCGCACGTCAACCAAGCTGAGGTTTTCCCCGGCTGCGATGGCTGCTTGCAGTTGTTGGATGGTCCAGTTCATGTTTATTCTTATATGTCGATTTGGTTATTCTTGCAAGGGGAAACAGTTCGCGCTAGGGTCGGGGGATGAAACTGGGGGTGGATGAGCTTGAGCGGGTGGCGGGATTGTTTCGTGCGTTTGCCGAGCCGACGCGCTTGGCGATTTTGCAGGAACTCAAGGATGGAGAGCTGAGTGTTTCGGAGCTTGTTGGGCTGCTGACGACGAGCCAGGCGAACGTGTCCAAGCAGCTCAAACAGCTGTTTGACGCGGGCGTGGTGACGCGGCGAAAGCATGGCACGCAGGTGATTTACGCGATTGGAGACGCGATGGTTTTCGACCTGTGCAAGATGGTTTGCGACAAGCTCAACCGTGACGCGGCAAGGGGGGGCAAGCTGAAGTTCTAGGCGGCGGTAGTTAGAATGTGCGGCCAAAGAACTTCGGTGGATCCAGAGGCGGTTGGCCGGTGGGAGAGAGGCGTAGAAGGAGGATGCCATAGCACACGGGGATGAGGCCAAAGAGGAGGAGGATTGGCATTGCTTGATGAAAAAGGGCAGCCCAGGCGAAGGTGGCGAGCATGGCGTTGCCTATCAGTATCCAACAACCCGCGAAGGTGCGGTGGCGGCGGCGGTGCTGGTCGCGGATGTCCGCCGCGGCGTGTTCGACGGCGGGCCAATCGTCGAGGATCTCATCAATGCTGAGCCGGCGGCAGGCCAACTCGTGGCGGACCTGCTGGGGCGAGGCGCCATTGGCCAGGTGCAGGGCGGCGGCTTGCAGGGCGGCACGGCGGATCTGCGCGGCGGATGGGCCATCAATTTTCATGTTGGGGATTGCTGGTTGGCAACAACCTCGCCGAGGAATGGTGTGGCGCAAGCCTCGGCTGGCCAAAAGGCTTGGTGCTGTCAAGGTGGGGCGATGAACGACGGGGTGACAGCGACATGCCAGCGCGCGTCCGGCTATCTTGAGCTGGGGATGTCGGAGGAGGCGCTCACCGAGCTTGCCGGAGCGGCGGAGGCCAGTTCGCCCGTGATGCACCTGCAAGTGGAGGCGCTGTTTCAGCTGCAACGCTGGAGCGAGGCGGCGGTGATTTGCCTGCCGATGCTGCAGCGTGAAACCGGCCAGCCGTCCTGGTGGATCCAGGCGGCCTATGCGCTGCGCCGTTCACGCTCGCTGGCCGAGGCGGAGGTGGTCCTGCAGGCGGGGTTCCAACATCACCCGGACGACCTGCTAGTGGCTTACAACCTTGCCTGCTATGCCTGCGTGCAGGGCCGCGCCGACGAGGCGCGCGGGCTGTTGGAGCGGGCGATGCGCGGCAGCCGCGGGGAGGTGCTCAAGATGGCGGCCAAGGACCCGGACCTGCTGGCCATCCGCGGCTGGGTGCTTGATCAGGCGGCTGGGTAGGACTAGCGGAGCGCTTTCGGGGTGCGCAGGAATTGTTGGATTTCTGTGAGCGTGCGGGTGTTGAGGACGTCCTTGCGGCGCAGCCATCCCTTGCGGGCGCAGCGGACGCCGAAGAAGAGGTTTTGGAAGTGGCTCGGATGATGGGCGTCGGGGTTGATCGAGCAAAGGACGCCTTTGTCGCGTGCGCGGTGCCACCAGCGCCAATCCATGTCCAGGCGGGTGATGGTGGCGTTGAGTTCAATGACGGTACGAGTGGCCGCGGCGCAGTCGATGATGCGGGCGTGGTCGACGGCATAGGCGTCGCGGCGCAGAAGCATGCGGCCGGTTAGGTGGCCAAGCATGGTGACGTGCTCGTTTTCCATCGCCTTGATGATGCGGCGGGTCATTTCATCCTCGGAGAGGGAGAAGGAGGCGTGGACCGAGGCGACGCAGAAATCTAGCTGGGCAAGGACTGCGTCATCAAAGTCCAGCGAGCCGTCCCGCAGGATGTCGACTTCCGAGCCGGCAAAGAGGGTGATGTCGTCGAGGGTGGCGTTGAGAGCGCGGATCTCTGTTATTTGTTGGAGGAGTCGTTGTTCGTCGAGGCCGCGTGCCTGGAAGGATGATTTCGAGTGATCGGAGATGCCGAGATACTGGAGGCCGTGGTCGCGGGCGGCATCGACCATCTCGGCGAGTGGCGCGCGGCCGTCCGAGGCGGTGGTGTGGCAGTGGAAGGTGCCGCGCAGGTTCTCCAGCTCAATGAGGCGTGGCAGCGTGCCCTTGTCGGCGGCTTCCAGTTCGCCGCGGTTTTCGCGCAGTTCGGGCGGAATAAAGTCCAGGCCAAGGGTGCGATAGATGTCGGCCTCGTCGTGGATGGCGGGTGTTGGATCGAGGACCCCGGAGCCTGGAAGGGGTGTTAGCCCGTACTCGTTGAGGTTGAGTTTTTGTTTGAGGGTGATCTGGCGCAAGGCGACGTTGTGCTCCTTGCTGCCGGTGAAGTACTGGAGGGCAAAGGGGTACTGCGCGTTGCTAACAGCGCGGAGGTCGCACTGCAGGCCGTTTTTCAAGCGCACGGAGGCCTTGGTGTCGCCGCTGCCGATGATGGAGGTGACGCCGGGGAGCTGGGTAAAGAAGTGGGTGAGAGCGGCGGGATTCGCGGTGCCGACCATGAAGTCGAGGTCCTGGACGGTTTCCTTGGCGCGGCGGTAGGATCCGGCAACCTGCGTGCGCAGGGTGTCCGGGTGGCGGCGCAGGGCGGCGAGGATCTCCTCCACGGTGTTGGCCACCTGGCCCATGAGGAAGCGTTCGGCAAACTGCTGGCGCAGGGCAACGGCCTCAAGGATTTTGGCGGCTGATTTGGCGCCAAAGCCCGGCAAGGCTGCAACCTTTCCCGCCGCGCAGGCCGCCACCAGGTCGGCGACCGAGGCAATGCCTAACGTGTCGTAGAGCAGCTTGATCTTTTTCGGCCCCAGCCCCTGCAGCTCAAACAACTCAAACAGGGTTGGCGGAAACTCCGCGCGCAGGTTCTCGTAAAAGACCAGCGCGCCGGTGGTTGCCAACTCGTGGAGCTTGTCCTGCAGGGCGCTGCCAAGGCCCTTGACCGCGCTAAGCGCGCGCGCGCGGGCCATGGCTAACAGATCGCCGTCAAACTCGCGGACAACCTCGGCCCCCTGGCGGTAGGCGCGCAGCTTGAATGGATTCTCGCCCTTGAGCTCTAGCAGCAGGGCGATTTCGTCGAAGATCTCGGCAATCCGGTTGGGGGTGAGGTCCATGCTGGGTCACATCCCCGGGATGCCGAGGCCGCCGGTTAGTTTCTTCATCTCCGCCGCGGTGGCCTCCTTGCCTTTGGCGATGGCATCGCTGAGGCCCTTGAGAACAAGGCTTTCAAGGAATTCGACGTCCTGCGGATCAACCACGCTCGGATCAATCTTGATGGAGACCACGTCGCCCGCGCCGGTGGCAACAACGGTCACCTTGCCGCCGCCCACGCTGGCTTCAAAGGACTGGGCGGCGAGCTTCTCCTGCATGGAGGAGGCCTTGGCCTGCATCTCCTGGGCTTGTTTCATGAGTTTGGCGATATTCATAGGAATGGGTGTTGGATGGTTTTCAACGCTTCAGCGAGCCTTGGAAGATCTCCAGGGCTTTGTTGATGAGAGGATCATTGTAGAAGGCGTCGCTGGCGTCGGCTTTGGCCGCTGACTTCGCTTGTTCGGCGGTGACGGCGGGCGCGGCGGCGGCTGGTGGCGCGGCGGCGGCTGGTGGCGCGGCGAAGGGGGGAGGCTCCTCTTCCGGGTGGTCGGGCGCGGAGGCGATCAGGTCATCAAGCCGGCTTGTTGGGGAGGGAGTTTTTTTTTCCGCGGACGCTGTTTCTAGCGGTTGGGCGGCGGGAGCGGCCGCGGGAAATTCAGCCACGGCGGGAGCCTCGGCCACGGCGGGAGGGGCGTGAGGGGGAAGGGCCTGCTGTTGGTCCGGCTGTTGGTCCGGCTGTTGGTCCGGCTGTTGGTCCGGCTGTTGGTCCGGAGCGGTGGCGGTGGGCGGGAGGAAGTCGGCGCCGGCGGTGAGGATGCGGATCACGTCGGTTAGGCGGACCTCGCTGAGGGCCTGGACGGACTTGATGATGCCCATCTCGAAGTGCAGGCGCTTGTTAGTGGCCCACTTCATGCGTGCGTCGGTCTCGGCGAAGACGTCGATGGTGGCCAGCAGGCGCTCGGCGGGGAAGTCGGCGGTGTCGGCCAACAGGGAGGTCCATAGCTCGGTGGGAATGCCCTCGCTGCCGGCGTTGGGGTCGACCTTGGCGACCAACAAGGTGCGCAGGCAGCCGATGAGTTCGCCAAGCAGCTGGGAGAGGTCCTTGCCGGTTTCCGCCTGGGCTTGGAGGACGCCCAGGGCTGCGGCGGTTTCCTTGCGCAGCAGGTGGCGGCTCAGGGCGGCGACGGTTTCGCGCGAGGTGAAGCCGAAAATGTCCAGCACGTTGGACTCGTGGATCGACTCGCCGCAGAAGGATACGAGTTGGTCGAGCATGGACTGGGCGTCGCGCATGCCGCCGTCGGCGCCCTTGGCGATGGCCCAGGCGGCGGCGGTATCGAGCTTGACGTTCTCCTCGCTGGCGATGTGCAGGAGGTGCTTGGCAATCGTGTCGGTGGGAATCGGGCGCAGGTCAAAGCGCTGGCAGCGCGAAATGATGGTCGGCAAAATTTTGTTCGCCTCGGTGGTCGCGAAGATGAACTTCACGTGCGGCGGCGGCTCCTCGAGGGTCTTGAGCAGGGCGTTGAAGGCCTGGTTAGAGAGCATGTGGACCTCGTCGATGTAGTAGATCTTGAAGGTGCCGCGCGCGGGGGCAAACTTGACGTTGTCGCGCAGCTCGCGGACTTGGTCGATGCCGTTGTTGGATGCGCCGTCGATCTCGAGGACGTCAAGGGAGCGGCCCTCGGCGATCTCCAGGCAGATGTCCTCATTGGGGTCGAAGTCCGCGGAGGGGCCGCCCGGGCAGTTGAGAGCCTTGGCAAGGATCCGGGCGGTGGAGGTTTTGCCGGTGCCGCGGGGTCCGACAAAAAGATAGGCGTGGGCGAGGCGCTTTTGCTCAATGGAGTTGCGCAGGGTGCGCACGACGTGGTCCTGTCCAAGGACGTCGTCAAAGGTACGGGGGCGGTATTTTCGGGCGAAGACCTGGTAGCTCACGGGCGGGAGTGTAGAGCGCTTGGCGGGTTTGTCAGTTTTCAGTTTGGGGAAAAATTCGGGTCGCTGCGGGAGCGCGCGAGGCATGGGTTGGCCGGGGGCGGATTCTAAGTGCTCGCCAGAGGGGGATTGGGGCCCTAGCCTGCGCGGCATGATTCCCGAGCAGATGTGGCTGCTAGACCAAGGAGGACCGCTTGTCTGGGTACAGGCGGGGCTGGCGTTTTTTGGCGCGGTGATGCTGCTTGAGCGCTTGTTTTTCTTCCACCGGGCGCGCCTGAACGTGGGGGATTTGTTGTTGGGCCTGTCTAACCACGTGCGCAGGAAAGCCTTTGCCGAGGCGCTGCACGAGGCTGGGCGGGTGCCCGGGCCGGTCGGGCGGGTGACCCACGCGGTGCTGCTGCGCCACCACCTTGAGCGCGCCGACCTGCGGGCCATCGCGCAGGAGGCGGGGCAGTTGGAAGTGCCGCGCATCGAGAATGGCATCCGCGGCATTCTGGGCGTCGCGCTGTTGGCGCCGCTGGCCGGCATGTTGGGCACCGTGCTCGGCCTGTTGGAGACTTTCCAGCTCATGGGAGGAAAGGGCGGCTTTGCCAGTCCTGCGGAGCTTTCCAACGGCGTTTTCCAAGCGCTCATCACCACCGCCGTGGGCCTCACGGTGGCCATCCCGATGTACCTTTTCTACCTCTATTTGTTAGGCCGGGCCATGCGTCTCATCCACAGGATTGAGCGCGCCGGCATTGAGATTGTGAACATCATCGCCGATGCGCGCGAGGAGCGCGGCATCGTGTCATTCCGCGAGGAAAAGGCGGCCATCGGCACGAACAAGGCGGACAAGGGCGCCAAGGCATGAAGTTAGTCACCACATTGCCGGAGCGGCCGGGCTTTTTGCACGTGCTGCCGCTGTTCAATCTGTTTGCCCTGCTGCTGGTGTTCTTGCTGTTAGGCCCGTCGTTTTTGATGCAGGCGGGGGTGGCCGTGGAGTTGCCGCCGTCGCGTTTTCAGATGGAGCGCTATGCGCAGCCGGTGGTTGTGTCGATAGCGGCGGGGCCGCCGCCGGTGCTTTATTTTGAGCGTCGGCCGGTGAGCATGGCGGAGCTTGCCGAGCTGCTAGAGAAGCGGCGCGGCGAGGGGACGCCAGGGGAGAACACGGTGTTGTTGCGCAGCGACCAAGGGGTGGCCGTGGGGATTGAGCGCGAGGTGATGGAGTTGGCCTTGGGGAAGACCTTCCGGGTGGTGAAAGTGGGTAATCCACAAGGGGTGGCAGGGTCCGAGCAGGGCCGTGGCGAGTAGACCAAGAGCATGTTTTTTACCCGCAGGAAAGTTCAGCGCGATCGCGAAGCGGGGCTGACTTTTGGGTGGCGTGGATCGGGAACAAACACCGGTGCGCTGGTGGTGGCATTTGGGGTGATGGCCGGAATCACGGCGGTGGTCGGCACGGTGGTGCGGGTGACGGTGGAGGGACCCGCGGAGGTGGCCGAACAGCATGCGCTCATGGTGGTGGTGCCGGCGGGTTTTGAGGACGGCGGACTAACAGCCTTGGCGGAGGAGCGCTCGCCCGTGCCGAGCCGGTTTGATCCGGAGATCGAGTTGCCGGAGCCGGAGTTCGCCGGGTTGGATCTGGGGCGGGCGGCCCGGCCGGTGTATGCGCCTGAGCTCGCTGAGCTTGATGAGGAAGAAGGGATCGCGGATTTGCCGCTGGCGCCGGCCGGGAGGCTGGTGCTGCCGGTGCGCAGGCCAGCGTTGGTGCCGGCCGCGGAGGAGGCGAAGAGGCCGGCGGCTGCCACTCTGTTAGTCCGGGGGGGGCTGGACGAAAGGCTGCCCGAAAGCCTGCCTGGATGGGATGGGGTAGCGGCGCCGGAATGGATTGGGCGGGCGCTAACTTTTGTTGTTGGGATTGATGGCAGTGGGTGGGTGAGGCACTGCATGCCTCTGGATGATTCGGTTGAGGCGCTTGACGTGCAGGCGGAGAGTTGGCTGCGGCAGGTGCGGATGCGTCCATCGGCAGAGGGGCCGGGCGGGGCGATTGAGTGGGGTGCGGTGGAATTTCGGCTGAAGGTTGAGCGATGATCGAGCTGACGCTAACCGAGATGGCCTTGGCGGTGATCATCGCCGCGCTGTTGATGGTGGGGCTTTTTGGCCTGATTTCGCGCTGGAAGCATGCGGCCGACGAGCGGCGCGCGGGGCGGCGGCGGATGATCTGCCGGGATTGCGGGCACGCGTGGGAGGACGACGGGCGGGACCGGATTGTGTCTTGTCCGGAATGCGCGGTGCTCAATCGCAAGGGTGGTGATCAGCGGCTTGGATGAGGCTTGCGCACCCCCAAAGGGTGGGCAATGATCCGTTCACTTTTCCCAACAAACAGATCATGTACGAGCGCAGAGTCGTTATCACTGGAGTCGCAGCTATCAGCCCGCTGGGCAATGACCTGGCCACCACCTGGGAGGCCATGAAGGCGGGTCGCAGCGGCATAGCGCGCATCACCCAGCTCGATCCGAGCGCCTATCCGTGCCAGATTGCCGGGGAGGTGAAGAACTTTGATGCCACGCCGTTTTTCACCAACGCCAAGGACGCGCGCCGGTTTGACCGCTACGGGCAGCTAGGCATCGCCGCCGCGCGCATGGCCATGGAGCACTCCGGCCTTGACCCCAAGGCGGTTGATTGCGACCGGGTGGGGGTGCTGCTCGGCAGCGGCATCGGCGGCCTGGGCACGCTGGAGCGGGAGCACACGGTGTTGTTAGAGAAGGGCCCCAGCCGGGTTTCTCCGTTCGTGATTCCGATGATGATTTCCAACATTGCCAGCGGAGTCATTGCGATGGAATACGGATTTGGCGGGCCAAACATGGCGATTGTCACGGCGTGTGCGACGTCCAACAACAGCATCGGAGAAGCGTGGCGGATGATTAAATTTGGAGACGCGGATGCGTTCATCGCCGGGGGCGCGGAGGCGACGATTTTGCCGATGGGTCTGTCGGGCTTCAGCAACATGCGGGCGCTGAGCACGCGCAACGACGAGCCGGAGCGGGCGTCGCGGCCGTTTGACATTGATCGGGACGGTTTCGTAATGGGCGAGGGGGCTGGAGTGGTGATTCTTGAGGAGCTTGAGCACGCAAAGAAGCGCGGGGCCAACATTCTAGCGGAGCTATCCGGCTACGGGGTGAGCGCGGACGCCTATCACCTGACGGCGCCGCATCCGGAAGGATTGGGGGCGAGCCGGTGCATGCACATGACTCTGCGCCACGCCAAGCTCAACCCGGAGGATGTCGACTACGTCAACGCGCACGGAACATCCACCGGTCTGGGCGACATCTGCGAGACGAAGGCGATCAAGCGTACCTTTGGCCAACACGCGAAGGACAAGCTGGTGGTGAGTTCAACGAAGTCCATGACCGGCCACTTGCTGGGAGCCGCCGGCGGGGTGGAGATTGCCGCATGCATCATGGCGATGCGCGACAACATCATCCCCCCAACGATCAATCTGGAGAATCCGGATCCGGAGTGCGACTTGGACTATGTGCCTAACAAGGCCCGGGAGATGAAGATCGACGTGGCGCTGAGCAACGGCTTTGGGTTTGGCGGGCACAATTCGTCGCTGTTGATCACGCGCTTCAAGGGTTAGAAACGCGGCCGCAGTGGATGCGCGCTAGCCGCCCAAGCTGACATTTTCAGAGGCAGACGATGCGGAACATTTCGCCGATGGGAAGTTGCATGCCGATGTAGAAGTCGCCAAAGTCGGCGTAGCGAGCGGAGACTTCATCGAAGCGCATTTCGTAGACGATGGACTTGATGTCGAGTGTATCGCGGGCGAGCAGAGTGACGCCCCATTCGAACTCATCGAGTCCAGTGGATCCAGTGATGAGCTGGAGGATGCGTCCGCTGTAGGTGCGTCCGACGCGTGCGTGGCCGGCCATGAGGGAGCGGCGCGCCTCGTAAGAAAGAGAGTACCAGTTGTCGGAGCCGCTGCGGCGCTTGGACATGGGATAGAAGCAGATCACCGGCCAATCCGGGAGCACGGGATAGAGGCGGTGCTGGAGGTAGTGGTCCATGCGTGTGTTGAACTCCTGCAGGGCGGTGTCGAACTCGGGGGTTCCTTCAGTTAGTCCCTTTTCGCCCTTGAGTGTTTCCGCGGCGAATTGCTCGGGAGTGGTGGTGTACTCGCTGCGCTCGGTCTGTGAGAGGTAGGAATAGACGGGGGTGAGGATATCGGGTCCGAGCGAGAGGGTGAGCTGCTTTTCGTAGATGGTGGCTTGGCGGAGGTCCGGGGTGAGGAGCATGAAGCCAATGTCAGCCTTGGGGCTGGAGATGACAAAGGTGAGAAGGTGGGTGTCGGGCTCGGCGCGGATTTCCTGGACCAGCTCGGTGAGGCGGGTTTTGGCTGCGCGTTTTTCATCCTCAGCGAGGAGCGACCACTGGGAATGGTCGATGTTGTAAAACAGGTGGATGACATGCCAGCCTTCCTTGGGGATGATTCTGGGGATAACGGTCTCGGACATGGGAGTGGGTGTTAGCGTCGATCGGCGGAGATGGGAATTTCCAACAGCGGTTTGAACTCGTCAGCGGGGGCGGTGGGGGATGGACCCTCTCGCAGGTCTAACACCCAGGGTGCGCTTTGGTCAGCGAGATAGGCGGCATGCATGCCGTCCTCGTGGAAGCCGTCCGAGGCGGTGATGTCGGCCACGGCGCTGCCATTGTTGAATCGGCCGTTGGCGAAAGCCAGGGTGGTGGGGTCGCCGACGGTTGAGCCGGTCTCGTTGCGGAAGAAGACCCGCAGGGCACCCGAGCCGGAGGAAGCGTCCAGGGTGATGCGGGCCACCGGGAGGAGCCGCGCGCCTTGGCGGAACCGATCCTGCGCGGGGCCGGTGGTCACCGGGGGGCGCCAGAAGGTTTCGACGCTGGCCAGGGTCGCGTGCGAGCCGGCGACGGGATAACGGACTGCTAGGTCGCTGGTGTGGGTTGTTGGGACGTGTTGGGCAAGCGTGCGCAGCATCCAGATGGCAACCGCGAGGAGCAGGGCGACAAAAACCGCGAGGGCGAGTTTTTCGCGGCGGGTGAGGCGTGGGGCTAGGTAGGGCACTTCTAGCGAAGTGGGCTGGGCAGCAATGATTGGCTGTGGAGCGAAGGTTATCGGCAGTTGGACGGGGGCGGCTGCGGAGTCCTCGTCGAGATCCCAATGGTGCGACGCTGCTGGATTTTCCGCGAGTGGGTCAACGTCGGTAGACCGGGTCGGATCGGTGGGTTCGGGCGTTGAATCGGCGGGAAAGGTCATACGGGAGAAGCGATTGCTCGGTGTACCGCCGGGCCGCCCCGATGGCCAGCGCGAATCCACGGGTGGCGAGGCGGCGGGGGCGGGTGGAAAAAGGATTTGCAAGGCGCGCGGTGCTGGGCAATGCACACGGGCAGCGACGAACGAATTATCCTATGGCCGACCGAGAAGACAAAAATCCCGAAAACGTGCAGGGCGCATTTTACGTGGACAGCCAGTGCATCGACTGCGACCTGTGCCGTGAAACGGCACCGGATAATTTCACCCGTGCGGACGACGAGGGATACTCCTATGTGTTCAAGCAGCCGGAGACCCCCGAGGAGCGCGCGCAGTGCCTTGAGGCCATGGAAGGCTGCCCCGTGGAGGCCATCGGCGAAGACGGGAAGGATTGATCGATGGCTGGCCAAGACCCATCCGAAGCCATGCGCCGCAGGGTGCTGCGGGAGTGGTGGGGCGGCGAGGAGCCGGTTGATCTGAACCGCAGGGTCTCTCTAGCATCCAACTTTCTTGAGCGCATTCTGCGCGAGGCGGGTGCCGCCGGCGGCTTTGAAGAGGAGCAGCTGCGTGAAAGTTGGGGGACGGTGGCCGGCGAGTTCATCTCGCGCCACACCGAGCCCGTCTCGTTCCGCGGCGGGTTTCTCAAGCTCAGGGTTTTGCAGCCTGCAATGCGGTTCCACCTCGAGCAGATGAAGGCCCCCCTGCTGGCGCGGCTGCGTGAGGAGTTAGGCGAGAAGAATGTCCGCGGCATCCAGTTTGTCCTCGGCTAGCAGGAGTTTCTACCAGACATGTTCAAGAACCTCATCTTCGACTGGTCGGGCACTTTGGTGGACGACCTCGGCCCGGTGTTAGACGCGACCAACGCGGTGTTAGTCAGGTATGGCCGCGAGCCGCTGAGCCGGGAGGGGTTCCGGCGCTGCTTCCGGCTGCCGTACGTGGAATTCTACGCGGAGTGTTTGCCTGGGGTGGAGTTGGGTGAGTTGGAGGAGCATTTTCGCATGGCTTTTGCCGCGTCGAGCGCGCCGGTGTTGGTGTTGCCGCATGCGCGTGAGAAGCTGGCCTGGTGTGCGTTGCATGGAGTGCGTTGCTTTGTGCTTTCCAGCATGGACGAGCAGACGTTTGGGCGGCAGCTCGAAGAGTTCGGGCTCAGCGGGGCGTTTGAAGCGACCTATGCCGGAGTCATCGACAAGCGAGGCAAGATTCACGAAATCCTCGCCAGCCACGGGCTCGACCCGCAGCAGACGGCCTTCATCGGCGACATGGTCCACGACGTGGAAACCGCCCGCCATGGCGGAATCGCCTCGATTGCCGTGCTCACCGGCTACACCCATGCCGAGGCGCTGGCGGCGGTGCGGCCCGATCTAACTGTTCCTGACCTGCTGGCGCTGCGGGTTTTGCTAGAGCGTGGGCGCAGCGGCCGGGTGGTGGCGGTGGCGGGCAGGCCTGACCGGATTGAGTTGAGGCGGCTGCAGGTGGATTGCCAGATTGGGGTGCCTGATGAGGAGCGGGCGCAGGAGCAGAGGCTGGCAGTCAACGTGGTGCTTGAGCCGCTGGGGGGCTTTGAGGTGCTCGGGGACGAGATTGGAAGGACGGTGGACTATCATGCGGTGGCGCTTGAGCTGGCGGCCATGGCGAGGGAACGGCCGCGGCACCTCATTGAAACGCTGGCCGTGGAGATGGCGGAGCGGCTGCTGGCGGGTTTTCGGTTAGCCGCGGTGGAGATTGAGATTGAGAAGAGGATTTTGCCGCAGACGGACTTTGTGGGGGTGAGCGTGCGGCGCGAGCGAGCGGTGGCGGGTTGAATATCATTTTGCGTGAAGGGTTTTAACCGCTAGAGTGGGGGATTGTGACCCCGCTGCGGCTGCTAGCTTGGTTGTGTGTGCTCGCGCCGGGGCCGGTGCGCGGGGTGCAGATTGCTGGGTATGATGCGGCGGTGCATGACCGGTTCAGCGCGGGCTACGCCACGCTAGGCACGCCGGTGCCAAACAATGGAGCGGGTTTCATTGGAGCGGGCTTTGACTGGTCCGGGGTGGTTTGGAACACGGCCAACCGGAAGCAAAGCTTTGCCATGGTCAGCCGCAAGCACGCGCTGTATGCCAAGCACTTTCCAGCGGGATCCACGGTGGGCTATCTCGGCGCGCAAGGCGGGCTGGGCAGCGCGGTGGTGGGCGCGAAGGTGGGCTTTGCCGACAGTGACATTGGAGTAGCGACGCTTGGCGGGTTGCTGCCGGCAGGGGTGGTGGCCTATCCGCTGTTGGATTTGCCGTCCAGCGGGAGCTACGTGGGGAGGAATCTGTTGATGTACGGCTGGTATGGACGGATAGGCCGCAGTGTGGTGGCGGGGGTGTATCCTGACGGGGATCCAAACACCGGGCTGCCGGACGGATACATTTTCAACTACGAGGCGCCTGCGGGGCGGGCGGATTTTGTGACGCTTGAAAGCAATGACTCGGGGAGCCCCGCGTTCATCGGATTTGACGGTGAGCTGACTCTAACGGGCAGCCACTATTACATTTTCGGGACACCGCCCGGTGGCGGAGGAGACAGTTTTTTTGCGCTTCCCGGGGCGGTGGAACAAATCAACGCGGTGTTGGGGGCTGACGGGTTTGCGTTGCGCTTCCGCAGCGAACCGGCAAGGGCGTGGAGCGGGCTGGCGAGCGGCAACATGGGATCGGGTTCAAACTGGACGCCCTTGGGGTCCGCGCCCTCGTCGAGCCAGACGGTAGGTTTCAGCGGTTCGAGCAGCACCAAGAGTGTTTCACTGAGTGCGGATCAGAGTGTGCGGGGAATTGTGTTTACCGGTGCGGTGGGCGAGACGGGGTTTGCAATCACGGCGGGCAACACGCTGCGTCTGGGCTATGTTGGGCTGCGCAATGAGGCGCCTGCGGCGCAGACCTTGGGCGTGGCGGTGGCGCTGGAGGCAGCGCAGCATTGGACCGCGGCGAGCGGGGATTTGGAGATAGCGGGAGCTGTTGGGCTTGGAGGATATTTCCTGAACCTCGGGGGAGCCCACACGATCCAGCTCGGGGGGCCGATTTCCGGCAGTGGCGGGCTTGCCGTGCAGGAGGGTTTTACGCGCTTGAGCGGAGCGGCAAGTTTCACCGGGCCAACCTATGTTTATGGTGGCACCCTGGAGGTGGCGGCCGGGGGACAGCTGCCGGCAGGGGCGCGCTTGGTGATGGGCGGCGGGACGCTGCGCCTGTTAGCACCGGTTGTTAATCTTGGCGCGCTGCGGCTGGTGGACGATTCGCGTCTGGAGCTGCCGGCCACGGGCCTAGACCTGAGGATTGCGGCAAGCAGCGGAGAGGCATGGGAGGCGGGGAAGAGGCTAACAATCGCCGGGTTCAATCCGGCGCTGCACAGCGTGCGGATAGGGACGGATTTTTCTGCGTCCAGCGCGGAGCAGCGGGCGGCAGTCAAGTTTGGTGAGGTTCCGGCGTTTCCGACCGGTGAGGGCGGGCTGCGTCCGGCAAGCGTGTTTCAGCGCTGGCAGCTTGCGGAGTTTCCGGCCGAGGCCGGGAATCCTGCTACGCGGGAGGCGCTTTGGGGGCCAAATGCCGATCCGCGCGGCGCGGGGATGAGCAACCTGCTGCGCTTTGCGCTGGGGCTCGCCCTAGCAGCAACGCCGGCGGATTTGCCGGCGCCTGTGCGGGGCGCGGACGGGGTTCTAACTATCACTATCCCGCGCAATCCGGACGCAAGCGGGGTGAGTTTTGTGGTGGAGGTCTCCTCCGACCTGGCGGTCTGGCGGAGTGGAGCAGAAAATGTGGAGGTGGTAATCGACGAAGCGGCGCTGCTGGTGGTGCGGGACCGCAACCCGGCGGGGGGGGGCAGGCGCTTCATGCGGCTGCGGGTGGTTCTCACTGAGTAGCTGAAACAACGTTAGAGGGCACCTTGGGCAAGCCGTTGGCGGATGGCGGTGACCAGTGGCGGGCCGTGATAGACGAAGCCTGTGTAGAGTTGGATGAGGCTGGCGCCTGCCTGGATACGGCGTGCGGCGTCCTCGGCGGTCATGATGCCGCCGACGCCAATGATGGGGATTTTTCCGCCAAGTTCGGCGTGGAAGGCGGCAACAACCTCATCGGCGCGACGGGTCAGGGGTGCTCCGGAGAGTCCGCCGGCTTCCTCGGCGCGGGGATGGCCGGCGACCGCGGCACGTTCCAGGGTGGTGTTGGTGGCGATGACTCCGTCCAGGCCGGTGTCAAGGAAGGTGCGGGCCAAGGCGCGGATGTGGTCGGCATCCAGATCGGGTGCCACCTTGAGGGCAAGCGGCACTCGGCGGCCGTGGGTTTTTTCCAGCCGCGCCTGTTCGCCTTTGAGCACCTCGATGAGGCGCGCGGTGGTGTCGGCGGCCTGCAGGTCGCGCAGGCCCGGGGTGTTAGGCGAGGACAGGTTCACCGCGATGTAGTCGGCGACCGGATAGGCGTCGCGCAGGCAGGCGAGGTAGTCAGCGGTGGCGTCTTCGTTAGGGGTGTCCTTGTTCTTGCCGATATTGAAGCCGACGATGCCGCCGAAATCCTTGCTGCGGGAAACGTTGCGGACGCCCTGGGTGATGCCCGGATTGTTGAAGCCCATGCGGTTGATGATCGCCTCGTGCTCAACGAGGCGGAACAGGCGCGGCTTCGGGTTGCCGGCTTGAGGTCGGGGCGTGATGGTGCCGATTTCCACCGAGCCGAAGCCGAGGCGGCCGAAGGCGTCGATGCACGAGCCCTGTTTGTCGAGTCCGGCGGCGAGGCCGACGCGGTTAGGGAATGTTAGGCCCATGCACTCAACCGGCGCTTCGCCGGGGAGGGGGTGGTCGAAGCCGTGGAGGAGGTGGAGGGAGTTGGCCAGGCGCAGGCCGGTGAGGGTGACATGGTGGGCGGATTCCGCGTTGAGGCGGAAGAGCAGATCGCGGGCGGCGGCGTAGAGGGCGGGAGACATGCGGCGAGGTTGTTAGAGCAAGTTGGGGACGCGCCGGGGAAGGATAATTCAGACGAGATGGGCGGCAATCTCGTCGACCAGGAGCGGGCCGCGGCCGATGAGGCGCAGGCGCTCGCCATCGACGGTGACGAGGAGTTCTTCGACAAGGATTTGGAGTCGGTCGCGGCCGGCAGCGTCGAGCAAAGTAAGAGGAGCGCCCTCGCGGGTGCGCAGGAGCAGTGCCAGGCGCTCGATGCGGCGCGCCTCGGCATCGAGTTCCTCGACCTCGGTGGCGGCATGGCCGACGTGGTTGATCATGGTGATGTAGCCGGGGGTGTCGGCCAGGTTGCGATGGCGCACGGAGTTGAGGGTGCTGACCGCTGAGGGGCCGAGGCCAAGGTAATCGTGGCCGCGCCAGTAACCCTGGTTGTGGACCGAGGCAAAGCCGGGCTTCGCGTAGTTGGAGGTTTCGTAGTGGTCGAAGCCGGCGGCTGTGAGGATTCGCTCCGCAGTTAGGAAGTCCGAGGCGTTGCGCTCGATGTCCTCGCGGTATTCGCCTCGGGTGAGGCGGTCGAGAAACTCGGTGTCCTCCTCGTAGGTTAGGTTGTAGGCGGAGATGTGGTCGGGGGCCAGGGAGGCGGCGGTTTGAATGGTTTCCTGCCAATCGTCGGCGGACTGACCGGGGATGGAGAACATCAGGTCGATGTTGATGGCGGGCATGCCGGCGTCGCGCAGGACCTGGACAGAGGTCATGGCCTCTTCGCGCGAGTGCTCGCGGCCGAGGGTTTGGAGGACGTGGGGGGCGAAGGATTGGATGCCGAGGGAGACGCGGTTGACGCCGAGGGTTAGAAAATGTTGGGCCTTGGCGGCGTCGAAGGTGGCCGGGTTGGCCTCGAGGGTGACTTCGCCGAGGGAGCGCAGGTCGAGGGCGGAATGGAGGCCGTCAAACAGGCGCGAGAGGTGGGAGCGCGAGAGCATCGACGGGGTGCCGCCGCCGAGGTAGAGGGTGGTGACGGGTGCCAACAGTTGGGGTGCGCGCTGGCGGGCTTCCGCGATGAGCGCATCGATGAAGCCGCGCATGTCGGTGTTGCCCGGGGTGTGCTTGTAGAACGAGCAATAGGGGCAGATCCTGTGGCAGAAGGGGATGTGGACGTAGAGGTGCAACGCGGGCGAGCATCCACTCCCGGGCCGGAATGCGCCAGCGGGATGTGATTTGAGTTTTGGAAGAAGCGCGCGGATGGGTTAGAGCTGCGGCATGGAGCGGAGGGAAACTGGCGGAGGCGAACTGCTCAAGGCGGTGTCGCGCTCGTTTTACCTGTCGCTGCGGGTGTTGCCGGGGCCGATGCGCGAGCCGCTGAGTCTTGGGTACTTGCTGGCGCGTGCCAGCGACACGCTGGCGGACAGTGCGGGGGTGGCGGTGGAGCAGCGCGAGGAGTTTTTGGCGGAGTTTGGGGAGGTCGTCGCGGGGAGGTTTCCGGCGGGGGATTTCCAGGCGCGCTTGGTGCGTGAGTTTGTGCCGCAGCAGCGGGACGCGGCGGAGGCGCGCCTGTTGGGTGGGATTGCGACGCTTCTCGGCTGGTTGGCGCGGCAGCCTGAGGAGATTGCCGGGGCGATCCGGGAGGTGCTGGCGACGATTGTTGCGGGGCAGCGCTGGGACCTGGAGTTTTTCACTGGTGAGGTGGTGCGGGTTGCGGATGTGGCGGCGCTGGAGAAGTACACCTATCAGGTGGCGGGATGCGTCGGGGAGTTCTGGACGCGGGTCGGGTTTCTAACATTGGGAGGGAAGTTTGCGCGCATTGGCGAGCCGGAGCTGGTGCGGCTGGGAGTGAGCTACGGGTGCGGGTTGCAGTTGGTGAACATTTTGCGTGATGTTGGGCGGGACCGGCAGTTGGGGCGCTGTTATTTGCCGGTGGAGGATGTTAACGATCCTGATGAGCTTCAAAGGGTGCGCAGCCACTGGGTCAAACAGGCGCGGTTGCGGTTGGCCGATGGGGTGGCGTATGCGGGGCAGGTGCGCTCGCGGCGGGTGCGGACGGCGACGGTGTTGCCGGCGCTGTTGGGGGTGAAGACCCTCGATAGGTTAGAGCTTGCGGGTGCCAGCGAGTTGGCGGCAGGGGTGAAGATTGCGCGCGTGGAGGTTTACGCGAGTTTATGGGAGGCTATGATTTTCCGGGCGGCGGAGTAGGTTGCGGGGATGCAGACGAAGATTCTCACGGTTGGGGGTGCGGAGGCGGCGGGATATTTGCCGGCGGTGGCGTCGCTGCGTATCCGGGTGTTCCGCGAGTATCCGTACCTGTACGATGGCGATGAGGAGCACGAGCGTGAGTATTTGGAGCGCTATAGTGCCTCTCCGGGCAGCGTGTTGGTGTTAGCCACGGCGGGCGTCGAGGTGGTGGGCGCGTCGAGCGGACTGCCGCTGACGGAGGCGGGCGATGATTTTTTGGCGCCATGGGTGGGTGCCGGGCACGAGGTGGCGCGGGTTTTCTATCTGGGAGAGTCGGTGCTGCTGGGGCCGTTCCGCGGGCGCGGGCTGGGGCATGAGTTCTTCGCGGCGCGTGAGGGGCATGCTGCGGCGCTGGGATTTTCTGAGACGGCGTTTTGCGCGGTGGACCGGCCGGCGGACCATCCGCTGCGGCCGGAAGGGTATTGGGTGCTCAATGAGTTCTGGCAGAAGCGCGGGTACATTCGGGAGCCCGGCCTGGTTGCGCGGGTGGGATGGAAGCAGGTGGATGGGCCGGGCGAGGTTGAGAACACGCTCACGTTCTGGCGCAGGAGGGGCTAGCGGGAACTAGCTAACATTCTGGTTCAGGGCGTGGATGGGCTGGCCGTCGCCGGAAGTCCACGAGTGGCCGGCGGCGATGGCGGCGCTGATGAATTGTTTGGCGGCGGCGACGGCTGCTAGAAGCGGCTGGCCATGGGCGAGGCCAGCGGCAATGGCTGCGGCAAGGGTGCAGCCGGTGCCATGGCTGGCGGGCGAGTCGATCCACGGCGCGGCAAAGCGGTGGATTTGGCCGTCGGGATCCGCGAGCAGGTCGATGCGTTGGATGCCGGCTGCGAGATGGCCGCCTTTGAGGAGGCAGTGGGTTTGATAGAGGCGGGCGAGTTCGCGCGCGGCGGGTTCGAGGTCGGCAAGGGTGCTGACGGTGCGTCCTAACAACACGGAGGCTTCCGGCAGGTTGGGGGTGATCACGCTGGCCAGCGGCAGGAGGAACTCGCGGTAGGCGGCAAGGGCCGAGTGCTGCATGAGGGAGTCGCCCGAGGAGGCAAGCATGACCGGGTCGACCACCAAGGGGATGCGCCGGTTGCTGAGAACTTCGGCGATGGCGACGATGTGCTCGGGGGAGAAGAGCATGCCGGTTTTGACGGCGGCTACGGGGTAGCTGTCTAATAACAAGCGCACTTGGTCGGCGACAATCGCGGGCGGGACGGGGTGGACGTGGCGGACGGTGCGGGGTGTTTCCGAGACGACGCAGGTGACGGCGGTGAGGCCGAAGGTGTGGAAGCGGGTGAATGTTTTCAGATCGGCTTGGATGCCAGCGCCGGCCGAGCAGTCGGAGCCGGCAATGGTGAGGACGACGGGTGGCGAGGAGGCATTCATGTTAGGCGCTGAGGCGGCAGGTTGGGGGCAGGAGGCGGGGGAGGCAAGGCTGGTGGATTCCAGCCTTGGCCAAGGGGTGGGAAGGAATTAGCCTGCGCGGGTGGCAAAGACGATTCGCGAGCTCGCCGGGCTGAAGGTAACGGTGGATGAAGTTATTTACATGCCGACGCTTGATGCGCCGGAAGACCGGCCGCATCCGTTTGTGTATTTCATTTCCATCCACAATGAGTCGGAGGAGACGGTGACCATTCGTGGACGCAAGTGGGTGGTGCGGGAGGACGCTGGGGAGACGGTGGTCGTGGAGGGGGCCGGGGTGGTCGGGCAGACGCCGGAAATCCTGCCGGGAAAGGATTTTTCCTATAACAGTTATCACGTGGCGCGCGGGAGCGGCCAGGCGGAAGGGGCGTTTTTTGCCGAGACGGCAAGCGGCGAGCGGGTGTTTGTTCGCATTCCGGTGTTCCGCATGGAGGTGCCGGAGTGGGCTTGAGCGCGCGGGAAAACTCTTCACCGCAAAGGCGCATGCCACCCGCGCCGGCCGCCCATTCAACGCTCCCTGCGCGGCAGCGCAAGAAGCGGGGGACGAGAGCGGGTGAGCAGGCGGAGTCTTCCTCCGGGCATGCCGCAGCAAGCTGCGAGCATCACAGCGGCAGCTAGCTGCAGCAGTCCACGGCTGCGGCGATGCCGCAGCAGGCGACGCTAACGGCCGCTAGCTGCTAGTTACGGGGGTTAGGCCGAGTTCGGTAGCGAGGAAGGAGACGTGTCGGTCGTGGGGGTCGACGGGGAGGGAGGGGATGACTTGGCTGGCGAAGGCGATGCCGACGAGGAGGGTGGTGGAAGGGGTGCGTTCAAGGAAGCGGTCGTAGAAGCCGCCGCCCTTGCCGAGGCGGTGGCCGGCGGGGGTGAAGGCTTCTCCGGGGCAGAGGATGATGGAGAGATTGGAAGGATCAACGAGGGGGGAGCGGGCGGGGTCAGGCTCGAGGATGCCGAAGCCGCCGGTGCGCAGTTGGCTTGCGGGATCGGTGACGAGATAAAAGTCCATGTCGCCGCCGGGTGAGGCGCGCGGGTAGGCAAAGCGCCAGCCAGGGAGAAGGAGTGGCAGGCCGGCAAGCACGGGCTCGCGCGGAAGGGCGGCAAAAAGCCCGATGGTTCCGGGTTTTGAGCGTTGGCTCAACCAGTTGGCAAGATGGGAGATGATCAAGGCGGAGGCCGCGGTGCGCTCGGCGGCGGGGAAAAGGTCAAGGCGCGCGCGCATAGCTGCACGCAATTGGTATTTAGGAAGATGAGGAACGGGATTTGCCACTTGCCAATGCCGATGAGAGGTTTGAGAAGTAAAAGGATATGAGGATGGTAATGCAAGTCGTGGCCGCGGTGCTGATAATCAGCGGATCGGGGTGGGCCGCGGAGCCGGAGTTGGTGCCGGGCGAGAAGCGCTTTGAGTTTAAGCCGCTGGAGGTGACGCGATCGATATTTGGGCTGGATTTGGACATGCTGGATCGCGAGCGGGAGGAATACGCGACGAACTTGGCGACGCATGCGGCCAACCGTGTGGCGGCAACGGGTGGTGACGTGGTGTCGCTTGAGGAAGCGCGGCGGATGTTGGCGCTGGCGCGGCACTTGTCGCCGCGGAACCGGAAAGCCTTGGTGGTGAGTTTCCAGCTGGCGCGTGGGATCCTGCCTGAACCCTCGGAGAGCGATTACAGCCGGCCGGTGTTGGCGCGGTTGTTGTTGGCGCGAGCACAGTTGCTTGAGAAGGCGCAAGGGGAGGCAAATGGGACGGCGGCGCGGTGTTTTGTGGAGGTTGCCGTGTCGCTGGATCCGCGCAACGAGGATGCGGCGTATGCGTTTGAGCTGAAGCGGTTGGACGGGAGCACGATGGACTGGACGAAGCTCACCGAGCCGGCGCCGGCGAGCGGGACAGTCGAGGGGTTGGTGGAACCATCCGGAGCGACGGAAGGCACTCTGGGAAGCGGCGTGCAGGCGGTGCCTCCGGTTAAGCAAGCGCCTGGGCGTTAGTCAGATGCTCCCAGGCGTGCAGGGTATTCTCCGGCTGCAACCAAGGCGGCGATGCTGGCAACGACGTGGGGCTTGTCCTGCGGATAGGTAACGCCAAACCACTGGGCGGTGGTTTCAAGCACGCGGCATTCGGCGGTGCCGGAGCGGATCATCGAGTCTACGGCGGCGGGAATGTAGTACTCGGACTTCATTTCGCAGCCGCGGCGCGCGAGGAAGTCGATAAGGCCATGTTCGGCAGCGGGGAAGAAGTCCGGGGTGAAGCCCCAGAAGTTCATCGACACGGGCGAACCGGCTGGGACGACAACGCGTTCGCCGGCCTCGTTGGACCCGCGGACGACGCCGTCGTCATCGCGGCTGATGTTGATGATTTCCTCAACTTCCTCAAGCAGGCCGGCGGAGTTGCTGCGGCAAATTCCGCGATTCACCGAGCCATGCTCGGACAGGGTGTTCTCCAGAGGGTAGCCGATCATGACGTAGCGTCCAGGAGTTGCGTCGGCTTGGCGGAAATAGTCGGCCATCCGGAGGTAGGCATCACGACCGTAAAAATCGTCCGCGTTGATGACCGCAAACGGGCCGTCAACGAGATCGCGCGCGCACCAGACGGCGTGGGTGGTACCCCATGGTTTTTCCCGGCCCTCGGGAGGGGTGAAGCCGCCAGGGAGGTCGGTGAGGGATTGAAAGGCGTAGTCGACATCGATGATGCCCGCGAAGCGGTGGCCAACCCCCGCGCGGAATGCATCCTCAAAATCCCGCCGAATGATGAAAACCACCCGGCCAAAGCCCGCCCGCACCGCGTCGAAAACCGAGTAATCCAGAACAGTCTCGCCATTCGGGCCCATCGGGTCCATTTGCTTGAGGCTGCCGTAGCGGCTGCCCATGCCGGCGGCAAGGATGAGTAGGGTGGGTTGCATGCCGGGGTGTTAGCCGCGCCAGATAGGGATTTCCAGCCTTTAGATTGTTAGAACCGCGCCGTGAAAGCCCGTTGTCAGAGTGCGGAAGGGGATGGTTTGGAAAGCGAAAGCAGTTGCGGTGGTCCGCGGTGCTTGATTAGCCTCCTGCGTGCCCAAGACAATGACTGGCCATGCCGCCACCGCCACCCACGCTCAAGGAGAAGTGGCTGAAATCCGGCGCTTGTTCCGCGTGATGCTGACGGCGCGGTTGTTGGAGAGTAAGCTCTCCAGCCTGTATAAGGCGGGTCAGATTGTCGGCGGCGTGTACATTGGGAAGGGCCAGGAGGCGGTGAGCGGGGCCTTGGGGTGTGCGCTGATCAAGGGGACGGACATTTTTGCGCCATTGATCCGGGATCAGGCCGGCCGGACGGCATTTGGCGAGGCGATGTTGGATTGCACGCGCAGCTACCTGGGCTCCGTGCGAGGACCGATGCGGGGTCGTGACGGGAATGTCCACCGCGGGCGCCCACTGGACGGGCTGCCGGCAATGATCAGCCATCTGGGGAGTTCGATCTCGCTGGTGGCTGGGATGTTGTACGCGCGGCGGCTGAAGGGGACGCTCAAGGGAGTGGTCGGCGCAACCAGCGTGGGCGATGGGGCCACCTCCACCGGAGCATTTCATGAAGGCCTGAACATGGTAGCCGTTGAGAGGCTGCCAATGGTGGTGGTGGTGACGAACAACCAGTTTGCCTACTCGACGCCAACGGCGCAGCAATTTGCCTGCGAGGATTTGGTTGATCGCGCAAGGGGATACGGGGTGGCGGGTCACAGCGTTGACGGAACAGACATGTTCGCTTGCCAGAAGGTGATGAGCGCAGCGGTGCGAGCGGCGCGGGAGGGGAAAGGGCCACAGATGGTGGTCGCCTCGCTGCTGCGGCTTTCCGGCCACGGCGAGCACGACGACGCGTCGTATGTGCCGGATGAACTGAAGGTTGCGGCTGGGGGAGGGGATTCCCTGGAGATCGGGGAGAAAAAGCTTTTGAGCCTTGGATATATCACGGCGGGGGAAATTGCGTCTTGGCGCAGCGAGATTGCCGACGAGGTGCAGCGCGCTGTGGCCCAGGCCCAGCAGGAGGACGCGCCGGACCCGCGGGTGGAAACGTGGGAGGCCTTGAGCAGTCGTCATCTCATTGAGGGTCTGCACCTGAAACCGGCTGGGGCCAAGAAATTGGAAGCATGAGCGTGACCTACATCGATGCGATCCGTCAGGCGCAGGAGGACCTGCTGCGTGATGACCCGCGGGTTTTCCTTTACGGCCAGGACATTGGAACTTTCGGCGGAGCCTTCAAGGCGACCAAGGGGCTGCAGGAAGCGTTTCCCGGCCGGGTGTCGGATGCGCCGATCAGCGAGGACGCCATGATTGGCCTGGCGGTGGGCGCGGCCATTGAGGGGATGCGGCCGATCGTGGAGATGCAGTTTGCGGACTTTTCGTCGATCGCTTTCAACCAGATGGTTAACCAGGCTGCGACGCACTTTTTTCGCACCGGGGTGCCGGTTCCATTGGTTTTGCGATTGCCCTCGGGTGGCACGCCTGGGTCCGGGCCGTTTCACAGCCAGAGCATGGAGTCGATTTACTCGCACTACCCGGGACTGATTGTGGTGACGCCGGCGACGGTGGCCGACGCGTACGACATGCTCATTGAGGCGGTCTCGCTGGATGACCCGGTCGTCTATTGCGAGCACAAGTTTTTGTACCGCTGGTTGAAGGCAAGGTCGTTGCGTGGGGACAAGCTGCCCATCGGCAAAGCCCGGATCACGCGCCCCGGCAAGCATGCGACCGTGGTGGCCTACAGCGCAATGGTCCACGAAGCGGTCCGCGCCGCGGAAATGCTTAAGGTTGAAGGCGGCTGGGAAATCGAGGTGGTTGACCTGCGCTCGGTCAAGCCGCTGGACACCGACACGGTGATGGCCTCGGTGGCCCGCACTGGCCGCTTACTTGCTGTGGGCGAAGCCTTTCCATGGGGCGGGGTGACCGCCGAGGTGGTTGCCCGGGTGGTCGCGGAAGGGTTTCACTTGCTGGACGCGCCGCCGCAGAGGCTCAATGCCTTGGACACGCCCGTGCCGTATCATCCGAAGCTTTGGGCCGCCCACCGCCCGACGCCGGAATCCATTGCCGGTGCGCTGCGCCAACTTCTTTCCTACTGATTTTTTTCTACCATGCCCACGGTTCCCATTCTCATGCCCCAGCTTGGAGAGTCCATCGCGGAAGCCACCGTGCTGCGCCTGGACATCGCGGTGGGTGACACCGTCTCTGAGGATCAGGAAATCATTGAGGTGGAGACCAATAAGGCGACCATGGGGGTCACCACATTGTGCCGCGGCATCGTTGCGGATATCCGCGCGCGCGAGGGCGTGAGTTATCCGGTTGGGACGATTCTTGGATTGCTCGAAGTCGAGGAGGCGGAAATTTCCCGCACCGGCGTGCATACCCTGGAGGACCTGCAGGCTGCTGCGAGTCAGGAACCGCAGCGGGCAGAAGCGCCGCGCGAGGATGATGCCAACGTGCATTTTCGCCCGGACGACGATGGGTACATTGAGCCACAAGCGGTTGAGCCGTCGGTGAGGGGCTTGCCGGTGCCCGCGGGAACGATGGGCGCGCACTACATTTCCCCGCGGATGCGTGCTCGCATGGACGAGCTTGGCCTGCGCGAGGCGGATATCTCCGCGGTGGTCGGCAGCGGCGCCGGTGGACGCGTCACGGTGGGCGACCTGGAAAAGTTTCTTGAGTACATCGACACCTGGCCGCGCAGCAAGGCGTCGCCGATGCGTTTGTCGGTGGCGGACTCGATGCGCCGCTCGTGGACGCGGCCGCTCGCCTCGGTGGGGATGCCGATCAGCATGGACAAACTGCTCGACCACCGGCGCAGCCAAGAGCCCAAGCCTGGGTTGACGCTGTATGTCTTGCGCGCCTTCGCCTTGGCCTTGGCGGAGGATCCGGCCTCGGCGGGTTATTTGATCGGCGACAAAATCGTCCAACCGCGCTCGTTTGACATCGGCGTGGCCGTGCAGGTCAACGACGGCGTGCTGGTGCCGATCCTGCGCGGGGCTGACAGCAAGCGGCTCAGCGAGTTGCAGGAGGAATACCAGGACCTGGTCGACAAGGCGCGGCGCCGCCGCCTGCCCGAGCACGCGCTCCAAGGTGGGATTGCCACCATCACCAACTTCGGCACCTTTGGCCTCACCTGGGGAACCCCCATCCCGCTCCCCAACGAGACCCTCATCCTCGGCATCGGCGCAGGGGTCAAAAAACCCGTCTGGAACGATGCCATCGGCACCTTTGTCCCGTCCACCGAAGCGGAATTCATGCTCACCTTTGATCATCGCGTCGTCGACGGCGGCGGCGCCGGCATGCTCCTCAAGCGCGTCAGCGAAATGCTCCAGGCCCCGGAGTTGCTGTAGCATCGGAGAGTCGAAGGTCTGAAGTCTGAAAGTCTCCGGGCGAATTCCTCTGCGTCCCGGAGGGACACGAGAACTTAGCCGGGGGGCAGCGTGTAGCCACGCGCAGCCCCCAGAATACGCCCCCAAAAGCCATGGTGTCCCCATCGGGAAATAGTCCAAGCGGGACCGCATTGCCCCCAACGGGGGTGATTCCAGTCCGGGGCTGAGGTACTCCGATGCCCCGGGTGAGGTGCAAAAAAATAGCGGCCTGAATGGCCGCAGTAGAGCGCCCGCAGATCACACGCGCGGGGATTCGGCGCGCCCTCTGGCGGTCCTTCAGGCCGCGATGGCAACCGATACCATGCCCGGGGCATCGGAGTACCTCAGCCCCGGGCTGGAATCTCCGCCCCCGTTGGGGGAATAAGAATGATCGATATCGACATGCTTCATCCCAACTTCCCCGTAGGATTGCTCCGGCAAAGCCGGTTATGGGCGTTGGAGGGATTGGTCGAAATAGTGGACAAATGATTTGGGGTGACGAGAGTGGCGACATCAGTCCAGTCGCTGTGAACCACCACACTTAAAAACATGAAAACACTACTTATCTATCTTTCTTTAGCCGCCTCGCTGATCGCGGGGGAAGTCCCGGAGGTGGTGCCGGCGGCCGCGCCAAATGGAGCGTTTCATCTTAGTCTTGTGAAGGTTGGGGAAACGAATACGCAGCGCCTAGAAATCAAGGACAAGGATGAGAAGGTGATTTTCTCTTCTCCGCCTCAGATTGACGGGCATGACATTTCCCAATTTTTTCCCGAGCATCTTCGATGGAGTCCGGACTCGAAGTTACTGGCGATCTCGGCTGGGCATGCCAAGTTTTTCAAGACGTATCTTTTTGCCTGGGACGGGACGGGATTTCAGCAGGTCCGGCTGCCTGAGATAGCGGCCGGAATGGACAATCCATGGATTTTTCCTGTGGGCTGGAAAGAGGACCACATCCTGAATTTGCAGATTAGTGGACCCCATGCGGGCAAGGCCGAAGATAGGGGCTATGAGGGGCGCGCAGTCGTGCAAGTGGACCTCAAGACGAAGGCCTGCAAGAAGCTTTCCGAGGACGTTGAGCATTATGATTCAGACGAATAGTCAGAGGATGTGACGGTGAAATGGCGGCGTGAGGTGAGGTGGAGGCAGCAAGCTGTTGGTACGGTCATTACACGGAGGCTGCTGCGTCAGGGAGGTCGGGTTGTTCCGGGTTCTGCGGCAGGCAGGCTAGTTTCCGCTAAAACCGCGGGCTTGACCGGTGTGGAGTAGGCTGCTGGTCTAACGGCTTGGTGGAAGGCTGGCGAAAATTTTGCACGATGAAGACTCAGAATAAGCGACAGGTGAAGAGCTCCGGGCGCAAGGCGCTGCAGGCGCTGATGGTGATGGGACTGCTGGGCGGGGGCTTGGCGCACGGCCAGATTCGGCTTGAGGTGGTTGAGGGGGGTGCGGAGAAGCCGGTACCCGAGAAGCCTGCGGCGGAGGCGAAGAAGGTAGTGCCGGTGGGCGAAAGGCCGGGCTTGGCGGTGGCACCGTTTGGTGCAGCCGCGGCCAAGGAGCATCGGGAGGCGTGGTCGAAGCACTTGCAGGCGCCGGTTGAGGTGGAGAATGCGATTGGTCTCAAGCTTGGGTTGATTCCCGCCGGGGAGTTCATGATGGGATCGCCGGAGACCGAGGAAGGCCGCCAGCCGAAGGGGGAGGATCTGCACAAGGTGCGGATCACCAAGCCGTTCTACCTTGCGTTCTATGAGGTGACGCAGGACGAGTACAGCTTGATGATGGGCGACAACCCGAGCTACCGCGCGGCCCGTTTGGCGCGCACGAAGCAGAACTTTGATGTCGATACGAGCCGTTTCCCTGTCGAGCGGGCGTGCTACATTGAGGCGCTGGAGTTTTGCAAGCGACTGTCGGAACTTCCTGAGGAGAAGGCAGCTGGCCGGGTCTACCGGTTGGCGACGGAAGCCGAGTGGGAGTACGCGGCGCGCGCCGGATCGGCGGAGGCGTTTCCGTTTGGCGCGGCCAACAATGGCGAGCAGGCCAACGTGAACGGCAAACACCCGTACGGTGGTGGCAAGCCGGGGCCATCTTTGAACCGCCCGACGACGGTGGGGTCGTATCCGGCTAACAATTTTGGGATTTTTGACACGGTCGGCAACAAGTGGGAGTGGGTTGCGGACTGGATTGGTGTTTATCCTAAGGAGGAGGTTTCCATTGATCCAAGGGGCCCGGAGATGGGCGAGGCGCGCGCGATCCGCGGCGGGTCGTGGCGCAATCCCGGGGTGGATTGCCGCTCGGCCATGCGATTCGCCTACAGACCCCGAGTCAAAGCGTATGACGTAAGCTTCCGCATCGCCATGGATGTGCCAAGCGTGGCGGTACCGGCAGACCAGGAATCGGCGGCGGTCGGGAAGAAGGAGAAAGCGAAGGAAGAAAAGAAGGACGAGGGCGTGGTCATCGAGTTCAATCTCGGCGGCTTAGGTGGCGGTGTTGAACCGGAAAAGAAGGTGATCCCGCCAACATGGAAAACGTCAACTACAGGGATGGATTTTGTTCGGGTTGACCCGCTAGACCTCTGGGTGGGCAAGTTTGAAACGACCAACGGCGAGTTCCGCAAGATGGTCGAAGCGCATGACAGCGGCTCAATCGATGAAGGCAAGATCAGCCTCAACGGTGATCGCCAGCCCGTGGTGAATGTGAACTTTGTGCAGGCGCGCGATTTCGCCATTTGGATGACCGAGAAGGATCTCGCGGAGGGCACCTTGCCAAAGGGATACGCCTACCGTCTGCCGTTTGAGTTCGAGTGGGTCGCATTTGCGAAATGCAACACGGAGAACGAATTCCCGTGGGGCGACACGTGGCCGCCGACGGTTGGTAACTTCCATGGCCAGGAATCCATCGGTCGCTCGGACAAGATTGAAGGGTTCAAGGACGAGTTTGTTGGATCGTGTGATGTCGAGAAGAGCGGTGCCAACCGTTGGGGCTTGTTCGGCGTGGGCGGCAACGTTTGGGAAGGCTGCTCATGGCAAAATGATTATCGCGAAGCGGGTGCCTGGCGTGGCGGATCGTGGGACACCGGATCGATCGGGATGTGCCGGATCATGTTCCGCAGCGTCGGATCTCCCAGCTACAAGTTCCCGAACTATGGCTTCCGTTTGGTCCTTGCGCCCATCGTGGAGCCAAAGACCGAGGAGACAAAAAAGCCCGAGGCGGAGTAACAAAAATCCCCGCCGAACTTCTCGCGAAATCCGACGGGGATGGGTTGTTGTTGCGGGAGATTTTATTGGGTTCGGACGATGAGGACGCGGCGGTCAAGCATGCGTTGTTCCTCAGTGCCAACGAGATACATCGGGTAGTTTTCGCCGTAGCCGTGTGCGGTGAGTACCGCGGCTGGGAGGCGATAGCGCAGGGTAAGCTCGTCGTAGATGCGGCGGGCGCGCTCGACGGAGAGGTCCATGTTGAATTGCGCCGCGCCATCGGTGCTGGCGTGTCCCTCGACGTCGAAGCGGGCGCGTGGCTCTTTTTCGATGACCTCGCGGATCACGCCGGCCATCTGCTCGATCGAGCGGCGGGATTCGGCGTCAAGCAGTTCAGCGGAACCACGAACAAACAGGACCGGCACGGCGACGTAGGGAAGCTCGCGGGCCTGCTTTTCCTCCACGACGACCACCACATTGCGCTGCGGGTCGTAAACCCGTTGGATGAAGACATCCTCCTGGACTTCAATGAAGTCCGGACCACGGCGCGGCGGTGGCAGCACGGGGATCTCAATGATGCGCGGCTCGATGAAGAACTGGCGGCGGACAATGACTGGGTCAATCGGCTCAAGCCGGAGGCGGCGGCGTTCCTCGCGGCCTTGGCGTTCACGGGCCTGAAGCTCAACCGGGTCGATCGGAACCGCGGGCTCCAGTTCCTCGACGCGGGTTGGGCGCGGGCGCAGCTCGAGCCTGCCATCCGGTGCTAGTGGACGATCCTGGAACTCTGGACTGATAACCACATCCGGCTCAGCTGGGATTAGCCCGCCGGGGACTGGCTCAGCGGGGACTGGCTCAGCGGGGGCTTGCTCAGCGGGAATGACGACGTCAACTTCACCTCCGAGGGCAGCGCCCTGGATGGTGACGTCGGGCTTGATCGTGGCGGTGGTCTTGCCTGTGGGAGCCTTCGGCTCGAGCGGCTGGGGGGCACCTGCGCCAGCCTTGGCGGCAGCGGCTTCATCACTGACCGCCTGATCGGTGGCTTGCTTGGCGGCGGAAGCCTCCTCGGCGGCTTGCTTGGCATTTCCCTCCGCGCTTTCGGCTTTCTTGGTGGCATCGACGGCTTCATCGGCGGCAGCGTTTTTGGCCGCCTTGGCTTCCTGGACAGCTTCGTTGGCGGCGTCCACCTTGGCGGGGCCCGCCTTGGAGGCAGCCGCTTCCGCGGCCTCAACCTCCTGGGTTGCTTGGTCAGCTTGAACGATGGCCTTGGCGGCTTTTTCCTTGGCAGCTTGGGCATCTACCAAGGCATCCTTGGCTTCCTTGGTGGCGGCTTTTGAGCCAGCCTTGGCGGCCTTGGCATCATCCTTGGCCGCGACGGCCGCAGCGGCAGCGGCGTCGGCTTGTTCGGAGAGGGGCGGGCGGCCCGGCGCAGCGACCTGGGCGGGAAGCGCTGCGGTGAGCAGCAGGGAGAAAAGAAGGGTCGGTTTCATAAAATGAATCTCAGGTGGGTTCGGCGGGGGGTGTCAGTCTTGTCGCAGGTCGCGTGCCGGACCCGGAACCATCCTATAAGAAGCGTATGGTTAATTGTTCCTGACTTTCACCCGGTGCCGGTCCCAAACCTGCTTTCGGTCAATTGGCACGGTTCCGAGCGTGGATCGGGCAGGATGCACGGGGGGCGGGGGCGGATCTGCAGCGGCAAGGTGGGAAGGTTTGCGATGCGGGCGAATTTCACGGTGTTGCCGGGGGGGGCCACGGACGTTCGAGTGCGGCGCACCCCCGGGAAGCGGCGTGGAGACTTTTCGGGTGAAGGCTAAAGCGGTGTGGCGGGGAGTACCCCTTCCCACCGCACTGCAGACATTGGCGGCGCATGGGCGGCTCAAGGTCGATTTCGCGGTGTATGGGGCTCGCATGGCATGGCTGGGCGGCGCGGCGGCGCATTGGCGCTGAGCGGAGTGGGCATTTAGGGCTTGGAATTTCTGGGTGGGACCGGAACAGTGCGGCCGCATTAATTGCCCAGTTTCATGAACAAACCCACCGACCCACGCCGCCCGTTTTCTTCCCAAGTGTTGGATGGATCCGACCGCGCCCCCAGCCGGGCGATGTTGTATGCCGTTGGATTTAAGAAGGATGACTTTGCCAAGCCGCAGATTGGGATTGCCTCGACGTGGAGCCAGGTGACGCCGTGCAACATCCACATTGACAAGCTGGCGGTGGAATCGGCCAAGGGGGCCGATGCGGCGGGCGGGAAAGCGTTGATTTTCAACACGATCACCATTTCCGACGGGATCTCGATGGGCACCGAGGGGATGAAGTACTCGCTGGTGAGCCGCGAGGTGATCGCCGACTCGATTGAAACCGTCATCGGCTGCGAGGGGATGGACGGGCTGGTGGCCATCGGTGGCTGCGACAAGAACATGCCCGGCTGCCTGATTGCCATGGCCCGCCTGAACCGGCCGGCGGTCTTTGTCTACGGCGGGACGATTTTGCCCGGCTGCGCGACCATCAAGGGCGAGCAAAAGGATCTGGATGTCGTCTCGGTGTTTGAAGCCGTCGGCAAGCATGCCGCGGGGGAGTTCAGTGACGCTGAGCTTGAAACGGTCGAGTCCTGCGCCATCCCCGGTGCCGGGTCGTGCGGCGGGATGTACACCGCCAACACGATGGCCAGCGCGATTGAGGCGCTTGGCATGTCCCTGCCGAACAGCTCCGCCCAGGCCGCCATCAGCGACGACAAAATGCGCGACTGCTTTGACGCGGGTGTCGCGGTGATGCATCTTATTGAGCGAGGGATCCGCCCATCGGACATCCTGACGCGCGAGGCGTTTGAAAACGCGATCACGATGGTCATTGCGCTGGGGGGGTCGACCAACGCGGTGCTGCACCTGCTGGCGATGGCCCACGCGGCCAACGTGAAATTGAGTATTGATGACTTCACCACGATTGGCGCGCGGGTGCCGGTGCTGGCGGACTTGAAGCCAAGCGGCAAGCACGTGATGGCTGACCTTGTGCGGATTGGCGGGACGATTCCCTTGATGAAGATGTTGTTGGATGCGGGGCTGCTGCACGGTGAGTGCATGACGGTGACAGGTCGGACGATGCGTGAGAACTTGGAGAAGCTGGCCACGCCGTATCCTGAAGGTCAGACGATCATCCGGCCGCTGGACAATCCGATCAAGAAGGACAGCCACTTGCGCATCCTTTACGGCAATATTGCGCCAGGCGGGGCGGTGGCGAAGATTTCCGGCAAGGAAGGTGAGCGCTTCACCGGACCGGCGCGGGTTTTTGATTCCGAGGAAGGTGCGATGCAAGCGATTCTCGATGGCAAGATCATCGATGGCGACGTGATCGTCATTCGCCGCGAGGGGCCGAAGGGTGGTCCGGGAATGCGCGAGATGCTTGGCCCCACCAGCGCGGTGATGGGTCGCGGCTTGGGCAAGACGGTGGCGCTCATCACGGACGGACGTTTTTCCGGCGGCAGCCACGGGTTTGTCGCCGGCCACATCACGCCGGAAGCCCACGTTGGCGGGCCGATTGCGCTGCTGCGCGATAACGACGTGATCACCATCGATGCAATCAACAACGAGATCAATGCGGACGTCAGCGACGAGGAGATGCTCGCCCGCCGCGCGCTGTGGAAGGCTCCCGAGCCGCGCTACCGCCGCGGGGTGTTGGCAAAGTACGCCTCGCACGTGACCTCCGCCAGTGAAGGCGCGGTGACGGATGCGGATCTGTGATGGGAAAGCGTCCAGAGTTTGATCACGCCGCGGGGTTTGGTCCTGAATCCGAGGGTTTGACCCGTCAATGACAGGTTTCGTCTCGGCCAATGTTCAAGATTTCAGGCGCTCCCGAATCTTTAGTGGGTAGCGGCATCTCTCATGTGAGCCGCAGTCCACGGTGGCCTGCTGCTCACATCATCTGAAGGTTACGCCGCAAATCTCCGGTAAAGCCAAGATTCATGCGCATTTACAGCTATATCCACGATGCTCCCTATGAGCAGCTTGAGCGGTGGTGGCGAGGTACTGACAGTTTGCCTCGGGATTTCGATGACAAGTGGGACATCGACGAGGTTGCTTATGGACTCACCAAGAATGATCCGGAAGGGAGCGACCTTTTAAGATGCTCGCTTTACAGCGACAGCATCCGCCACCGCCGAGCCGCGCTTTGTTGTCTTTCCGGTCCGAGCCGCGACTCTGCTGAGTTGCGCAAAGCAATTGACGATGCGTTTGCGACGGGAGATCAGGATCTTGTGACCACTGCGTTCCACTGCTATTGGCGCTTAAGCTATTTTCCGCTTGATGAGGGTGCCGTGGATTCAATCTTGGCCCGGAGTGAGGAGCGTCTCGCCGCCTGTGCGATGCTCTATCAGAGTCGTGCCGAGCCCAGTCGTGCTGTGGAGATTCTCAGGACTGCGCTCACCAGCCCGAATCCGAGGTGCAGAGAATATGCCTGTGACGAGATCGGTGATAGAGGACTCAAAGAATTGCGCGATCTCATGATGCCACTTTTGCAGGATGGGCACCAAGACGTTGCCGCTTCAGCTCGCGCTAATCTGGAAATGTTTGAATAAGCGTTCTTGGATATATCCAAATGCGTGGCCTGCTCCTTGGCGAATGAGTCCCGAGAGACCGATGAAATAAGGTTTGGAAATGGTCGTCGAGGTGGGAAGGTGAGGGTGCGCATGAGGTTGGAATCATCGATTATCACTGAATGAAAACTCACGACCCCATTCACCCGGGCGAGATTCTGCGGGAGGATTTTTTGCTGCCGCTAGGGCTTTCGGAGAATCGGATGGCCAAGGACATTGGAGTTTCGGCGCGGCGCATCAATGAGATCGTCAAGGGAAAGCGGGCGGTGCCGGCGGACAGGGCACTACGGCTTGAGCGGTATCTGGGCTGGCCGGCGGAGGTTTGGCTGAACCTTCAGAGTCATCACGATCAACAGGTTGCGCGCGAGTTGCTGGCGGGGGCGCTGGAGAAGATTCAGCCGCATGGGGGGATGGGGAATCAAAGAGGACCGATATCTTGAAGAAAATCCTTATCATCGCGGGTCCCAACGGGGCGGGAAAGACGACCTTTGCGCTGGAATTTCTTCCCAAGGAAGCGGCCTGTTTGGAATTCGTGAATGCGGATCTTATCGCCGCTGGGCTTAGCCCATTTCAGCCCGAGCAAGTGGCATTTGCCGCGGGCCGCCTGATGCTGGAGCGGATTGGTGAGTTGGTGAAGGTGGGGAAAAGCTTTGCCTTTGAGACCACGCTGGCCACCCGCGGCTATCTGCGCCGCATCCCGGCATGGCAAGCCGCTGGCTATCAGGTAAAGCTGAGCTTCCTCAAGCTGCCGAATGCGGACTTTGCCATCCAACGGGTGGCACAGCGAGTGAACTTGGGCGGCCACGCCCTTGCTCCAGAGACGATTCGGCGCCGGTTTGCACGCGGCTGGGAAAATTTACGAAGCGGCTATCTTGAGGTTGTTGATGAGTGGTCAATCTATGATGCTTCCAAAGCTCCCGCCTTGCTCATCGAGACGGGAGATAACCGACCACCGCTGAGTTTCATGGAAGATCCTGCCACGTATCGCGCGAACCTCACGGATCGCGTCCAACCGCTTGATGATCCGGACTTTATTGGTGCGGAAGCCGCCTTCAAGCGAGCCGCTGCCAACGCCATTGCCCGTGCGCGTGCTGCGGGCTTGGAACCCATCATTGACACAACGGTGGAATCCGGAAAATTGTCACCTCAGGTGCTTGAGTGACGTTGGCTGAGAGAGGAGCTCCGAAGTGGAAAGATGTGGGCGCAAAAAGAGGAGAGGCGCTGCTGCGGCATCGCCGCAGCCGTGGACTGCTGTAGCAAAGCTACCGCTGTGCAGCTTGCTGCGGCATGCCGGGGGGGAACTCCGCCCGCTGTCCCCCCCGCTAACCCGCGCGGCTGCGGAGGGAGCGTCCAGCGAGCGGAGCGTGGTCCCGCCAGCAAGCTGGACTGCCTACAGCGGTA
>Ga0136639_10000042_pt1 | contig 36435 bp, 31 predicted proteins | sample AntDrymUQ8592106_2_FD_113739 | JGI IMG/M metagenome (GOLD analysis project Ga0136639, IMG submission 113739) | Polar desert sand microbial communities from Dry Valleys, Antarctica - metaG UQ859 (21.06) | ecosystem: Environmental > Terrestrial > Soil > Desert | place: Antarctica: Dry Valley...
GGCGTTATGGCGGCCGGCGGTCGGCGGACGCGCAGAGGTTTCCGGAGCCCGCCTCAACGTAGCGAAGCTCGTGAGAGCTTCGGCGGGGGGAGGTGGGAAGTTCATTGCGCGTCCGGGCGTTATGGCGGCCGGCGGTCGGCGGACGCGCAGAGGTTTCCGGAGCCCGCCTCAACGTAGCGAAGCTCGTGAGAGCTTCGGCGGGGGGAGGTGGGAAGTTCGTTGCGCGTCCGGGCGTTATGGCGGCAGGCGGTTGGCCCCGCCGAACTTCTCACGAAGTTCGCTGCGGGTGGATTCGCTGCGGGTGGATTCGCTGCGGGCGAAGTTCGCTGCGCCATCAATCAAACAGATCCATCTGCGGCGGGTTGGCCTTGGGCAGGTTGGGATCGCGGGTGGTCTTTGGCTTGGGGCCGTTGTTGGCGGACTCAGGGCGGGCGGAGCTCATCTCGAGGTGGGAGAGGATGGCTTTGGCGCGGTCCAAGATGACCTTGGGCAGGCCGGCGAGGCGGGCGACCTGAATGCCGTAGGACTTGTCGGCGGTGCCGGGGAGGATTTTGCGCAGGAAGATGATGTCGTCATTCCACTCGCGCACGGCGACGTTGTAGTTGGCGACGCCGGAGCGGGTGTTGGCGAGGTCGGTGAGCTCGTGGTAGTGGGTGGCAAAAAGCGTGCGGGAGCGCAGTTCGTCGTGAAGATATTCGGCGACGGACCAAGCGATGGACAGGCCGTCAAAGGTGGCGGTGCCGCGGCCGATTTCATCGAGGATGACCAGGGAATGGTCGGTGGCGTTGTTGAGGATCAACGCGGTCTCGTTCATCTCGACCATGAATGTCGACTGCCCGCGAGCCAGGTCATCACTGGCGCCGACGCGGCAGAAGATCCGGTCGACCATGCCGATGCGGGCGGAGTCCGCGGGCACGAAGGAGCCAATCTGGGCCATCAGGGTGATCAGCGCGACTTGGCGGATGTAGGTGCTTTTCCCGGCCATGTTCGGGCCGGTGATGAGCAGCAGGCGGCCGTCCTCCGGGTGGAGTTGAGTGTCGTTGGGGACAAATTTTTCCTCGACCAGCGTCTGCTCAAGCACCGGGTGGCGCCCGTTGGTGATCTCAAGGTGAAGGGCTTCCGCAACTTCAGGTCTGACGTAATGGTGGAGTTGGGCAAGCTCGGCGAGGCCGAGGAGGACGTCGAGGGTGGCCAGGGCCGCGGCGGTGGTTTGGAGCGGGGAAAGGTGCTCGGCGACGGCGCCGCGCAGCATGGCAAATTCCTCGTACTCGAGCTGCTTGGCGCGCTCTTCGGCACCGAGGATCTTGTCCTCCATCTGCTTCAGGCCGGGCGTGATATAGCGCTCGGCGTTGGCCATGGTTTGCTTGCGCTGATAATCATCGGGTACCTTGGTGAGGTGCGAACGGGTGATCTCGATGAAGTAGCCAAAAACGTTGTTGAACTTGATCTTCAGCGAGTCGATTCCCGTCCGCTTGCGTTCCTGCTCTTGGAGTTGGGCGATCCACGACTTGCCGTCGCGCGAGGCGCAGCGCAGTTCATCCAGATCGGCCGAGTAGCCATCGCGGATTAAGCCGCCATCTTTGACTGAGGCGGGTGGCTCGTCGGCCAAGGCGCGGTCAAACAGATCCACCAAGTCCGGGAAGGCCTGGATTTTCTCCAACAACAAGTGTGTCAGCGCATTTTCGCCTTTCGCCGCCTGCGATTCGGCCAGCGCCGTCAAATCCTCGCGCAAGGCCGGGATCTTCCCGATGGAGACGGCAAGTGCCTGAAGGTCACGCGGATTCCCCGCCCCTTGGGAGAGGCGCGAGGTGGTTCGCTCAATATCGCGGATGCCCTTCAGCGACTCCCGGCAGCGCGAGAGCAGGAACGGCTGGTCCAGGAAGCTGGCGATGAGGCCTTGGCGCGCTTCGATGGTGGCCAGATCGCGGAGCGGGTGGAGGATCCAGTCGCGCAACAGGCGTGCGCCCATCGGGGTGTTGGTTCGGTCCAGCGCGCCCAGCAACGTGTGCTCGCGCCCTGAGCGGGATTCGACGAGGTCGAGATTGCGCTGCGAGGCCGTGTCGATGAGAACATGATCAGCGGCGTGGCGCACGGAAAGCGTGCGCAAGTGGTCGCAGGACCGGCGGAGTTGGTAGGTGAGGTAGTGGAGGATCGCCCCGGCGGCGCAGACCGAGGCGGGCATGCCATTGCAGCCGAAGCCATCAAGCGAGCGGACCTTGAAGTGGTCGCGCAGCAGGTGGACGGCCTGGTCGGGGAGAAACGAATAGCCGTCGTAGGGCAGGCAGGCCGGCACATTGCCGAAATCCTTCACCTGCTCGTCTGAGATCAGGGTTTCCGCCGGGCAGATCCGCGCCAGTTCGTCGCGCAGTTGGCCCACGTCGGCAAATTCCGCCACCGTGAACTCCCCGGTGGTATGGTCGGCGCAGGCGAGGCCAAAACCCTTCCCTAGCTGGAAAACCGCCGCCAGATAGCTGTGGCGGGTGTCGTCGAGCAGCGACATGTCGTTGACCGTGCTGGCAGAGAGGATCTGCGAAATCTCCCGCTCGACAAGCTTCCCCGGCTGCGGGATCGATGTCTGCTCGCCCAAGGCGACGCGTTTCCCGGCCCGGATCAGCTTGGCGATGTACCCCTGGGCCGCGTGGTGCGGGACGCCGCACATGGGGATGCCATTGCGGCGGGTAAGGGCAACGTTGAGGATCGGCGCCGCCACCTTGGCGTCCTCGAAGAACATTTCGTAAAAATCTCCAAGCCGGAACAGCAGCAGCACATCAGCCGGCAGCGTCCGCCGCAGTGACTGATACTGCGTCATCATCGGGGTCATCGGCGGGCCATCGGACATCGCGGATACTTCTAGAGCAGTCCGGTCGCCGCAGGCACGGAAAATTCTTCGCTCAGGGCGATTGCGGATATTCCAACCGCAACGCGGTTGCGCCCGCGCGATGCCCGGACGGAACCGCGTTGCGGTTCTTTTTCTCTTGGTCGCCCGTCCCAGGGTAGGCCTCATTTCATTCGGCCAACCCTGGGCTGAAGGGCGCAAGCTCGTTGGGCTTGGGACGCGTTGCGGGTTCGATTAGGCCTCATTTTATTCGGCCAACCCTGGGCTGAAGGGCGCAAGCCCGTTGGGCTTGGGACGCGTTGCGGGTTCGATTAGGCCTGATTTTATTCGGCCAACCTTGGGCTGAGGGCCCAAGGTTGTTGGGCTTGGTTTGGGTTTCTTTACGCCAACGGCGTTGCGCCCTTCAGCCCAGGGTTGCGCGGTCACGCGCTACCCTGGGAAACCCACCCCGCGGATATCCCAACCGCAACGCGGTTGCGCCTTCGGCGGGGGAGGCGGGAGGTCCTTTGCGCGCTCGGGCGTTCTGGCGGCAGGTGGTTTTCCCCGCCGAACTACGTGGAGTGCTTACCGGCGGCACTGGGCAAGCAGGCTGTCGAGGTAGCGGGTGATGCGCTCGAGAGCGTCGCGGTGATCGCTTTCTGGCACGTAAGTCAGGATGGTCCGGCAGTCCTCGACCATGGCAGCAGCGGTGTCGAGGGCGCGCTCCATGGCTCCCTCATACTCAGCGATTCCGAGCAGGACCGGGAGGTCCAGCGGCTGCTGCTCGATGATGCGCCGGTTGAGTTTGTCGCGCTGGCCCGGGTTGGCGGACTCCAACAGGTTGAGGATCGGCAGGGTGAGTTTGCCCTTGGCGAGGTCGGTGCGTAGGGTTTTGCCCACGGTGGCTTCTGATCCAACGAGATCCAAGCAGTCGTCGTAGATCTGGTAGGCGGTCCCGAGCTTCATGCCGAAGTCGAAGAACTGCTCCTGGGTATGCTTGTCGACGCCCGAGATGGCGGCGGCCAGGCCGGTGGCGGCGGCGAACAGCGCGCCGGTCTTCATCTCGATGATGCGGAAGTAGTCGGCCTTGTTCAGCGTCAGGTCAAAGCGCCGCTGGGTCTGCATGATTTCGCCCTGGCAGACTTCGCGGGCGGCATGGCCGACGCGGCGGCAAATGCTGATGTCGTCAAAATCCGTCGCCAACATCAGCGCGTGGGAAAACAGCGCGTCGCCGAGAAGAACCGCCAGCCCGCTGCCCCATTTGGCATTTGCGGTCGGCATTTTCCGCCGGGTGCTGGCCCCGTCGATGATGTCGTCATGGACCAGACTGGCCATGTGGATGAGTTCAAGAATGACGCCGATCTTGATGTGGTCGGCCATGACGCCGCCGGTGGCACCGCCAACGAGGATGGCCAGGGCGGGCCGGATGTGCTTGCCGCTGGTGTCACAAACGTATGAGACATAGGGCTCAACGGTAGGATCGAAGGCTTTCACCTGGTCCCGGATCGCGGCTTCAACGCGACGCAGTTCCGGGCGGACGAGCTCAAACGGGAGGCTGTCGGTGCTGCCGATGGGGATCTTTAAAGCCATGGTGGTGGAGAGCTTGTGAAAAGTTTCACAAAGTCCCCAGTTAGGCAATAGCGATTCTCCGCCGGGGCCGCTTAAACCGCTGGAGCACGTTTATATTTGCCGCCGGATGGCAGTTTGTTGAAGGTAGCGCGCGATGAAAAAAACAGCATGGATCATGATGATTGCAGGGGTTGGCGGCCTCCAAGGCCTGTCGGCTGAGGGCGGCGGGGAAAAAATGACAGGAACCCCTTGGACCGTTCACGACATGTCCCGGCCCGTTCCGCCGCTGGTCACCACCAAGGGCGCGGTGAGCGTGGCGGCGCCGAGCGATGCGAAGATCCTTTTTGATGGCAAGGACTTGAGTGCCTGGCGCGATGCCAAGTGGAAGGTTCAGGATGGCGTCCTGATCGCCGCGGAGAACGATTTGACCACCATCGAAGAGTTCGGCAACTGCCAACTCCACATCGAATGGCGGATTCCAGCGGGCCGCAAGGTCGATGGCCAGGGCGGCGGCAACAGCGGCATCTTCCTGATGAACCGCTATGAAGTGCAAGTCCTCCAGAGCAACAACAACCGGACGTATGCTGACGGCCAAGCCGGAGCCATTTACGGTCAAAGCCCGCCATTGGTCAATGCCACCGCGCCCCAGGGCGAGTGGCAGAGCTATGACATCATCTTTGAAGCTCCGGTTTACGAAGGCAAGGAAGTCAAAAAGCCGGCCCGGGTGACGGTCCTCCACAACGGTGTACTTCTCCACCATGCCAAGGAGTTCATCGGCCCAACCCAGCACATGAAGCTGGCCACCTATCCGGAAAACCATCCGGCCAAGGCACCACTTCACCTCCAGTTCCACGGTGACCCGATCGAGTACCGCAACATCTGGATCCGTGAACCCAGCGCCTACGACATCGGCGCGAAGCCGGAATAGCCGCGCGCTCTGGGGAAATGACCCTCAAGCAAGTCCTATAGGTCGGCTTTGCGACCTATAGGACTTATTTTCTCGGGATAGCACCCGTTGTCCCTCTAGGTGATTTTCTTGCCCGCGGCCACGCCGAGGATGAGGAAAACCACAAACAGCACGATGAATATGAAGAAGAGGATTTTAGCAATCGCAGCAAATGAAGATGCGATTCCGCCAAACCCGAGGAGTGCCGCGACCACGGCGACGATGGCACAGATGATGGCCCATTTTAACATAATATTAGGTGTTGAGGTTTTGAATAACTCCAACTGTTCGACCACGATCTAACCGCCGTCAAATGCTGTTTTGCGCCGCCCAGCAGTCTTTCACTCTTTGCGCTTGAGCAGCGGGAAAAGCACGACGTCGCGGATGGTGGGAGCGCCGGTGAGCATCATGACGAGGCGGTCGATGCCGATGCCGATGCCGCCGGCGGGTGGCATGCCGTGCTCGAGGGTTTCAATGAAGTCGAAGTCGACCTTTTGTTCCTCCTCGCCGCCGGCTTGGTGGATGAGTCGGTCGCGTTGAACGTCGGGATCGTTGAGCTCGGAGTAGCCGGGTGAGATCTCCTGACCATTGATAATGAGTTCATAAACCTCCACGGTCCGGCCCCCGGGAGTGACCTTGGCCAGCGGCACCAGCTCGCTGGCGACGCGGGTGACAAAGCACGGGTCAAAGGTCTTCTCCTCGACGAGCTTTTCAAACACTTGTTGGACAACTTCGAAGTCCTCCATCTCCGGGGAGACCTGCACGGCTAACTGTTCGCAGCGCTCGCGGCGTCCAACGGGGGTTAGGGAGAAGAAGTCAGCGCCGGCGGCCCCCTCGATGAGGTCATGATAGTTGGCGCGGCGCCACGGGCGGGAAAGGTTGATGGTGCGGGTGACATTGCCGTCCTCGTCCTTGTGGTCGATTTTCAGGCCGCCGCAGAACATGGCAGCGAGGTGGCAGGTGAGCTCCTCGACGAGGTTGGCCATTTCCTCGAAGTCGGAGAAAGCCCAGTAGGCCTCAAGCATGGTGAACTCCGGATTGTGGCGGCGCGAGATGCCCTCGTTGCGGAAGTTCCGGTTGAGTTCGAAAATCTTGGTGAAGCCGCCCACGAGCAGGCGCTTGAGGAAGAGTTCCGGGGCGATGCGCAGGGTCAGCGGCATGCCCAGCGCATTGTGGTGGGTCTCAAACGGCCTGGCCGCGGCGCCGCCGGCGATGTCCTGGAGCATCGGGGTTTCCACTTCCAGGAATCCGCGGTCCTGCAGGAAGCGGCGGATTTCGGCTAACATCAACGAGCGGGTGACAAACAACGCCGCACTAGCAGGGTTGCCCATCAGGTCGAGGTGGCGCTTGCGGTACTTCGTCTCACGGTCTGATAGGCCGTGGAACTTGTCCGGCATCGGGCGCAGCGCCTTGGAGAGAATCGTGAAGCTCTCCGCCTTGACGGTCGGCTCGCCGGTGCGGGTGGTGAAAGTTTCGCCCTCGATGCCGATCCAGTCGCCGCGGTCGAGGCACTTCCAGGCGGCCGCCTGGGTTTCGTCCAAGTTCTTGACGCTGATGTAGCCCTGGATGGACCCGTGGACATCTCCAAGCTGGAAGAAGACCGACTTGCCCATGTCGCGCAGCGCGGTGATGCGCCCGGCGACCTTCACCGGCATGCCGTCGGCAAAATCCGCGCGCAGGGCGGCGGGCGTGATGGAGACCTCAAAGCGCGCACCGAACGGGTCGATGCCGAGTTCGCGCAGGCGCGCAAGTTTCTCGCGCCTCACGGCGATCAGTTCGGCTTCGGTGGATTGGGGCAGTTGGGGCGCGTCCTCGCTCATGGCTGGTGCGGGCTTAGGCCGGATGGGGGCGGTTGGAAATGGGAAAATGCATTGCTGGCCCGCTTGTTAGCTGGAGCCTGCCCAACAAATGAGCGCGCGGGCCTTGCCCAGCGGCATCTGTCCGCTAGGGTGCGGGCTCAAATTTACCGGATGGCAGAAAAAACATGGGTGGCGGGGCAGCGATGGGTAAGCGATAGCGAGCCGGAGCTGGGATTGGGGATCATTCTGCGGGGAGACCGCGGCAAGGTGGAAATCATGTTTCCCGCCGCCGGGGAGCAGCGTTGTTACGCGCTGGCCTCCGCGCCGCTGCGCCGCGTCGCGTTTCTCCCGGGCGACCGGATCCTCACCCATGACGGCAAGGAAATGGTTGTCGACGGCGTGCGCGAGAGCGGCGGGCTGCGGGTCTATCAGACCAGCCATGGCGAGGTGGCCGAGGCGGAGCTGTCCGATTCTATCAGCTTCAGCAAACCCGAAGAGCGGCTGTTTGGCGGCAAGCTCGATGACCCGGGTGATTTCGACCTGCGCGGCGAAGCCCTTGAGCGGCGCGCAGCGGTCCGCCGCTCGCCGGTCCGCGGGCTTGTTGGAGCACGCATGGATTTGATCCCCCACCAGATCTTCATCGCCGACGAGGTGGCCGGCCGGGCGCGGCCGCGGGTGTTGTTAGCCGACGAGGTCGGCCTGGGCAAAACCATCGAGGCCTGCCTGATCGTCCACCGCCTGCTGCTCACCGGCCGCGCCGAGCGAGTCCTTATTCTTGTCCCCGAGCCGCTGGTCCACCAATGGTTCATCGAGCTGCTGCGGCGCTTCCAGTTGTCGTTCGACATCTTTGACGAGGGCCGCTGCGAGGCCATCGAGTACGGCGATGAACACGCCAACCCGTTTCTCGACAGCCAGTGGGTGCTTGCCGCAATTGACCTGCTCGCCGACAACCCGCTGCGCGCCGCCCAGGCGATCGAGGCCGGCTGGGATGTTCTTGTCGTCGACGAGGCCCATCACCTCGAGTGGTCGCCGCAGGTGGCCGCCCCGGCCTATCAGGTCGTCGCCGACCTTGCCGCGCAAACCGAGACGCTGCTCTTGCTGACCGCCACTCCCCAGCAGTTAGGCGCCGACGGCCACTTCGCCCGCCTGCGCTTGTTGGACCCGGAGCGCTATGCCGATCTTGAGCGCTATCGCGAGGAAACGCGCCATTACGAGGAGGTCGCGGCCCTGATCGATACGCTTGCCGCGGGCGGCGACCCGGGGGCTAACACCGAAGCGCTGGTTGCGGGCCGTCCGCTGCTTGAGGCGCTGTTCGGGCGCCTGCGCGCGGGCGAGGGCGCGGTGCGCGGGGAGCTGGCAGCCAAGCTGCTAGACGGCTTTGGTGTTGGCCGGGTGATGTTCCGCAACACGCGCGCGCGGCTTGGTGGATTTCCCGAGCGGCTGCCGGAGTTGGTGGCGCTGGATCCGGAGCCCGGCGCAAAACTGCGCTGGCTTGCGGGATTGCTGGCCACGCTCGACGCCGCGGAAAAGGTGTTAGTCATTGTGCGCACCCGCGAGCTTGCCGAGGAGGTCATCGAGGAGCTGCGCGAGCTCACCGGGGCGAATATCGCTCCCTTCCACGAGGCGCTCACGCTGTTGCAGCGGGACCGCAACGCGGCCTACTTTGCCGAGGAGGATGGCGCCCGGGTGCTGGTCTGCTCGGAGATCGGCAGCGAGGGGCGCAACTTCCAGTTTGCCCGCCACCTTGTGCTGTTGGACCTGCCGGAGGATGTCGACCTGCTAGAACAACGCATCGGCCGTCTCGACCGCATCGGCCAGGGGGCAAGGATCTTCATTCACCTGCCGTATCTAACAGGATCGGCGGAAGCCGTGCGGGTGCAGTGGCTAGACGCCGGGCTCGACGCCCTGCGCCGCAGCCCGGCGGGGGCGGCGGAGATCCAACAGGCGCTGGGCGCCGAGCTTGCCGCCGCGGAGGCCGCGCTGGATCCGGCGATTACCGAACAACTCATCGCCCGCACCGCGGAGGTCCGCGCCCAGGTTGAGGCGCGCCTGGCGCGGGGGCAGGAGCGCTTGCTTGAACGCGTGTCTAACCACCCCGGGCGCGCCGCGCAGGTGGTCGCCGCGATCCGCGCGGCCGACGACGACCTTGGGTCCGAAGAGTTCCTGCTGCGATTGTTGGATTTTTCCGGCCTGCACATCGAGGAACTCGGCTCGCGGCGCTATTTCCTGCTGCCGGGCAACCTGAAGTCCGACGCCTTTCCCGCCCTGCCCGACGAGGGGCTCACCGTGACCATGGACCGCAGCCGCGCCCTGGTGCGCGAGCAGGAGGCATTCTTCACCTGGGACCACCCGCTGGTCCGCGGCGCGCTCGACTTGTTGCTAGGCTCGGCCGCAGGCAATGCGTCCTTTGGCGTGGTGGAAGGCGCGGAGGGGAAGTCCATCCTGCTAGAAGCGCGGGTGCTGGTGGAAGCCATCGCTCCGGGGCGCCTGCACGTGGAGCGCTTCCTGCCGCAGACGCCGCTCCACCTGTTAGTCGACCACCTCGGCGCCGAGCATCCACCGCTTTCCCTCGCGGGCAAGCTGCGCCGGGGCGACCCGGGGAGCTTGTTGAAGAATGAGAAGGTCCGCCGCCAGGTGATTCCCGCGCTGCTAGAGCGTGTTAGGCTCGCCGCCCAGGAGCGCTTGCCCGCGGTGGTCGCCGCGGCGCTAACTGCCATGCATGCGGAGTTCGCCGCCGAGATTGCGCGGCTGCGAGAGCTGGCGGAAGTCAATGACCACATCAGCTCGGCGGAGATCGCAAATTGGCAGCAGCGCGAGGCCGAGCTGGCTGCGGCCATCGGCGGAGCGCGCCTGCGTCTGGACTCGGTGCGCCTGGTGTGGAAAACGCCGGAGCGCAGCCTGACGTGATCATCTGGCCGCCGTTTGGGGTAACTTGGTGGTCGGCGTGGAGGGTTAAGCGCTGGGATAAATTAGTCTAACTCCGCTTGAGAACCTGCAGCGGCCCCTTAGGGTGGCGGATGGAGAATCTCTCCAATTCCCCGCCACTGGCCAGTCCGCTGACGCGAGACCGGATCAAGGCGGGTGGCTGGCCGATGCTGGATAAGGTTCCGGTCGGTGCCTACACGTGCGACCATGAAGGGTTGATCACGTATTTCAACGCTTCATCGGTGCAAATCTGGGGGCGGGAGCCGAAGTTGAACGACCCGCTGGATCGATTTTGCGGTTCGTTCCGGTTGTTTCACTCTGACGGCGCGCCGATGCGCCACGAGGATTGCTGGATGGCCAAGGCCCTCAGCGACAACGTCGGGTTTAATGGGTGCGAGGTCATCATTGAGCGCGCGAGCGGGGAGCGGATCCCCGCGCTGGCCCACGCCAATCCGTTGTATGGTGCGGACACTTGCTTGGTCGGTGCGGTCAACGTCTTGGTCGACATCACCGAGCGCAAGAAGATGGATGAACTGCAACGCGTCGACCGGTCAAAAAACGAGTTTCTTGCGACGCTTGCCCATGAGTTGCGCAACCCGTTGGCGCCCATCCACAATGCCGTGGAGATGCTGCAGAGCGGGGTGATTTCGCCGAACCAGTCGGCGTGGGCGCTGGGGACCATCCAGCGCCAAACCCGCCAGATGTCGCGTCTCATTGACGACCTTCTTGATCTGGCCCGCATCACCAACAACAAGCTCGAGTTGCGCGTTTTCCGGGTGGATCTTGCCGAGGTGGTGGAGGCGGCGGTGGAGATCAGCCAGCCGCTCATTGAGGAGCGCGACCACCGGCTGAGGGTGGAGATGCCCAGCGGCCTCAACGTGAATGACGATTCCATGAGGCTTGCCCAGGTGTTTTCCAACCTGGTGAACAATGCGGCGAAGTTCACCCCGCCGGGTGGCACGATTGGCATCCGAGGGGGCCGTGAGGCCGGCTGGGTGCAGGTGGCCGTGCGGGATTCCGGCAGCGGGATTGCGCCAGACCTTCTGCCGCGCATCTTTGACATGTTTACCCAGGAAAAAGCCCGGCCCTTGGCGCCGGGCGGCGGCTTGGGCATCGGGTTGAGCCTCTCCCAGCGACTTGTCATGATGCATGGCGGGGCGCTCTCGGTCTCAAGCGCGGGAAAAGATCAAGGCAGCGAATTTTCCGTCGCCTTGCCGTGCGCGGGGGGCGCCGCCGCGGCGGTTCTTGCCGCCGCGGTGCCCATGAGCGCGCTCCCGAAGTCCAACCAGAGGGTTGGCATCGTTGATGACCAAAAAGATGCGGCTGTGAGCCTGGGCATGCTGCTGGAACTCACCGGCCGCGAGGTGCGCACCGCCTTCAACGCCGCGGAGGCTCTCGCCATGGTCGAGGAATTCCACCCCGATGTGCTGGTTCTCGATATCGGCCTGCCCGACATGAGCGGCGACGACGTCGCGCGGGAAATCCGCTCACGCCCAGGGGGGCGCGAAATAACCCTCATCGCCGCCACCGGATGGGGGCAGGAGTCCGACCGTCGCGAGTCGCAGCTTGCCGGCATCGACCACCACCTCGTCAAACCCATCGAATTCTCCAAGCTCCTTGATGTCCTCAAGGAATCCCACGGATTCAGCCTCAATTATTGAGTCTCCCGTGGGGGCTTGGCAGGGGGGCTTCCCGCCGCCGGATTCCTCCCGCCTTTTCATCCCCGCGGGGTGTTAAGTGTTTAATATACACAAAATCGTTGACGGTATTTCGTTTGTTCTGTAAACCTTTGTCCGCGGGAGGAACCAACCGCTTAAACCGATGACAGGAATCAAGTACTTCAAAGCGCCGCCAACAGTGTACGTCATCAAATACCGCAAGGGAGAGCCGGTGAGGAAGGGGACGGGGCTGAGTTTCTTTTACTACGCGCCGACGACGACGCTCGTGGCGGTGCCGATCGGAAGCAGTGAAGCGCCATTCATGATTGAGCAGGTGACCGAGGACTTCCAACAGGTGACCGTGCAGGGCAGCGTGACGTACCGGGTGACCGACCCGGAGCGGCTGGCGGGATTGTTGGATTTCACCCTTGGACCGGTCGGCGGGGGTTATGCCTCGGAGGATCCAAAGAAATTGCCGCAGCGGATCATCAACCTGGTCAAGGTGATCATTCAGCGTGAGGTCAAGGCGCGCGACCTGCGCGGCGCGCTTGGCCTCCAGGAGGGCTTGGCGGAAATTGTGGAGCCGCAGATGTTAGAAAACCGCGAGATGCGCAGCCTCGGCATCGAGGTGTTAGGCGTGGCGGTGATGGCCATCAAGCCCGGGCCCGAGACGGCGCGGGCGTTGGAGGCGCGGGCGCGCGAGCAGATTCTCAAGGAGGCGGATGACGCGCTGTACGATCGGCGCAACGCCTCGGTGGAGCAGGAGCGCAAGGTCAAGGAGAACGAGTTGAACACCGAGATTGCCGTGGAGAATAAACAGCGGCAGATCCAGGATGCGCGGATGAATGCGCAGCGGGCGCTGCAGGAGCGCGAGCAGGAGATGGAGACCGCGCGGCAGGAGTTTGAGATCCAACAGGAGGAAAAGCGCAAGACGCTCGTGGATCTCGCGGCCATCAACGCGAGAAAGGAAGCGGATGCCAAGGCCTACGGGCTGCAGGTGATGATGGGCGCCTTTGCCACCGCGGATAACAAAACCATCCAGGCGCTGGCCAGCATTGGCATGCGGCCCGAACAGATGATCGCCAGCGCTTTTCAGGGCTTGGCCGAGAACGCCAGCAAGATCGGCGAACTTAGCATCACTCCGGACCTCCTGAACAATCTCATCAAGCGCGCATGAGCAGCCTGCGGAAAATTGTCCTGGTTAGGCGCAAGTCGCGCCTCGATGGGCTCGTGGCGCGCTACAACACTGTTAGCCAGGCCGCCTTCGTCATGGCCAGCCAGGGCCAGGACATCACCGATTACCAGCGGGAGCATGACACGTATTACCGCCAGCTCGATGTGGTGCGGGAGAAGGTCACGCCGCTAGGCTTGGTGCAGGAGGTTGATAGGGAGTTTCTGCCTAACTTCATCTTCGGCCCGCACGACCTGGTAGTGGCTGTTGGGCAGGATGGGCTGGTGGCTAACACCCTGAAATACCTCGACGGCCAACTGTTGTTCGGGGTCAATCCGGACGCGGAGCGTTGGGATGGGATTTTGCTGCCGTTTCTGCCGGCGCAGCTCGACCGGGCAATCGAGGAAGCTCTGCGCGGCAGCCGCCAAGTCCGCCAAGTGACCATGGCGGAGGCAAGCCTTGGGGATGGCCAAGTGCTGCGGGCGGTCAATGACCTCTTCATTGGCCAGCGCTCGCACGTTTCCTACCGCTACTCGCTGGAAAAATCCGGCAAGCGCGAGCGCCAGTCGTCCAGTGGCGTCATCGTTTCCACCGGCATGGGCTCAACCGGTTGGTATCGCAGCTTGATGACCGGGGCCGAGGCCGTTGCACGCTCGCTTGCAGGCAAGAGCGCGCCGCGGGAAACCGATTACAGCTTTCCATGGGACGCTCCGTTCCTGCGCTTCACGGTGCGGGAGCCATTTCCCAGCCGGCATTCAGCCGTCGGCATGATCACCGGTGAGGTGCGCGCTGCCGAGCCCTTGACCATCTTCTCGGAAACACCCGAGGGCGGAATCATCTTCAGCGACGGCGTCGAGAAGGATGCCATGGATTTCAACTCAGGCGCCGTGGCCACCATCTCGCTGGCTGCCAGGGCGGGGAACCTGGTCGTCTAACAATCATTATCAGATGGAAAAATTCTTTGTGTCAGTCGACTCGGTGATCTTTGCCTACCACGAGAGGCAGTTGTTCATTCCCTTGTTCAAGCGCAGGAGTGTGAGTCCGAGCGAACCCTTCCCGGGCCACTGGTCGTTGGCGGGCGGGCCGATTCTTCCTGGCGAAGATTTCGAGCAGGCGTGCCGGCGCAAGCTCGAGGAGGATCTTGGGCTTGATATCGAGTATTTGGAGCAACTCTACACCTTTGGCGCGCCGGATCGCGACCCGCGCGAGCGCGCCATCAGCGTGGCCTATTTTGCCCTCATCCGCTGGCCCAGGCAGGAACTTTCCGCTGGCGCGGACACCTCCGATACCCGCTGGTTTGAAGTGAGGTCACTGCCTGAGGGGCCCTATGCATTCGACCACCAGTTGATCATTGCCGCCGCCCTGCAGCGCCTGCGGGCCAAGGTGCAATACCAGCCGGTGGGCCTCAACCTGCTCGCCGAGGAGTTCAGCGTGGCGGACCTCATGGCTCTCTATCATGCGCTGTTGGAACGCGAGCTGGACAAGCGCAACTTCGTCAAAAAGCTGCTCTCGTTTTCCCTGCTGGTCCCCACCCGCAAGTTCCAGGGACCCAAGGGGCGCCCGACCCAGCTCTATCAGTTTGACCGCGCGGTCTATCAGGCGCTCCAACACGAGGGGTTCTCCATCGGGAGCTGAAGACATGTAAACCAAGCTGACAGAAAGCTGGTGCGCCAGGTCCTGTTGGGAACCGCGGTGGGAGACAGCGTCGGCTTGCCGGCGGAGGGGATGAGCCGCAAGGCCATTGCGCGGCGGTGGCGCGGAGTCTGGCGCCAGCGCTTGGTGTTTGGCTGCGGGATGGTGAGTGACGACACCGAGCACACGGTTTTTGTCGCCCAGGCGTTGTGCCGTTGTGGGGGGGAGGTTGAAATTTTCCGCCGCCTGTTGGCCAGACGGCTGCGTTGGTGGTTTGCCTGCCTGCCACCGGGCGTCGGACTGGCCACGGCGCGCTCGATCCTGCGCCTGTGGTGTGGAGTTCCTCCGAATTGCAGTGGCGTGTTCTCCGCCGGCAACGGGGCGGCCATGCGCAGTGCGCTCATCGGTGCCTACTTCGCCGGGGACCCGCGCCGGTTGGAAGAGTTCGTGCATGCATCCACGCGCATGACCCACAGCGATCCGAAAGCGCAGACCGCCGCTCTCGCTGTGGCGGTTAGTGCCGCGGCAATTGTTAGCGCGGGGCCCGGGGCGCGCATCTCCTCGTTAGGTATTCTCGCCCAGTGGCGCGCGTGCGGGGCCAATGACCCGGAGTGGCTGGGGATCATGGACAAGCTGGAGGGGGCGTTTCTAGCCGACCTGCCGGTCGCGGGCCTTGCCACGGCAATGGGGCTGGAGAAGGCGGTCAGTGGCTACGCCTATCATTCGGTGCCCGTTGCCCTCTACGGCTGGCAGCGCCACCAGGGCGATTACGGCACTGCTCTAACATCAGTCTTCGACTGCGGCGGCGACACCGATTCTGTTGGAGCCATCTGCGGTGCGCTGGCCGCGCTCCAGGCGGATATCCCAGCGGATTGGCTTGCAGGCCTGCGCGACTGGCCGCTGTCGCGCAGCTATCTGGATGATCTAGCCAAACGGGTTGTCAGCGGCAGCCGCGGTGGCATCTCGCTGCGCTGGGCGGCTTATCCCGTGAGCAATGCGGTGCTGCTTGTCGTGGTCCTGGTCCACGCGCTGCGCCGGATCTTGCCATAAATCCGGTCAAATCGCTTTATAAGCATGTGACATGAGTGAGGTTGGCCCCGATGCCGGAGGAACCCGTCCACCAACCGCACGACAAGCTTTTCAAGGTTGGGTTTGGCGATCCGGCCACCGCGGCGGCATTTCTGCGGGGGGAACTTCCTCCGGCACTTGCCGAGCGCATTGAGTGGGCCGCGCTGCATCCTGAGCTGGGCAGCTTCATTGATTCGCAATTGCGAAGCAGCGAAAGCGACCTGCTGTTTTCCGCGCCGATCGAGGGGGGCGAGTGTTTGGTTTACGTGCTGTTTGAACATCAGGTCCGCGAGGAGCCGATGCTGGCCTTGCGCCTGTTGCGCTACATGGTCCGCATTTGGGAATCATGGCTCAAGACCCACGCGGAATCGACCCGTCTCCCGGTGATCGTGCCGGTGGTGTTGGCTCAGAACGCCAAGGTTTGGGAACTCTCGCCGCGCTTCGCGGATCTCGTGGATACGACTCCTGCGATCATCGAGGAGGTGCGGGCGTTTGTTCCGGAGTTCAGTTTTCAGCTCATCCAACTTGCTGCCATCTCCTATGCATCAATACGTGGCACGCCGGCGGGGGTAATGATCTTGCGCACCATGAAGGCGGAGCGCATGGCACAGCTCCTCGATGATCCAGTCTGGGATGAAACGCTGCTATCCGTCCTGCCGCGCGAAATCCGGGAGCTGCTCATCCGCTACCTGCTGGCCACCGACGTTGATATCAACGGCTTTGATCGTAGAGTTCAAATGCTGCGCTTGATTGAGCTGCGCACCGAGACATGACCCTCGCCGATCAACTCCGTGAAGATGGCCTGCGCTCCGGCTTGCTGAAGGGGCGCCAGGGGGCAGTCATTTTGCTGCTGGAGGAGCGGTTTGGCAACGTTCCTGATGCAATCAGGACGGCGATTGTGAGCATTCGTGACGAAGGCCGTCTGCGCGACCTCCAGAAGCTTGCTCTCAGACTTCAGACGCTTGAGGAGTTTGCGGCAGAAGTCTGATTCCGCTGGCTGGTTCCATTGGACTTCAAGCCCTTGCGGCGGCGCCACCGATTCTGTTGGAGCTATCTGCGGTGACGTGACTGGCCGCTGTCGCGCAGCGATCTGGATGATCGAGCTAAGCGGCTTGTCAGCGGCAGCCGCGGTGGCATCTCGCTGCGCTGGGCCGCCTATCTCGTGGTTACGGAAGAACATCGACACCTGGCGGCGGGAAGGGGTTGCTCTGGCGCGGGTTGTTCTTCATCTCCCTTGTCATCACGCACAGCCTATATCCGGTGGCCACTCCAGTGATCACTGAGCTTGAAAGGCAGGACCAATAGACGGGCCATGGCATATTGTTTCCTACGCCGGGGCTGCTTAGAAGTGTCCAACAGATCAGTCCGGCGAGCAACCCGCCAATGGCACCTGCCACTGCTGCCGCGATGGGGAAAACTCTAAGGGCAAAAGAGGCGGGAAACACGATCAAGACGCATGACAACAAGAAGAGAATTCCTAGAAGCAGAAAAATCCCGGATGCAGCAATGATTCCCCAGGGGATCAGCATGAGCGCGTGAATGCCAAGCTGATCGGTGAAAAATAGAAACGCCCCGAATAAAAAGAGCTCCAGGTAGAAGAGCGACCCACCTAGGGATGAATCCGTATAGGTTGGCTCCGATTGAATGGGTCATTTTCACGGCCGAGGTGAGCCGAACCTGGGCGCGCACCCTTCGGGATTCAAGTTCCTTGTAATCGAGAGTGCGGACAGCGGGGGCGGGAACTAATGTAAAATTGGAATTGGGAAATCAGTCAAGTTTGGCGCTGGCTTGCTAGTCTGCGGTCTGGCTCTCCCTAGGTTTTGGTGGGTAGCTTTGATGTGAGCAACAGGTCACCGTGGACTGCTGCAGCCTGCTGCCGCGGTGATGCTCGCAGCTTGCTGCGGCATGCCAGGGGGTGCGCGCCGCACTGCTCACCCGCGCTTGTCCAATTTGCTTCTTTAGCGCGCAGGCGGAGGGAGCGTAGAATGGCGAAACGGCGTGCGTTCCCGGCAGCAAGCTGGACAGCCTACAGCGGTAGGAAGCGACAGCAGTCCACGGACACGGCGGGATTCGGCGGCCTCTGGCGGTCCTTCAGGCAGCAATGCAACCGATACCAGGCCCGGGGCTGAGGTCCGCCCAAGGAGAGGCGATCTCCGAATCGCCCGGCCCTGGGAGGACAATGAAAAGGGGATTCCTCTTACCATTGGCTCTCTCAGGCACTGGCGGATCGGGGTCCGCCGCTCCTTGAGGCGGATCGGAGTCCGCCGCTCCTTGGGGCGGATAGAGGAGGCGGGCCCCGGAGGGGCGCGAGTGATTGGGCTCTGCGTCGCCGGGGGGGCTTGGGTGCTTAGGCTTTGCCGAGGATTTGTTTAAGCACCTTGAGGAGGGTTTCGGCGGTGAAGGGCTTGGAGAGGAAGTGGGGGACGCCGAGGTTGGCGAATTTGGTCAGGTAATCGTTGGCGGCGAGGCCACTTGCGGCGATGATGGGAAGCCGGGGGGCGAGCTTGCGCAGGACTTGGATGGTGGCGGGGCCGTCCATGATGGGCATCATCATGTCGGTGAGGACGACGGCGATTTCGGCACCGCGGGTGGCAAAAAGGGCGAGGGCCTCGGCGCCATCGGCAGCGAGGATCACGCGATAGCCGAAGGCTTCCAGAGTCTGCTGGGTGACTTGGCGCACGAGGGATTCGTCATCGACGACGAGGATGAGCTCGCCGTTGCCGCGGGGAAGATCCACCACGCGGTCCGTCGCGGTACCCGGGGAAGTTCCGGTGCGTGCCGGCAGATAGGCTTTAAAGGTGGTCCCATTGCCGGGCTCGCTATAGACGCGGAGGAAGCCGCCGTGGCTTTTGACGATGGCCAGCGAGGCGGAGAGCCCGAGGCCGGTGCCTTTGCCAAAGTCCTTGGTGGTGAAGAAGGGGTCGAAAATTTTATCGATAATTTCCGGGGGGATGCCGGTGCCGGTGTCTTCGACCTGAAGGACGACATAGGCACCGGGATGAGCTTCCGGATGCAAGGCGGCAAAGTGCGCGTCGAGGACAAGGTTTTCCGCGGAGAGGGTCAGGGTGCCGCCGGAGGGCATGGCGTCGCGAGCATTCACGCAGAGATTGAGCAGGACCTGATGGAGCTGGGTGGCATCGCCCACGACGCTCCAAAGATCGTTGGGAATGCTGGTCCGCACCTCGATGCACTTGAGGAAGGTGTCGTTGCCGATTTTTTCGAGATCGCGGACGAGGTGGCGGATTTGGACCTCCTGACGATCCCCTTCGACGCCGCGGCCAAAGGAGAGGACCTGGCGGACCATGTCAGCCATGCGCTGCGCGCTGGTGCTGACGATGTCCAAGAGTTCCCGGCTCTCGCAATCGGGGAATTTCAACTTCATCAGATCCAGGGACATGATGATCGGGCTGAGTGAATTGTTGAGATCGTGGGCGATTCCGCCGGCGAGCGTGCCGATGCTTTCCATCCGCTGGGCGCGGAGGAATTGTTGTTCGAGCTTTTTGCGCTCGGAGATATCGGTGTGAACGCCGATCCACTGGCGGATGTTTCCGTCGTCGCCCAGAATCGGCACGGCGCGCACCGCCATGTCACGATAGGTTTGATCGTGAGCGCGCAGGCGGTGTTCCACGACATAGGTGGACTGGCTGGCGATGGCCGCGGACCAGATGCGCGCCGTCTCGGCGCGGTCGTCGGGATGGATGGCCTGAAGCCAGCCCCAGCCGCGGAGTTCCTCAAAGCTCTGGCCGGTGAAGGCGGTCCAGCCCGGCTGCTCGACCTCGAACTCCCCCGAGGCCGGCGTGTCCCAGACGATTGCGGTGGTCGCTTCCACCAGGGAGCGGTAGCGCTGTTCATTGAAACGGACCTCATTCTCTGCGGCTTTACGCGCGGTGATGTCCTCAAATACTGAGATCAAGTAATTCGGCGCGCCGATCGAGTCGCGCTCAAGGGTGGCCGCGAGATTCACCCAGACGACGGTGCCGTCCTTTCGCCGGTAGCGCTTTTCGGTGGTGAAGGAAGGCAGTTCGCCGTTCAGCAGGGCTAGGCGTCCCGCGTGACTGCGGGAAAGGTCTTCGGGCAGAGTCAGATCCGCGTACCCCATCTCCAACAGCTCTTGCCGCGGGTAGCCGAAGATGGCGCACAGCTTGTCATTGACCCGAAGGAACCGGCCTTCCGGCGAAACATGGGCAATGCCCACCGCCGCCTGCTCAAAGGTGCCGCGGAAACGGGCCTCGCTTTCCCGCATTGCGCGCTCGTTGCGCTTGCGCTCAGTGATATCCCAGTTCACGCCGATCATGCGGCGGGAGGTATCGTCGTCCCCGCGCTGAAGCACGGCATGCGCTTCGATCTCGCGCATCTCGCCGTTGGGCCACACGACCCGGAATTCGGTATGGTATCTGCCGTTGCCTTCGATGGCGGCTAAGCCTTCGGCCTTGGTCCGCTGGCGGTCGTCGGGATGGACCCCGTTTTGCCAGGCCTCGTAAGCGCCGCTGAAGTCCTCCTCGCGGATGCCGTAAAGCGCGTACATCTGGGAGTCCCAGAAAATTTTATTCGTCAGCACATCCCACTCCCAGATACCGAGGCCCGCGGACTCTGTGGCCAGAGCGAGGCGTTGACGGCTTTCCATGAGAAGGGACGATGTCCGCTTGCGCTCGGTGATGTCTTGGATTTGCGCGATGAAGTAGGACGGCGCGGCGGCGTCATCCCTGACCAGTGAAACGTGCAGGGAAACCGTGACGAAGTGGCCGTGCGCGTGGACATAGCGCTTTTCCGTTTGGTAGGAGGAGGCGTTTCCGGCAAGGGTTTCGCGAACTTTCTCCAGATCGGCGGCGAGATCATCCGGATGGGTGATGCTCTGAAAGTTGCTGCTGAGCAGCTCGGCTTGTGAATAGCCGACGAGTTCGCAAAGCGCGCGGTTGACCTTTAGCCATCGACCCTCGGGCGAGACCAAGGCCACGCCGATGGGCGCATATTCAAACGCACCGATGAAGCGTTCCTCGCTCCGCCGCAGGGCCTCCTGCGCCTTGTGCAGTAGGTAGAATTTCTCGCCCGGATTGACCACGGCATCCACCTCGCCGCCAGTGAGTACCTGCAAGCGCTGCTGGGTCTCGTGGAGGGTGCGCACCAAGGCGGAGACCTCGTCATGGGCTTCCTTTTGCGGCAATGTCGGATCTTCAATCATTGGGCAGGGGCGGGCAAGGTGAGTGCTTGCAAAACGGGCTCGCGCTGGTTGAGCGCTTGATGATCTTGCGCATCGGCGCAGGCGAAAGCTTCACCAGCAGTGGCGTGAGCATCATTATGTCGCTTAGCGCGCGCTGCGGTTCGCGGGGCACATCGACCACCTCGATCTCATGCCGCTCCGCCAAGTGCTCGCCGCAGATTGCGTTTAGATTCGCCATGGCCTGGGCGGAATTTGGGCCATCTCCGGCGACATAGAGGCTGAGCGCCTGCATTTCAGCCCGCTTAACCTGCCACTCAAGTTGCAAGGCCTTGAGCCGCAATTCGATGAGCGCTTCCTCGGATTCGAGCGTGACCTGTGTGAGCTTCGCGGCAACTGCGCCCTCCTCCGCGGCAGTGCGGCCGGCCGCTTCTTTTTCCCAGCGCAGCGTGCCCATGAGCACCTCCCCGCCGGCGGTGTAGGCGTCCGCCAGGGTATTTCCACTCAGATCAAAGCCTCCCGAGACGAGCATGTCGTGCCCGGGTTGGACATCCAGAAAGAAGAGACTCTTTTTTTTCCGCTCAGGGAGATCCCAGCGCGGCAATCCGCCGTGGATGGTCTCGTCAAACCCTTCAATCCCGGCGCGCGCTTTGGGCAAGCACGCGGTAAATGCATTTTTGATCTTCATTAGCCACTGCCTACCTTTTCCCTGCAAATGTTTCCCCGGGAAAACATCCTATCGATCACTTTGGCCTCATTCCGTCGCAATGGATACAGGTTTGTCGCGAAAGTTTTGCCGCAGTGCATGTGCTGAGCGCTCGCTCATGAGGGACTTCTGGGCGGTGTCCCGAGGCGCGTTGCCCCGAAGATTGCCAGTTTCCTGGATTTGCCACGCCACCTACGCCGTCCAACCTGGCCTAGAGTTTTCCGCTAACAGACCGGGCACGAGTTGATCTGTTGGAAGAAGTCGTTGCCCTTGTTGTCGACGAGGATGAAGGCGGGGAAATTCTCCACGGTGATCTTCCAGACCGCCTCCATGCCGAGTTCGGGGAAGGCGACAACTTCCTGGCTTTTGATGTGGTCCTGGGCGAGGAGGGCGGCGGGTCCGCCGGCGGAGCCGAGGTAGAATCCGCCGTGGAGTTTGCAGGCATCGGTGACTTGTTGGGACCGGTTGCCCTTGGCCAACATCACCATGGACGCGCCGTTTTGTTGGAAGATGTCGACGTAGGCGTCCATGCGCCCGGCGGTGGTTGGGCCGAAGGATCCTGACGGCAGGCCGGCGGGAGTTTTGGCCGGGCCGGCGTAGTAGACTGGATAGTCTTTGAAGTAGGCCGGCAGGTCGCCGGTGGCGTCGAGAATCTCCTTTAGCTTCGCGTGGGCGGAGGCGCGCGCGACGGCGATGGTGCCGGAAAGCGCAAGGGCGGTGGTGACCGGATACTTCGCCAGCGTGGCGAGGGTTTTCTCCATTCCCTCGTCGAGGTGGATGGCCACGCCCTTGAACTTCCAGTCGCGGAAGCGCTCCGGGATGAACCGCCCGGGCTTGGTTTCAAGCTTCTCCAGGAAAATCCCCTCCTGGGTGATCTTCGCCTTGGCCTGCCGGTCGGCTGAACACGAAACGCCAATCCCCACCGGACACGACGCCCCATGGCGCGGCAAACGGATCACCCGCACATCGAGCGCAAAATATTTCCCGCCAAATTGCGCGCCAATCCCGATGGCCCGCGCCGCGTCTAGCAACTCCGCCTCGAACCCGGTGTCCCGGAACGCCTGGCCGTGCTCGTTGCCGCGGGTGGGCAGGGCGTCGTAGTAGCGGGTGGAGGCGAGCTTGACGGTCTTCAGGCAGGCTTCCGCGCTGGTGCCGCCGATGACAAATGCGAGGTGATAGGGCGGGCAGGCCGCGGTGCCGAGCGAGCGCATTTTCTCGATGCAGAACTCCTTGAGGCGCTTAGGGTTGAGCAGCGCCTTAGTTTCCTGGTAGAGGTGGGTTTTGTTAGCCGAGCCACCGCCCTTGGTGATGAAGAGGAACTTGTACGCCTCGCCCTCGGTGGCGTAGAGGTCGATTTGGGCGGGCAGGTTGGTCTTGGTGTTGACCTCCTCGAAGAGGTCAAGCGGGGCGGCCTGTGAGTAGCGGAGGTTTTCCTCCTGATAGGTTTTGTGGATGCCGGCGGAAAGCCACTCGGCGTCGTTGGCGCCGGTCCAGACCTGTTGGCCCTTTTTTCCCATGACGATGGCCGTGCCGGTGTCTTGGCAGGCGGGGAGGATTCCCTTGGCGGCGATTTCGGCGTTTTTGAGCAACATCAGGGCGACCATCCGGTCGTTCTCCGAGGCTTCCGGGTCATCGAGGATGGCCGCGACTTGGGCCAAGTGGCTGGCGCGCAGCTTGAAGGAGATTGCCTTGATCGCCTCGTTGGCCAGTAGGCTTAAAGCCTCCGGCGCCACCTGCAGCATCCGCTTGCCGGCAAACTCACCGAGGGAAACGTGCTGGTCGGTTAGCAACTCGTACTCGGTTAGGTCCGGGCCGAGGGGAAAGGGATCTTGATAGACGAACATGTTGGCGTTGGAGCGGAGGCCGGGCGGCTGCCGTTTTAGTGCCCTTGGCAGGGAGGCACCCCCGGGCACGGCCAAGGAGAACAGCGGGCGGGGCTCGATGCACAGCGAAATTTTCCTCGTTGCGGGGCCAGAGGCCCGGCCCTGCCGGACATCGGCGCGCGGCATTGGCGGTTGGGCTGGGCCTCTCGGCCCCTCCGGGGCGCTATGATTTTGGGTGGGGGATTTTTCCGGGGGCTGCGCGTGGTTACACGCTGACCCCCGGCTAAGTTCTGGTGTCCCGCAGGGACGTTGGACCAGACCGATGCTGTCATCCCATCGCCGCGTGGCACGGCGGCCGGTGACGCGGCCTGCGGCCGCGCCAAGCCCCCCGGGCGGTTGTCAAGTGGAGTAACAAACAACTTTTAACTTCCCTATCAGATCCGCCCCTCGTCCGCGTCGATGAAGTCGAAGAACGTTTGGATGTCGTCGCGGGACTGGAGGCCGGCCTCTTGTTTGCGCTGGGCGAGGCGCGGGGCCATGTCGTCGCGGAAGCCGCGGGATTTCATGAAGGATCGCCACCAGGCGATTTCGTGGGGGAGTCGGGGAGTGCCGTTGGCGGAGGCCCATGCGAGGGCGTCGGCATCGGAGGCGCCGGCGCGGATGACGGCGGCGAGGTCTTCATAATTCACGCTAAAGAGCTGGCAGGTCCAGAGGTCCATGCCGGTGCCGAGATTGGCGTGGAGGTCATCGCGCAGGGTGCCGTCGGCGAACAGGCGGACCTTGGCGCAGAGGCGGGGGAAATAGGGGAGGCCGTCGATTTCTTCGGCGGGACTGCAGGGCAGGGCGTTGGACATGGCCAAGAAGAACTGCCAGGCGCAGCGATGGACAGCGGAAATTTGCGCGCGGGTGGCTGCGGCGGGAGCGATTAGAGTTCGGGAGATGCCGCGCCGGGCTGGACGTTGGCGAACGGGGCGGACTTGCGCATGGCGATCCACGCGCAGCCGGCGGCGGTGGTGAGGAACATGATGGCCAGCAGGGCGATCCAGCCGAGGGTGGTGAGAAGGTTGGTGGCGGGGAGGGCGGGAAGGATGGAGATGGCGGCGGCGAGGATGCCGATGCCAACCGCCCAGAGGATCGCCTGGCGCGTTTCGCGGATGACGAGGGTTCGGAGGATCTTGCGGGGAATGCCGAGCTGGTGGAGCTGGGAGAACTCGTTGCGGCGTTCGGCAAGGTTGCGCGCAGTGACCAATCCGAGGCCCGCGGCGCCAAGGATGACGCCAAGGCCGCCGAGCACGTTGAAGATGGAAATGTAGGTGTTCTCCACGCTGTGGAATGCGCTTAGGCGTTCGGCGGTGGTGGTGACGGTGGCACCAAGGTCGGTGAGGGATTTTTGCAGGAGCTTGCGGGTCGCCGCGGGATCGGCGGGGGAGTCGGCAAGAAACAACTGGTAGCCGCCGGTGCCCGGATAGCGGGCTAGAAAGCGTTGTTCATCAACAATCATGCTTCCCTGGAAAATCGACCCGTCGAGGGTCCCGGCGATCTCGACCGGGAACGTCGCCCCTTGTTCGTCGGTGTAGTCAATGCGCTCGCCGAGCTTTTTCTTCAGCACCCAGAGCAGGGTGGTTTCATCGACAAAGGCGCGCAGCACGCCGGGGTCGCCCTGGCCGAGGCTGGCCCAGGTGGGCGCGACGCCCGGGGCGGTGGCCTTGAGGGTGAACGAGCCGCGGGTTGCCAGCGCGGTCGTGTCGGTGGCCAGCAGGCGCGGGTGGGAAACCGAGTTCAAGTTGAAGCAGGACGCGTCGTTGCCGGTGCCGACGCGAAACGGAAGGATTTCGCCAAGGCGCTGGCGCTCGGGTCCGAGTTTGAGGATGTCGGCGGTGGAATCGTCCGCGGCGCTGCGATGGACCGGAATGGTGGTTTCAATCCAGAATGAGAATCCGCCGGTGCCGCTAGCGCGCTCAAGCCAATCGCTGCCGCCGTGTTTTTGGAAGGCGGTCACGGAGACCACCAGGAACAATCCGGCGGCGAGGCTGCCAACCACCACCAGCGAGCGGGTCGGGCGACGGGCCGCGTTGAGAGTGGCCAAGCGGGCCGCATCGAGCCCGACGCCTCCCTGGTTTCTCGAACGGTTGAGCACCATGAGGTAAACGGCCAAGCCGGTGACTAAAAAAGCAAAGCCCGCGAGGAAAAACGCCCCCTGCGGACCGAGCGCCTTGGCCGCGGCCAAGGCGGCGATGCCGACCAGTGCCGCACCCGTGGCCACCCAGCGCGCGCGGGATTTCCCCTGCGGGGGCGGTTCCTCGGTGGCGGATTCGAGCCGCAGCGAGGCGGAGCGTTTTGCCTGGCGGCGGGTGACCAGCCAGATGGTGGCCATCATCAGAATGACAAAGCCGGCCAAGCCGCCGCCGATGGATGCGGGATCGGCATGGAAGCGGAAGAGCCGGTCGCCGCCGCGGCTCCAGATGGATTCTAAAAACAGCAGCAAGCCGCGCGTGTAGGCAAATGCCAAGCCCGCCCCGATGAGGCTGCCAAAGGTGACCACCACAAGCCCTTCCATGAGCCGCCAGTGGAGGATTTTCCTTGGCGAAATCCCCAGCGCGGCCAGCAGCCCGGACTCGTGGTTGCGCTGCTCGACGTTGAAGCGGAACAACATGGCCGTCAGGGCCACCGCCGAGACAATCAGGAAAAACGACATGCTCAAAAACAGGCTGGCAATATCCACCGGCGAGGCGGCCGCCGCACGGCTTTCCGCAGCAACATCGCGGACCAGCAGCCCGGCATCGGCGGGCTCGAGCGCCGCAAGGATCTCCTCCTCAAGATCATCGGCGGGCGCCGGCATCCGCAGCGAGGTGGCCGCGCCCCAGCGATTGCTCCACATTTCCCGCGCAGCGGCATACGGAATGAACGCCTTGGGCGTGCCGCGGTGGTCGTCCCAGTAAGTCTCGTCCTTGTCGCGGATGCGGGAAAGATCCAGCGGCAGCCCCGGGGTCCAGTCCGTCGAGTTGTCCGCCTCCGCGATGCCCGGAAAATCCGGCATCCACAACTTGTCGGCGGCCGCGCCCTCCAGCGCCACGATCCCGCGCACCTTGAATGTAGATGATTTTTCCACCAGACGGTTGCCGGTTCCCAGGGTAAAGTAGCTCACGGTGACGATGTCGCCGGGCTTGGCGGCAAGGTCTTCCGCCTCCCAGGAATTCAGCACGATCTCGTCGGACGCGAGGTCGGCGGGGAGGAATGCGACGGTGCCCGGGTCCGCGCCCGTAACCATCGAGTACGGGGTTTGCTTGCCGTTGGCGGCAATCGTGTTGGCCAGGTAGGTCACCACCGGGCTCGCTTGCGGGAATCGCGCGCGAAGTTTTCCCTCGATGGCGGGGGGCAGGAAGATCCGGTCGGTGCGGATCTCGACCGCGCCGGAAAGCGGGATGTCTTTAAGCGAAAGCCCGTAATCCGCAAGGGTGGCGAACTTTCTGAGATCCGCGGCAGTTCGGGCGGCGTCGGACCAACTGGCGGGGAACAACAAGAGGTTGGCGCTGCCGGGCCGCTCGATGGCGCCCGCCAAGGTTTCGATGGGCAGGAAAATCGCGGGGGCGGCAAGCTGGGTCGCCTCAAGGCTAAAGCGCCCCATCGCATCATCCGCGCGGATCGAGCCGACGGTTCCGCGCAAGGTGACAAGCTCCTCCGGCTCGCCGGACAACGGCGCGTCGCGCGACATCAGACCCGGCTTGCCCAGCCGGATCGTCAGCGTGTCGCCCACGGCAAGATCAAGCGTGCGGGCAAGTTCGCGGTTGATCGCCCACGAGCGCGCGTCAATCACCGCCGCCGGACGCGGCTGCGCCGAAAGATCCCAGAACCGCGCATCGACGCCGAACAAGTTCACCTGGCCAGTCGAACGCCCGGCCGCCGTGTCCACCTGGCTGCGCAGTTGTAAAACCGGCGCCGCGAACTGCTTGAGGTCATCCGCCAATTCCGCCCGGAAGAAGTTTTCCCCGCCCGCCAGAACATGGCTGATCCGCCCGCTGCGTTCCATCGCGATTTGCTCGAGCGTGAACTTCACCGAGTCCCCGGCAAACATCGCACCCAGCAACACCATCGCGCCAAGCGCCGCCCCGAGCAGCACCCCAAGGTAGGCACTCCGGTAGTGGCGCAGGCCGCGGAGGATGAAGGAGCGGGCAGTCATTTGGGAGATTTGCGGGCGGCTTGCGTGTTCCCACGATGCTTGCAGCGCGAAAAGTGGGAAGGGTGAAGTGCCGGCGCGCGCGTTTTATTTCCATCCGTGCGAATGAACCGCCTCCGCGGACGGCTTGAAGGATCGGCTCTTGCGTTCCGGAGGGACATGCAGGATCGGCTCTTCCGTCCCGGAGGGACACCAGAACCTAGCCGGGGGTCAGCGTGTACCCACGCGCAGCCCCCGGAAAAATGCCCCCAAAGAAATCATGCGCCCCAGAGGGCCGCGAGAAGCTTGAGGGGGCTGGGTAGCAGACGGATCACTGCCGCTGCGGGCGATGAGGTCATGGGACTTCGCGGCCACCTGGTGGGGATGTTGGATCGGCTCTTCCGTCCCGGAGCGACACCAGAACCTAGCCGGGGGTCAGCGTGTAACCACGCGTAGCCCCCGGAAAAATGCCCCCAAAGAAATCATGCGCCCCGGAGGGCCGCAAAAAGCTTGAGATGGTTGTCATGGCGCGGCTTGTTCTGGCTCTTCTTTTGCTTCTGGGTCTTGTTCCCACAACCGACCTTCTCTCACGACCTTGCAGTTGTAGCACCCGCTAGTCAGGTTGTCGATGTTGTGCCAGACATGCTGGAATCCGAACGTATCGCATGACTCGATTCTCGATGCATACCAATACTGGTCCAAGAACTGATGGGGCTCAATAGTGGCACCAGTCTTGGGGTCGACTCCGATGGTCAGCTCGTGGGCGACCTCAATCGGCACCCCACTCGGTGGTTCGTCGATCTCCTCGATGCAATACTCACCAAGAAAGACAATATGTTCGGAAGTGGGATACTCCTCAGCTTCACGCAAGAGCGCGTCCGTCGCCGTCTCTTCGTCAGCCGCAGAACAAATGGTGACCCGTCGCTCAAACTTCGGAAGCGTATCGCCAATGCGCTCCCAATGGAAGATGGCTGTCATGGAATACCAGGGAATCTTATTTCTGCAGAACGTTAGATGTGTTCCTACGGGAGCGATTAAATTGAAAATGGAATGAGATTGAGTTGCTTATGGCCCGTTAGGAGCTACGGCTTGTTCGCTTTGGGTTTCTTCGATGACGCGGTTAAGGCTGGAAATTAGGCCGGGCAAGAATGTCTGATCCAAAATGAACTCCAAGTCGATCCTGTTGCCCTCGGGGGTGAAAGCTCGAGATGACCATTGACCGATATGTGGCCACGAGTCGTTGCTGTCACCTCAAGGTAATCTTGCTCATAGCGTGGGCGGAGTATCGCGCTGCCTTCGAGGTTCTTGTAGATACTGCAAATTCGATCTCGAAACTCCAGAAGATTGTCAAAGTAGAACTTGTGGCCGACCAGTGCGAACGGGGCGGACCGCACCGTGAGTATTTCACACCAGCCTGAGCCATCGGAAAATCGTTCCACCGACGAAATGCTGAAATACTCGGCGTGATCCGAACCTAGGGCGATCTTGGTGATGCTTAGCATTTTCTGGCGAACAGTCATTATTCGTATGTCCCGAGGGTGAGATCCGGGGGAGGTGGTGGTAGGAATATGCAGGGGGGGGATGCCAAGGAATTGTTGGGGTGGGCCGATGTGTATCTATCGGCTCAAGCGTCACAGTTCACCCAAGCCTTGCCATCAATCTCAAGTGTGACTCCCTTGGTATTCGGCTGATAAAGCATGACGGTGCCTGTTAAAGACTTCATAATTGTGGCATCAAAGCTGGCTGCTCCACTAAAATAAGGCTCTGCACCTTTGGCGAAAGAAACGATCACCGTGTCCCCCACAGTGCGCACGCCTCGGTAGTAGAAAATCAGATCCTTATAGTTCTTCTTCCCTCCAACGTAAACCTGCTCGGTGCTCTTATCTGCCGCTTGGTCAGCCAACGTGAACAACGCTGGAAGTATCGCATCCAGAGTATCAAACTTGCCTGGAATCGTTGTCTCAATTGGAACAAATGCACGCGTCAAAATGACCTTGCTATCCGCGGCGGCGTGCAAAGCGAGTGCCAGAAAGAGACTTGCTTGGATTATGCTCTGTTTCATTTTATTTTCTGGCCCAACGTCAAAGTGCATACATGATTCCAGTTTTTGCCGAACAGTCTTTATTCGTCTGGCCCGGGAGGGTGAGATCCGGGAGAGGTGGTTGTGGGAAGATGCAGGGGGAGGGGGTGAATGCCAAGGAATTGTTTTTCTGGTGGGAGGGTCGATCGCTGGACTTCATCTGTCGAGCTTCCGTCATGCCTGATTTCCGCTTCATCGGACCAGTCGTCTTGCTGGAATTGCATCCATCGTGCTGAGTCCGCCAGTGACTAACCGGATCTGGTAGATCCAGAAGAGTAACACCATTACTGTCGCTGCGGCAATGACGATAGTGTGGATCCAATACCGAAATGGAGCCTCGTCACGCCTGTAAACGCCCTGCTTGCTGGTATAAATCCCAGAAGTGAGGTTGCTTCCCGTCCAGTATACAAAGCCACCAGCAATAATGGATTCGAGTAAAAGTCCGACATGCTCAGCGCCCATTGGACGCCACATGATGGCTATTCCGATGGACGGAAAAACTGTTGCGACCATGCACCACAAAAGACCGTCGTGCTGGCAATTCTTCTTCATCGTCCCGTTCTATTTAGGTTGGGATTGTTCCGTGCTGGGCTTGATCGTGCCTGCATGAAACTATCCGTTTGATTTTAGGTGAATGGTGACCCTTCGCGCTGCAAGCTCAGGACCTTTGTTGTTGGTGCCGTAAAACCTGAACGAATATGTTTGGGTATATTCGGAGGGGGAGACCTGCTCACCACAGTAGTGCCATCTCAGCAGCTCGCCATGGCGCAGCCAAGATTCTTGAGGATGCGACGTGCAGGCTAAGGTATTACCGCGGAACTCGAAGAACGAATATGCGCTCCAATCGCGTTCGGAAGTGGATGAACTCGTCTTCTCGATAGAAACCCTTAGACCGAGGTCTAGCTCAAACTCTCTCCATGGATTGAGCTTCGTAGCAAGATTGTCAGGAACTGGAAGCTCAAACCAGTATTCGTCACCTTCCGGGGTCATAATCATTCTAACTGGATCGATCCAAGCCTCGGACTTCATCCCCGGGTCCGACCATCGAAGACGTGGGCCATCGAGCTTGAGTTCATATTCGTCGATTCGCAATCCATTCCACGCTACTACGGCCACGACGGTCGCGATTGTAGCAGCTAGTCCAATGATTGAGGTGATGCGCATGATAGATGCTATTCTCTAGCTAACAGTCTTTATTCGTATGGCCCGGGAGGGTGAGTCCTCCTCGGCAGAATAGGATTCTTCCGGGTGGGCAAGGCGTTTGGACATCAAGTAGACGTCCTCCAGATCCTCCAAGTGGGTTAAGATCGCCTCGCGGGCGTAGAATGTCTTGGTGCGCCCGGTCATCTTCGCTAAGCGTTCAAGGCGCTCTTCGATTTCAGGATCCAGACGGATAGCAAGCATGCGTTGAGACTGCCGTTGATAGATCTGTATAGCAAGTGCCAGCCGAGCGGGACGGATGGGGCGTTGTGGGTGAGACCACTTTTGCCCCTCACTGAGTCACTGCTTCTCCGAGGAACTCGATGGTTTCCTCCTGCATCGCCTGGGCGGTTAGATACTCATAGCGGGAAGAGGCCGGGGCCTCGGGGGTAATTTCAAGCAGGTGGTCGCGGGCGATCCAGTGGCGTTCCTCAAGGTGGCAAACCAGGATGTTAGCCGCGATGGCAAGCATGCCGGTGGCATAGGCGGGGGCAATGGCGCGGGCGATGGCCATGCGTCGCAGGAGTTGGTACGTGCGGCTGAAGAGTGCGCGTGCGGCGACCACAAGGATGACGACCGCAAAAATCTTGGTGAAAATAGAGGCCAGAGTTCCTGCGGGGTCGAAATCCGCGAAGTGCCCGACGCCGACAAGCGGCAGGGCAAGGAGGCCACAAATGCTGGTGAGCGCCAACGGCCAAGGGTTTTTTGACGCCAGACCGGCAGCACCAGCGCGCATCCCAAGCCGCGCACTCGCGATAACGATCGGGAGGGCAATGAGCAGGAGAGTTAGCACCAGCAATTGCCTGAATGGGACCACGTCGTCGCTGGTGATGATCGCCCAATCACGCAACCCGAATTTGCTCACCCGGTAAACCGCCTGGTAGTATGCGACTGGCAGTATGACCCCGGCGCCGATGATCCACAGCCAGTCGCGGGGGCCAAGCAGCGAGGTCATGCGCAAGGCAAGCCTGCGGGTCAACCGACTGCCGCGGAAGCGATACAGGAATGCGCCGAGGGAAAAAATCCCGAGCACCAGCCACGCGACCAACCAGGCGAAGCGGCCAAAGATCGCGTGGTCGGCAAGGCGGCCGGGTTTCAGGTCGTCGTCGCGGATGATCGCACTGCTTGAGCGACGTTCCGACCGAACGAACAGGCTGCCACGGTAGTCGGAATTATAGTTGGATTGATTCTCCAATGAATCGGCGGCAGTTATTGCATCCTTGATGCTGTTGTTGGCCAGTTGGAGGCGGACGACTGCTTCGGGCGCTCCAAGCGTGGTGGCGGATTGAAGAAGAACATCTGCCGTCTCCGTGACAAACTTGCGGACAATCTTGGCGTCAACGATCCCCGGCTCGGTGCTGTTGGCAAACAGGACGCAGACTTTCTCCCAAGTGGCCACAAGCTTGGCAAACCCATCGCGGTCTCCGGCGGCGGCCAAGGCGGCTGCTCTGCAATCGATCGCCCGGGGTAATGAATCAAGGTAGGTCGTCGGGACCTTGGTGGTCTCCAAGTAGAACATGGGGAGTAAGCGGTCAGAATATTCGACAACACTCGGCAGCAGCGGGATGCGCTCGCGCAGCATTGCCGCGCGGTAGTTGTCCCAGCGCGGTTGGTTGGCCGCACGTTCCAGCAGCGCGATGGCCTCATCGAACTTTGCCGGGTCAACCACGGTGGTGGGAGTCGGAGACGAGTAAGAGTCCGTTACGCTTAGAACATTGAGCGCCTGCGTCGCGGCGGTGCTGGCGGTCAGGATGGTGAAGTAGGCGTTGTCCGGATCGATCCGGCTCGCGACCTCAAGCACATCGTCTGGCATTGTGCTGCTTGTGGAGACGGAGGGGGTAAAACGCCACGGTTCTTCTTTGAAGAGAAACGCGCTAAGGTAATCCGCGTAATATGCCGGGTTGTCAGGGGCGCTGTCCCAGAGAGCTTTCTTTTGCTCGCCGACTTCAGACTGGGTCGGATCCCCAAGCAGCAGGAGCTGCTCCTGCGGCGTGAGGCCGTCGGTCAACGAGGAGTTATCCAGCGATTCAGAGAAGATACTGGCACGCACCAAGTAAGCTGCCCCAACCCATCCGCGCACCATCAAGCCGCTGCTAATCAAGCCCGCCAGCGACACCAGCGCGACACAGGCATACAAGACGGTCTTGAATTTTTTCCCCGGCGCCGCGCCTGCAATTTCAAACCGCTGGGTGGCCACTTCAAGCGAGTCGCCGCGGGTGCCGGCGGCGGCGGCCACGGTGAGCGCCAACTGGTGCCGGGCCGCAAATTGAATTTCCGCGTCGTCCGCCAGCGGAGCCACCGCAGCGGTGATGAATCCATCGGCGGCGGAGGAAATCGGCTCAGGTGGCAAAATCACCAATTCGTTCTGACGCCTGAAGTGACTGGCTACAAGTGCAATGGGGGAAGGGGATGATCCAAGCGATCCGACCGATCCGTCCGATCCCCACGATGTGGCTGCCCGTCTTCGGTTGGAGGGGGCGTTGGAGCGAAACCGCAGACTTTCCAAGAGCCTTGATCAAGGGTAGGGTAGCGGACATGAGGTTTGTCACTACTCTGGATCGCGATGAGGACGGCGTCTGGGTCGCCGAATGTCCATCCATTCCCGGGTGCGTGAGTCAGGGAGAGACCCGCGAGCAGGCACTTTCCAATATCCGCGATGCCATCGCCGCCTGTTTGGCGGTGCGTGCCCAGAGAGGCATGCCGTTGACAATTGAAACCCAAGAAGTTGAGGTTGTTCTGTAATGGCGGCGCTGCCCATCCACAGCGATCGCGAGGTTGTTCGCGTTTTCACCCGGGGGGGTGGCAGAGGATCCGCCAGCGCGGTAGCCACATGATCCTCGTCAAGGACGGTCACATGGCGACGCTTTGTGTCCCGGATCACAACGAAGTGGCCAAAGGCACCTTGCGCAGCCTGATCCGTGCCAGTGGCCTAACCGCGGAGCCGTTTGTTGCGCTTGTCGAGAGATAGCCAAGAATTGTTGGGCGACTCGGGAAGTCCGACACCCGCTGTGGCCCGGTCACCGCCTCGGCTGCAATTTAGCCCTCATTCAGGCTGGGAAAGGATCTCGATGAGTTCCTGGCGCATCTCTTGGGCGGCTTGATACTCGGAGCGGGTCGCGGAGGGGGCCGCGGCAGTGAATTCCATGAGGTGATCGCGAGGGACCCAGTAGCGTTCCTCGAATTGGCAAACCAGGGTTGAGAGGGCCATCGCGAGCATGGCGGTGGCGTAGGCGGGAAGGATGGCGCGGGCCAAGGTTATGCGGCGCAGGAGTTGGGCCGAACGCCCCACCAGCGCGCGGATGCCAGTGATGAGAAGAATGACCAGTTTCCGCGAAGATGGGGCTGTTGCTCAAAGACTTTCCAATTCTTGCCGACGCCGGGCGCAAGGACCTGGCGGCCCGGTTGGCGCTCACCGCGGAAGAAGGCGCCGGAGGATGGCTCGGTGGAAGCCTTGTTCATCGATCTGGGCAGGACCGGGCCGAATGACCCAACGGAGAGGAAGGCCGGTGCGCTCGTTCGCCGCGGGTTTGAGGTCATCCCGGAATTGTTGCGCCTGCAGGACGACCCGCGGGACCCACTCACTGATAGGTTTTTCCCGCGTGCTTGAGCCACCCCGCGGGATGTCGACCCTGCGGATCGTGATGGGTCCAATGGACAACGCCGCCTTTGTTATTCTGCTCGTACACACCGCTGAAAGCGACGGTGTCGCCGGTCTTCAGCTGATTGAGGCGCGGCACGAGGTCGATGTTGTGGGCGATTAGGAGTGTTCGACCCGCAGGTAAGGACAGGATAAAGCGTTGGTGCCGACTGCCTTTGGCATCATCGCGAAGCAAAGTTTTGACCGTTCCTTCGCCTGCCACCTGACTTCCGCTCGTCAGCGTGGTGAAGGGGTCCGCAAGCAGGTCGTTTTGACCGGCCAGCACCTGGGTATCGGGCTTGCCAGGGGAATGGCGAAGGTCACCCCCATGCTCCCAGCCGAAGTAGAGGGCGACGGCGACAGCGCCTGCGAGGGCGAGCTTTTTCATTGTCTCAAGGGCTGACGATGTCGGCCTAAAGCGGTGACGCGCGCGCCCACTCTTCGACCTCGGGATCCAGAGCCGAGTTTTCCAGCGTTTCGCGGGCCCAGTCTTCGTTGCGGGCAAGGACGGTGAGCATGCGCCAAGCCATGACTTGGGCGGCGGGAAGTTCCGCCCAGATGGTTTCCGCGAGGGGACGCCAGTGTTGGCCGGCAAGGAACTTGGGTTTCTCGATCGCCTCGCGGCAGGCGGGCGAGATCATCAGGCAGCGGTCGATGTCCGTATCCGGCCCAGATGGCGGGACCTCGTAGATGTGGAGCGGCACGCCGGACTCGCCGGTGAGCTCGCACTTCGACTTCGCGCGGCGCGCAAGATCCTTGCCAAGGTGGTTGAGCCCGGCGAGGCGCTGCTGGTGCTGGTCGAATCCCTTGGCCATGGTGGGAAAGATGCCCAGCGGCTGCAGCGGGTCGAGCAATTTTCGGAATGTTTTAACGTTCGACGTTCAACGTGGGCTGGTGAGGATGTCGATGAGCTCCTGGCGCATGAGTTGGGCGGCCTGATACTCGTAGCGGCTCATGGCTGGGGTCTCGGCGGTGATCTCCATGAGGTGATCGAGGGCGACCCAGTGGCGCTCCTCCAACTGGCAAATGAGGGTGGTGGTGGCCATGGCGAACATGGCGGTGGCGTAGGCTGGCAGGATCGCGCGGGCGAGGGTCATGCGGCGCACCAGTTGGGGCCGGCGACCCAATAGTGCGCGGAATCCGACAATGAGGATGGCCAGCAACAACAACGCCATGAGAATGCTGCAGCCAAGCAGGAGGCTGGGAGCCTCCAGGGTGGCACCGATCAGCGGCAGGGCAAGCATGCCTCCGACGGCGGCAGCGGGAAGGGGCCAGCGGATGTTGGAGGCGAGTCCGGCGGCACCGGCACGGAGAGTGAGCCGCCAGCGGGCAACGAGGATCGGCAGGGCAATGAGCAGCAGGGCAAGGCCGGCCCATTGTCCGAGCGGGATCGCAAAGCCACTGGCGCCCAGCGCGAAGTCCCGCCCGCCAAACGGTGTGAGGCGGTAAATTAGTTGGTAGTAAAGCACCGGAACCAGAGCGCCGGCGCCGATGATCCACAGCCAGTCACGCGGGCCGAGGAGCGCGAGCATGCGCTGGGAGAGTCGGCGGGCCAGCAGGCTACCGCGGAAGCGGAACAGGAGCGCGGCAAGGGCGCAAAGCCCGAGCAACAGCCAGGTGCCAAGCCCAGCAAGCCGGCCGGGCTGGAAGTCTTCAGGGGAAACGGCGGGGCCGCCGGCTAAGGTGTGGATTGCGGCAGAGTAAGGGCCGCGAGAAGACTGCCGTGCTTTTTGAAGTCGGGATCGGCCGGTGATGTCGGCCGATGCTTGGTAGCTTCAACGGTTTTGCCTAGCCTTTGCATCCGTGCGGCCAGTTCGGGCATCCCGAGGTCGTTGGCGGCTTGCTCGAAAGTTTTAGCAGGCGCGTAGACAAACACTTGAGCAACCAGAATCTCAATGAGCCCCGGCTCCGGGCAGGGTGATTGGTCGGCAGAGCAATGGTTGTCCACCATACGCTGATCACAGCTTTTCCCTAAACATTCCGCTGCAATTCTGCATGTTAGAGAAGTGAAGACTTCCACGATTCCTTTCGCCCCGAGTATTGGCACCGACTCAGCCCTCCACATTCGCACCGCGACCGAACCACTGGAAATCAGCCA
>Ga0136639_10000043_pt1 | contig 36419 bp, 32 predicted proteins | sample AntDrymUQ8592106_2_FD_113739 | JGI IMG/M metagenome (GOLD analysis project Ga0136639, IMG submission 113739) | Polar desert sand microbial communities from Dry Valleys, Antarctica - metaG UQ859 (21.06) | ecosystem: Environmental > Terrestrial > Soil > Desert | place: Antarctica: Dry Valley...
GCTCAGCTCCGTGGTCACCGGGCTTGCGTCTTTGAATCAAATCGCTGGCGACCTCAAGGACAGGAACCTTCCGGGCATGGCACGCCAGTCTCTTCATCAACTATATCAGAGTTGTGGTGAGTGCTTGGATGGAGGGGTGGCTTGGGAGCTGCTATTACTCCGTGGGCGTGGGTGTATGTCTTCGCGGAGGGGTCGGGTGGGGGCGTGGCATTTTACGGGATGAGCGCAACCAAGACGCGTTGGTGCAGGAGGAGGGATCTTGGCGGGTTTCGCGGTCTTAGCGACTGCGAGCGGGCGGGATTTCTTCTGGTGTTGGAGTGGTTTGAGAATTTCCGGTTGCGTGCGGAGTTGGACGCCGGACGTGAGGCGGCGCGGGCGTTTTGGCGGCTGGAGGTGTTGCGCGAGGGGGTGAAGCGGGAGGCATGGCAGCTGGAGCAATGGGAGCAGCCGATCCGGCTGCGGGTCAAGGACGTGGATCTGGATCGCGGCACCGTGACGGTGCGGCTGGGCAAGGGCGATAAGGACCGGATGACGGTGCTGCCGAAAAGCCTGATTGGCGAGGTGGCAAGCCAGCTTGAGGAGGTGCGCGAGATCTGGCGCGGCGACCGGGATGACGGGCTTGCCGGGATGTACCTGCCCGGCGCGCTGGCGCGGAAGTATCGTCGCGCAGCGGAGAGTTTCGAGTGGTTCTGGTTGTTTCCCGCGCGCCAGACGTCGATTGACCCGGCCACCCGGACCGGGACGCGAATCGTTGGGCTCCATTTGTCGAGCCCCCGTCGTGCCGGAATTCTGCTTCATCGGATCCGGTCTCGTCGTGCTGGATTTGCATCCGTTGTGCTGGACCGCATCAGCGCCCGCCGAACATCTCCACGAACGAGCATCCAGCGTGTGGGCATCGCGGCTATCCTTGAAACATGCAGCTCAAACTCGTTCAGAAAATCATCACCGAGACGCGGAGACAGCCGGTTGTAATGGTCGCGAATCTCAGCGAGGTCGATTTCCAGATCCGGGTGATACTCGACCCTCATTGCCGCAAGCGGCGCATTAACTCGTCATGGGAGATCGCCGTGACCAGGCCACTCTCAATTTCACGATCCCTTTCTTCCGCAAGCTCGAGAGCCTTGTCCTCATCCATGCCGACCGCTAGATCAAACGGATCCTCGATACTCTCTCACAGCGACGCGGCTAACAGCGCCCGCTCCCGGACGGGAAGCCTGAGAGCCTTGTCGGAAACCCGGTCGATGTTCATCGTCACATGCTACGCTGGAATTCGCTTCGGAAAAGCCCGAAGTTCATGCCGCTTGCCACAACGGGGCAAGGCATAAGGAGCGGCGGACTTCGTTCCGCCAGCCCATGGGAGGCCAATGCCAGGAGGAATCCGCTCTTCATTGTCCTCCCATGGTCGGGCGATTCGGAGATCGCCATTCCTTGGGCTACCTGCGGGCCTCGAAGACAAACCAGTCCTCGAGTTTTTTTCGCGCCCACGGGGTCTTGCGGAGGAACTTGAGGCTGGAGGTGATGGAGGGGCCGAACATGAAGCAGCGCACGGGGATGCGCTCGGCGAGTTCGCGCCAACCGTGGCGCTCGACGAGCGTCGTAAGCAGAACCTCCAAGGTCACCCCGTGGAGGGGATCCTTTGGGCGCACGGGCTGGGATTCGCCGGTCTCGCTCAATGCCCTACCCCCTCGTGCTCCTTGATGTATTCCTGCTTGAGGCCAAGCGACTCGGGCGCATGGAGGACGAGCATTTTCATGCGCACGTCCGCAGGCACCTTGGAGCGGGTGGCGCGCGAGACGATGACCATCAAGATGATCGCCAGCGGCAGGCCCCAGATGGCCGGTTGCTCGGCAAGGGTGCGGACCAGCGGGCGGGCGGCATACCAAGTTTTCCAGGAGGTGGCCCACGGCGCCTGGTCGGCGATCATGGTGCTGACAACAGAAAGCAGGCTCAGCACCCCGCCAATAAGCATGCCGGTTGCCGCTCCTGGCATCGTCATGCCGCGCCACCAGGTGGACAGGAACAGCAGCGGAAAGTAACTGGTGGCCGCAATGGCGAAGGCCCATCCAACCAACTTGGTGATCTCAAACGATTCGACTGCGAGCCCAAGAAGGATTGCAACCGCACCGCAAATCACGGCAAACACCTTAAACATGCGCATGCGCTGCTCCGAGGTGGACTTTGGCCGCAGGATCCGCCCGTAGATGTCGTGCGCCAGCGCGCCGGTGAGCGAGACGAGTAAGCCGCTGAAGGTACTCATGAAGGCGGCAAAGGCACCGGCACACGTGATGCCACTCAAGACGGATCCGAGGATGCCATACTTTTCGTTGAGGATCCGCGGCAGTTGCAGGACGATCGAGTCAGTGCCCTCAACCTTCTTAGCCGCCTCATAGAGCTCTGGCATCAAGTTGCGCCCTAGGACGCCGAAGACCGGCGGGAAGACGTAGAAGACGCCGATGAGAATCATCACCCACATCGTGGTGCGTTTTGCCGCAACCCCATCCGGGTTGGTGTAGAAGCGCACCAAGATGTGCGGCAAGCCGGCCGTGCCGCAAACCAGAGCAATGATCAGCGAGTAGGTATATAAGAGCGAGTATGGCTTGGCGGCCGCTCCGGTCAGGCCCGCGGCGGTGGCGGGCTTGGTCGTCAGCGCGCCGAATGGCGATATCCACTTCGCATCCATGGGGGCGGTTGCAGGAAGCTCCTTGCGCACCACACTGCTTGCCGCGCTGCTCGCACCGGGAACTGCCTGACCAACCATGGGCGCGGGCACATCAAGGTGGGTCTTGTTGGCGTTCAAGTTGCTGCCGTAGCTGCCGTAGATGGCTAGAAGCACAAATACCGGCACCGAGATGGCGAACATCTTCGCCCAGTACTGAACGGCCTGCACCAGCGTGATGCCCTTCATGCCACCAAGAGCCACATTCAGCGTGATCACCGCGCCCACCACGGCGACGCCCACCCAATACGGAAGGCCTGGGAAGATGTAGGCCAACGTCACCCCTGCACCCTTCATCTGCGGCATTGTGTAGAAGAACCCGATGAACAAGACGAAGCACACCGCAATCCGGCGGAACGCGGGGGAATCAAATCGGCCTTCTGCAAAATCAGGAATCGTATACGCGCCAAAACGCCGCAGCGGCCCGGCGATGAACAACAACAAGAACAAATAACCACAGGCAAAGCAGACTGGGTACCAGAGCGCATCGTAGCCGCTGGTCATGACCATGCCGGCTATCCCCATGAATGAGGCGGCCGACAGGTATTCACCGGAGATCGCCGCGGAGTTCCAACCGACTGAAACCGACCGCCCGGCGACAAAAAAGTCCGACGCCGTCTTGGCCGTACCAGCCGAGCGAAAGCCCATCCAGATCGTCCCAAACACGGTGACCGCGGCGAAGGCCAAAATCCAAGGATCGATGTGCATAGGGAGTCGAAGGTCTTAAGGTCGAAGATCTGGAGATGATGGCTATCGGCCACTGTTGCCATCGAGAACCCGCTGGGCTTCTGCGGATTCCATTGCCAAGGAGCGGCGGATGAAGATCCAGCTGATGATCCAGACAAAGGGGAAGAACAAGACCCCTAGGATGAGCCAAGTGAGCGGAAATCCGCCGACACGGGTCGCCATCATGTCAGGCGTGAAGTAGTTCAGCAGCGGGATCGCCAGCAGCACCAAGGCAAATGCAAGGCCGCACACGATTGAGAGCCTCAGCTGGCGGCGCATCAACTGGGTCAGGTACAACTCGCTGTGAAGGAAGTCGCCTTTTTCGGCCACTTCGGCTGCCGTCTCGGAATGCGTTGGTTGGGTCGCCATGTCAGTGGATGGAGGCCGCACGGACGTACAGCGGCCAAACCTCTAGCAAGCCCCTCGGCCGGCGGCAACACTGCTCTCTAGTTACTTTTCAGGCTCAGCCGGCGACTTCGAGCCCGATCCACATCGTCGCATAGGCGACGCCCGCAGAGGCCAGGAGGGTCAGCGTGCAGACCCGATCTTGCCATCAATGGCGCCGAAGCGCTTGGTGATGCCCCCCCGGGTGTTAGAGGCCACCGCTCCACCGGCACGGATCTTGCTGCGGAAGCACATCGCCACCCCCACGGTGAGCCGCGTGCCACAGCTTTTGTCCGGGCGGGCTAAGTCACTTCTGCATCCGCGCCGGGCTCGCCCCGGTTTTGTCCGATGGGGTTGAGCGCGGCCCGCGGCGCGGTTTGCCTGCAAACAGCACGCCGCATGCGAAAGTCAGCAAGGTCGTCAGCGGCCAAGCCCAGACGAAGCTATATACCGCAACGATGCCGTCACCGGCATCATTGAGCGTGTAGGTTGGCAAGGACGCCAGCCATTCAAACGGCAGCTTGAGCTTGATCCACAGCACCCAGACATCGGTGCGCACCAGCATCACCAACAGCACCGAGAGTGCCGAGCCGATGGCCAGTCCGCGCGCGCTGCCCTTGCCGAGGAGCGCGCAGAACATCATCCCTAACAGCGGGCCCATCGTGTAGCTGGTCATGCCAAAGGCCAGCGGCAGAATCGGTATGTCCTGGCGGATCAAATTGAGCAGCTGGGTAAACCCCGTGAGAACCAGCCCCCAAGCGACCACCAGCATCCGTGACTTGGCCACCAGGTTTTTCTCGGCCATCTCCTCCTCACTGAGACTTTCGGGGTGATAGATGGCCGAGAGCGTCGTTTGGCTCAGCGCGGCGAGGATCGAGTCCAGACTGGAAATGCTAGCCGCAAAAATTCCGGCCAATAACAGCCCGCTTACCCCGGGCGGCAGCTGGGTGACAATCCACATCGGAAACACATAATCACGCTCCCCGGGCAACGCCACGTTGCTCCCGGCCACCATCTGCGCTCCCGCCTTGACCAGTTCCGCCTCATCCGCATTAAACGGATTCTGGTGGTACCACACAAACAACGCCGCCCCCACCATCAACATCAGCAAGGTCAGCAACTGACCAAATGAACTGAAAATCAACGCTTTGCCTGCCGCCTTCGCGTCCCGGCAGCAGAACATCCGCTGGGCGTTGAGCTGGTCGACCCCGTAGGCTGTTAGATTCTGGAAGGGCACGGCCACCATCGCCACCCAGAAGGTGAATTCCAGTTCGCGGCGGAAGCCGAACTCGAAGTTCCAGAACTGGGTGCGGCCAAAACCTTGTGCGGTTTCCCAGAAGCCGGATAAGCCGCCATCGATGCCGCTGATGAGCCAGAAAAAGGCGACCAAACCGCCGATGGTGAAGAGCAGAAACTGCATGACATCGGTCCAGATGACGGTGCGCATGCCGCCCATGAGGGTCCAACCGATGGCGAAGACGCCAATGATGACGATGCTCAGCTCGATACTGATGCCGGTGACGACTTGCAACGGGATGGCCGCGACGAGCACCCGGACGCTTTGGCCAAGGATGCTGCCGAGGGTGAAGAGCACCGTCGCCAACGACTTGGTGGCCCGGCCGAGGCGGTTGCCCATGTAGTCATAGGGGCTGTAGATTTCCTGCTGGTAGTAGACCCGGACAAACCAGACGGCCACCACGATGCGGGCCAAAATCGAGCCAATCGCCCACTGCAGGTAGGTGAAATCGCCGTTTAAGGCAAAAATCATCGCCGGCACACCGATGAAGGTTACGCCGCTAATTTCCGTGGCGATGATCGAGCCACTCACTGCCGGCCAGGGCAGCGAACGGCCGCCCAGAAAGAAGTCGCGGATGGTCGCCTGCTTGCCCCGCATGATGTGTCCAACCCAGGTCGTCAGACCTAGGTAGCCAAGGAGGACAAGCCAATCGATGTAGGTAAACTGGATGGAAATGGCAGCGAGGGCGGGCATGCGGCGGCACCCTAACGTAGACGCACCCGCGCGTCGACCCCACAGTTTTCTTCGCGGCCATGGCCCCAACGTGCCCCAACGGGGCAAAAGGCGAGAGCCCATGCCAGCGCAGCCTTGGGTTGCTGTTGAATCGATCTTCCCGCCCTCATCGGGAAGTAACTTGTTCCATATTGAGGTTGGAATGAGTTGAAAAATCACGAACTGAATAAGATCTCAGAACCGTCTTCCGCCCCAACGGGGCAAAAGGCGATAGCCCAGGGCCAGCGCAGCGCAGCCCTGGGAACCTCCACCAAAAAAGACCCGAGCCCCAAAGGGGCGGAACTTGCGCACGGATGCCGCGCGGTTCCGCCCTCTCAGGGCGGGAAAATTCTATCAAACAACAGCCCAGGGCTGCGCTGCGCTGGCCCTGGGCTATCGCCTTTTGCCCCGTTGGGGCTGGGGAAACGGGGCAGTACTGGTACTGAGATCTCTCGAGTGTGGAATCATCCGCAGGGTCAGGCTGGCTCGTCCCATTTCGCACCTTCCGCTCCAGCGTCTCCCCATCCACTACCCCGCTAGCTTCATCCGCGCGCGCGACGCCACCTAATTAGGAAATTCCGATCATCTCCGGCACGCCGGGAAACGTCGCTTGGCGGCACTTTGGGCACTGCGCCCCCGCAAGTTGCCAGAGAGCGAGCACCTCCTTCGACCGGCACTTACGGCACACCGGCGTGGTCTTGTCTTCGTCGCACTTGAACACCTTTGCACATCTGAGGCACAAAAATCCGCTCATCACGCCGGATTTCACCCGCAGGAGCTCGGCAAGCTCATCAGGCGTCTTCCCTTCTGCCCACCGACAGGACTCAAGGATCCTCTTGAACCTCTCCTCCTCGTTAGGATGGTAGTAATATTGCCGCCGTCCGCGGTCGTCACAAACGTACGGATCGCCCCCTTCCCAGGCGTCCACCTGAAACTCACATCCCGGGCATTCGTGGCGGTATAGCGCACTCATTGCGGCAAACTACCATGCAGGGTTGACCCATCCACAGGGTCAGGCTCGCTTAAGCTTTGCGAACTTCTTCAGATCAGACGGATCGGACGGATCCTCAGGAAGACCGGACGGATCCTCTGGTCCTCGGAGAGTTGCAAGCCGAGGAGAAACTTCCGTTGAAATTCCACTCGCCTGAGAACGCCAGTCTGTGGATCTTCCGCAGGTGCTTACGGAAATTCTCTTCATTGGACTCAGCTTCTTGATTTTGTTTGTGGGCGCGGAGCTGCTGGTCCGCGGCGGGGCGGGGATGGCGTTGAAGCTTGGTTTGTCGCCGCTGGTCATCGGCTTGACGGTGATGGCCTACGGGACGTCGATGCCGGAGTTTATCGTGTCGCTCAAAGCAGCATTCTCGGGCCAGCCGGACATCGCCATTGGCAACGTCGTCGGGTCGAACATCTTCAACATTGCGGTGATTCTGGGGCTTTCCGCGGTGGTTTTCCCGATCAAGACCCACCTCCAGGTGCTGCGCTGGGATGCGCCGCTGTTGCTGGTGGTCACGGTCTTAGCGCCACTGACGTTCCTCGATGGCGAGGTCTCGCGGGTGGAAGGCGGGATTTTTGTGCTGCTCGCCGTCGCCTGCACCGTGTGGACGCTGCGGATGGCACGCCGCGATGAGCGCCAAGGGAAGGTGGTCGCTGTTGATGTTCCTGAAATCAAGCCGACCGGGAGCCTTCTTGGCGACGTCGGCAAAATTGTCGCGGGCCTGCTGGTGCTCGTCGCCGGGTCACGGCTGTTGGTCGATAACGCCGTCGTTGTTGCCAGCGGCTTTGGGATGTCCGAGGCGGCCATTGGTTTGACGATTGTCGCCGCGGGCACCTCGATGCCGGAGTTGGCCACCTCCATCGTCGCCGCGTGGCGCAGGCAGTCGGATATCGCCTTGGGCAACGTGCTCGGATCCAATTTGTTCAACATCCTCTTTGTGCTCGGCGCCAGCTCCGTGGTGCACCCGATTCGGACCACCGGGATTCAACCACTGGACTTGTGGATGATGATCGGCGTGACAGTCCTCCTGGTGCCGTTGTTGGCCACGGGCAAACGCCTCAACCGGATCGAAGGCGGGCTGCTGTTTGCCTCCTACGGCGGATACCTGTTCCTCATCTGGCCGAAGTGAGGGGGCCAATCTGCGCGGCCTGGCTCGGGGACAGACCCTCGGAAATGCATTCAGCCAGCAGCGTAAAGAGCAACTCCATTTCCTCGCGCCGCCGAGCCCAACGGGGCAAGCATACCAGCTCAAGGCAGTGGCTGCGGCGCATCCATGGAGGAAACTTCAGGGAACTGACTGCTAGGGTTCTCCTTTGCAGAACTCCGGAAGGCCACACGGTTCGAAATATCGGTGTCTTTTTAACACCACAAAATATTGCAGCATTGGATTCCTCCGCTAGGTTGTGCTCCATGGGCGAGGATCCTGAGAAAACCAAGCGCCGGCGCGGGCGTCCCTCCACGGAACCGGCGGTCGTGCGCATCAGCCCCCGGTTTCCTGCATCGACGGTTGCCATTCTGGAACAAGCGTCGGCCATCCGTGGTCTTACAGTAACGGGATTTGTGCTGGAAGCCGCACGGGCCGCCGCCGAGCGGGTGATCGCCGAGGAAACGCGCTGGCAACTTGATGCGGCCGAGACTCAAAACCTGTTGAAGTTGCTAACCCATCCTCCCAAGCCGAACGCCGCAGCGCGCATGGCTGCCAGCCTTGCCGCCGATGTCACGATTCGCTCTTGAATTGTTGGACGGCACGCATGACCGGAAATCGTTCGCCTCGGGTTTGGCATCCATTGACTCCTATCTGAAAGAAACCGCTCGCGGCCATACGGAGAAGGGCGTGAGCCTCACCAGGGTTCTGGTGAGCTCAGAGGCCCAGGCACCGAAGCGAATTCTCGGTTACTTCACGCTCGCGCCATGCATGGTCGAGGCCGTCGACTGGCCGGACGTGCCCAGATGCTTGCCGAGAAATCCGGTGGGTGCCGTCCTGCTGGGGCGTCTGGGGGTGGACAGGTTGATGCAGGCTGCAGGCATCGGAACGCGCCTGCTCGCATTGGCACGCGGCATTGCCGCCGACTCGCTCGGCGCAACCGGCGGGATCGGCATGGTGGTGGATGCAGCGAGCGCGGATGTCCTCGGGTTTTACCAGAAATTCGGATTTCGGGTGATTTCGGGAAATTCATCGAGATTGTTCCTCCCGACCCACTCCCTGGTTGCCATGTCAAGGGATTGAGGCGGCATGGAGCATGAGGGATCCTCGGTGTCCAACATCGCTCAACCTCAAGCCGGGCGTGGACACCCCTCAAGTTCGATGTGTCGCTAGCGGAATTTTTCCAGCGCGGAGTCATCGCCGATCCAGGCGCCAAAATAGGGCCAATCGGCCTTATCGCGCCAGAGGAAGACGAAGAACGGGCGGTCGAAGACAAACTTGCGCGGCACCATGGGAGGCGGCGGCGGCGGCTCGCCGAACGGGTCCAGGTTGTGTTCAACAACCACGCGCAGTTGCGCGCCCTTCTCGGTGAGCTCAAAATCCACCCGCTGCTCGGCTTTGCCTAATTGCCATGGCACTGCTTGGGCGGGGAAATATCGCAAGCTGGCAAGTTGCGGCTGGAAGTCCTTCTTTGATTGCAACTTCAGCTTAGGAACCCGCAGGTCATCCTGCTCATGCATCCACGGGTCCTGCGCGGAGCCAAAGTCGCCGGGTAAGCGGGCGGCGCGCCACTCGCGGAGCTTCCCGCAGGCATCGGCCATGGTTTCTTCCGCCTTCGGCAAATACAGGACCACCGCCTCGTCCTCTTGGCCGGCAATTTGCAGCGCAAAACTCGGCCCGCCGTCATAGGCAAGGATCCGGATGAAACCCCTCTGCTTCCCTGAGAGCGCGCCGCGCACCCCGAAAAAGCGCACCGGCAGCTTCGCCCCATCAGCGGATTGAAAATCAAGTGGCTCGGCCAACGAGAGGTGGAGCACCTTGGCGAAAAGCAAGTTGCGCTTGAGCAATGCCAGGGCCACAAGCCCACCTGGTTGATTGCCCGCCGGAGCGCTGAAGGGCGGATCCGCCTGCCCTGTTAGTTTGGCGGCCTCCGCGTTGGCCTTGGCCGTAAATTCGGCGCTTGCCGGGCCAGCCCAAACTTTCCAGCCAGAGGCAGGCATCACCGTGGCAGCCTCCCAGGCAAAGCCATCCATCTTGTCCATCAGCGAATTAGGCGGGTCGACCTTGACCGAGACCCCAAGCCCCCGGTGCAGTTCGTCCCATGCAGCTTGGAAAAGCGGCGTCCAGACCACCGTCCTATTCCCCGCCAGCTCCTCCCCCGGATGGGCTAGCGCCAACGGTGGCTGCGCGCCTGACGCCGCCAAACTGGACCCTAGAAAAACAAGCAGCCGAAGAGCATGGCGCGCGGTCATGTTAGAAAACTAGCGGGCAAAGCTCGCGTGGAAACCGAAAACGTCAGCGCCAGACAGCTCAACATTCGTCCTTAGGCACTGAGGGTGAGGGCTTCGGTGGTGGCGAGGGGGATTTGGCAGCCGATTGAGTCGGCGATGGCGCGGAGGAGTTCGATTTCGCGATTGCTGAGGAACCCGTCGTTGGCGGCGGCGAGAGCACAGAGTCGTAGGAGTTGGCGTTTGACCAGCGGAGTGGCGCCATCGCAGGTGTCCAAGGCGGCGGAGATTTTTGCAAGGCCGCATTGCTCGCGCGGGAGGATGGTCAGGCTGCGGCCGCCATGTTGGGCAAATTCAGCCATGGCGGCGGCGTAGGCACCCGCGGGTTGGCCGCCGAGGTAGGCCATGGAGGAAACCAGCAAGTTGGTTTCCGCCTCGAGGTCATGGATGTTGCGGATTTGAATTGGAGTCGGCTGACGCAGCCCCTGGGCCATGTCCAGATGGCGCTCGATGAGCTTTTGCAGCATGAACTCGGAGAGGTCGAGTTGGCCGTCGCTGGCGGTGAGCCAGCGGGTGTGGTCCTTGAAGCTGGCATACCCCTTGGGAGCGAGGCGCCGCAGCGAGGCGACACTGAGCTCAATAAGAGCAATTTTTTGGGCCGAGTGGATGGCAGCAAGCTCGCGGTGCCAGTGGGAGGCGCGATTGGCAAGAAGCTCTCCAGCGTGGTCGAGCAGGTAGGTGGTTTCCTTCTCCCGCATTGCCGGATCGGGGGTCATGAGTAGGCCGTAGATGACGGCCTGTGCGTCATCGATCGAGTGGACGGCCTCAAGCCACTCCTTGTTGAGTGAGCGATGCAATTGTGCTCCGCGGGAAACATCCGGCACGTCAAAGGCAGCAAGCACGGCCAGACCGGGCATGCCCGGCAGTCCGGGGATCCCAGGAATGCCACCGATGATCGGTGGGGGCTTCTTTCTTGAGGTCGGCTGCTGCTGCGCCTCAATGGCCTGGGCGCTCTCGCTGACAAACTTACCATCCCAGTTCGGATCCACCGCGCGGATCCGCTGGTCGAGCGGCGGGTGGGTGGCAAAGCCAAAGGAAAACAATCCGGCGCTGGCAAAGAACAGGTGGCTCGCCTCGGAGGCTTTGGGTGCTGCAATCTTCGCCCCCTCCGCACTGCCGCCAATCTTCTTCAAAGCACCGGCAATTCCGCCCGCGTCGCGGGTGAATTGAACCGCCGCCGCATCCGCCAAAAACTCCCGCTGGCGCGAAATCGCCGCCTGGATCAAGCGACCGAAAAACACCCCGATTCCTCCGATGATGAGCAAGCCTACGCCCGCGGCAAGCATCGCGATGACCAGTCCCCCGCTGTTCTTGTCCCGGTTCCCGCGCGCAAAGTGCAACGATTGCAACAACACACGCCCGGCAATCGACAACATCAAAATCCCGAACAACCAACCGATCAGGCGCATGTTCATCTTCATGTCCCCGTTCAGAATATGGCTGAACTCATGACCAATGACGCCCTGAAGCTCATTGCGGTTCAGCTGCTCAAGGCAGCCGCGGGAAACCGCAACGACCGCGTTGGCAGGCTCGGTGCCGGCCGCGAAGGCATTGATGTTCTCCTCGTGGTCAAGCACCCACACCTGCGGCGTGATCATCCCCGAGGCAATCGCCATTTCTTCAACCACGTTAAGCAGACGCCGCTCGGCGGGATCGCGCGTTCCGGGGTCGACCTGCCGACCACCAAGGTCACGCGCCACCACCGCACCACCTCCCGAAAGACTGAGGGTCTTAAACAAGCTGCCCAGCAAGATCGCCCCGCCGACAATCACCGCGGTGCCGCCAAACAACTCCCAGCTCCAGTCCATCTGCAACGTCTTGGGCCTGCCGCCCAGAAAGTTGCTCAGGAAAACCACCAGCACATAGACCCCCAAGATCACGCCCACCACGGCGAGCATGAAGTACACGACCAACCACTTCGTCCGCTTGCGGGCGTCCTCTTGGGCTTGGAAAAAATCCATGAACGGCGGGCGCAATTAGAAGCTGACCTTCACTGCATCGCGCTCAGCCTCGTCAGTGATTTCAAACAGCGAGGCCTCGGCAAAGCCAAACATCCCGGCAATCACGTTGCTCGGGAACATCTCGCGCTTGTTGTTATAGCGCGTGACCGAGTCATTGTAGCCCTGGCGGGCAAACGACACGCGGTTTTCCGTGGTCGTGAGCTCCTCGCTAAGCTGGAGCATGTTCTGGTTTGCCTTCAGGTCCGGGTAAGCCTCCGAGAGGGCAAACAAGCGTCCAAGGGCACCACCCAGGCCCTGCTCGGCGCTGGCCAGGTCTTGCATTGAGGCGGCATTTTCGGTGGACACCTTGCCACGGGCGGACTCGGCGGAGTTGCGGGCTTGGATGACGGCTTCAAGCGTCTCGCGCTCATGGGACATGTAACCCTTGGCGGTTTCCACCAAGTTGGGGATCAGGTCGTGCCGGCGCTTGAGCTGGACGTCAATCTGGGCAAAGGCATTGCGGTAAAAATTCCGCAACTGCACCAAGCCGTTGTACTGGCTCATGACCCAGAGGGCCAAAACCAGGAGAACGGCTCCGATAATGATGAGGGCAATGATTCCGGCTGTCATGCTGCTGCTTGGTTGGGGAGGATTGACTCAGAAAGAAAATGGCGGTGGAAGGCGCTATTCTACAACGCAAGGAAACCGTTTAAGGGACTCCCGGGCAACTATCCATGAGAAAAAGACGGCCATTTTCCATCCTGTGGTTTTTACTCTCGCCAGCAAATTGGCAGGCTGATCTGCCCAAACCCGTGCCAACCGAGCTCTCACCGACTTGAAGATCGCCCAGTTTCGCTTTACCGCCATTGATTTCGAATCCGCCGGGGCCGCGCGCGGGCAGACCGACGTGCCAGTGCAGGTTGGGCTGGCCTGCTGGACGCCGGGGGCGGAGGTTGAGGAGGGTTTTGTGTCCTTCTTATATACCGAGCGGGAGGTTTCCTGGGCGGCGCAGAAGGTGCATGGAATTTCCCGTGCCGACCTCGCCCACGCCCCGACGCTGGTCTCGCTGTGGCCGGAATTGAAGGGACGGCTGGCTGGCAACATCGTCGTCGCCCATGGCAAGGGAACCGAGCGCCGGTTCATGGGCGCATTCCCCGGCCACGGCTTTGGCCCGTGGATCGATACGCTGCTGCTCTGCCGTGCCGTCTGGCCAGAGCTTCCGGACCATTCGCTCGGCGCCCTCTGCGATGCCCTTGGGGTGACCGGCCAAGTGGATGCGCTCGTCCCGGGGCGGCGCTGGCATGATGCCTTATATGATGCAAGCGCATCGCTGGTTCTGCTTCGCTATATGGTCGAAACACTCAAGCTCGCCGAGCGCCCGATCGACCTGCTGCTGCACCCTGACACATCGGCATGGCATTCACTGCGTCAATGAGTTAGAACCGCCAATTTTCCCGCCCCATGAAGTTCCCTCCCCTTGCGCTGTTGATGGTCGTGGTTGCGTTTTTGGCGGGTTGTGAGACAACGAAATTTTACTGTCAGGCGGCGGGTGGGCAGATTGAGATTTTGCGCAAGAGCCGGCCGATCGCGAGGGTGTTGGCTGATCCGGCGACCAGTCCAAAGCTGCGGCGGCAGCTCGGTTCGGTGCAGGAGATCCGCGCCTTCGCCAGCACCCAGCTTGGGCTGCCGGGAGACGAGAGCTACGGGAAGTACGCCGACTTGGGGCGCAAGTCGGTAGTGTGGTCGCTGTTTGCGGCGCCGGAGTTTTCGCTCAAGCCAAAGACGTGGCGCTACCCGCTGCTTGGCGAGCTGGAGTACCGCGGGTATTTCCATGAGGATCAGTCCGAGGCGCTCGCCGCGAAGCTCCGGGCGGAGGGATACGATGTGCATGTGGGCGGGGTTTCTGCCTATTCCACCCTCGGGTGGTTTCACGATCCGGTGCTCAACACGTTTGTTGATTACCCGGATATCGACCTGGCGGAGTTGATTTTCCATGAGCTGACCCACCGGCGGGTGTTCCGCAAAGGCCAGACGCCCTTCAACGAAGCGCTGGCCACGGCCGTGGCGGAAGTCGGCGTGCGCCGCTGGCTCGCCCACCACGGGCGCACCAAGGAGCTGGAAAAATATGAGACCCGGCTGGTCCGGCGGCGCGAGTTCTATGCCCAAATTTTCTCAACCCACCGCGACCTTGAGGCGCTCTACGCGTCCAATCTCCCAGACGAGATCAAGCGCGAGAAAAAATCCGCCGCCTTGGCCGAGCTCCAAGAGCGCTTCCGCGAACTGCGCCGCCGCTGGGGCGGCAGCGGCAAGTCCGAGTGGCTCAACAAGCCGCTCAACAACGCCCACTTGGTTTCCGTGGTCGCCTACCACCATCACATTCCTGCCTTCCACCAACTCCTCGCCGAGTGCGGCGGAGATCTGACTCTCTTCTACAAGCGCGCCCAGACAATGCAGCTGCCGGACAATTGACCGGAAAACCGCAATAAAACTAGGTGAGAAGCATTCGCTTCGGTGGAACCTTTTGTCGTGCATTCGATGCAATCGTGTCTTTCATAGCGCCGAGACGATGGCCGATCACCTCAAAACCCTTAAAGCGCATGCCAGTGAGCAATTGCAACCGGCGCGCCAGGAGCGGCTCTCGGCGGCGGAACGGATCGCTCTGTTCAAGCGGTTTCTAAAGATTGAGGAGCACCGCATCAAGCTGCGCCACCGCGCCGGCGCGGGCGGGCTCGAGATTGCCCGGTCGCGCTCCGAACTGCTCGATACCGTGCTGACCTCGGTGTTTGACGTGGCCATGGAGAAGCACCCGCAGGGGTCCGGGCCGCTGGCTCTGGTGGCCACCGGTGGCTACGGCCGCTGCACGCTCAACCCTGGATCGGACATCGACTTGCTTTTCCTGCTGCCGCGCGCGTCCAACAAGCTCTCGGCCGACCTCACGGAAGTGGTCAACGAGGTTCTCTACCTGTTGTGGGACGTCGGGTTCAAGGTCGGCCATTCGTGCCGCTCAGCGGCTGAATGCATTACGCAGGCCAAGGAGGACCAGGAGAGCAAGACATCGCTGCTCGACGCGCGCCTGATTGCCGGGGATGCCCCCCTTTTCAAAGACTTCTGCCAGCGGTTCGACCGCACCGTGGTGCAGAAGGACAAGAAGCGATTCTTTGAATTGCGCCGGGCGGATCTGCGCACGCGCCACCAGAAGTATTCCCACACGGTTTTCCTGCAGGAGCCCAACGTCAAGGAAGGCTGCGGCGGGCTGCGTGACTACCACACGATCTTGTGGGACTCGCGGGTCAAGCGCGGCGACTCGAACATCGCCTCGCTGGTTGAGGACCGCTTGCTGACTCGCACCGCGTTGCGGGAAATCCAGGAGGCCTACGACTTCGTCCACCGGGTGCGCAATGAGTTGCACTACAGCACCGGCCGCGGCACGGACATCCTCACGCTGCAGCTCCAGGGAGTCGTCGCCACGGCGTTCAACTACCCGCAGCGCAGCATCCTGCGGCGCACTGAGGCGTTCATGCGCGACTACTACCGCCACACGCGCAACCTCTACCAGCACTCGACCTCGCTGATGGAGATCTTCCAAATCGACGAGCAGAATCAATCCGGCGGCATCCGCAGCTTCCTGACGTTCCGCAAAAAGGAGCGCGAGACCTTTGACCAGTTCGTGGCCAAGGAGGGCCGGATTTACCCGCTCAACCAGAACATCTTCAAGGAAGACCCGCACCGCCTGATGCGACTCTTCCAACACTGCCAGCTGCGCGACCTGCGCCTGAGCCCGCCGATGCGCAAGCTCGTCAAGGCCCACTATGACCTTATCGACCGGCCATTCCGCTACGCCAAGGCGACGCGCCAAACGTTCCAGGCGATCCTTGAGCGCAAGGGCGATGTGGCACGCGCGCTGCGCCAGATGCACCGCGTCGGATTCCTTGGCCGATACCTGCCGGAGTTCGGCGCGCTGGACTGCTTGGTCCAGCACGAGTTTTTCCACCGCTATACGGCCGATGAGCACACCCTGCGCTGCATTGAGGAGTTTGACGCGCTGCTCGGGACGGATGATCCGTCCAAGGAACGCTATGCGCGCTTGGTGCGGGATATTGGCGATCCGTACGCCATCTACCTTGCCCTGATTCTCCACGACACCGGGCGGGCCGAAAACGTCCGCGAGCACACCGACGGCTCGGCGATGCTCGCCTCACGGCTCTGCAACCGCCTGCAGATACAAGGCCCGCGCCGCACGCTGATCATGTTCCTGGTGGACCACCATCTGACGTTTTGGCGGTTTGCCACCCAGCGCAACATCGAGGATCCCGATGTGGTGGCAGAGTTCGCCTCCCTCATGAAGTCCACCAGCAGGCTCGATGCCCTGCTGCTCTTCACCTATGCGGACTCCAACGGCACCAACGAGGAAGCCTGGAGCGGCTGGAAGGAATCCCTCCTGCTCCAACTCCACTCCAGCACCAAGCGCTTCCTCACCGACGGCCGCGAGAAATTCAACGAAGACATCCGCGCCGACAAGGAAACCCTGCGCCAGATGGTCACCCAGCAGCTCAAGGAGGATCCCACGGCGGACATCGCGGCTCACTTCGCGCGCATGCCGGCCTCGTATTTCCGCTTCCGCGGGCCCGCCGCCGTGGCCACCCAGATCCGCGCGGTGCGCCAGTTCCTTGACCGCGAGGCGACCAGTGAGAAGCCTTTCGAGTGTGCCGTGCAGTGGATTGACTATCCGGAGCGTGGCTACACCGAGTTGATCGTCGTCACCCGCGATCGGCCGCTCCTCATGGAAAAACTTTCCTGCGCGCTGGCCTCCGAACAAATCAACATCCTCTCCGCCGACGTCTTCACCCGCAGCGACGAGATCGTCCTCGACCTGTTCCGCGTCTGCACCACGAACTTCGAACCGGTTTCCGACCGCCGCAGCCAGTTGCGCGTCGTCGAGGCGATCTATTCGCTCAACAGCCAACTCGAGTACGACCCGAGCCAGTACCTGCGCCGCCAGCAAAATTTCCTGCGCCCGCGCGGCAGCAGCGGGTTCTTCCTCCCCGCCCGCGCCCACGTCAGCAATCTCGCCGACCCGACCCACACCACCGTGGAAGTTCAGGCGCTGGACCGCATCGGGCTGCTCCACGATCTTTTCCACGCGATCAACAGGCTTGGCCTCACCACCGCCCACGCCCGGATTTGCACCGAAAAGGGAGCCGCCGTTGACACCCTCTACATCACCCGGGCACAAGGGGGCCAAGTCACTTCCACGGCGGAACTTGCCGCCCTGCAGGCGGCCATTGAGGAAGTCGTCCATCAACCGGAGGTTTGAATGGCCGCAATGGCCCAAAAAGGCGGGGGAAAACGCGTCTGCCGGATCCATCTTTCTGCTCGCCATCCCCGAGTTTTATTCCTAATTGATGGACCGTTGTTTCCAAAGTTTTTGCCATCCCGTGTGAATCGGGTGCGCATTCAAAAACCCCGGTCGTTTTCTAAGTAACAAGCTGATTGATTCGTTGGTTGTCGGTAGAGTGTTCGTTTTTTCTGGCATCCATCCTTAATTATTTACCTATTTTATGAGCATCCACGCGCAACTTAGTCCTGAAGCTTTGGAACGTCTCCGCGCCCAGCGGCGCAACACCACCATCTCCGCGTTGGTGATTTCACTCCTGTCGCTGGTTTTCATCGGCATCCTCTTGGCCCTTTGGCTGCTGCCCATCTTCCGAATCGACGATGAGCCGGTCATCGCCTACGCCGGCGACCTGAGCAAAACCGAAACCCCCATCGAGACGAAGAAAGTCGCCACCAGCCAACAGAAGCCATCCGCTCCTTCTTCGGCCATGTCCAAGGTGATCGCCTCCGCGGTCGCATCCCCGGTTTCCATTCCGGTTCCTGACATCAACGTCCCAACGCCTTCCGAGGACTTCGGCAACTCCAACGACTTCGGCGAAGGCTGGGGCGGCTCGGGCGACGGGAACGGCGGCGGCAGCGGCTTTGCCGGCATTCCCGCAGGCATGAAGTCCCGCTGCAGCCGTGAGGATCGCCTCAAACGCCTCGCCACTCACGGCGGCACCGAAGCGTGCGAAGAAGCCGTCCTCAAGGGCCTGCGCTGGCTCAAGCAAACCCAGAACGCCGATGGTAGCTGGCAGAAAGCCAACAGCGAAGCGATGACCGGCTTGGCCCTGCTTGCCTTCCTTGGCCACTGCGAAACGCCACTTTCAGAGGAATTTGGCGACGCCGTGCTCAGAGCCATCACCTACCTGGTTGACTTCAGCGTCAAAAACAAAGGCTACCTGACCAACAACCTGCCAGCCACCGGCGGCGTCTATGAGCACGCCATCGCCAGCTATGCGCTGGCCGAAGCCTACACCTTCTGCTCGAAGATCGGCATCCCGCCCATTCCCAACCTCAAGGAAAGCGTCGAAATGGCCACCAACATCATCATTTCCGGCCAGCACCCGTCCGGCGGCTGGGCCTACGGCTACATCCAAAGCGGCGGCAACAATGGCGACGTCTCCATCTCCGGATGGCAGGTTCAGGCGCTCAAGGCGGCCAACCACACCGGCATCGAGTTCCGCGACATGCGCCGCTGCATCGACAAGGCCCTCGCCTACATGGTCACCTGCCAAGCGGCTAACGGCGGCTTCGGCTACACCGCCTCCAAGAAAACCAACACCGGCACCCACTATGCGCTTACCGGCGTCGGCGTCCTTTCCCATCAGATGTGGGACAAGCCGAATGCTCGCGAAGCACGCAACGGGATCGACTACATCAAAAAGAACCCCGGCATCGACTGGGGCAAGGGCGAGAAAAACACCCACAGCGACATCTACGCCGCCTACTACGAGTCTCAGGCAATGATGAACGCCGGCGGCAACGACTGGCTTGACTACAACAAGACATTCCGCGACTCGATCCTCAAAAACCAGGCATCCAATGGTACCTGGCCCGCCACCCAAGGTGCCCACCACGGCCTCAACGGCAACGGTGGGTGGAATGAACACTACCGCACCTGCCTGTGCATCCTCATGCTTGAGGTCTATTACCGCTTCCTTCCTGGAACCGGCGGCGGCAAGTAAGGCCAAGCACCCAAAACTCTTAAAAACGGACCTCCCGATCCCGGGTGGTCCGTTATTTTTTTGGCCTTGGGACTAGCATCACTGCAGGGGCTTGCCCAGCAATTGGCATTTTTTGCTAAGCAACGGGAGGGTTGCTGCGTTCCGTCCCGCGACGGGACTCACAACTGAGTCCCGCATACCCCCCCAATCCAAATGAGCATCCACGCCCAACAAAGTCCTGAAGCATTGGAGCGCCTGCGCGCCCAACGGCGCAACACGACGATCTCCGCCCTAGTCATTTCCCTCCTAACACTGGTTTTCCTCGGGATTCTGCTAGCCCTTTGGCTGCTGCCGATTTTTCAGGCAAACGAGGAGCCGGTCATCGCCTATGCCGGAGACCTGACCAAAACCGAAACGCCCATCGAAAAGAAAAAGGTCGCCACCAGCCAACAGAAGCCCTCCGCGCCCTCCTCATCCATCTCCAAGGTGATCGCCTCCTCGGTGGCCTCCCCGGTTTCCATCCCGGTGCCTGAAATCAATGTGCCGGCTCATTCCGAGGACTTCGGCAACTCCAATGACTTCGGCGAAGGCTGGGGCGGCGGCACCGGCGACGGCACCGGTGGCGGTAACAGCTTTGCCCAGATCCCTGCAGACCTCAAATCGCGCTGCAGCCGGGAGGACCGCCTCAAGCGCCTCGCCACCTACGGCGGCACGGAGGCCTGCGAGGATGCCGTCGTCAAGGGCCTGCGGTGGCTCAAGGCAACCCAGAACGCCAATGGCAGCTGGGAAAATGCCAACTCCGAAGCGATGACCGGCCTCGCCCTGCTGGCCTTCCTTGGCCATTGCGAAACGCCGCTGTCCGAGGAATTCGGCGACTGCGTGTTGCGAGCCATCACTTTCCTTGTGGACAGCGGCATGAAGAACAAGGGCTACCTGACCCGCAACTTGCCCGCAACCGGCGGCGTTTACGAGCACGCCATCGCCACCTATGCCTTGGCTGAGGCATTCACGTTCTGCTCGAAAATCGGCATCTCCCCCATCCCCAACCTCAAGGAGACGGTCGAAAATGGCGTCACCATTATCCTCAATGGCCAGAATAGCTCTGGCGGCTGGGACTATCGCTACGATGTAAGCAGCACGCGCGGCGGTGATGTCTCGATCACCGGCTGGCAGATCCAGGCACTCAAGGCCGCCAAGCACACCGGGATTGATTTCCCCAGCATCGGCACCGTTGCCAACAAGGCACTTACCTACCTCAGCGGGCGGCAAGCAGCCAGTGGTGGATTTGGCTACACGGGCAAACCCAGCGGCGGGGACTATCACCAGCTCACCGGCGTCGGCATGCTCGCCTTCCAGATGTGGGACAAGCCGAATGCTTCCGAAGTGCGCATGGCCGCCAAATACATCAGCGAACATAGCGGACTCGACTGGCAAACAGGCCACGGCGACCTCTACGCCATCTACTATGAATCCCAAGCGATGATGAACCGCGGCGGCAAGGAGTGGACTGACTTCAACGCAAAATTCCGCGATCCGCTGCTCAAGAACCAGGCCGCCAACGGCACCTGGCCATCGACCGCCGGAGGCAAGCATGGCCTTGCCGGCAGGGATGGGTGGAATGAACACTACCGTACCTGCCTGTGCATCCTCATGCTTGAGGTCTACTACCGCTTCCTTCCTGGAACCGCCGCTGGAGGAAAATAAACCTCCCCCGCTTAGCTGAAGGATACCCGGCAAACTGCGGTGCGCCGCAGGCCACCGTGGCCTGCTGCGGTATGCCCGGCGGTAAGCACCGCCGCCGGCGGAGGGATTGTTAAATGGGCGGACGGAGTGGGTTCCCGCCAGCAAGCTGGACAGCGTACAGCGGCAGCGAGCTGCAGCAGTCCACGGACACGGCCTGCGGCCGCGCCACGCGGCGATGGGATGACAGCAACGGTCCGTCCAACGACCCTGCGGGACACCAGAACTTAGCCAGGGGTCAGCGTGTACCCACGCGCCGCCCCCGGAAAAATCCCCCACCCAAAACCATAGCGCCCCGGAGGGCCGTAAGAGGGTGATTGGGCTCTGCGCGCCCGTCCGCGAGAAGGTCCCGCTTTGGACTACTCCCGATGAGGCGGAGGAGGGATTGTTGAATGGGCGCGCGGAGCGGGTTCCCAGCCTGCTGCGGCATGGCCGGGGTTGCGCGCCGCCCTGCTCACCCGCGCTCGTTCCATTTGCTTCTTCAGGGCATCAGGCGGAGGGATTGTTGAGTGGGCGGACGGAGCGGGTTCCCCGCCAGCAAGCTGGACAGACTACAGCGGCAGCGAGCTGCAGCAGTCCACGGACACGGCCTGCGGCCGCGTCACCGGCGACCCGCGTCACGCCGCCTTATCTTTCGCCGCCGTTCGCATTTTTCAGGGCAGCGGATTTATCCTGCTTGGTTAGGACCACCATATAACTCGCGAAGGTTATTTATAAATCCAAGCAACCCCGCGCCGCAAACGTCTTAACTTTGACACGGCGGAGCAACCCGCGGCCAGGAATCCAGCAACAACCAGCCCACAGATTCATATGAGTATTCACGCCCAATTGAGTCCCGAAGCGGTAGAGCGCCTACGCGCGCAAAGCCGCCGCACAACATTGTCCGCAATAGCCATATCCTTGCTAGCACTGGTCTTCATTGGCGTGTTGCTGGCGCTATGGCTACTTCCCATCTTCACCACCGGCAGCGAGCCGACCGTGGAGATTGAGCGCTACGTGAAATCAGAGACTATCACCACCCCAGCTCCGAAAGTCCCCATGAGCAAGGCCAATCCTAGCGCGCCGTCGCGCACCCAAGCGCCAGCCATTGCCGCAAACGCGCCTGCGCCCATGAATATCCCGACGCCGGACATCCCCATCAGCCTGCCATCCATGGACTTTGGCTCCGGGGAGGACTTTGGCGATGGCAGCGTGGGAAGCGGTGACGGCAACGGCAACAAGGGCCAGTTCACCGGCATCCAAGGGAGCACTTTTGGTTCACGCTGTGATCTAAAGGAGCGTCTCAGGCGGCTTGCCGAAAACGGCGGCAACGACGCCTGCGAGGCCGCGGTGGTCAAAGGCCTGCGCTGGCTCAAGCAAACTCAGAATGAAGACGGTAGCTGGACATCAACCAATCGCGAGGCAATGACCGGGCTGGCGCTGTTAGCATTTCTCGGCCACTGCGAGACGCCTCTTTCCGAGGAGTTTGGCGACACGGTTACTCGGGCGATCGCCTATCTTATTGATAGCAGCATGAAGAACAAAGGCTACCTTACGCGCAATCTCCCCGCCATCTCGGGCTGCTATGAGCATGCGATCGGGACTTACGCCCTGGCGGAAGCCTACACGCTGTGCTCGAAGCTCGGAGTGGTGGAAATTCCAAATCTACGGGAAAGCGTTGAGAAGGCCGTGAACATCATCATTGCCGGGCAACATCCATCTGGCGGCTGGGACTACAGATATGACGTTGGTGCCACACGCGGCGGGGACGTGTCGGTTTCCGGATGGCAAATCCAAGCGCTCAAGGCGGCCAACCATACGGGCATCGAGTTCAGGGAAATCCGCAAGGTTACGACCAAAGCCCTTGACTACCTGAGCGACTGCCAGGCCAGCAACGGAGCGTTCGGCTACACGGCGCGCAAGGAGCCGAACGGCGCGCGCTTTGCCTTGACCGGCGTGGGCGTGCTGGCCTTCCAGATGTGGGACAAACCGAGGGCGCGCGAGGTGCGCCGTGGGATTGACTTCATCGCCAAGGACCCGGGGATCTCGTGGGGCAATGGCGACAAGCGCCACGGCGACCTTTACTCGGCCTACTACGACTCGCAGGCGATGATGAACCAGGGCGGCAACGACTGGCTGGAGTACAACAAGACATTCCGCGACTCGTTGCTCAACAATCAGGCCCCCAATGGCACCTGGCCCGCCACCAAGGACGGCCACCACGGGCTCGGCGGCGCGGGCGGATGGAACGAGCACTATCGGACAACCCTGTGCATTCTCATGCTGGAGGTCTACTACCGCTTCCTCCCGGGCACCGGAGGAGCGCCAAAATAAGTCATGGCTAAGGGAGCCCGGGGGCGATTCGTCGCTGCCGGGGCTTTTTCGCCTCGCCAGAGAGCGCTCATGAGCATTCACGCTCCACCAAGCCCCGGAGCGCTCGAGCGGATGCGCGCACAGAATCTCAGCACCAAGGTGTCGGCCATCATCATCACCTTGGCTGCGCTGGTTCTTATCACTGGATCGCTAGCGCTTTGGCAGCCGCCGGTGTCCCCCATGGAGAGCGCTGAGGCGCTTATTCTGGTGAGACCGCCGCGGCTTGGATGCGTCGGGTTCCCCTCAGCGCCCCTGAGCCAGCCCCCTCCCAGCGCACCCGCCAACACCAGCTCGCGGGCACTTGCCGCCGACATTCCCGCAGACACCCACATCCGCAGACCGGATTTCCCCATCACTCTGCCAGCGTTGGATGATCGCTTCGGCGACGAACTTCGGCGAGGGCGCTTGGGAAACAAACCCCGGAGGCTCCGGGAGCCTCGAATGAGCACGCGGCGGGGCAAAAATCATCATGCGGCAAGCAAGCCGCGGGGCGATTGGTCGCTGGCCGGGGATTTTTTCGCCTCGCCACCTCCGCCCCAGTCCCCTAGGCGTATGCCGACATGAGCGCCAACCAACTCGACCAACTCAAAAAATTCACCACCGTCGTTGCCGACACCGGCGATTTCGAGGCCATGAAGGCCTACCAGCCGCAGGATGCGACGACCAACCCGTCCCTGATCCTGCAGGCCGCCGCAAAGGAAGAGTACCGCCACTTGGTTGAGAAAGCCGTCAAGGAACACGCCAACTCCCCGCTGGCCGGTGCCGCGCTCACCGAAAGCGTTTTGGACCGCATCCTGATCCTTTTCGGGATGGAGATCCTCAAGATCGTCCCGGGCCGCGTCTCGACCGAAGTGGATGCGCGTTTGTCGTTTGACCGCAAGGGCTCAACCTCGAAGGCGCGCGAACTCATCGCCGCCTACGAAAAAGAAGGCATCTCCCGCGACCGCGTGCTCATCAAGCTCGCTTCCACCTGGGAGGGCATCCGCGCCGCCGAAGAACTTGAGAAGGATGGCATTCACTGCAACCTCACCCTGCTCTTCTCGTTTGCCCAAGCGGTTGCCTGCGCGGAAGCCGGCGTGCAGCTCATCTCGCCCTTTGTTGGCCGCATCTATGACTACCACAAGGCTCAAACCGGCATCGCCTACGAAGGCGCGGAAGATCCCGGCGTCCAGTCGGTCAACACCATCTACAACTACTTCAAGAAGTTTGGCTACGCCACCGAAGTGATGGGTGCCTCATTCCGCAACACCAGCCAGATCACCGAGTTGGCCGGCTGCGACCTGCTCACCATCAGCCCGAACCTCCTCAAGGAGCTGCAGGACTCCACCGAGCCGCTCACCCGCAAGCTCTCCCCGGAGCATGCCGCCACCCTCGACCTGAAGAAGATCCACCTCGAAGAGAAGGACTTCCGCTTCCTCCACAACGAGGACGCCATGGCCGTGGAGAAAACCTCCGATGGGATCCGCAAGTTCGCCGTGGACATCGTCAAGCTTGAGGCACTCGTGCAGAAATCGATCGGTTAATCCGCTCAAGATTGCTTTCAAAGCGGCCGATGGATGCGATCCGTCGGCCGTTTTTGCTTTTTCCCCGGACGCTTGCTGCACGCGGGCCTTTTCAAATTGCCAATCAGCCCTTATCTTGCCGCCTCGCCATACCGGTCATGCTCCGCTTTCTCATTAGTTTCGCTTTGTTTCTTGTCCCGCTTGCCGGGCAAGCGGCACCGGCCACTCCCGTGGTGCCAACCGCCCCGGCCGCCCCCTTGAATCCCTCCGCGTCACCGGCGACTCCTGAGGCCCCGGTGACTCCCTCTGCGGCGGCGGATCCGGTGGTTCCCCCGGCGGCCCCGGTGGCCCCGCCGCTAGTCGATGACGGGGTTCAGGTTGCGGTCCTCGGGTACCATGAATTTTCCAGCACGGCGGCGGAAACCGCGATGCTCATCAAAACTGCGCACTTCCGTAAGCAGATGCAGGTCATCAAGGACCTGGCACTGCCGGTCATCCCGATGGCGGATTTTGAGGCGTGGAAACGCGGCGAGAAGAACCTGCCCGCCAAGGCAGTGGTGCTGACCTTGGATGACGGCTGGAAGTCGGTCTACACGGAGGCCTACCCGATCCTCAAGGAGTTCGGCTTTCCCTTCACCCTCTTCCTCTACAAGAACTACGTGGATGGCGGCGGCAAGGCGCTGACGACCGAAATGATCCGCGAGATGATGCAAAACGGCGCCACCATCGGCAGCCACTCCACGAGCCACCCCTACCCGGCGACGATTCGAAAATTCCGCAAAGATGGCGAGGCCGCCTTCTCGCGCTTCCTCAACATTGAGCTGGGTGAATCCAAGCGCTTCCTTGAGGAGCACTTCGGCATCAAAATCAACACCTTTGCCTACCCGGGCGGCTATTACACCGATGAAATGATCACTCTTTCCGATCAGGTTGGCTATCAATTCCTCTTCACCGTGCAGCCCGCCAAGGTCCGCCGGACCACACCCAACTCGCTCATCCCGCGCTACATCGTCCTCGGCAACCACGATCGGAGCTTCGAACTGGCCGTCACCTTCCGGGATACTCCCGCCACCCAGAGCGCCGCCGGCACCCTGGCCGGCCTGACCCAAACCACCCCGTTTCCGGTGGTTCCGGAGGCCGGTTCGGTCATCAACACGCGCCTGCCAATTGTCAGTGCGGACCTCTCCAGCGTCCAGAACCTCGACCCGGCCACCGTCAAGCTGGCTATCGCTGGCTTCGGCCCGGTCCCGGCGAAGTTTGATCCCGCCACCAGCATCGTCTCGTGGCACATCAACCGCCGCCTGCGCGACCGCTTCACCCAGTGTGTCGTGACCTATCGACTTATCGGAGCCACGAAAAACGAGCCGCCCGTGCGCTGGTCCTTCCAGATTGACCGTGATTCCGCATATCTTCCCGGCGCCGACGCCGCCGAAACTCTTCCTGGTGCCGACGCCACCGAGTCACTTCCGAAGTGATTCTTAAAACCCACTATCTTCCTGCCCATTATGTTCTCCAGCCTTGCTGACAGCCTCGACAAATCCTTCCGCAACCTCCGCGGCGTCGGAAAAATCTCCGAAAAAAACATCACCGAAGCCCTCCGGGATATTCGCTTGGCCCTGCTTGAGGCCGACGTTGAATTCGGCGTCGCCAAAGACTTCATCGGCAGAGTCAAGGAGCGCGCCATGGGCGTCGACGTCCTCAAGTCAATCAAGCCCGGCGAGCAAATCGTCAAAATCTTCAGCGACGAGCTCACCATCCTGCTCGGCGGCGACCAATCGCCGCTCGACCTCAACCCGCCCGCGCGCATCCTCCTTTGCGGCCTCAACGGCGCGGGCAAGACGACCACCGCGGCCAAGCTCGCCCTGCGCCTCAAAAAGGAAGGCCGGCGTCCCCTGCTGGTTGCCTGCGACCTTTACCGGCCCGCTGCCATTGAACAACTTGCCAAGCTCGGCGCGCAGGCTGACGTGCCCGTCTACACCCCGGCCGCGGGCGAGAAGGATGTCATCCAAGTCGCCAAGGACGCCCTGAAGTGGGCCGAGAACCAAAACGGCACTGTCCTGATCTTCGACACTGCCGGCCGCCAGGAAATCGACACCCGCCTCGTCGAGGAGCTCAAGCAGCTCCACGCCTTCCTTAAACCGAAGGAAACCCTCCTCGTCGCCGACGCCGCCACCGGGCAGCAAGCGGTTTCCGTGGCCCAGCATTTCGACGACGCCGTCGGCATCACCGGCATCATCCTGACCAAGCTCGACAGCGATGCCCGCGGCGGCGCCGCCCTGTCCCTGCGCGCGGTGACCGGCAAGCCAATCAAGTACGTCGGCGAGGGCGAAAAACTCGAAAACCTCAGCGAGTTCCACCCAAACCGCATGGCCGAGCGGATCCTCGGCATGGGCGACATCGTTGGCATGGTCGAACACGTCGCCGGCAAAATCGATGAGGCCACCGCCATGAAGGCGGCCCAGCGGATGCAGGAAGGAAAGTTCGACTTCAACGACTTCCTCGCCCAAATGAAAATGATCCGCAGCCTCGGCCCGCTCGAGGGACTCATGGGCATGATCCCCGGCTTCAACAAAATCAAAAAGCAAATCCCGTCCGGTGCCATGGACGACAAGAAAATGCGTCGCACCGAAGCAATTGTCCTCTCGATGACCCCGCGCGAGCGCACCCGCCCGGAAATCATCAAAGGCACCCGCCGCCGCCGCATCGCCCTCGGCTCGGGAACCTCCATCATCGAGGTCAACCAACTCCTCAAACAGTTCGGCATGATGCGCAAGATGATGAAGTCCAAAGGCAAAATGAAGGGCCTCATGCAGCAAATGGGCGGCATGGGCGACATGGGCGACCTCATGAAAGGCATGGGCAAGGGCGGCAAGATGCCGTTCTAGCCATGGATTTTTTTCTGCGGTTTGCGCACCATGCGTCTGACTACCCAGGCCCAGCGGGCTTGCGCAGGGTTGGCCGAATGTAATGAGGCCTACCCTGGGTATCGGCAGCAAGAACTCCCGAACTGCATCGCATCGCGGTTCCGTCCGCGGGGGTGGCTGGCTGCGCACCATCCGCACCCCAAGGAACCGTGTCGGAAACCCTTCAGCGCCTCAGCCCGCTCCTCCACGGGACCCGAATTTGCAAATTCCTCCGCGCAAACCGCTCGCCATTAGCTTGCTAGATTTCTATTTCCCCAGTGCTTTCACCGGAATAAGAAACATCATTTCCGCAGCGCGGGTTGGCGGGTTGACCCGAAGCCCGACCAGCGAGGCCTTCTTCATCTCCATGCGGCCGGTTTCCACCGACAGCAGCCATTCGACCCAGGCGGACAGGTCGGGTTCGTGGCCAACCACTGCGATGCGTTTGAACTCCTTGAAGGCCACAAGTTCCTTCATCGCTTCCTCGGGGAAAAGTCCGCTTCCCAGCCAGGTCTGGATGACCGGTCCCGGCAGCCCGCCTGCCAGGCAAATCCCCTCGGCCGTCTCGCGCGCGCGCCGCAACGGACTGGTCAGTACCAGATCAGGCAACATCTTCGACTCGCGCAGAAAATTGCCGATCAATGCCGCTTGCCGGTGGCCTTTGTCGATCAGCGGCCGGTCGGCATCGCCGCCACGACTGCGCTCGGCCGCCCGCGCGTGACGGATGATGAATAGTTCCATTCGGCCAATAGCTTACATCGTCATGCCGCCATCCACCGCCAAAACCTGCCCGGTGACGTAGCGCGCATCCGGGCTGGCCAAAAACAAGACGGCCGCGGCGATGTCAGCCACATTTCCAAAATCTCCGAGCGGAATTTTCCCCAAAACATCCTCGCGCACCTTCTCCGGCAGATCGTCGGTCATGTCCGTGGTGATGAATCCGGGGGCAATCGCATTGCAAGTCACCTTGCGTCCGGAAAGCTCCCGCGCGACCGCCTTGGTGAAGCCAATCAACCCGGCCTTGCTGGCCGAGTAGTTTGCCTGGCCCGCGTTGCCGATCAACCCGATGACCGAGGCAATCTGGATGATCCGCGGATCCTCCGCGCGCATCAACGTCCGCTGGAATGCCTTCACCGTGTTGAACGCTCCCTTCAAGTTGGTGTCCAAAACCGTGTCCCAATCCTCGTCCTTCATCCGCATGATCAGACCGTCGCGGGTCACCCCGGCGTTATTGACCAGGATGTTCACCCCGCCAAAATCCTCCACGATCTGCTTGCCGAGCGCCTGCACTGCATCGTGATCAGCCACATCCACCGCGTACGCCGTGGCCGCCCCGGGCCGCTGCACGTTGATCTCGTCCGCCACCGCCGAGCAGCTCGCCAAACTCCGGCTCACCACCGCCACCCGCGCACCTTCCGCCGCAAATGCCTTCGCGATCGCCGCACCAATCCCGCGACCACCCCCGGTGACCACCGCCACTCGATTGTCAAATTTTCCCATGCCCGAGCCTAACAGCGCCACGCCCCCCCTTGCCAACCAGATTTCCGCACTTCCTAGCCGAACGCCTTAAGAAATCCCACTTCCAGGGCGAGGGCCTCCATGGCGTTGGTTTCCAGCGTGCGTGTCATGTCATGCAGGGCATCGAGGCGCTGCAGGAGTTCCTCGATCTCAAAGCGGCTGGCGATTTCCGCGGTCACCGCGGAATGTTCCTGAAAATCCAGTCCACCGCCGCCGACCTTTTGGCGGACCACATCGGCGAGCCAGAGCGAAAGCACCTCAAGCAGCCGGTTGCGCTCTTCCAAATATTCTGACTCGTTGAGTGCCTTGTAGTGATCCTCGCGTCCCTTGAGCCACTCACCATCGGTGGTCTGCTTATATAATGCGGACTCGTCCTTGAGCGCCTGTTCGCCAGCCTTGGTGATCTGCTCCTTGCGCTCGGCCAGCGTTTCGCTGAAGGCTGCCTTCAGGATCAATGCGCCAATCACCTTGCCGAAGTTCTTCGGCGCCACCTCGCTGATCTTCAGCGCCATCGCGTCCTGGGCGGCATCCGCTGGCCGGCCCCCGCCAAGCAGCGGCAGGTTCACGCAGCGGGACAGGATCGTCGGCAGCAAGCGCCGCGGGTTGTCCGTAAGCAGCAACAACAAACACTGACCGGGCGGCTCCTCGAGCGTTTTCAAAAACGCGTTGGCCGCCTGCTCCATCATCCGGTCTGCTTCCGCGATGACCGCCACCTTCCACTTCCCCGCCGGCGCCACACTGTATAACGGCCGCTCAAGCTCACGGATCTCGTCAATCCGGATCCGCCGCGATTTCGACTGCGGCTCCACTAAACGCACCAACTCGCCCACCAACTCCTCCAATGGCGGCGTTGCCATCACGATCGGGTCTCCAAACAAATCCGTCCCCCCACCCTCGCCCGCCCCATTGAGCAAGTGGATGATTCGCGCCGCCAGCTCCCGCTTCCCGCTCCCCGCCGGCCCGCTGATTAAAAAGGCATGCGCCAAGCGACCCCGCTGGTGGGCACTCTCTATCAATTCATACGCGTGATCCGCCGTGTAGGCCATGGCCCTGCATCCTGCCCAATCACCCCGCCGGGGCAACCCAGAAAAAATCTCGAACACGCTATACACCGCCCACCTCTCACCGCCGAGCTCTCGCTAGCATTGCTGCGCCTCCCTATCCCCGCATTTCCGCGCTCGACACCCCCGGCACCTCCCGCCACCTTGCGCCCCATGAGCGATCCGATCCGTTTCGCCACCCTCGGCGATAAAAAATCCCTCGAGGAAGGCGAAGTCTTTGCCCCCAAATTCGACGCCGCAGGCCTGGTTCCCGCCATGGCCATCGACGCGACTACCCGCGAGCCCTTGATGCTTGCCTACATGAACGCCGAATCGCTGCGCCTCACCCTCCAGCTCGGCGAAGCCGTCTACTGGTCGCGCAGCCGATCCGAACTCTGGCACAAGGGGAAAACCTCCGGCCACGTCCAACAAATCGTCGAAATCCGCACCGACTGCGACCAGGACGCCCTCATCCTCATCGTCAACCAGATCGGCGCCGGATCCTGCCACACCGGCCGGAATTCCTGCTTCTACCGGAAAATCCTCACCGCCACCGATGGCGCTCCAACTTTGGCATTTCTCAGCCGGTCCCTTGCCTTTGACCCCGCCAGCGTCTACAAAAACCCCTGATTCGCTCCCAAACACGCCAAATTAACGTTTGCAAACCCAAACGACTTCCGGTAGTTCTGCGCCGCCTCGCGCGGCCGCTGGCCGCCTCCCCTTCCCACTTTCCTCACAGCATCTAACGAAAACCGACCACGATGGACATCATCAAGAAAATCGAACAAGAGCAACTCAAGGACGAAGTTGCAGATTTCGCCGTGGGTGACACGGTCAAGGTTCACACCCGCGTGGTTGAAGGCGGCAAGGAGCGGATCCAGATTTTTGCTGGGATCGTCATCGCCCGCCGCGGCTGTGGCATCAACGAAGCATTCACCGTGCGCAAGATCTCCTATGGCGAAGGCGTCGAGCGCGTCTTCCCGATCCACACCCCGCGCATCTCCAAGATCGAAGTGACCAACAAGGGCAAGGTCCGCCGCGCCCGTCTTCACTACCTTCGCAGCCGCGTCGGCAAGCGCGCTCTCCTCGTCAAGGCCGCCGACCGCAAGTAAACTCGCTCAAGCCAATCCCTCTCCAGACCGCCCGGCACCTCGCCGCGGCGGTCTTTTTTTTGGCTTTGGGGATCGGACGGATCGGACGGATCGGTCCGATTAAGAGGGATTAACCGCAGAGTGCGCAGAGTGCACGGAATGGGTCGGACCCGCTGCCCCAGAAGCCTTCTCACTCTGTGGATTCCGCGCACTCTCTTCGAGGTCAAAAAGGCATTAACCGCAGAGTGCACGGAATGGGTCGGATCCGCTGCCCCATAAGCCTTCTCACTCTGTGGATTCCGCGCACTCTGCGGTTAAAAGATCTTCGAGGTCAAAGATGGATTAACCGCAGAGCGCACGGAATCGGACCAGCTGACCTAGAAGCCTTTTCACTCTGTGGATTCCACCTCCGCCACTCCGCCGGCGGCAATCTCAGTGAGCGCTCTTGCCACGCAGCTTTTGCACGCCGGTCACGACGAGCAGTGCAAGAAAACCCGCAACGAGCCCGGCAATGCCATCGAGTGCATGCGGGGCTAGGGAAGCGGCAAAGGCACCGCCACCATCGCCGAGGGCCTCCGCGGTGGCTTCGATGGCATGGTGGACGGCGGGAATGTTGTGGGTCAGGATGCCGCCGCCGACGAGAAACATCGCGGCAGTCCCGGCGACCGACAAGGTCTTCATGAGAAACGGCGCCGCCCACAGGATCCCCCGCCCTATGCGCTGCAGGAACGCTGCGCGGCATTGGGTCAGGTATAGGCCGGCGTCGTCGAGCTTCACAATGCCCGCGACCAAACCGTAGACGCCGACGGTCATGACAATGGCAATGGCGGAAAGCACCATCACCTGCTGGGTGAAGGCTTTGCCGGCAACGATGCCAAGGGTGATGGCAATGATCTCCGCGGAGAGCACAAAGTCGGTGCGCACCGCCCCTTTGATCTTGTCCGCCTCGGAGTCCACCACGGCTTGCGTCGGCATCGCGGCCAGCGCTGCGAGTTCCTCCACGGCCTCCTGCGGATCCTTCTTGCGCCGATGCAGGAACGTGTGAACCAGCTTTTCGCAACCCTCAAAGCACAAGTAGAGCCCGCCAACCATCAGCAGCGGCACGATCCCCCACGGCACAAACGTGGAAATGAGCAGCGCCGCGGGCACAAGAATGAGCTTGTTGATGAACGAGCCCTTCGCCACAGCCCACACCACCGGCAGCTCCCGCTGCGAGACCACTCCGCTGACCTGCTGCGCATTCAACGCCAAATCGTCACCCAAAACCCCAGCGGTCTTCGCCGCTGCCTTCTTGGTCAAAATCGACACATCGTCGAGAATCGTGGCGATGTCATCAAGGAGTGTGAGTAAACTGCCAGCGGCCATGCCCGAATCATGCGCCGCATCCCTGCAGGTCCGGCAAGCAGCAAGTTTCTCCACTCCCCGGGGACACCGCACTCATCGATTCCTCCGCCCAAGACGCGACTGAAGTCGCAACTCCTTGCGTATGCTCTGCCATCGCCCAAGGAGTAGCGACTTCAGTCGCTTCTTCCCCGCGCGGCTCATCCCGACCTCCTTCCGTCTTTCCGCCAGCGGCTCAGCACCGCTCTCGCCGCGACCCAAGCAAGCCCTCCAATCCAACTTGGTGCCCGCCTGCGCGAGCAGGTTGACCAGGCCATCAATCTTGGTGCGCGCGTTCTAACAACCGCGCCGTTGCTTCTGGAGCATGTTCCGCCCGACTCTCCGCTGTGGCGCGAGGATCTGTTCGGAGCCATCGCGCTGGTCGGATCCTTTGCCAGCGACGCGGAGGCCGCCGCCTTTGCCAATGATTGCCCGTACGCGTTAAGCGCATCAGTGTTCAGCCGCTCGCAAGCGCGGGCCAACCGGTTAGCCAACGAACTGTCCGTGGGCGTGGTCACCATCAACGAGGTGATTGTCTCAACGGCCGACCCGCGGCTGAGCTTCGGCGGCCGGCGGCGCAGCGGCTTCGGTGCTACGCGCGGAGCGGAAGGTTTGTTGGAGTTGACCAGCGCCAAAGCCATCACCCGCACCCGTGGCCGCAAACGCCGCGCCTATCAACCCGTCTCCGCAAGCGACTTTGGCTGGCTGCTGAGATTCCTGCGCCTCGCCCACGGAATCGGTCTGCGCCAGCGGCTTGGCCACACCCGTGAAAATGATCAAAACCATGAGAACTAACACCCTGCCTGTCGGCGTCATTGGCGCGGGCCTTGGCGGTCTAGCCGCCGCGTGCACCCTGGCCAGCCGTGGCCACCGGGTGATCCTGTTTGAGCGCAACAGTTTGGATTGGAGGCAAGGCGGCTGTGTTGGAATCCGCCGGCTTCCGCTTTGACATGGGGCCAACCATCCTCACCCTGCCCAACGTCCTGCGGCGCTTGTTTGAGCAGGCCGGCCGCAAGCTTGAGGACTATTTGGAGCTCGTCCGTCTCGACCCGCAGTGGCGCTGTTTCTTTGCCGATGGCAGCACGCTTGACCTCGACCCGGACGTCCAACAGATGGCGGCCAGCCTGGAAAAATTCGCCCCGGCAAGCGGCCAGGGGTACCGGGACTTCATGCGCTTCAGCGCCCGGCTGGACGACATCCCGCAGCGCTTCTTCTTTGACAAGCCGATCGGCGGCCTCAGGGACATGTTTGACTTCAAGGCGAGCCTCAAGCCCGGCGTGTTAGGAGATGTGCTGGCCATGAAGATGGGCCGCTCGGTCGCCGCGATGGTGCGCTCCCACAACCCGGATCCGCGGGTTGCCCAGATGATGGACCACTTCACCCAGTATGTCGGGTCCTCGCCCTACGGCTCGCCCGCGATCCTCTGCGGGATTGCCCACATGCAGATTGACCAAGGCGTCTGGTACCCGGTTGGCGGCACCCGCGCGGTGCCGCTTGCGTTAGAAATGCTCGCTCGCGAGTTAGGCGTGGAAATCAGAACCACCACCGCCGTCACCGAAATCACCACCACCGGGCAGTCGGTTACCGGCGTGCGCACGGCCACCGGGGAAGCCATCCCACTCGCCGCGGTGGTCTCCAACTGCGATTCGGTGCGGACCCATCGCGAGTTGCTCAACCCGCTAACCCTCAAAAAGTTCAACAAGCGCCGGACCTACGAGGCGGCCTGCTCGGGCGCGGTCCTCTATCTCGGGCTCAGCCGGCGCTACGAGCACCTCGCCCACCACGGCTTTGTCTTCAGCAAGGATCCGCACGAGGAATTCGACTGGATCTATCACAAGGGCGAGCCCGCGCCGGATCCCACCTGTTACCTGGCAGCCACCTCGTGCAGCGACCCGACCACCGCGCCCGCGGGCGGCGAGGCGCTCTACGTGCTGGTCCACACGCCCTATCTGCGCCCGCACCACCATTGGCCAGCCATGTTGCCCGACTACCGCAGGGTCATCCTGGAGAAACTCAAGACCACCGGCCGCATGCCCGACATTGAGGAGCGCATCGTCTTTGAACGGACCCTAACGCCGCAGGATATCCATGAGCGCTATCATGTGCTCGATGGCGCCATCTACGGCCTCGCCAGCCACGGCAAATTCCTCGGAGCCTTCAAGCCCGGCAACCGCAGCCCGGACATCCGCGGCCTCTATCTGGCCGGCGGTGCCGCCCATCCGGGGCCCGGCATGCCGATGGTCCTCATGAGCGGCTGGATCGCCGCGGACACCCTCGACCAGGATGGGAAGGTGCAACCGGCTGTTAGCATGGCGCTTCAATGACAACCAAGGACGCCAGCACCCCGGCTCTCCCGACCCTTTCCGCGGGTCTCCACCGCGGGTTTCGCTGGTACGCGCGGCGTTGCCTTGCTCGCCAGTTCAATGCGCTGCGGGTCTTGAAAACCGCGCCGCCGCCTGTGGCGAGCGCCGCTCCGATGGCTTTTTTCCTCAACCACGCCGCTTGGTGGGACCCCTTGGTGGCGCTTTTCCTAGCGGGAAAATTCCCCCCCCAACATCGGCCCTTTGCCCCGATTGATGCGGAGGCCTTGCAACGATATCCCTCGTTGGAACGGCTCGGGTTCTTCCCGGTCGAGCGCTCGACGGGCCATGGCGCGCGCCAGTTCCTGAAGGGTTCCATGGCGGTTCTCGCCTCGCCTAACAACTCCCTGTGGCTCACCCCGCAGGGTCATTTCACCGACATCCGCGACCGGCCGCTGCGCTTTGAGGCGGGCCTTAGCCATCTGGCGGCCCGTTTGCCCCGTATTCCCTTCATCCCGGTAGCCATCGAATATGCGTACTGGTTTGAGCGCGGCGCGGAGGTTCTTGTCGCTTTCGGAAAGCCGGTCGATTTCCCGCCCGATCTCCCGGCCGCCAAGTGCAACACGATCTGTGAGAGCCACCTAACAGCCGCGCAGGATGAGCTGGCGGCGGCCAGTTGCCGCCGCCAGCCGGGATCGCCCGCGCTGCATGTCGCTGTAAATAAACTCAAAGAAAGCGTGGATCTCAGACAGTTCCGCTGACGTTATCCCAGAGATGGCAGTGCCGACCGCGATATCCACGTGACTCTCAGATGCGGATGGCCTCGTTACGACGCATCCCGTGAGGACGCAAACCATGACAGCAAGAAGAAGCCAGCTCATTGCGCCCACGGTTGATGGGTTGCTGGGGCTTCGATGCTCCGCGACAGGTCCGGGTTCGGGTGCTTGTGAATAACGGGTTGTTGCAACATATCCAATCAGTCTGTGGATTTGATGAGCCGCCGGACTGCCGCTTCATATTCCTTGGTGACCATGATCTTATCGGGGTAAATCCAGACAATGAACTTTATCTTCGCATCGTCTGACTGAAAATAGATGATCCAATCTTCCTTGGCTTGAGAAAGGACTTTTTGGAATCCGAGGACCAACTGTGGAAAGGCCTTAACCGCACGATCACTATTGAGAACCACCGTTCTTGAGCGGGCACCACCCCACCGGCTAGGGATCGCGTACATTCGCATCAATCTAATATCTCCATAAGGCTCTGCGCCAATGACATACGCTTTCGTTTCTGAGCCTGGACGTGGGGGGATGGGGGGCGAAGGCGGCGATTTCCACCAGCTTTTTCAGCCCA
>Ga0136639_10000044_pt1 | contig 35825 bp, 33 predicted proteins | sample AntDrymUQ8592106_2_FD_113739 | JGI IMG/M metagenome (GOLD analysis project Ga0136639, IMG submission 113739) | Polar desert sand microbial communities from Dry Valleys, Antarctica - metaG UQ859 (21.06) | ecosystem: Environmental > Terrestrial > Soil > Desert | place: Antarctica: Dry Valley...
GGACCCCCGGAAGAAACTGAGCTGCCCGTGGGCGGTTCGGCGTCTTCCGGTCTCTCACCGGGCCTCCTTGCGGTGGCGGGGGGCAAACTACTCAGATCGCTCGGCGGGTCAACACCTTTCGGGTGGTATTTTCCGACTTTTTTCACCGTGCCCCGCTAAGTCCTTTAGCTACACGGAAAGCTCGCTCCCGGAAACTCCCTCCCGGCCACTGCGGAACCGGCAAAGCGGACAAGTTTTTGAAGCCTGCCTGCAGAAAGGAAGCGTTTGCACGGGAGTTTTTCGTCTTTTGCTGCAAGAAATGCGCAATTTTTACCGGCGCGGGTGCCCATGATTCGTCGTATTTCCCTGAGTGGGAGTTACTTGAAATTTGCCTACGGGTTCCTCCGGGGGGTTCCTCGGCTGGGCGGGGTTAAATGCCGGGGCCGCCGCGATGGAATTTCAACCCGTTGACTATTAACTATCCGAAACCCTCGGCTGGGTATTTTTGTGGCGCTTGTGGCGATGCGGATCGGCGGAGAGGCGGCGGGATTTTTGTGCCGGCGGGGCGAAAGAGCGACAAACTGGCGGACCGATCCGCCCGAGAATGGTGTCCGAAGAGGTTGTCCCGGCGGGTGAAGCGACCAAAGCCGATTGCCTCTGGCAGTGGCGCGGGGACGGTGGCGGGGATGTTTACTCAGCGGAAGCCAAGGACCCGAGGTCATAATTAGATCTCACCTCCTCGGAGCGCGTTCTCGACAAGGAGTGGCGGCCTCCTAGTCCCCGACCCGGGGGGACAATGAAGGCAGGATTCCTCTTGGCATTAACATTTCATCAGCGCGGGCGGATCGGAGTCTCCGCTCTCAGGCAAAACCCGCCATGTTTCACGGATTGTTGAGGGTTGGACACGGCGTTGTTGCATCCTACTTGCAAAAGGCGAGAGCTCGGGCAAGCGTCGTGCCGGCGAGAATCCCTGATCATGCGCGGCTTTCCCTTGGTGAACTTCTTTCTGGTACTTTGCGTACTGGGTCTCGGCGGACTCGTGTTGAGGCACCTCACGCAGGCGCCCGTCGAGTCGCATCAAACAGCGCCTCCTTCCGTGGCCGCAGCGGCGGCGGGAAATGTAGCCACACGGGTGACGGTTCTACTCTCTGCACAGGCAAAGCGCGTTGAGCTGACGACTCTGGATGGCACAGTGCTCATCGCCAAACAGCCGCAAGAGACCCTTTTCAATGAAAACCTCGAGCTTCCGCTTGGAACCAGCGGGATGTTACTGCGGGTTGTTTGGAGCGATGGCACAAGCGGCCACCGGTTCGCCAAGGTTGTGTTAGAACCGCGGCGACTCCCCACTTTGGAGCACGTCTTTGATGCCCGCGGCGATCTGGATGACCTCTGGGAATTCCCCCCCCTCACCTTGCCTAGCCTGTGAAGGACCACGACCACCATGCCTGCTGCGCCCATCACGCCTCGCACCACGAGCTGGCCATCGAGGGCCTCACAGTGAAGTACCGCTCGCTGATGGCCCTCGATTCAGTTAGTTTCTCGACCTCGTGCGGCAACCGGGTGGCGCTCATCGGCCCTAACGGCGCGGGGAAGAGCACATTGCTCAAGGCGATTGCAGGGCTTGTCCCGCAACGCGCCGGCACGATCCGCTGGCGCGGCGCCCCTGTTAGAAAATGGTTCAGCGAGTTCGCCTACCTGCCGCAGCGCGAGGACGTCGACTGGTCGTTTCCCATCACGCTTCGCGGGCTCGTGGAGATGGGCCGCTACCCGCAGACGGGGTGGTGCGGGCGCTTCCGCGCCGAGGATGCCGCCGCGGTTGACCGTGCGCTGGACGCCCTTGATCTAACCCATCTGCAAGACCGGCAAATCCGCGAGCTCTCCGGCGGCCAACAACAGCGCGGGTTCATCGCGCGCGCGCTTGCCCAGGAGGCCCATGTGCTGCTGCTAGACGAGCCGTTCACCGGCCTTGACCGCAACGCCGCCCGGCGGCTCGGCGACCTGCTAGGCCGGCTGTCCGGCGAGGGCCGGCTAATTCTCGCCTCACACCATGATCTGGCCAACGTTCCGGATCTCTTTGACGAGGTGCTGCTGGTCAACCAGCGGATGATCGGATTTGGCCCGACGGCAACGACGCTAACGCCCGAAGCGATCGAGCGGACCTTTCATCAATCCAACGAACCCTCCGCCCCGGTGCGCCCACCCGCGAATGCTTGAGGTATTAACAACCGGTTTCTACCAGCGGGCGCTACTCGCCGCGGTGATGATTGGCTTTGCCAACGGATTTTTCAGCGGCTTTGTGGTGCTTCGGCGCACGGCGCTTTCGGTCAGCGCGCTGTCGCACACGATGCTGCCGGGCATTGCGCTGGCGATTTTCATCACCGGAGCACTCACCCAGGCCAACGCCTTTCTGGGGGCGCTGTTTGCCGCGTTGATTGTTGGACTAGGCTCGGTGGCGGTGTCGCGCGGAAATCGGATCGCCCAGGGAACAGCCTTGGCAGTGCTCTACACCACGGCATTTGCCGCGGGAGTGGCAATTTTGCCCCACTTGGACACCCGCCAGGAGCTGGAGCATTGGCTGTTTGGCGACATCGTTGCGGTGGGCAATGCCGACCTGTGGATTGTTTTCAGCATCAGCGCGGTGACACTTACCACAACCAACCTGCTGATGCGCCCGATCCTGCTCACCTTGTTTGAGCCAAATGTTGCGGCCGCCCAGGGAGTTCCAACCCGGACGATGCAGTACCTGCTCTTTGGCCTGTTGATCCTCTCGCTGGTCGCCTCACTGCAGGCGGTTGGATGCGTCCTTTCCGTTGGCCTGCTGGTTGCTCCGGCGGCGACCGTTTCGCTTCTAACCGACCGGACGTCCGCCTTGTTCTGGGGCGGCGGGATTCTTGGTGCCCTCGGATCGGTCGCGGCCTTGCTCATTTCGGCCCACTTCAACCTCTCCCCCGGGCCTGTGATCGTGATGGTGCTGGGGGGATTCTTCTTGTTGGCCTACCTGTTCGGGCCGAAATACGGCCTGCTGAGCAGGCATTTGCGGGGCTGACAGGCGGGAAGCTAACATGCGAAACCCCGGGGATCTAACCAACTGGGGCTTGCCATGCGCTGCCAGCGCTCGCTAAAACCCACGCCGTCCGGACTGCTGGCATCAGCGCGCGCCGGCATCTTCAAACCCCGAAATCAACCGCCGCCATGGCCTACTTCCCGGAAATCCCGAAAATCGCCTACGAAGGTCCGTCTTCGAAGAATCCCCTCGCGTTCAAACACTACAACCCGGACGAGGTCATCGAGGGCAAGTCCATGCGCGACCACATGCGCTTCGGCGCGGCCTACTGGCATTGCATGCGCAATGACATGTCCGACCCCTTCGGTGGCGGCACCGCGCAGATGCCGTGGGACGACAAGTCCGACTCGGTCGCCAACGCCTGCAAGCGCGCGGACGTATTCTTCGAGTTCCTGGACAAGATCGACATCGATTACTACTGCTTCCACGACCGGGACATCGCTCCGGAACTCGCCACCCTAGCAGAGTCCAACAAGGCGCTGGCGGAAGTGGCGGCGCACTTCAAGACCAAGCAAGGCGAGCACGGCAAGAAGCTGCTGTGGGGCACCGCTTGCCTGTTCTCCCACCCGCGCTACTCGCAGGGAGCGGGCACCTCGCCTGACGCGCGGGTGTTCGCCTACGCGGCGGCCCAGGTGAAGGCGGCAATGGACGCGACCCACTTGTTGGGTGGCGAAGGCTACACCTTCTGGGGTGGCCGCGAAGGCTACGCGACGCTGCTAAACACCGACATGAAGCGCGAGCTCGAGCACCTCGCCGCGCTCCTGCACATGGCCGTGGACTACAAAAAGGCCATCGGCTTCAAGGGCCAGTTCTACATTGAACCCAAGCCGCGCGAGCCCTCCACGCACCAGTACGACTCGGATTCTGCCGCCTGCCTTAACTTCCTGCGCGAGTTCGGTCTGCTAGACCACTTCAAGCTCAACATCGAAACCAACCACGCCACTCTGGCGGGCCACACGATGCAGCATGAACTGAGCGTGGCGATGGCGGCCAACGCCTTGGGATCGATTGATGCCAACCAGGGCGACATGCTGCTGGGCTGGGATACCGACCAATTCCCAACCGATCTGTACGGCACCACCCACGTGATGCTCAAGCTGCTAGAGATGGGTGGCTTCACCACCGGTGGCCTTAACTTTGACGCCAAGCGGCGCCGCGAAAGCCATGAGCCGGTTGACCTGTTCTACGCCCACATTGGGGGAATGGACGCCTTTGCGCGCGGCCTGAAGATCGCCGCCTCGGTGCGCGCGGACGGACGGATCAAGGAGTTCGTCGACAAGCGCTACTCGTCGTGGAACGAGGGGATTGGGGCGAAAATCGAACAAGGCGGAGTTAGCCTTGAAGAACTCTCCGCCTACACCCTGGCCAACGGCGAGCCGGTGGTTGCCTCTGGGCGCCAGGAGCTGCTGGAAGCCATCCTCAACGAGAACTTCTAGAGCGCCCTCTAGCGCCCCGCCTTTTCAACGCCGCCTCCTGGACTTCCGGGAAGCGGCGTTTTTTGTTCGAATTAGTCGGCAACCGCCGTGCATGCATGCTTGCCGCAATCCAGGTTCCTCCCCACGCTCTGAAGCGTGGCCGGCGATCTTCCCATCACTTCCGCGACCCTTGCCAGCGAGGATTTGCTAGTGGCCTGCCATGACTGCGACGCGCTCTATCACTTGCCGGACCTCGCGGAGGGCCAGGCTGCCTGCTGTGCGCGCTGTGACTCAAGGCTTCTGGTGAACCGGCGCAATGCTCTCCACCGGTCTACCGCTTTCACCATGGCGGCCACCACGCTCTTAGTGCTGGCCAACGTTTTCCCCTTCATGTCGATCCGCGCGGCGGGCCAGCAGAACGTCATTGTTTTGGCGGAAAGCTCCGTGGCGCTGTGGGAGCATGGCATGCCCTGGCTTGCCATGGTGGTCGGCACCTTCATTGTGGCCACCCCCGTGGCGATGTGCCTCGGGCTGCTCTACGTGCTGCTGCCCCTGTTGTTAGGCAAGAGCCTGCCAGGCAATCGCTGGGTGTGCCGGACGATCTATCGGAGCGGGCCGTGGAACATGATGGAAGTGTTTTTCATCGGCATACTGGTGAGCTTGCTGAAGCTTTTCAGCATCTCTGAGGTGATTTTCGGCGTCGCCTTCTGGGCCTTTGGGATGCTGATTCTCTGTTTGACCGCGGCGCTGGCGGCCATCGACCGGCGCGAGCTGTGGCTGCTCATTGAACGTTCCCGCAGCCTATGAAAGCCGCCCGAGCAGTGATCACCGCAGCCTCGCAGGGGCTCAGCTCGTGCCACACCTGCGGGCGGGTGGCGGCTGCGGCCGGGCACCCATGCCCGCGCTGCGGAACGCCGATGCACGTGCGCAAGCCCAACAGCTTTGAGCGGACCGTGGCGTTGATCATCGCCGCGGTGGCACTTTATTTTCCGGCCAATCTGCTGCCGATCATGACCGTGGAGGGGATTGGCGGGGCGCAGCGGAATACGATTGTTGGAGGTGTGTTCGCGTTTTGGGAGACGGGGTCCTATCCGGTGGCAATCATCATTTTCACGGCCAGTGTAATCATCCCGATTGTTAAGATCATCTCCCTGATCATTCTGTGCGTGGCGGTGCGGCGGCCAACGCGAAATCCGCGCGCGCTAACTGTTTTGTACCGGCTAACCGAGATTGTGGGGCGCTGGTCAATGGTGGATGTCTTCGTGGTGGCGATTCTGGTGACTTTGGTGCAGCTTGGGCGCCTGATGACCATTGAACCGGGGCCAGCAGCGCTGGCATTTGCCGGAGTTGTTATTCTCACGATGTTGGCGGCCATGAGTTTTGACCCGCGCCTGATCTGGGACGCCCACACCCGCCAGTCGCCTGGCCACCCGCCGCACCAGCCATGAGCCCAACCCTTGCCCCGCCCCCTGCAGCCAAACAAAGCCCGCCGAGTGCGGAAGTGCGCCCGGCGAGACGGATTTCCTCAACTTGGATCATCCCGCTGGTGGCCATCGCCCTCGGCCTCTGGCTGGTTTGGCAGCATTACAGCGACCTCGGACCACAGGCCAACATCCGCTTTGAGACCGCCGAGGGCATCGAGGCCGGACGGACGAAAATTCGCTGCCGCTCGGTGGATGTTGGGGTGGTTGAGAACGTCACTCTGAGCGCCGATCTCCAGCACGTGAACGTTGGCATCCGGCTAGGCGACGAGAATGAAATGCTGCTCAACGAAGACACCCGCTTCTGGGTCGTGCGACCACGGGTAGGCGGCGGCGCCATCTCGGGCCTCGGAACGATCATTTCGGGCGCTTATATTGAGCTGGATCCGGGCCGCTCGGAACGCCAGACCCGCAGCTTCACCGGACTGGAGGATCCGCCCGCAACTCCAACAGGCGTGCCGGGCGTGCGGATTCACCTAACAGCAGACCAGGGCGGCTCGCTTGGCCCCGGCTCGATTGTGCGCTACCGCGGTTTGGAGGTTGGGCGAATCGAGACGCGGCGGTTTGATGAGAAAAGCCAGTGGCTCGTCTACGACGTGTTCATCAAGTCGCCGTTTGAGAATCTAGTCACGAGCGGTAGCCGGTTTTGGAACGACAGCGGGATAGCCTTCCGGGCGGGATCGGGAGGATTCAACTTTCGTGCGGGCTCACTTGATTCGATTCTCACTGGCGGGGTTTCCTTTGACGTGCCGCGCAACGGCACGGCGGGCGAGCCGATCGTCGACGGGGCGAGCTTTCGCCTTTACGACAACGAGGACAGCATCAACGACGTGGTTTTACAGACCAGCCTCACCTATCTGTTAATGTTTGACGCGAGCGTGCGCGGATTGGCGGACGACGCGGAGGTCGAGTTCCGTGGCATCCGGATTGGCTCAGTCATCGGGGTCTCCCTCGGGTACGCCAACCAAGCTGGGGAGAAACGGATTCCAGTGCTCATTGAGATTGATCCGACGCGCCTAACGCCTGGTGAGAACCAGGACCCGTCCCAAGCCGCGGCGCGGATTGAGAAGCTTGTGAGGGAAGATGGCCTGCGTGCCACCTTGCGGACCGGGAGTCTGCTAACAGGCCAACTTTTCGTTGAGCTCGACTTCCAGCCGGAAGCGCCGCGGGCCAGCGTGGGAACCCTGGGAGAGTATCGAACCCTGCCGACGACGAGCAGCAGCTTTGCGCGCATTGAAGACCAGTTGGTGCGGGTGCTCACCAAGATCCGCGAGTTGCCCATTGAGAAGACCTTGGAGACGGCCACCGATGCGCTCGGGGAGATCAAGAAGACGGCGGAAACGACGACTCAAACCGTCGAAGGGCTCAAGGCACCGATTGCCAACCTCGACGCCATCCTTGCCTCCGATGACATGAAGCAGGCGCCCGCCGAGCTGCGCAACGCGCTAACAGAGGCGCGGACCACTCTAGCCGGCATCGGTCCCGACTCTGCGGCCTACGCCGACCTGAGCCTAACCCTGCAGGACCTCCAGTCCACGCTGCAGTCGATCAAATCCTTGTCGGACTCGATCGACAACAAGCCCAACTCTCTGCTGTTTGGCCGCGAAGGCTCAGGAAAAGATCCCACGCCGCGGGCTCCGCGGCTGCTGCCACGCCGATAGAACCACACGACAACATGAAAACCATCCTTGTTGCCTGCGCCGCCATCCTGTTAGCCGGTTGTGCCGGCAACGCGCAGAAGAGCTATTTCTTGGAGGCCGACGGCCCGGCGCCAAGCGGGCCGGGAATGATGCTGGGCATCGGGCCGATCCGGGTTCCGGAGTACCTGTCACGGCGCGAGATTGCCATCGAAACCGGGCCCCACGAACTTGATTATGCATACGAGCACCTGTGGGCGGGACGGCTGGAACAACAGGTAGGGGGCGCCCTGGGGCAGAATCTCGGGCGGCGCTTAGGCACCGGCTCAATCCAACAGTATCCCTGGGACAGCCAGACGCCGGTGCGCTATCAGGTCAGCGTGGACATCCGGCGCTTTCACGCCAACGAGAGCGGCACGGCCGTGCTCGAGGCAAGCTGGCGAATCTATGACTTGCAGACCAAGCGGATCGTCACCTCACGCTCTAGCAGTTTGGTGGAGACCCTTCAGGGCGATGGCTACGGCGCGGCCACTGCGGCCCAGAGCCGGTTGGTTTCACGGCTGGCGGATGCGATTGCTGCAGCGCTGGGCAACCGGGGCTAACCAGCAGCACGAAAAAGCCGGCCCGCGGTTTCCCGCGGGCCGGCAATTTCTCGCTTGATTAGAATTATCAGCCTTTGAGGAAGGTGATGATAGCCAGGATGATGAAGATCACGAAGAGGATCTTGGCGATGGAAGCGGCAGTACCCGAGACCACCTTGAGGCCGAGGACGCCCGCGATGAGGGCGATAACAATAAAGACAATGGCGTAGGAGAGCATGGTTTGGGTGGGTTAGCGTGTTACGTCCTGGACGGCATCCTTGATGTCCTCGCCCGCGTCCCTAAGCTTCTCGTTAGGGCGGCGGTCCATCGCATCGTTGATCGAGTTGCCGACATCTGACTTCTTCTCGCAGGCCGGCAAGGCAAGCCCGGCGATTGCTAGGAATAGAATCTGGAATTTCATAGTGTGGATTGGGTTGGTTTGGATCTGTTGAACTGGGACGCCCCGGCCGGGTCTGATCCTGGGAAGGAAAACCCACCAGTTGCCGGGGCGGAGCCGCTCTCGCGGCATGGGGCTTGGCAGGGCCGCAAAGACGGCCTGCACCATTTTCTAACCTAACCGCGATTTGCCGATTATCTTGGAATACTTCACAATCACCCGCGGGGCGGGCGGGCTGGCGGCTGGCGGAAAGACCGGACCGAAGACACCCCAAACTAACAGCCAGCACCTTATGGCTAACTGGCTAGCCGTGGTCGCCCAAGGTGGCGACGAGAATTTTTTCCGCTTCAGGCGCGCTCGAGGAGGATATTGTCGCCGAGGACGACGAGGTCGACGCGGCCGCAGAGGGATTTGTCGAGGTAGGGGGTGTTCTGCGAGCGAGAGCGCATGAAGTCGGCGCTGAAGGTGGTTTGAGCCGCAGGATCGAAGACGATGAGGTCAGCCTTGGCTCCTTGGGCGATGATGGCGGGCTCGAGGCGCATCATGCGCCTGGGCTCGGCGGAGAAGCGTTTGACGAGGAGGTCCCAGCCGAACTGGCCGGTTCTAACAAAAGAGTGGTGGAGCGAGACCAGGGCGGTCTCGAGGCCGGTGATTCCGTTAGGGGCGGTGACGAAGTCCTGGGCCTTTTCAAAGACACTGTGGGGGGCGTGGTCAGTGGCAATGAGGTCAAAGACCCCGTCGATAAGCCCTTGGAGGAGTTGGGCGTTGTCCTCGCGGGTGCGCAGCGGCGGGTTCATTTTGTAGTGGGTGTCGAACTCGCCGATGTCCTCTTCATGGAATAACAGATGGTGCGGGGCGACCTCGGCGGTGACGCGGGCGCCGCGCTCTTTCCACCAGCGGATGGTCTCCATGCCGAGAGCGCTGGAGACATGTTGGATGTGGACGTGGGCCCCGGTGGCGTGGGCCAGGCGGATGTCGCGGTCCATGCAGATTTCCTCGCTGCAGGCGGGCGTGCCCATGATGCCGAGGCGGTAGCTCATGACCCCCTCGTTGAGGGCGCGCGGGCCGGAAAGCGACGGGATCTCACAATGGCTGGCGAAAAACATGCCGAACTCACTGGCGTACTGCATGGCGCGCATGAGCACGGCCGGGTCCCCCACCCCATCGCCATCGTCGGTTAGCATGAGCACGCCTGCAGCGCGCATGCCATCGATGCCGGCCAGTTCCTGGCCAGCGCGGCCTTTGGTGATACAGCCGGAAGTGAAGACCGGAATGCGCGAATCGCGCGCGGCAATGTTAAGAACGCTGTGCACCATCGCGGCGCTGTCGATCGCGGGCGAGGTGTTAGGCATGAGGACCACCCCGGTGATGCCGCCATTGATAGCCGCCTCGGTGCCGCTTTTGATCGTCTCCTTGTGCTCGCCGCCGGGTTCACGCATGTGAACGTGGGCGTCAAACATTGCGGGCATGAGGATTTTCCCGCTTGCGTCAACGACCTTGGCCCCGGCGGGAACCGGAAGACCATGGCCAACCCCGCGGATGGTGCCGTCCTCGATCCAGACATCGGCGAGTTGGAGGGGTCCGGATTCGGCGGCGACCTGCGCGCCTTTGATGAGAAGATTTGCCATGTTAGATCCAGTTAGTCGCTTTCCCCGTTGTGCGGTTTGAGGCCGTAGAGGACGGCCATGCGGATGGCGATGCCATTTTCGACCTGTTGGTTGATGAGGCTGCGCGGGTAGTTCATGACCTCGTCGCAGAGTTCGACGCCGCGGTTCACCGGGCCGGGATGCATGATGTAAATTCCTTGATCGGCGATCTGGCGGAAGCGCTCGCTGGTGACGCCGTAGACCTTGTGGTATTCGCGCAGGCTGGGGAAGAATTGTGCCTCCTGGCGTTCCATCTGGACGCGCAGCAGGTAGAGCGCGTTGGGGTTCCAGCGCATCGCCTCGTTGTAGTCGGTGAAGCGGCGGATGTTTTCGGGGCCAACTTTGGGAACCAACGGACCCGGGCCAAGGTAGGCAACCTCGACCCCGAGTTTCTTCAGGATCTGGCTGGTGGAGCGCGCGACGCGGCTGTGGAGGATGTCGCCGACGATGAGGACCCGCCGGCCTGCTAGGTCCGGATAGACCTCGCGCAGGGTGAAGGCATCTAGCAGCGCCTGGGTTGGGTGGGCGTGGGATCCGTCGCCGGCATTGACGACGCAGGCGCGGGTGTGGCGGGCGATGACGCCCGGGAGGCCGGCCATTTTGTGGCGCACGATGATGAAGTCGGTGCGCATGGCCTGGAGGGTGTCGATGGTTTCGCGCACCGACTCGCCCTTGACGACCGAGGAGTGCTCGACGGTGAAGTTCGTCACATCCGCGGATAGCCGTTTGGCGGCCACTTCAAAGGACGAGTGGGTGCGGGTGCTCGGCTCGTAGAAGAGCATGAGCACGCACTTGCCCTTGAGCGCGGGGACCTTTTTGACCGAGCGGGTGAAGAGCTCTTTGAATGGCCCGGCCTGATCCAATAGATGGTCAACCTCCTCCCGGGAGAGCGAGACGATATCAAGAAGGTCTTTACGCGGCATCGGCTTGCGACAGGTAGTAACGGATTCCAAAGACGAGGACAAGCACCGCGAGAATGAACATCAGCGCCGCATGGTGGCGGGAGCGGGGCTTTCTAACAGCGATGAACAGGGCGACCAGCAGACCGCCGGCCCCTCCTGCCAGGCACAGCAGATAGCCCAGAAACAGGAGGAATCCGTGGGCCATCTGGCGTTTGATGGCGCCAATGGGCGGGCGCACGGCCATTGCGTGCTGGAGACGGAGCCGCTTAAGATCGTCGGCCTGGCGTTTCCTATCAGGTAGTTGGCTCATGCCTCGGGCCGGCGCTGGAGGGTGACCGAGTCGGTGCCATCGGTCTCGCGAAGGTGGACGATGACAAAGTCCGATCGGGTCGTTTCCAAGGTGACGCCAACGTAGTCGGGCGCGATCGGCAACTCGCGGTGGCCGCGGTCGATGAGCACGGCGAGCTCGATCTTCGCCGGGCGGCCGTAGTCCATGATGGCATCCAAGGCGGCGCGGATGGTCCGACCAGTGAACAGGACGTCATCGACAATGACCAGATGGGCGCCATCCACGGCAAAGGGAATGTCGCTACTCTGCAGCTTCGGGTTCTCGTGGAGATGGGCGAAGTCATCGCGGTAGAGCGAGATGTCCAACACGCCAAGCTCGCGCTCGACGCCGGCGGCCTTGAGCTTGGCGGCCAACCGACGTGCCACATCATCGCCGCGGCTGCGGATGCCGATGAGGTAGAATTCCCTGTTTGCCAAGCGCGCGAGGATCGACGTGGCAAGCGCATCGACAGCCTGTTCAATTCCCTTTTCGTCCAACATTGCGGCCATGGCGGATAGACTACGCTTCGAAGTGCAGGGTGCCAATGTCATCCCTGCGCTGGCAACCATTGAAATGAATTTTGGCCGCTTCGGCGTAGGCGCGCTGCACGGCATGGCGGCGGTCGGCGGCCCCCGCGACGATGGCAAGAACCCGTCCACCATTGGTTTCCCAATCGTCATCGCCATTGCGGCGGGTTCCGGCATGATAGATCCGGGCGTCAGCAACGGCGGCGAGGCCATGGATGACATCCCCGTTGCGGGAAGTCTCAGGATAGCCCGCGGAGGCGAGGATCAAGCAGACACTCCAGCCATCGCTGAAATCCAGCAAGTCAGGCCGCAGGGTGCCGCGCGCCCCTTCCAAACAGAAGCTGGCGAGATCGCCGGTGACCAGCGGCATGACCGCCTGGCACTCTGGGTCGCCAAAGCGGCAGTTGTACTCGATGATCTTCGGTCCGTCCGCGGTGAGCATCAGCCCGAAGTAGATGAACCCGCGGTACGGCAGGCCGTCGGCAATGAGGCCGTCAACCGTGGGCTTGACGATTTGCTGTTCGATCTGAGCCAACAGCGCCTCACCTAACAGCTGGCGGCTGGCGACAGCGCCCATGCCGCCGGTGTTAGCGCCTTGGTCGCCGTTGCCGATGCGCTTGTAGTCGCGCGCCGGGGTGAAGATGAGGTACTGGTCGTCGACGACGGCGGCAAACACGGAGACTTCCGGGCCGATCAGGCATTCCTCGACCAGAACGCGGCCGGGGCCGAAGCGGCGGTCAACCATGACCTCGCGCAGGAAATCCTCGGCGGCGGCCGCATCGGCACAGACGGCAACGCCCTTGCCCGCGGCGAGCCCATCAAACTTAAGAACTGTTGGATACTGTCCGGCGATGGCTGCGCGAGCCTCATCGATGGTGTCGCATCCGGTGGCGGCGCCGGTGGGGATGGCGTGGCGCTGCATGAAGCGCTTGGCGAACTCCTTGCTGGCTTCAAGCTGGGCGGACTGGAAATGCGGTCCCCAACAAGGGATTCCCGCGCGCTCGCATAAGTTAGCCAGCCCCTCGCCGGTCACCAGATAGCTCTCCTCGCCGGCCAGGCAGATGTCGATGTTTTGGGCCACCATCCAAGCAATGAGCTCTTCAAGTCCGCCGACCTGAACCGGCGTGGCCAGCTCGGCGATGGCGTCGCTGGCGGGAAAACAGAAGATTTCGGTAGGCACCGGCGACTCAGCTAGAGCGCGGATCAGGGCGTGCTCGCGCCCCCCTTTGCCAACCACGAGAATTTTCATGGCGGGGTTTTCGTTGATCCTGCCGCCGGACTCAATCCTTTTGAGGGACGGAAAACACAAGCGTGTGAGTTAGCCTCCCGCCCTGACGAGGTTGAAATCCTCCTCGGTTAGGCAGCACGGGTCTGCGGCGACGAAGTGCCCCGGAGAAATTTCGCGCAGTGAGAGGTCCATGCCGATTGATTCCTGATAGCGTGGATGGCCAATGCGGTGGCCAAAGGCGCTGCCCGCCGGCGGGTTGATTGGCGAGGGGACGTCGCCCTCCAACAGGGCACGAGGCCGGCGCTGGGCGGGGTCGGGTTCCGGAATGGCCGCCAGCAGCGCCTTGGTGTAGGCGTGGCGCGGGTTTTGATAGATGGCGTCGGCGCCGGCAAGCTCGACGATCTTGCCGAGGTACATGACCGCCACCCGGTCACTGACGTGTTTCACGACTGCCAGATCGTGGGCGATGAAGAGATAGGAAAGCCCCATGTCCTGCTGCAGGTCCAACAAGAGGTTGATGACCTGGGACTGCACCGAGACGTCCAGGGCGGAAACCGGCTCGTCGCAGATAATGAGTTTGGGCTTGAGGGCAATGGCGCGGGCGATGCCGATGCGCTGGCGCTGGCCGCCGGAGAACTCGAAGGCAAAGCGCTCGCCGGCGGAGGAGCCAAGGCCAACCTTTTCTAACGCCTCGTCGACCCACATGCGGCGTTGCTTGGCGGTGCCGAGTTTGTGGACGATGTAGGGTTCCTCAATGATGGCGCGCACGCTGTGGCGGGCGTTGAGCGAGTCGGCGGGATCCTGGAAGACCATCTGCATTTCGCGGCGCATGTCGCGCAACAGGCTGCCGTGCAGCGGTGCGATGTCGAAGCCGCGGAACCGCACGCTGCCGGAGGTGGGTTTTTCCAAACGTACGATCCCCTTCCCCAAGGTTGATTTTCCACAGCCGGACTCTCCAACAAGTCCGAGGGTTTCGCCGTGGCCGATGTCGAGCGAGACGCCGTCGACGGCATGGACCACCCCGGTCTGGCGCAGGAACACGCCGCTGCGGACCGGGAAGTGCACCTTCAGGTCGCGGACGCTCAGCAGGGGCTCGGCGGGATCATTCGTCATAACAAAGCGGGCAGGCTTCCACCCAATGGCCGGGGGCAATTTCAAGAAAGGGCGGGCGGTTCTTGCCCGTGGACGGCGTGCGGCCCATGCGCTGGCAGAACCGGCAGCCGCTAACAACCTCATCCAACCCGGCCACCCGGCCGGGAATGGTCGCCAGGCGCGACTTGCGCGGCGCGTCCAGGCGCGGGATCGAGGCTAACAACCCGCGGGTGTAGGCGTGGCGCGGCTGGGCAAAAAGCTCGCGCACGGGGGCGCGCTCGACGACGCGGCCGGCGTACATGACGACAACCTCGTCGCAGCTTTCGGCAATGACGCCAAGGTCATGGGTGATAAGGATAATCCCCATGCCCATTTCCGCCTGCAGGCGCTTCATGAGGTCGAGAATCTGCGCCTGGACGGTGACATCCAGAGCGGTGGTTGGTTCGTCCGCGATGAGCAGATCGGGCCGGCAGGCAAGGGCAATGGCGATGACCACGCGCTGGCGCATGCCTCCTGATAGTTGGTGCGGATAGTCGCTGATGCGCTCCTCGGGAGAGGGAATGCGGACTAAGCGGAGCATCTCGATCGAGGCATCCCACGCCTCGCGCTTGGACATCTTGGAGTGCAGGCGAAACGTCTCGCTGAGTTGGCGGCCAATCCGGTGCACCGGATTGAGCGCAGTCATCGGCTCCTGGAACACGACGCCGATTTTCGCACCACGGATGCGGCGCATTGCGGAATCGCCCAGGCCTAACAAGTTCTGGCCGTGGAAAAGCACCTGGCCGCCGAGAATCTTGCCGGCAGGCTGGGGCAGGAGCTGGATGATGGACATGGCCGTGACGCTCTTGCCGCAGCCGGATTCGCCGACGATGCCGAGGGTCTGGCCCTTGGCGACACTGAAGGAAACCCCGTCGACGGCACGCAAGAGGCCCTGCTCGGTTTCAAACGAGGTGACGAGTCCGGCGACTTCTAACAACGGTGGCTCACTCATTGGATTCAGGTGTGGAGCCCTCGCGGTAGTCATCGTGGATGGCCATGACCTCTGGGAAGGTTTCGCCCTTGCGCATGGCGGCGCGGGTTTGCTCTTCGATGGCGGGATCGATCCAGTGGACGTGGACCTCAAACGGATCGGAAATGATAGGCGGGCAAAAGCGGGTGGTCTCACTATCAGGCCAGCGGACCCAGCGCCATGATCCGACGCGGACAAAGTCCATCGAGAAGCCGGGGACAAAGATCGCCTCGTCATCGATGATTTCCTGAACCTTCCAGGAGGCGTCCTTGACCTCGGCGGTGTCGCGGGCGCTGCGCACGCGCTCGACCAGAGCATCCATCTCCGGGTTGGAGTAGGAGAAAATGTTGTTAGTCTGGGGCTTCAGGTTGCCGCGTTCATCGCGCGCGTTGCTGGAGTGGAGGAACTGGTGATAGTCGGGGAAAGGCGGACCGACGCCCCAGGCGGTGAAGGTCATTTCATGCTGCTTTTGCATGACCTTGCGGTAGCTAACGGTGCTCTCGAGGTTGTCGAGGCGAAGTTCAAAGCCGGCCTTGCGCGACTCCTCCTGGAGGATGGCCATGATGCGGTCAAAGATCGGCTGGGCGTTGTAGGTCACGGAGATGGAAAGCCGTGTGCCGTCCGCGCGGCGCAGGATGCCGTCGGGTCCCTGCTCGGTGAAGCCGGCGAGGGCAAAGTAGTCGCGGGCCTGCTTCACGGAGAAGGGCCGGGCGGTGATGTTAGGGTCGGTGAACTCGCCATAGCCGGCGGAGAACTGGCTGAGGCGGGCGTAGTCGCCGCGGTGGACCAACTCGATGACGCGGCGGAAGTTCATGGCATGGGAGATGCCGAGGCGCACGTTGCGGTCGGCTAACAGGCCTTTGGAGACGTTCAGGTAGAGTCCGTATGGAATCCGCGGATAGCGGGTGTAGAACATGTGGCGCTCGATGTAGCCGTCAAAGACCGGCGGAATCTCGCTTTTCTCATGCCAGTTCTCCGGGCGGGTCAGGATGGTGGCGTCGATCTCGCCGGCGCGGAAGAGCTCAAATCCCTTGGCCTCATCGCGCACGACGCGGGAGACAATTTTGTTCACGTTGAACCGATGGCGGTAGAACTTCTTGTCCCGCGCCCACCAATTTTCGACCCGCGTCTGGGTGATGGAGACGCCCTTGACGATGTCCTCGTCGCGCACGATGTAGGCACCGGTGGTGGGTGGGAAGCGCCACTGGTAGCGCTCGGCAAAGTCCGGGCCGTACTCCTTGTAAAAGTGCGGCGGCGCGGGCGAAACACTGGCAAAGTAAGGCGTCAGAGGCTTGGCCTCGGGCAGGGTGACGGCTAGGTGACGGTCGCCTAACACGGTGAACTTGGCGAACTGGTCGCGGATGTACTCCTTCTCAAACGGGGCACTGACAAAATCGGAAACCCGGATGTAGATATACATCAGGAAATCCTCGGCCGTGATTGGCACCCCGTCACTGTAAGTGGCATCCGGGTCGATTTCGAAGAAGACGGTGCGACCGTCCGAGCTAACAGCCCAGCGCTTCGCCAGGCCGGGGATGACCTTGCCGGTGGCGGGGTGCATGCCGACCATCGACAGGTTGATTTCGTCGTAAAACTGGCTGCGGTAGCCGTGGTTGGAGTTAGGGCCGAACGGGCGCATGGTCGGCGGGAAGGAGACCATGGGGATGGTGCGGAAGACGCCGCCCTTGAGGGCGCGCGGATCGCCGATTTCGGGCTCCTGCATGCCGTCCTCCCATGTCAGGTCGGCCGGGATGCTTGCGGGGTCGGCATAGTCCAAGAAGTTGCCCAGAGCTTTGCGAAAGACCCACTTCTCATCTTCGCGCACCAGCGCGGCACGCTCGGAGTCAAGGGCGGCGCGCGCCTCGGGAGCAGCGTCGGCGAGCTTGGCATCCAACTCGGCAAGACGGGTCGTGATAGCCGCGTGCTGGGTGACGATCCACTGGCGGACGTGCTCGTTGTAAAGTGGGATGAACTCCTTGAGCGCGCCGCTATTGTCAACGGAGGCGGCAGCCGGGCCGCGGCCGCAGCCTGTTAGAGCCAGCGCGCCGGCGAGCAGACAACAGATCCATGGGGCAAGGCTGCGCATTAGCGATAGAAGGTGAATTTTTTCGGGTCGAAGGCCTCGCGGACCGCCTCGCCGACGAAGGTGATCAGAACCAGCACCGAGACTAACACCAGGAAGGTCGAGGTCACGAGCCAGGGAGCGGATAGATTGGAGAGTCCGTCGTTGAGGAGGCGTCCCCAGGTGGCGTCGCGCGGCGGCAGGCCGAAGCCGAGGTAGTCAAGGGCGGTCAAAGAGGAGATGAGTCCCTCGACGCTGAAGGGCAGGATCGTGACGACGATCGCCATGGTGTTAGGCAGGATGTGGCGGAAAAGGATCCGCGGGGTGGAGGCACCGATGACCCGGGCGGAGGCGATGTACTCGCGGGACTTCTCTTTGAGGGCAGCCGTGCGCATCAGGTAGGTCATGCCCATCCAGCCGAAGGCAACCAGGATGCCAAGGATGACCGGCAGGCCCTTGTAGGCCTCGGGGACCGAGGAGGAAATGATGATCACGATGAACAGGAACGGCACGTTGGAGAAAATCTCAATCAGGCGCTGGACGACGATGTCAAAAGTTCCGCCAAAGAAGCCCATCAGCAGGCCGATGCTGACGCCTATCAGGTAGACGATAGGGATGAAGATGATCGCGGCCTTGATGTTGACTTGGAGTCCGCCAAAAAGGTAGGCGAGGACGTCGTAGCCTTGGGAGGTGGTGCCAAGCCATGAGCCTTGGGCGGGAAGCGGCGGAGCCGGGTGATAGAAGACCTGGCGCAATTCCTTGGTGGCGACCGAGGCGAGAAAGTCCTCCTTGCTGCCGGCACCGGTGAAGTTGTCACTCAGTAACTGCCCCTTGGAGTAGCTGGCGCGGTAAACGGCCGTGCCGTCACGGTCCCAGCCCTGGGCCGGGCCGTCCGGCAGTCCGTCGCGGAAGCGGTAACGGATTTGCTGCTCGGCGGTGGGCACGTCATAAAGGCGTGAGGCGAGGCCTGAATAGCCGCGCTCGGTGTTATTAGATCCGTAATGGCGCCCGTCGCGCTCCTCAAGGGAGCGCGAGCGCGGCGGCAGGGTGTCGCCGGTGGAGGCAAAGGGGATGAGCGGCATGATGACGCGGCCCTCGCCGGATTTCTTCAGGCTTGCCTGGAGGGCGCGGAAGTCGACGGCGGAGCGAGCCATTTCGCCGGATTCGCCGAAGCGCGAGGCGGTGAAGGTTTCGCGCGAGAAGGCGGGGAAAAACCACTCACCCTTGTAGTTCACCGCCAAGGCGCGGTTGCCGACGATGATCTGGTCCAGGCCGGCGAGGCCGACGAGGAACAGCAGCACCAACAGCGAGTAGTAGCCGCGCTTGATGCCCTTGAAGCGCTGGACGCGGCGCCGGGTGGCCGGGCTAACCGGGCCGTGGAGCTTTTCGTTGAACAGGGCGAGCAGGCCAAGGATCAAAAGCACGGCAACGCAAAACCAGCCAAACCAGGGGAAACTCCAGGCATGCAGGAAGCCGACGTCGCGGCTTGTTTGGAAGAACCACTGCACGGTTGGCAGCGCCAGACCGAAGACCTCGCCGAGGGTGGCGGCAATGGCTAGCAGAAGAAGGATGACTCCGAGTTTGCGCATCCGTCAGTTAGTTGAATTTGATGCGCGGATCGACCATGGCGACGATGATGTCGGAGAGCACGTTGCCTAACAGCATGAGGAAGGCCGCGATGGTCAGGGTGCCCATGATGAGGGGCACGTCGCGGTCGATGACGGCGTTGTACTGGAGGAGTCCGAAGCCCTGGATGTCGAAGACCTGTTCGATGAGCATGCTGCCGCCGACAAAGACGGAGATGAGGTGGCCGAGGCTGGTGGCGATGGGGATGAAGGAGTTGCGGAAGGCGTGGCCAAACACCGCGCCGCGGAATCCGACGCCCTTGGCCACCGCGGTGCGCACGTAGTCAGCCGCCATGTTGTCCATGAGGCTGTTCTTCATTAGAAGCGTTAGGAAGGCGAAGCCGCCGGCGACGTAACAGATGAGCGGCAGCACCGTGTGGTGGGCGAGGTCCTTGAGCTGGTCCCAGGAGGTCATGTCGGGGAAGTCCGGGCTTGTTAGTCCGAAGAGCGGAAACCATCCGTGGCGCGCGCCGAGGTGGACAAGCATGAGCGCGCCGAGGGCAAAGCCTGGGATGGCGTAGCCGATGAAGATGAGCACGGAGCTGGCCGAGTCGACAAAGGTGCGGTGGCGGATGGCTTTGAGGATGCCCAAGGGCAGGCAGACGCCGTAGACAATGAGGGTGCTCAGCAGGCCGAAGTAGGCGGCCACCGGCACCCGGCTGGCCATCATGGAGGTGACCCGGTCGCCGTAGGTGTGGGAGCTGCCGAAGTCCCCCTGCAGCACGCCGGCGAACTTCACTTTGTAGACGACCGCACGCGGCGGATAGCCGGGCACGTCCTGATCACTGCCGTTGCGGCGGCTGAAGCGATCCTTGCGGTCGGCTTCGCTCTCGTAGCGGATTTTCCAGCCGTCGTCGGCGATGGGCTTGCCGGTTTCAACAAAGACTGCGGAGCTGATCTTTTCCCCGCGGCGGGTGATGGAAACCAAGCGTCCGTCGACGCGCAGGACTAACAGCACGGTATTTTCCGCGTCCACAGCGCCGCCGATGCGTTCCTCGGCCTCGCCGCCGAACTCGCCCTTGGAGATTTCCGCTTCGCGCGGCAGCACGCCAAGCCACTGGAGGTAGGCGTGTGGGATGGACTTGTCGTAGCCGAACTGCTCCTCAAGTTCCTCAAGCTGGTCTTCGCTGAGGCCGCTGCCGGTTCGGTCGGCCTTGCTGCGGCCGCCATCGGCGCCCTGGGTGGCCATGCGCTGGAGTTCGCGCTCCATCGGGCCGCCGGGCATGAAGCGCGTCACGACAAACACCAGCAGCGTGATCCCGATCAAGGTCGGCGGGATCAACAGCAGGCGGCGGATGAAATAGGCTTTCATGAACAGGGCGGAAACAGTCAGAAGCGCAGCGGCCCATGGTGCCACTGCGGCTGCGTTTCTAACTGCAGCGGCGGTCGAATCAAGCCCTCGCAGCAAAAAGCGCCGCCGCTGGGCGAATTGCCAAAAAAAACGCCTGTCATGCGGCCAATCAGACGCTATGCCCATGGCTACCGATGATTTTCACCACCCGCATCGTCTGCCTTCTTGTTGCGACCTTGGCGCTGGCTGCCTGTCGCAAGGAGACCAACGCCGATCGAGGCACCCGCGAGGGGGTCTTCATCGTCGGCAATTCCAACGAGCCAAAGGGGCTCGACCCGCACCAGGTCACCGGGGTGTTAGAGAGTAACATCCTCCGCGCGTTGTTTGAGGGTCTGGTTACTGGAGACGGCGAGGTGGACGGGCAGATGAACCCCGGGGCGGCGTTGCGGCTAGAGCCTGACGAGACGGCCACGGTGTGGACGGCGTATTTGCGCCCGGACGGGAAGTGGTCGGACGGGGCGGAGCTAACAGCCCATGATTTTGCGTTTGCCTACGAGCGGATTTTGTCGCCGAAGCTGGCGGCGAAGTATGCGGACATGTTGTATTTTTTGCGAGGAGCGGAGGAGTTCAACAAGGAGAAGACGAAGGATTTTTCGACCGTTGGGGTGGAGGTGATAGACAAGCACACGCTGCGACTAACGCTGCGGGGGCCGACGCCGTATTTCCCGCAGTTGCTGCAGCACTACACATGGGCGCCGGTGCCGCGCCACGCGGTGCTCAAGGCGGGGAAGATTGACCAGATTGGGACGAACTGGACGAAGCCGAAGGCGGGGGTGATGGTGAGCAACGGGCCGTTCCGGCTGAAGAGCTGGCGTGTCAACGACCACCTTGAAGTGGAGCGCAATCCGCACTACTGGGACGCGAAGAATGTCTCGATCAACGGGGTGCGCTTCCTGCCGATCAGCAATTCCTACACCGAGTCACGGATGTTCCGCGCCGGGCAGCTGCACGCGACCTACGGGCTGCCGCCGGAGATGGTTAAGTATTTCAAGGCCAATGAGCCGAAGCTTTTGCGCCAGGAGCCATATGTGGGCGTGCTGTTTTACCGATGCAACGTGACGCGCAAGCCGCTCAACGACCCGCGGGTGCGCCGCGCGCTGTCGCTGGCGATTGACCAGCAGGCAATCATAGACAGCGTGTTGCCCGGGTACACGAAATCCTACGCGATGGTTCCGCCGATGGCCGGCTACCACCCGCCGCAGGTGCTGAAGTTTGATCCGGCGGCCGCCAAGGCGCTCATGGCCGAGGCGGGATTCGCTGGTGGCAAGGGTTTCCCGCGGCTGAAGATCTTGTTGGCCAGCAAGGAGACCGCCGCCACCATGGCCCAGGCAGTCCAGTCGATGTGGCGCGAGCACCTCGGCATCGAGGTGGAAATTGAAAACAAGGAGTGGACCGCCTATCTCGATGCCATGCAGCGGCTGGAATACGACTTTGCCGCCTCCGGGTGGATTGGTGACTACCTTGACCCGCTGACCTTCCTTGAGATGTGGATGCCCGGTAACGGCAACAACAACACCGGCTGGGACAACAAGGAGTTCGCCGCGCTCATTGAGGAATCCTTTAAGGAAGCCGACGCCGCCGCGCGCTTCCGCACCCTGGAGAAGGCCGAGAAAATCCTCGTCGACGAGGTGCCCGCCCTGCCGCTGGCGTGGTACTCGCGCAACTATCTGCTCGATCCGCGGGTCAAGGGGTGGAGCCCCTTGCTGCTAGACAACCACCCCTACCAGAAAGTCCGCTTCGAGCGCTGACCGAAAAAACTGTTATGTTCCGCCTGCTAGCCAGCCGCCTGATCCAGGGGGTATTCACCCTGCTGCTGCTCTTCACGCTGACCTTCGTGTTGGTGCGACTGATGCCGGGCAACCCGTATGTGACGGAGAAGGCGATTCCGGCGCACGTGCTGGAGATGCGCAAGAAGGAAGCGGGGCTAGGCGAGCCGCAGATTGTCCAGTACGGGATTTATTTGCGTAACGTGGTTCTGAATCAGGACTTGGGGATATTGTTCAAGAAGGACGGGGTGCGCGTGACGGAGGTCATCAAGTCGTCGTTTCCGGTTTCGCTGACCCTTGGTCTGCTGTCGATGGGCATTGCGCTCATTGTGGGGATTCCCGCCGGGGTGGTTGCCGCGGTGCGCAAGAACAGTTTGGTGGATTACTCGCTGATGAGCGGGGCGATGATAGGCATCTGCCTGCCGAGCTTTGTGATCGGGCCGTTTCTAGCAGTCACCTTTGGCCTGCACCTCGGGTGGCTCAACGTGGCCGGGTGGAACACGTGGAGTGATTGGGTTTTGCCGGCGCTAACACTCGGGTTGATCAACGCGGCCTATCTGGCGCGGCTGAGCCGCGGCGGGATGTTGGAGATTTTGACCCAGGACTTCATCCGCACCGCGCGGGCCAAAGGGGTGCCCGGCCACCGGGTGATCACGCGCCACACGCTGCGCGGCGGGCTGCTGCCGGCCATCACCTTCCTTGGCCCAGCGTTTGCCGGCATGATCTCCGGGTCGTTTGTCATCGAGACGATTTTCCAGATTCCAGGGATGGGCCAGCACTTCGTCAACGCCATCACCGACCGTGAGTACGACCTGATCCAAGGCCTCGTGCTCTTCTACGGCATCCTCATTCTGGCGGCCAACATGGCCGTCGATCTGCTCCAGATCGCCATCAACCCGCGCCTGCGCAACGCTTCCTGAACCGAATGCTCCGCGAACACCCAATGCCCGCAACCGCGGAAGTCCCCACCGAAGTGGAAAAAGGCACCTCGTTGTGGCGCGACGCCTGGCACCGACTGAGCAAGAACCGGGCGGCGATGTTCAGCTTCTGGCTGCTGATAGCCATTGTGCTGCTTTCGTTTGTTGGGCCGCTGTTTGCCCAGAGCCCAACGGTGATCAACATGAAGAACGACTCGGCCAGCCCGAGCTGGGACCACTGGTTCGGCACCGACCAGTTAGGCCGCGACCTGCTCTCGCGGGTGCTCTACGGCGGGCGGATCTCGTTGTTAGTCGGGTTGGTGGCCACCGGCGTGGCGGTCAACATCGGGGTCGTGTATGGAGCGATTGCCGGCTACGCGGGCGGGCGGATTGACGCGGCGATGATGCGCCTCGTCGACATGCTCTTTGCCCTGCCGTTCCTTGTGCTGGTGATGCTTTTCTCGATGGTGGTTAGCGACCCGGCGGCCAAGCTAACCGAGTGGGTGATCGAGACGACCGGCTGGCAGCGCGACTCGGTGTCGCCGATCACCACGCTGGTGCCATTGTTCATTGCCATTGGCTTCATCGGCTGGCTGACGATTGCGCGGATTGTCCGCTCCCAGGTGATGAGCTTCAAGAAACAGGAATTTGTCGAGGCGGCCGTCTCGCTTGGCTTGAGCCGCACGCGGATTTTGTTCCGCCACATCGTGCCTAACATCATTGGCCCGGTCATTGTCTACACCACGCTGGCGGTGCCCGGCGTGATGCTGCTAGAGGCGGTGCTCTCCTTCCTGGGCCTCGGGGTGAAGCCGCCAAACAGTTCGTGGGGCAGCCTGATCAAGGAAGGAGCGGACCGCATGGAGACCAACGTCTGGCTGTTGTTGTTCCCGTCGCTGTTTTTCTCCACCACGCTGTTGGCGCTGAACTTTCTCGGTGACGGCCTGCGCGACGCGCTGGATCCCAAGGCGTCCAAGGACTAGTGTGCAGTCCCCTCCACGGTGCCGGGCGGGGTGAGCAATTTGAGTTCCGGATAGTACGCCTGAAAACGGCCGAGGTCGGCGGTGGCCAGCGGCAGGCTCAAAGGAAGCGTGCGCGCCGATGAAAAAACCGGGGAGCGGATGTCTTGGCGCTTCGGGCGTGTTCTGCTTGCGCCGGTTTTCCAGATAGGCGGCATAGGCAAGCGCACAGCGGGCGCTTGTGGCGGAGGGAAGGTCGAGGATGACGACGCCCAGGGTTTCGAGGCGCTCGGCGACCGTGTCGGGCCTTAGATCTCCAACGCACAACTCGGCGAGGATCACCGGGTTGATGGCGACTCCCCCTCCCAGCAGCGTTGGGCCTGACATCTCCATGGAGAGTCGTCACCTGCGCCTTCGATCCGGTGGTTAAGACGCGGTTCCCGACACCGTTCAGCGCAGCTGGGAGCACCTGAGGTTCTTTGAGCACTGCACCACGATCCGAGCCCGGGTTCCGCGGAGGTGGCGTTGATGGTGCAATACATCGTGAAGCTGGTCCCCCCGAAAGTCCAGGGTCGGCGTATCGTGGGAACACGCCAAAAAGAAAATCCCCCAAGCCCAACGGGGTTGCATCCCCATCGGCCCAGCACCATCGGGCCGCTGCGTTCGCTCCCCAATTACGCCAAGTCGATTGCCGAGTGTTGATCTCCGAATGTTGATTTTTGATGGAGGAGAGACAGCCGAGCATCGGCGCATTCTTTTTCACCTCAACAATCAAAAATCAACAATCGATCCTCTATGCCACGCCCAGGGTTGGGCGACGGCCTGCGCGACGCGCTGGATACAAAGGCGTCCAATTACTAAGCGTCGGCAGGCGCCCCCATTGTGCCGGGTGGGGTGGAATCACTAAGGACGGCGTAAGCGAGCAAGGCATCGAAGTCCGCAGGCGTGGGTTTCTTCTCGGATTGACCCGTGACAATTTTAGTCCAGGCCTCGAAATAGAGTTCCGCGAATTGCCTCCACTCGTTTGGACACCAACGTGCTGATCGACGCCTTCGATCCTCCTTGAAAGGAGATGATCCTAAAGATGCGAGGATAAACCATTCCGAGATCCTATAATAGGACTCCAGAGCCCAAGCAGTGTCCGCCATATCGTCCAACCGTAGAGTATCCTCCCCCATGCTTCGATGTGCTGGCCATTAGCCGGGGTTGGCGGGCAATGAACTGGAAAGCGCCCCCACGCCTGAGTCTTACGCTCTGGTCGTCCACGCGCACCGTCCTCCGCTACGCTATTGGCCTTAAACTCCCTCGACGACGTGGCTGCGTGACGCGCTGGATCCAAGCGGCTGAGGCGCCAGCACCCCACCGCTCCCCCACGGTGAGACTTGGGATCGAGCGTTCTGGCTTGAGGCGGTTCTCCCCGCCGAACTTCTCACGAAGTTCGCTACAAAGATGCCGGACTCAGCGGGGCATGGGGAACGCCTCGCTGAAGTCGTAGACGCGCTCGCGGATGGCGTGGAGCTTGGTGGTGTTGCCGGAGGCCTGGAGGGCCTGGTGGATGAAGTCGGCGACCTTTTCGGCGGCGGCTTCCTTCATGCCGCGGGTGGTGATGGCGGGGGTGCCGATGCGGATGCCGCTGGGCTTCATCGGGGTGCCGGTGTCAAAGGGGATGGTGTTTTTGTTCACCGTGATGCCGGCCTCGTCGAGGGTGTGGGAGGCGTCCGCGCCGTTGAGTTTGACCGAGCGCAGGTCGACGAGGAGCAGGTGGTTGTCGGTGCCGCCGGAGACGATGCGGTAGCCGTGGGACTCGAGGCGAGCGGCGATGGTGGCGGCGTTTCTAACAACCTGCTCCTGATAGCCCTTGAAGTCGGGCTGGAGTGCCTCACCGAAGCAGACCGCCTTGGCGGCGATGACGTGCATGAGCGGGCCGCCCTGGATGCCCGGGAAAACCTGCGCATCTATCCGTTTGGCGAACTCTTCCTTGCACAGGATGATGCCGCCGCGCGGGCCGCGCAGGGACTTGTGGGTCGTGGAGGTGACAAAATCCGCGTACGGCACCGGGCTCGGGTGGACGCCCGCGGCAACCAGTCCGGCGATGTGCGCCATGTCGACAAACAGATAGGCGCCAACCTCGCGGGCGATTTCCGCCATGCGCTTGAAGTCGATGATCCGTGAGTAAGCACTCGCGCCGCAGGTGATGAGTGCGGGCTTGGTCTTGCGCGCCAATTCGGCGAGGTGGTCGTAGTCGATCCGCTCGTCGCTCTCGCTAACACCGTAGTGGGTCACCTCGTAGAACCGGCCGGAAAAGTTAGCCTTGTGGCCGTGGGTCAGGTGGCCGCCGTGGGACAGATCCATGGTTAGAATCCGGTCGCCGACCTTGAGGACGGAGAAATAGACGGCGGTGTTAGCCTGCGAGCCGGAGTGCGGCTGGACGTTGGCGTGGTCGGCGCCAAACAGTTTTTTGGCGCGGTCGATGGCCAACTGTTCGATGACGTCGACGTTCTCGCAGCCGCCGTACCAGCGGCGGCCGGGGTAGCCCTCGGCATATTTGTTAGTCAGGACCGACCCCTGGGCTTCCATGACGGCGCCGCTGGCGAAGTTTTCCGAGGCGATGAGTTCGATGTTGTGGCGCTGGCGGATTTCCTCGTTGCGGATGGCGTCGAAGATTTCCGGATCGGTCACGGCGAGGCGGCTGCCGGAGGCCTTGCACAGGCGCTGCTCGTGGCGGCCGCCCTCAAACTCGGTGGCGAGGAAGACATCGGCCATCTGCTTGGCGGTTTCGGCGTCGACGACGTTGGCGGCCAAGGACAGGACGTTGCTATCGTTGTGCTGGCGCGTCACCCGGGCCTCCTCGACGCTGCGCACGTTGGCGGCGCGGACATCGCGGTGGCGGTTGGCGGCGATGGACATCCCGACGCCCGAGCGGCAGACGAGGATGCCGAAGTCCACGGTGCCGTCAGCAACCGGATAGGCGACATCGTCGGCGAAATCGGAGTAATCCACTGACGAGCCGCCCTGGGTCCCCAGGTCCCTCACATCGTGACCGGCGGCCCGCAAATGGGCGACGAGTGCGTCTTTGACTTCAACTCCGCCGTGATCGGCGCCGACGGCGATACGAAATGTGCTCTTGCTCATCTGGCTGATGGAAAATTCCCAAGTGGCTTTGGGACGCACCGGATTTGCCTTCCGCGCCGGGAAATTGCAACGCCGATTCGAACCTTTTGCGCGCGGCCGGCGACTTACTCGACCTGGAAGGTCTGATCAATGAAGGCGATGATCCCCGGAATGGCGATTTCAAAGACCTCGGCAACCTGGCGATAGGCGCGGCGGCCCATGCCGATAGGGTCCGGCACGTCCGCGCCAACGCCTTGGCCGGGGATGTCGGCAAACTCGGTGACGAGGTAGAACTTCTCGGCAAGGTCAGGATACTCGTCCTCAAGAACCCGCAAGTGGCCACGGGTCATGGCGAAAACGTGGGTGGCGTGCTCAAGGAGGTGGCGCTCCACCGGGCGGCTGGCAAAGTCGGCGGTAGCGACACCCCGCTGTTTGAGGATGGCAGCGCTCTCCGGGTTCATCGGCTGCCCCTCGCAGGCGGCGACGCCGGCGGAGGAGACCTCGTAATCGGTCCGCTCGCCAAGGATGGCGCGGCACAAGCCCTCGGCCATTGGGCTGCGGCAGGTGTTGCCGGTGCAGACAAACAAAACCCTCTTTTTGGCGGACATTGCTGGCACCGTATGGCGTTGGGCAGCCGCCAAGTCAAACGGCAATCCCCGCTGGAGGATTTTCACCCCGCGGGCGCGGCTATTAGTTGCAGGAAGCCAAGGAGGGATTAATTTCTCCCATAATCCATGAACGAAGCCCATCAAATCGGCATCGTGCTACGCGGTGCGCGGGAGGCGCGGGAACTTTCCATTCCGGATGTTACCCACCTGACCCGGATTCAAGCGCCCATCATCAAGGCGCTGGAGGAAGGTGACTATGCCAGTTTCTCCAGCTTGGCCTATGCCAAGAGTTTCCTGCACCAATACAGCGAGTTTCTCGGGGTAGATGCGCACGGGGCCCTAGCGACCTTTGCGCAGCCGGACCCGCTGTTCAACCTGGAAGCCTACGAGTACTTGAAACCTCACAGCGAGCGGGTGCGCTCCAAGCAACCGCCGCCCGAGCCAGAGCCAGAGCTCCCTGAAGGGCCGCACGTTGCAGCCATCAGCATTCAGGCAGTGGCGCTGATCTTGATCACCGCGGTCATTGTCGGCGCGATCATTTACACGGTGAGAACCATTGAAACCCAGGGTGCTCCAAGCGCGTTTGCAGCCATCAGGGCCCTGCAACGCTCGGCCGGGGGAATTCAGGAGAAGGACGCCCCAGCCGTTCTGGAAAACCACCGCTCCATTGACCTTGCAGCCATGACGGCTTCCAACAACTCGACGGATCCGGTTGAGTCGATCGTGGGCGGGGCCCCACGCGCGATCATTGTCCGTGAGCCGTAGGAGGAAGCGGCGCTAGCCATGAAGCCGCTTCCAATCAGCGATTTCCCGCAAGAAAGGAGCCAAATATCGTTGCGCCTTAGCCTCGCCAACCCCGTGGACGCCGCGTCCCGCGTCCTCGGTTGTTGGGCGTAAGCGTGCGAGGCATTCCAAGGTTTTGTTCGGAAAGATGACGTAGGGCGGAACCCCGTCAGCCTTGGCGAGGCGTGCGCGGACATCTTTGAGGCGCGAAAACAAGCCTTCGTCGAAGCCGGCATCCTGCAAGTCAATGGATACCGCTCCGGAAGCGTGTGATTCGGGCCAGACGATTTGATAGGCAAGATTTCCGCGCATGACGCGTTCGCCGCGGTCGGTTAGGGTGACGAGCGGGTACTCGCCTTTTTGGGTGAAAATCAGACCCGCGTCGTGGAGGCTGCGGAACAGGCCGTTGACGTAAGCGGTGGGTTGGCTGGAGAGGATTCCGTAGGTGGTTAAGCGGTCCAGGCCGGTGGTGGTGATTTCCTTGGCGCGGCTGCCGGTGAGCATTTGGACAATGCGGGCGCGTCCAAACTTCCCTTCCCAACCGGACGCGTGGCGCACGCTCATGCGGGCAACGCCGCTAAGTGCCTTGCGCACCAGAACGTCCTCATCCCCACGGGGCGGGCGGGCCGATCCGTTGTCCGCAGCGGTGCAAACGTCGCAAAGCCCGCATGGTTCGCCGCCAGCCTCGCCAAAATAGTCCAATATCCACTGCTGGCGGCAGACCCGGGCGTAGCACAGCTCGACCATGGACTTAAGCTTGTCGCGATCGCGATGCTCCTTTTCCTCGATAGCCTTCTGATCGATCTGCAGATCGCGGGCGGTCACCTCGGGGCGCTTTAGGCGGGTGCCCTTGCCACGTTGACCGGCGACGTCGAAGCGCTCAATCATTCCGGCGCGGCCGAGCACCGCGAGAGCGCTACCGATGGCCATGCTGTTGCGCAGGCCCACGCCCGCGGCCATCTCCTCGAGCGTCCGGTGGACCTCATGGCTGGAATTGGCCGCATTGAGCAGATACTGATAGATGTCACGGATCGCAGGAACCCCGGGGTTGGCCCCATCGATGAAAAATTCCTGGGTGCGGGTGTCGGCATAGTTGAAAAACAGCTCACAGGCAGCGCTTTCGCCATCGCGCCCGGCGCGGCCAGCCTCCTGATAGTAAGCTTCAACGCTGCCAGGGAGCTCGAAGTGGACGACAAAGCGGACATCCGACCGGTCAATCCCCATGCCGAAGGCATTGGTCGCCACGGCTACGTCCGCCTCCTTGCGGATAAACACATTCTGCGCCCGCTCCCGCTCCGCGTCATTCATTCCGCCATGATAGGCGACGATTTTCATGCCCCAATCGTGGAGGGTTTCGGCCACCTCCTCGACGCGCTTGCGGGTTGAGCAATAGATGATGCCGGTCCGGTGGTCGCGGACGATCTGCTTGAGGCGGGCGTATTTCTGGGTCTGCTTGTCGACGGCGGTGATCGTCAGGGAAAGATTTGGGCGGGCAAAGCCGCTGACGATGTCAAACGCCTCGCGCAGATCCAAGACGGCCAGAATGTCGGCCCGCACCACCGGCGTGGCGGTGGCGGTAAGTGCCACACACTGTGGCTGGCCGAGCGCTTTAAGGACTTTCCCCAAGCGCATGTAGTCGGGCCGGAAGTCATGTCCCCACTGGCTTAAGCAGTGGGCCTCATCGATGGCGACCAAGCTGATACGGACCTCGCGCAGCACCTCCATGAAACTCTCCGCGCGGAACCGCTCGGGAGAAACATAAACCAACTTGTAACGGCCTGCGCGCATCGCATCCAGGCGTTCCTTTTGTTCCGGCCAGCTGAGGGTGGAATTGATCATGGTGGCGGCCATGCCACGGGCAACCAAGGCGTCAACCTGGTCCTTCATCAGGGCAATGAGCGGGCTGACGACCAGGGTCACGCCTTCCAGGCAAAGTGCGGGAAGCTGGTAGCACAATGACTTGCCGCCACCCGTCGGCATCACCACCAAGCCATCGCGGCCGGAGAGGATTTCGCTGACGACCTCTTCCTGACCATCAAGGAAGCGATCGAAGCCAAAATGCTCCTTGAGCGCCTGCTGCGCCGCGGAAGTGCCGTTCATGCGGGAAGATAGAAGCGCGAGGCGGCGGGCGAGAAGAACAATGTCATCCGCCACGCAATCGGCGCAAAATCATCCAATTTCGAATTTGGCATTTTGGGCCAACCCTTGCAGGATAGCGTAATGCCACGAGTCACCATCACCGTTCCCGGGGTCATCCCGCAACCGTATCGTTTCTCCGTTGAACGGCAGAAAATCCGCCTTGGACGCGCCATTGACAACGACATCGTTATTGAGTGCCCGTCAATCTCCCAGCACCACGCGGAGATCGACCGCACTCCCAGCGGCTACGTCCTGCGCGATCTAAGCTCAACCAATGGGCTCAAACTCAATGACAGCCGGGTGACTCGGGTTGACCTCGCCCAGACTGGCCGGATTCGTCTGGGGGACGTTCAACTGAATTTTGAGCTTACCGCGGAGGAGTCCGCCGCCATTGACGCGGAAACCCCGAGGCTGCCAAAGTTGCCCGCCATTCCTGCGGATGAGTCAGTCATGAACTCCGGTGCCGACCACAACGCCGACGCGGAAGAGCCCGCCCGGAAAAAGCGGCGCCGACCAGCCCCGGTTCAAACCGATAAGGTCAAAGCAAACCCGATGGCCCTAGTCGGCTTGGCCGCCATTGCCCTGATCGCTTTGTTCGTGGGCGCCAATCTGCGCCACTACCAACTGCGCGGAGAAACATTGGTCGGAAAAATGTTTGCCACCAGCGCGAAGCCAGCCGGCGAGGCCGCCAAAGATCCGGCTCCGGCTGCGGCGCTTGCGCCCCCAGCAGAACCCGCTCCGGAGTAGGATCTTAGCGACCCTTGGTCTGGCCCGTGCCGCGCAGGCGGTACTGGTAGGAAGTGAGTTCGCGCAGCGCCATGGGGCCGCGGGCATGCAATTTGTCGGTGGAAATTCCTATTTCCGCACCAAAGCCAAACTCCTCCCCATCGGCGAAACGCGTCGAGACATTGTGGAACACGCAGGCGGAGTCGACCTCGTGCATGAATCGCTCAGCTGCAACTTCATCCGCGGTCACGATGGCATCCGTGTGGTGCGACCCATACTCGTTGATGTGGGCAACGGCCGCATCGAGGGAGGGGACCACCTTGATAGCCAGGATCAGATCCAGATATTCCGCGTGCCAATCCTCCTCGGTGGCCGGCTTGGCTGCCGCGCCGAGAATCTGCCGCGTCCGCGCGTCGCCCCGGAGTTCAACGCCTTTTTCCGCAAGCTTTGCGGCAATTGCCGGCAGCAGCCGCGGGGCAACCTCCGCATGAATTAGCAAGGTTTCCAAGGCGTTGCAAACGCCTGGCTTCTGCGTCTTGGAATCCACCACCAGGGCGGCGGCCATCTCACCATCCGCCTCAGCATCAATGAACATGTGGCAGATCCCATCGTAGTGCTTGATGACCGGCATGCGCGCCAGGGCCACGACGGTCTCAATCAGGCCCTTGCCACCCCGCGGGATGATTAGATCGAGGTACTTGTCCATTCCCGCCATGGCGGCGACGCTCTCCCGGTCAGTGAATGGGATCAGCTGGATTGCGTGCTCAGGCAATCCGGCCGCCTCACCGCCGGCCTGCAGCGCGGCCGCAATCGCTTTGTTCGAGTGGATGGCCTCCGAACCGCCGCGCAGGATCGTGGCGTTGCCCGACTTCAAGCAAAGCACTGAGGCATCGCTGGTTACATTGGGCCGGCTCTCGTAGATGATGCCAATGACGCCAATCGGCACGCGCACCTGCTCGATGCGAATGCCATTTGGCCGCTGCCACGCGTCCATGACGTCGCCCACAGGGTCTTTGAGCGTGGCAACTTGTTCGATGCCAAGGGCAATTGCCTCCAATCGAGGGGCATCCAGACGCAGCCGGTCGAGCATCGCCGGAGCCAATCCTTTGTCGGCGGCAGCTTGAAGGTCAAGGGCATTGGCGGCCATGACCGACTCCGTGGCGGAGCGCAAGCCCGCGGCCATGCCGAGCAAAATGGCATTTTTTTCCGCAGCGGAAAGTTGCGCCAGCCGGTGGGCAGCAGCGCGTGCCTGTACGCCCATGGCCTGAACCGCTTGGTGGACTTGTTCCTTGGTCATCTGCGGCCTTGTGTAGCGACCAGCTTCCCGCCGCGCACCTCAAAAAATTCCGCGGCTAGGCAGGCGGCTGAGCGAGTGGGACATTCGACGGCGGAACGGCCATTCCTGCTGGCGCTTTTGGCGACTGGTCGGCAAACCAGGCCGCAAAGCCCATGAGAATCAACCCGACACAGCCGAAGAAGCCACCTGTGAACAAGGTCGCCATCATGCTGATGAATGGCGTCACCAACAACAGCACGATGACCAGAGCACTTGGCTGGATCTCGTACTGGTGGACCACCAGGCGGATCCGCGAGCGGGCCAGCGCCAAGCCCAGCGCGCTATAACACCAGACCACACCCAGCACGTTCAAGTGGTACCAGAACCCGCATCCCTCGTCGCGGGATAGCGCCGCGAATGCCAGTGGAACGCTCCCGCCAACCGCCAAGGAGCCTAAAAATGCCACAAATACGCCAATCCGCGCCGGCATTGAGCGGAAGGCGGACGCGCCAAGAGCCCCCGCACAGATGATCCCCGACGCCAGCACCACCGTGAGACCCGCCGACAAATTGCGCCACACATCCATGCCACCAACCATGTAGCGAACGATCGCGTAGGGAACCAACGAGCTAAGCGTCAGCAGACACAGGCCCCAGAGCGAATAGAACTTTCCGAGCACCACCCCCCAACGGGTGAGCGGGGTCATCAACAAAAGCTCGTAATTCCCCTCCTCCATCTCCTGGCCCATCAGTACGAGCCCGCCCAAGGGCATGAGCACCAGGCACATCAGCCCGGTCACCCCCCAAAACGGGCCGCTGAATTGATCGCTCCCGGGAACCAGCAGCAACACATTCAGAACCCCTGAAAACTTCGTATAAACGGCCACCTCCCCTGTGCCGAACTCAACCGCCATCGCCAGGACCGCCAGCCCTTGGACCAACAGGAATGGCCAGACAAACATCCGGCGCCGCAGCCCCTGCCGCAGCTCCTTCACCGTCATGGGTCCGAGGCGGTCCATCGCCTTTTCCCAGTTCCATTTCCAGCTCCCCATGCGCACATGGTAGGAGGTTTCCCCGATCTGTTAAGTGGATTGTCGAAGATTCACGCAGGCACCGCTTAGGGGATGGTGATCGTCGTGATGAGCTTTCCGTCGCTGTCCAAATAGCGGTGGTTAACGGTGACGTTGTTGTCGCGCAACAATTTCGAGTTCGGACCCGAGGAATAATTCCGCGTCAGGATAGGCTTCATCGTTGCCTCGAAAGATTGCCCACCCACGCTTGGTGCTACCACCTTCGGATCCAGCACCGTGTAGGTGTAGGTAATGCTATGCCAACCGGCCGACCCGGAATCGTAACGGATCTTGCCGTTGGTCGTGCCAATAGGGATCTGAGCGACCATTGTTCTTAATGTTAAATAAAGGTCCACCTCTTGTCCGAGCGGCACTTTGCTTGGATCGATGTCCTGAGCGATTTTCCCGGTCGCCAACCCGACTCCTAGGACGGCTAGCGCGGCCAGCGGGAGCCAGAAGAAGCACGCTAAAAACACCCCTCCCGCCCCCAGCCGCTTATGTTCTGCGTATCCCGGCGGACAGACAGTCAATCGGTAGATCACCCAGAGATCCAGCAACGGGACGGCCAAGGCAAGAATCCAAGCGCCCGACATGGCAAGGTTCTTTAGCCGGCCAAGGGTGGCCAATATATAGCCCAGCCCCAGAATGACCAAGGCTGTGATGTTGGCTATATTCACATCCGCCAAAATCCTCGTGGCGGCAAAATGCCCCCCAAACGCAAGCCCGGGAATCATCACAAGGGCCAAAATGAAAAATGCAATCCGGCCTATCCCCCGGTCCTGACGCGCCTTGATCATGTCACCGAAGGGCTCCTCGGGCTCATCCAAGGCGATCTCCTCCGCGCTATCGCCGACCACCCGCATCGGGGTCGCCGCCGAATCGGGCTGAGCGATAGGTATCAGCTTTGCGAGCTCTGGAATTTCGCGAATCCGCAGCCATTCAGCATACTCAGGCATCCAGGCCATGTCACGGCTCGCATTGAACTCACCTGCTCGCGCCATGCCTTGTAGCGTCGCAAACGTCACCGGCCCGCTGCGCTCGCCGGCAAGGCTGTAATACCAGACCGTATCCTCGCCCCCTCCCCCATTCGGTTTCGCCTCAAAAACAACGTTGCCCAGATCGTAGCTGAATTCAGCCCGCCCGCGCAGCTCGAAGTGCCCCGCGAGGTCGACGATCGGGACCGCTTCCGCCCCGGCTCGTGCCTCGGCCACACCTAGCCGCTTCCCATGCTCCACGGCCACATCCACCACCCGCGCCGCCGCATCCATGCCGAACAAGTCCACCCAGTCCGGTGCCTCGCCGGTCACCGGAGCAGTGGTCGTGACCAAACACTCACCAGTGGCAAAAGCACTCTCAAACTCAACCACCGGCAACGGCCGACCGGGCAGTGAGAAGATCCGCAGATTGACCTTCCTCTCGCGACTGGTAAACGCCCATACCGGGAGCTCGCCAAGCATGCCATCCTGGTACTGACCGAGGATTTGAAATCCAAAATCCGAGCAAAACTTTATCAGCATTGGATCCAGCCGCAGCCCCTTCTGGGCACTTGATGACAAAACGACCAGGCGAGGCTTCTGGTTGGTGGCTTGGGACGGTGGCGGAATGGACATGGTGGCGTGGACGAGAATCAGCCTTCTAGCAAACTGGCGCGCCCAAGGCGAGGGTTGGATTTTGCATTCCGCAGCCATTCCGCGCAATCTGCATCCCAATTGCCGGGCCCGCCCCGCCCGCTCCACTGCGAGCGCTTGATCACCAGCCACCTCGCCCGCGGCATGCCACATGCTCGCCTGATGGGAATGAAACTCACCAACAGCAAAAATTGCGCCAACGCTCCGATGCCCTCCCCGGAGGAGATCACCAAACATGAGCACGCCGCGTCCTTCATCATGGAACTGCGCCGCCGCGGCGTCCCTTGCCATGTCGAAAAACACTCAGGCATCGCCGGCGAACATGTCGATATCGTCATCGATCAAGACCATCACCACGCTGGCGAACTGCCTGAACCCGGACACTAAGCCCGCGCCCAAAAGCGTCACGGTCGCGGGGCGGTCCCAGTCCCGCTGCCCGCTGCCCGCTGCCCGCTGCCCGCTGCCCGCTGCCCGCTGCCCGCTGCCCGCTGCCCGCTGCCCGCTGCCCGCTGCCCGCTGCCC
>Ga0136639_10000045_pt1 | contig 35538 bp, 37 predicted proteins | sample AntDrymUQ8592106_2_FD_113739 | JGI IMG/M metagenome (GOLD analysis project Ga0136639, IMG submission 113739) | Polar desert sand microbial communities from Dry Valleys, Antarctica - metaG UQ859 (21.06) | ecosystem: Environmental > Terrestrial > Soil > Desert | place: Antarctica: Dry Valley...
CCGAGCCCAGGGCGAGGCCGCGGAAGCCACCGAGTCCACGTGCACCGACGACGACCAGGTCGGCGTTGGCCGCGCAGTCCAGCAGGGCGTTGACCGCCGGACCCCGCTCGGCGACGTACTCGATCTCGACCTCGGGGAAGTCCGCGACGACGGCCGCGCAGTCGGACTTCAGGTCCTTGATGACGGCGGCCTCGAAGTCCTCGAGCGGCGGGATGTGTCCGATGGTCTGTGTCTCGGGTCGCGGGGCAGTGAAGATGGACCAACCGCGGACGATCTGGAGCTGCCCGCCCACGACGCGGGCATAGTCCAGCGCCCAGCGCAGCGCCGGCTCACCCGCCTTCGAGCCGTCGTTGCCGAGCACGATCACGGGCTTCTCAGTAGTCATGAGCGCATCCTCTCACCGGTGCAGCCCACGCCGGTCCCTGGTCGGGGGGATGCGCTGGGTCTCACGCGGAGAGCCTCAGGCCCGTTGTCGGTGGCGGTTCCTAGGATCGGGTGGCACCGGCTCCCGAGGAGGTACGACGTGCAGCTCGCCGCCGCAGCCCACCTGGGCCGCACCCTGCTCGACCAGCACGGGCTCCACGACTGGGCGCTGGTCTTCGACCGCGCCAAGCGGCGGGCCGGGATCTGCCGCGAGACCACGCGCCAGATCGGCCTCTCCGCACCGCTGACCGAGCTGCACTCCGAGGCCGAGGTGCGCGACACGATCCTGCACGAGGTCGCGCATGCCCTGGTCGGTGTGCGCCACGGCCACGACCGGGTCTGGAAGGCGACCGCGCGTCGGATCGGTTGCAGCGGCGAGCGTTGCCTGTCTCCTGACGCCCCCGGCGTCGACGGCGCGTGGGTCGGGCTGTGCAGCGCCGGCCACCGCGTCACGCGGCACCGTCGGCCCGAGCGGCCGGTGACCTGCAAGCTCTGCTCGCCGAGCTTCGACCTCGAGCACCTCGTCATGTGGACCCACCTCGGCCGCACTGTCGCGATGCCCCCGGGCTACGCCGCTCACCTGCGCCGACTCCTGCTGCAGCCGACCCACGCCCCCGCTGGTCCGCCGGCCCGCGTCGGAGAGCGCATGCGGGTCATCGCCCAGGGGCGCTACGAAGGCGTCGTCGGCACGCTCGTCAAGCGCGGCCGCACCCGCTACCACCTCGAGATCCGCGGTGGCGTCCTCACCGTGCCGTTCTCGATGGCGGAGCGGGCGGAGGTAGCCTGATGTCCAGAGCCCCGATGCGGGCTCCCGGACGATGGGTGCCGTACCCGGCGAGCGACAAGACGGCCCAGAGGAGACTCCGGTGGCATGGCTCGTCCTGGTGATCTCAGGCGTTCTCGAGGCGGTCTGGGCGACCGCGCTCGGCCGCTCCGAGGGCTTCACCCGGGTCGGTCCGACCGTGACGTTCGCGGCAGCGCTGCTGGCGAGCATGGCGGGGCTGGCCTGGGCGATGCGCACCCTCCCGGTCGGCACGTCGTACGCCGTGTGGGTGGGCATCGGCGCAGCCCTCACGGTTGCCTATGCGATGGCGACCGGCGAGGAGTCGGTCTCCGTGCTCAAGGTGCTGTTGATCGTGGGGCTCGTCGGGTGCGTGGCCGGTTTGAAGCTCCTGCACTGAGGTCGGCACCGTCGAGGAGGGACGTCAGAAGGCGTCCTGGATGGTGATGGTGTCGTAGTCGGCAGGGACCGTGTCGATCCCGCTGCAGTCGACGGGCACCGTCTGACCGATCGAGGCCTGGTCCGAGGAGCAGCTGAGCGAGGCCAGCACCTCGTCGTTGCGCAGGAACCGGATGTCAGCGAGGAGCGAGTCCGGTTCGCCGCGATTGTTCTCGAACTTCAGGTCCTCGATGACCACGTCACCGAACTGGTCGACCGACACGCTCCAGCCCGGCTGGTAGTCGAAGCCGTAGACGCTGAACGCCTGACCGGGCCTGATCTCCAACGGGTTGTCGGCGCCGCCCGGCATGGTGTCGTTGGCCTGGATGTCCTCGATCGCGTTGTCGACCTCGTTGGCCGCAAGGCCCACGAGCGCCACGCAGCCGCCGAAGAAGAGGATGAAGACGCCCGCCAGGACGAGCAACACGTTGCGCACCGTGTGGTTGGGCTTCTGTGGCACATAGCCGTAGGGCGTCTGCGGGTAGCCCTGTCCGTAGACGGGTTGCCCGTAGCCCGGTCCTGCGTAGGGCTGCTGCGGCGGGGTGTGGGGCACCCAGGCGCGACCGTCCCAGCGCCAGTGACCGTCCTCGCTGATCATGTCCCGGGGAGTCTCCATGCCGAGACGTTCTCACGGGTGGCGGCCGATCGGGGCGAGGTCAGCCCGGCTGGCCGATGTTGACCAGCCAGACGATGCCGAACTTGTCAGTGGTCTGGCCGAAGACATCGCCCCACATCTGCTTCTCGAGCGGCATCTGCACCTCGCCGCCTTCGGCAAGCGCCTCGAGCCAGCGGCTCAGCTCGGGCTCGTCGTCCCCGCTGAGCGAGACCGACACGTTGTCGCCCTTCGTGAGGGTCATCCCCATGTCGCCGAAGGTCATCACGGACCGGTCGCCACCGAAGAGCGACCGGTAGAGGGTCATCGCTCCACGGGCGGTGCCGTCGAAGTCCAGGTAGGGGTTGAGAAGGGCGGCCATGGTGGCTCCTAGGGTCGCGGGGCTAGGTGGGCGGTCAGGTGCTGTGACCGGCGCCGACCGGCGGATTCATCGGTTCAGGATTCATCGATCGACGTCGCAGCCAGGACCGCGGCGAGGAACAGGCTGGGCGCCGGGGGAACCCGCAGTCCTGCAGTTGCGGTTGCAGGTCAGGGCCACCGTCGCGACCGCAGCGCCGCAGCCACCGGTTGAGTTCGCCCCGTTGCGCGGGTCGCGAAAGTGACATACAATCAAACACATGTTCGCACTGTCGGAGCTCTCCGGGTTTGTGGGTCGTATGGCGCCCACGGCACCCACGGACCCCGGTGCCGTGCCGTGGTGCGACCCGGACCTGACGGTCACCGAGCGGGAGCTGGTCGACCAGGTCGAGGCGTTGGAGCGCCTCACCAGGGCTGCCGCGGCCGCGAAGGCCCGCCTGGCCGCGGAGCTGCACGCGCGTCGTGTCGCCAGTGGCGCGCAGGCCGGTGTCCCGGCCGCCCGTCGTGGTCGCGGTGTGGCCCACGAGATCGCGCTCGCGCGCCGCGAGTCGCCCCACCACGGCCGTGAGCACCTCGCTCTGGCGTTGGCGTTGATCCACGACCTGCCCCAGACCCTGGCCGCGCTGACCTGCGGTGACATCGACGAGACGCGAGCGATGATCATCGCCCGCGAGTCCGCCGACCTCACCCGCCACGATCGGGCCGTCCTGGACGCCACCCTGGTCGCCGACCTCCCCGGCCTGGGCGAACGAGAGACCCTGGTCGCGACCCGCCGCCTGGCCTACGCCCTGGACAGCGCCAGTGCCGAGACCCGCTGCCGCCGGGCGCGCACCCGGCGCCGCGTGGCCATGCGCACCCTGCCCGACGCGATGGCCCGGATCAGCGCCGAGGTCCCCGCCGCTGACGCCGTGCTCGTCATGGAGTCCCTGGGCGAGCACGCCGCCCTACGCCGCGCGATCGGTGATGACCGCGGCCGCGACCAGGTCATCGCCGACGAGCTGGTCGACCGCCTCATCCGACCCGTCACCACCGCCGCGCGCAACGTGGAGATCCAGCTCGTCATGGACGCCACCACCCTCCTCACCGACACCGGTGAAGACACAGCCACAGCCACAGCCACAGCCACACCCACCGGTGAGGACACGGCTTCGCCAGCACACCCGGCACACCCGGCACACCCGGCACACCCGGCACACCCGGCACACCTGGTGGGCTACGGGCCGATCCCGCACGGCATCGCCACCGACCTGCTGGCCGACCCCGACGCCCAGGTCCTGATCCGGCGGCTCTTCGCCCACCCCGAGGACAACACCCTGGTCGCGATGGACTCGAAGGGCATCGTGTTCACCCACCGGTTGCGCAAGCTCCTCGTCGCCCGCGACGGCGAGACCTGTCGCACCCCGTGGTGCGATGCCCCGGTGCGCCACGGCGACCACGTCACCCCCCGCGCCCGCGGCGGCCACACGACCCTCGATGGTGGGCAAGGGCTGTGCGAGGCCTGCAACTACGCCAAGGAAGCCCCGGGCTGGACCCACCACACCCGGTCGCAGTGGCCGAGTCGCCATGACGTCGAGATCACCACCCCCACCGGGCACACCCACCACTCCCATGCCCCACCCCTGCCAGCGACCCCGGCACCACCCTGCACGTGTCGCACCCACACCGTGACCATCGAGATCTACCGCGACCTGCGCCAGCTCGACGTCCAGCTCACCGCCTGAGCAGCACCCACCGCCCGGGTGAGGGTCAGAGCTCGATCCAGTAGCGCTTCTTGCCGTTGAAGACGCTGTCGAACACGCCCCCCTGGGCCTCGATGGTGCGCAACGAGCCGACGTTGTCCTCGTCGCACGTCAGCAGCACCCGCTCCAGGCCGAGCTCGCGGGCGCGACCGAGTGCCAGTCCGAGGGCCCTGGACGCGCGACCTCGGCGGCGGTGGGACGGCCGGATGCTGTAGCCGATGTGCCCTCCCTGGGTGCGGAGGAACTCGTTGTCGATGGAGTGACGCACCGCCAGGAACCCGATCATCTCGAGTCCTTCGGTCACCCAGTAGTAGTCGCTGTGGACGTGTCCGGCGGGCAGGACGCTCGTGGGGTCTGATTCGAGCCGCGCGACGGCAAGGAGTGCCTCGAACGACGTGCGGTCGGGGCCGAGGTCAGGGACCTGCCAGTCGCCCGAGCCGTCGCGCGGTCCGTCACCGAAGTCGCGGATGCAGGCCAACCAGGCGTCGTAGAGGTCCGGCGAAGGAACCGAGAGCATCGTCATCGACGCATCGAATCATCCGGGACGCAGACATCCAAACCGGATGACCCCCCTGCGGTGACGAGTCACGACACGGGGCGCACGCTAGCTGTCGGACATCGCCGAGAGCTCGTCGGCGACCATGTCGTAACGGTCGTGCGGCAGCCCCAGCTCGCGCCGGACGGCTGCGCGGGACTCGACGCACATCTCCTCGATGGTGTCGAGGTCCTCGTCGGGGTCGACGTTGGACAGCGGCAGGGTGAACCAGCGGTGCGCCTTCTTCAGCTCACCCGCATCCCGGAGCGACTCGCCGAGGTAGTGACACGTCGTGGAGGTGATGCGGACGGCGCGGAAGTCGACGAGCAGCTGGCCGAGCAGCTTCTCGGCCTCGTCGCCGTCACCCTCCTTCAGCGCGATCGTCAGATAGATGGCGCGCACGCTCAGGACGCCCTCGTCGGGGCCGTCGGCGATCTCGGCCAGCAACGAGCGTGCGTGCTCGATCTCGTCGCGCAGCACCCAGTGCTCGGCCGCGGCCTGGAAGAAGAGCACGCGACCGTGCTCACCCACCGGGATCGACCGGCCGGCCTTCTCATGGGCCTCGGCCTTGTCCTTCCCCGTGCCGTACTCGATCTCGTCGAAGAGGTTTTCGGCGTCGTAGGTGTCCACGGGTGCACGCTAGCGGCAGCCCACCAGGCGGTCATCCACAGGCGTCGGGATCGGGGTTTTCAGCGGGGCCGCGAGCGGCAACCGTGCTCGCCATGTCGATCTCGCGCTCCGTCGCCCGCAGCCTCGCCCACGTCACGCTCGCCCTGAGCATGGTCCTGACCGTCCTGGTCCTGACCCTGCTTCCACCAGGCCGTACGCCGGCAGCCGATGCCGCCACGCGTGTTGCCAAGGGCGCCTGCCGCAGCATCGATCCCAACCTGGTCAACGGCGCCTGTCTGCGCTGGTCGACGAGTCGCGGGAGCGGGCTGACCTGGATCGGGACCTACCGCGCGCCAGACGGGCGCGTGTTCTTCTGCATCGACTTCCTCTACGACTCGCGGCTGCCGCGCAGCGCGCCGACGGTCGGCACCGACCGCATCGTCAACCAGCTCGGAGAGCGGGTCGGCGATGCGGAGGTCGCGGCGCTCAACCACGTGATCTCGACCTGGGCCGGTGACGGGTCGACCGGCAGCGACGAACGTGACGCCGCGATCGCGCTGATCATCCGTGAGGTGATGGGCGACGGGGTGCGACCTGGCGGCGCCGTGGTCTACCCGCAGGGCCTCGAGGTCGGCGAGCGCGTGCGACCCCCGATCGGTGGCCTGGACTCGCGCATCATGGGTCTCGCGCAGGCGATGTGGTCTCAGGCCTCACGATTCCGCGGCCCCTACGAGCTCCGCATGGACAGCCGCAACCAGGGCCCGATGCGGCTCGGTCGCACCCGCACCTACCGGGTGCGCGTGCTGTCCGCCGCCGGTGTCCGGGTGCCCGGGGTCGAGGTCCGCTTCGCGTGCACCGGGCCGATCCGTTGCCCGCGGCCGGTGCGGTCCAACAGTCATCGCACCAAGCTCCGGGTCCAGCCCCACGACATCGGTCGCTACCGCATCCGTGCCTTCGCCACCGGTCCCGCCGCGGACGGTCTGCTCTACCGGACGAGGTCGTGGCACCCGCACGGCGGCCGCACCGCGCGCCCCGCCGGGGTCCAACGCGGCTGGATCGCCCAGGAGAGGCGCACGACCGCGGTCGTGCAGGCGAGCGCCAAGATCCGCAAGGCGCGCCCCGAGGTCGTCACCCGCACCTCCGCAGCGGTCGCGCGACCCGGCGCCGAGATCCACGACGTGGTGACGGTGACCGGCCTGCCCGAGGGTTACTCGGCGCAGGTGACGGCGACGCTGTTCGGACCGTTCCCCACCCAGCCGGACGCCGGCGACTGCACCACCGCGACCAGGGCCGGGAGCGTCACGTTCACGGTGGCGGACAACGCCACGTTCGCGACGCCGTCACTGGTGGTGCCCACGGTCGGTCACTACACCTGGGTCGAGTCGTTCCCCGGTGACGACTCCACCGTGCCGGTCACCACCCGGTGCGGGATCGTCGAGGAGACCACCCAGGTGGTGCGGTTCACCCCGACCATCCGCACCACCGCGTCGCAGCAGCGCGCGTTCGTCGGCGACACCCTCCACGACCAGGTCGTCCTCGCAGGTGTCCAGGACAGCCCGGTGACGATCGAGTGGACGCTGCACGGTCCGCGGGCCCCCCATGACGGGTCGTGCGACGACCTCGGCTGGGGCAGTGCGCAGGTGATCGACCACGGCGAGGTCCCGGCCCCCGGGGACGGCACCTACCGCACCCCGTCGACCACGCTGCTCCGCGCCGGTTGCTACACCTACAGCCAGCGGGTCGCCCCCACGGCGCTCACCGACGAGGCGGTGAGCCCTCCCGGCCTGGAGACGGAGACGGCGCTCGCCGTGCGTCGTACGCCGCAGGTCAGCACGGTCGCCTCCGACCAGCACGCGCTCACCGGGGAGCGGCTCTCGGACACGGTGCGGTTGCGCGGGCTCGGTGCGCACGACCGCGTGACGGTGCGGTGGTGGCTCCACGGCCCGATCGCCTCACGCGCCGATGGCTCGTGCGACGGGCTCGACTGGCGCGGCGCGCACGTGACCGACCGCGGTGAGCTCGCCGCGCGCGGCAACGGCACGCACCGCACGCGGTCGACCCTGGTGGAGGTCGCGGGCTGCTACACCTACAGCGAGCGGCTCCCCGCCACCGCCTCGACCGACGCGGCGAGCACCCAGCCCGGAGTGCCGGTGGAGACCGCGCTGGTCACCAAGCCGGTCACTCCCTACGTGCCCGAAGTTCCATCCGGCCCAGTCGTAGGTGGCCTGCACGACCTCGGCGCCGCCGCGCTGCGCGGCGCCGATGCGCTGGACGGGGAGGCGCTGGCCGGGGAGGCGACCGTGCCGACCAGGCGGGCCGAGCCGCGCTACCTGCGCCGCACCTACCGCGCACCGGTCTCGTCGGCGAGACGGCTGGCCGCCGGGAGGTTGAGCATCCCGGATGCCCGGATCAGCGCACCCGTCGACTCGGTAGGACTCGACCGGGGCGCGATGGCGATCCCCGACGACAAGGGGCGCCTGGGCTGGCTCGCGACCACGGCGTCGGCCGGTGAGCTGCTCGGCGCGAGCGTCGTGTCGGGTCACGTCTCCGACCGCCATGATCGTCCCGGAGCCCTGGCGCGGCTGAAGGACGTGAGCGTCGGCGACCTCGTCACGTGGACCGCGACGGAGGGTGCGACCCACCGCTTCGTCGTACGACGGGTCCAGCGGTTCGCGCGCACGCGGGGGCTGCCGGCCGAGATGTTCCGCACCGACGGGCCGCACGTGCTGCACCTCGTGACGTGCACGAGCCGGCGCCGGACCTCCAGCGGCTTCCACTACGCCGACAACCTCGTCGTGACAGCGGTCGAGGTGTCAGACTCCGGGGGTGCCCGACGACTTCGTCATCGCCCGCAACCCTGACGGCGACTCGAGCCTGCCCTACCTCCTGCGGATACCTCTCGGGCAGGACGGTGTGATCCTGAAGGCGCGCGACACCTGGCCGCGGGTGCAGAAGATCTATTGCCACCGTGTCGAGGAGTGGCCGGAGGACGCCGAGGTCGTGGAGCGGGTAGCGGTGCGCAGCTGCGTGCGCCGGGGAGCAGCGATCGACCTGGTCCTCGACCGGGGCCGGGAGAACCGCTCCCAGCTCGTCTTCGCCCGGGTGCGTGGTGGCCGACAGGCGATCTTCTGGCAGACCGCGCGCACGGCGAAGCAGGCCCGGCCGGCGGTCGCTGTCCCCGGGGCGCGGGCCTCCGGCATCGCCGACCTCGAGGTCGTGGTCGACAGTCGGGAGCGCTACCCCTACTCCTTCAGCGACCGGCAGGTGACCACACGACGTGGTGCCCTCGCCGCCGGCGACTACGGCATCGAGCTGGACGGGGTCCTGGTGGCGAGCGTCGAGCGCAAGAGCCTGGCCGACCTGGTGGGGTCGCTGACCTCGGGACGACTGCGCTACCAGCTCACCGAGCTCGCGTCGATCGGTCATGCGGCAGTGGTGGTCGAGGACCGCTACTCCGCGATCTTCAAGCTCGACCACGTCCGTCCCGCGGTCGTGGCTGACGGGTTGGCCGAGTGTCAGGTCCGCTGGCCCACGGTCCCGATCATCTTCGGCGAGACCCGCAAGCTCGCCCAGGAGTGGACCTACCGCTTCCTCGCGGCTGCCGCGGTCGGAGTCGTCGCCGACGCGGCCGGCGACTCCCTCGTGAGAGACCTCGCCCCGGCGTCCCCGCTGCCCGCTGCGGAGCCCACGCCCGCTCAGGTCCGGGTGTGGGCGCGCAGGGAGGGCCATGTGGTGTCCGACCGGGGACGGGTCGCGCGTGATCTCGTCGACGCCTACCGGGCGGCCCACGACGTGTCGTGATCCTGGTCTCCAGCCGGCCCGTGGGCTGGGGCACCATGAGATCGTGGAACCAGATGACTGAGGACCCCAAGCTCGAGATCGACTGGGTCAAGACCTTCGCTGGTGCGCTGGCGGCCGTCTCGACCGCAGTCCTGCTGTCCACCCTCGGTGCCGTCGGCACCCTCATCGGCGCTGCCCTCGGCAGCGTCGTGGTGACCGTGTCGAGCCAGCTCTACGCGCAGGGTCTCGCCCGCAGCAGGCGCTCGTTGGCCAAGGCGCAGGAGACTGCGCTGTTCAAGGTGGGCATCGCCCAGGCGGAGGTACGCCGCGCGGGTCGCCGTCAGGGTGACGAAGAGGCCGTCGAGGCCCACCTCGAGGTGGCCGACGAGCGGCTCGGCGAGGCGAAGGCCGATCTCGACGAGGCAGCGACACCCGCACCCACCTGGCGCGAAAGGCTCGTGGTGCTGCCGTGGAAGCGGATCGCCCTCCTCGCGGCCGCGACCTTCCTCGTGGTGCTCGTGGTGATCGCCGCTTTCGAGGCCCTCACCGGCCGCAGCGTGTCCTCCTACACCGGCGGCAGCGACAAGGACTCGAGCTCGACCTTCAACGGCGGAGATGGATCCTCGTCCGACGACGACGGGCAGCAGCCCGACCGCGGGCCCAGTGACGGCATCGACCCCACGCAGCAGCCGTCCGAGGACCCCTCCGTCGAGCCGACCCAGGAGCCGTCGGAGTCACCGAGCGTGTCGCCCAGCGAGCCGCCCACGACCGAGCCGACGCAGCCCGTCGACCCGACACCGACCGAGCCGTTGCCCACCGAGGTGGACCCCACGCTGCCGGCCCCGACCCCGACCCCGTGACCGACCCCGCCGGAGCACGGGGGCTGCTGGTCGCGGAGCGCGAGCGTACGGCGGCGCGACTGGCCAGCCTGCGCGGTGACTTCGACAGCGTGGTGGCTGCCTCGCGCGACACCAACGCTGATGACGAGCACGACCCGGAGGGCGCGACGATCGCGTTCGAGCGCTCGCAGGTCGACGCGCTCGTGCACCAGTCCGCCGCACACCTGGCGGAGGTGGACGCAGCGCTCGGACGGCTGGACGCGGGCACCTACGGCGTCTGCGAGGTCTGCAGCCGGGCGATCCTCGCGGCGCGGCTGCAGGTCCGACCGATGGCGCGCACGTGCGTGGGATGCGCCTGAGGGTGGCTGGGCTGGGTACCGGTGCGGCATGAGTGAGAAGAAGCTGACGAAGGGTGACCATGTCGAGTGGAAGAGCCACGGCGGCACGGCAGTGGGCGAGGTGGAGGAGAAGATCACCTCCGACACCCACGCCGCGAAGCGTGACGTCACGGCATCACCGGACGACCCGCAGTACCTCGTGAAGAGCGACAAGAGCGGCGGCGAGGCGGTCCACGAGCCCGCTGCCCTCGAGAAGACCCAGAAGAAGACCACGAAGAAGTCGTCTGAGGAGAAGGACTGAGCTTGCAAGCCACACCCCGGCTGGTCCCGGTCCGCGAGCCGCAAGCTCCCACCGGTGTCGTCCTCGTCCTCCACGGCGGGGCCTCGCGCGGCAGCCAGATGATGGTCAGCCCGACACAACTGTCGGTCCTCCGGATGATCCCGACGGCTCGTCGGGTGGCCCGCGAGGGCCGCGGTCGGTTGGCGGTCTACCGGCTGCTCAACTCCTTCCGCGGCTGGGACTCGGTGCACACGCCGGTCCGCGACGTCGCCTGGGCGATCGACCAGGTCCAGGAGCGACATCCTGACCTGCCCGTCGGCCTGATCGGCCACTCCCTCGGCGGGCGCGCCGCGCTGCTCGCGGGCGAGCAGTCGTGCGTCCGGTCCGTCGTGGCGCTCAACCCCTGGGTCTACCCCGACGACGACGCCGACCTCGCGGGTCGTCCGGTCATGATCGTGCACGGGGACGCCGATCGGATCGCCCCGATCTCGCGCGCCCAGGTGGTGGCCACGCGTATCGGCCGGCGTACGTCGGTGGACTTCGTGACGGTGCCCGGCGGCAAGCACGCCATGGTGCGGCACGGCAGGACGTTCGACGGCCACGCCGCGGACTTCACGGCGACGGTGCTGCTCGGGGAGTGACCACCTCGATCTCCTCGCCGAGCCGCGCGCCGCGGCCCAGCTGGAGGTCGTCGCCGGACCAGAACGTGCCGGGGTCGTAGAAGTTGGTGGGGCGGGTGTCGTCGAGGAGACCCATCGTCTGGTAGGTCGCGGCGACCACCTCGGCGCAGTAGGTGAGCTCGGCGGGTGCGGGTCGTCGTAGGCGACCGCGCGCCCAGCGGCCGATCAGCTTGGCCGTCGCGGGGAACGGGGTGCCGTCCAGGCGCGCGACCGTCCGCAGCACCGCCTCCTCCATCTCCGGGCTCACGGTCGCGTCGAGCTGGCGCATCCACGCTCGCTGCTCGTAGCGACCACACCACTGCTCGACGGCACCGCGCAGGTCGTGGAGCTGTACGCCGCGGTGGTGGTCGCCGGTCCACACGTCCAGGAGGCCTTTGCCCAGCTCGGCGTGCCACATCAGCGGCGGCAGGTCGTCGATCACGATCGCCATACCGACGTGGTTGACGGGCGCGTTGGTCAGGACCCGGATAGCGTGGTCGGCGGCCGAGTGGCCACGGAAGAGCCAGAGGTCTCCGGTGCGGGTCAGGTCGACCGCGGCATCGAGGGTCAGGCGTGAGGTGTGCACAGTGAGGGAGTCCTGTCGATGAAGCTGTGGAAGGTGCTCGGGATCGCGGGGCTGACCGGGGTCGCGGCCACCGGGGCCATCATCGCCCGGGAGCAGCGCAAGCGCGCGCAGGTCACGCCGGACGACGTGAGGCGTCAGCTGCACCAGCGGCTCGCCGATCTCGAGAGCGCCAGCGGCCGACCCACCGAGTGAGTGGCCCGCCGAGTGAGTGGCCCGGCCGGACTACTGACGTCGGGGGTCCGGGCGGACTAGCGTGCCGGGCGTGGACCGAGTCAGTGATGGGGAACGCAACGCCGCGATCAGGGCCGTCGAGGCTGCCCTGTCCGAGGGCCGGATCATCCAGGCCGACCGCGATCGCCGCGTCGACCAGGCACAGCACGCGCAAACGTCCTCCGAGCTGCAGATGATCACCCAGGACCTCGCGCACCGCGCCGGGGCGTCGGCGTGGACCACCTACGAGCCGCCGGCCGCCGAGACCGACAGGGCCGACGAGGGGGAGCAGTCGCCCCCGGCCCAGGTCACCTACGGGCCATCGCAGGACCAGGTGGTCGCAGCGCAGGTGACGCAGATGTACGGCACCAAGCCCGCCGCGTCCAGGGTGCTGGTCCTGGTACCGATCATCTTCTTCCTCGTGATCGCCATCGGCGCAGGTGCCGTCATCCTCGCGGTGGTCGGCAGCGTCAACGATGGGATCGAAAGCACCTTCGACGAGTTCGGGGGACCGCAGGCCGAGTCGTCGCCCGAGCTCTTCACCCCGACCGGCTTCGATGACCTCATCGCCTCGATCCGCGCGCAGACCGGGTCGACGATGGTCTTCGAAGCAGGGCTCTACCCCGGCTACGCCGTGACCACGATCCCGGCGGAGGTCAGCGGGAAGCGGGCGATCAGCTACTACTACGACGGCGACCTGACGGAGAGCACCAAGACCACCTCCACCTATGACCGCTTCGACCTGGCGAGCATCGACGCCTCCGTCCTCGTCCGGCTCAGCCGCAAGGTCCGGATGCTGGTGGAGGACCCGACGATCTACTACGTCCTGGTGCGCAAGCCCCAGGACGGCTCGACGACCTGGCTCGCGGCCTACGTGTCCAACGAGTTCGGGGAGTCCGGCTACCTCAGGGCGACGAAGGACGGGACGATCGTGGACCGCAACATCAGCTCGTGAGCCCTCAGCCCCGGAGGTCGTAGAGGTAGCGGCTGGTCGGCACCAGGTCGATGTCGCGGTCGGCGCCGAAGCGCGTCACGCTCCCCATCATGCGCTCGAGGCGGCGCGACAGCTCGGCGTCGTCGCCACCGCTGCCGTAGAAGGCGTGCATGTCGCTCACGGCTACGATGGGGAACAGCTCCTCGACCAGTGCGTGCTTCGCGGGCGCCTCCGGCGTGACGGCGGCGACCACGACGTTCTGCACGTAGCCGAACGTCGCCTGGGTCTCGATCGCGACGGGCGTGTGGTCGACCAGCCAGCGGTGCAGCCACTCGTCCTGGGTCAGCTCGTCCGGTCGGCGCAGGAGCGCGATGTTGGCGAGCCCGTCGCCGCGGGAGCCGTCCCAGCTCTCCGGTGGCTCGATGGGGCGACGCTCCTCGACCTCCCAGCCGGCCACGCGGCCCGAGACGTCCTGGGCCACCGCCTGGAGGGCCGCCGTCACGACGTCCGCCGGGCCGGAGGTCCACACGCTGACGATGGCCCCGATGGATGAGTCGTCGGTGGCGATACGCATGGCCGGGGCGACGTCCGCGTCGTCGATGTTGACCTGCAGCCGCTCGACGCCGGCAGCGGCCAGCGTGGCGCGCAGGTCGGGGGAGTGCAGGGCGGTGGACAGGTCGTCGCCCCACAGGGCGAACATCAGCTTGGTCACGCCCCTGAACCTAGAGCACCACCGGGTGGTGGGTGTGGGGCTCAGCCCGCGAGGGGGAGGCGGCCGGCCGGCAGGTCGTCCAGGGGCAGGGGCTGCAGCATGACGTCGTTGGCGACGTGCACGACCTCGTGCCGGACGCCAGCCAGCCGACAGGCCCCGTAGAGCGCCCGCGCCCAGTCCCGGTCGACGGCACTGATGCCGTTGTGACCAGGTCGCGTGCGGAGGAAGGCGACCCGGCCGCCCGGGACGATCTCGGTGGTGACCAGTCGGAGGATCTCGGCGAGGTGGGCCTGCATCGCCTCGTCGATCGGCTCGTCGGACTCGGTGATCTCCATGATCACCGGCGTGGTGCTGCCATCGGGCTCGAGCACGATCAGCCAGACGCTGTGGCCGCCGAAGCCGAGCGGACCCATCAGGGTGCGCCAGGCCTGCTCGAGATCGGACTGGGTGTGGATCTGCGCGTGGAAGGTCATGTCCTCGACGATGCACCGATCCGGCCCATCGTGCGAGCGCTCCTCCACAGGTCCGGTGCCTCAGCGCACCGAGCGGTAGATCTCCACGGTGCTCTCGGCGATCGCCGGCCAGCCGAAGGACTCGACGGCCCGCTGTCGGCCGGCAACGCCCATCGCTGCTGCGCGCGCCGGGTCGGCGACGACCTCGTTGAGCGCGGCGGCGAAGTCGCGCACGTAGGCCTCGGGGTCCAGCGGCGTGCCCGTGCCGTCGCTTGCCTGCTCGATCGGCACCAGCAGGCCCGTCTCGCCCGAGACAACGACCTCGGGGATCCCGCCGGTGGCGGTGGCGACGACGGCGGTCTCGCACGCCATGGCCTCGAGGTTGACGATGCCGAGGGGCTCATAGATCGAGGGGCAGGCGAACGCGGTGGCGGCCGTGAGCAGCGCCACGACGTCGGGGCGCGGCAGCATCTCGCGGATCCACACGACTCCCGAGCGCTCGGCGGCGAGGTCGGTGACCAGCACCTCCACCTCGGCAGCGATCTCGGGGGTGTCGGGCGCGCCGGCGCACAGCACGATCTGCACGTCGGGGGGGAGCTGCGCGACCGCACGTAGGAAGAGGGGGAGCCCCTTCTGCCGGGTGATCCGGCCCACGAAAACGACCGAGGGTCGATCAGGATCGACGCCGAGCTCGCGCACCCGGTCAGGCGCGAGGAGCGGGGACCACTGCTCGGTGTCGATGCCGTTGTGCACCACGTGCACCCTGGCCGGGTCGATCGCGGGATAGCAGGCGAGCACGTCGTCGCGCATCGCGGCCGAGACCGCGACCACCGCGGCGGCCGCCTCGTAGGACGTGCGTTCGACCCACGACGACACCGCGTAGCCGCCGCCGAGCTGCTCGGCCTTCCACGGCCGCAGCGGCTCGAGGGAGTGCGCGGAGACGACGTGCGGGATGCGGTGCAGGAGGGAGGCGACGTGGCCGGCCATGTTCGCGTACCAGGTGTGCGAGTGGACCAGGTCGGCCCCGCCGACGGCGTCCGCGATCGCCAGGTCGACCCCGAGCGTCTGCAGTGCCGCGTTGGCCCCGGCGAGCTCGACGAGGTCGGCGTACGACGAGGTGCCGGCCTCGGAGCGCGGCCGACCGAAGGCGTGCACCCGGGCATCGACGTCGGCGCGGGCGCGCAACGCCCGGACCAGCTCGGTCACGTGGACGCCGGCTCCTCCGTAGACCGAGGGCGGGTACTCCTTGGACACCACATCGACGCGCACGACGCTCACCCTATGCCTGCCTCGCGGGCTAGGGTCTCGTCATGAGTGCCGCATCGCGCAAGAAGGTCCTGGCCATCGTCCTCGCGGGTGGGGAGGGCAAGCGCCTGATGCCCCTCACCGCAGACCGCGCCAAACCCGCTGTCCCCTTCGCGGGCATCTACCGGCTCATCGACTTCGCGCTCTCCAACGTCGTCAACTCCGGCTACCTCCAGGTCGTCGTGCTCACGCAGTACAAGTCGCACAGCCTGGACCGTCACGTCACCCAGACCTGGCGCATGTCGACGCTGCTGGGCAACTACGTGACGCCCGTGCCGGCCCAGCAGCGCGTGGGCAAGCACTGGTACCTCGGCAGCGCCGACGCGATCTTCCAGTCCCTCAACCTGCTCAAGGACGAGAAGCCCGACATCGTCGTCGTGGTGGGTGCCGACCACGTCTACCGCATGGACTTCTCGCAGATGGTCGAGCAGCACATCGCGAGCGACGCCACCTGCACCGTCGCCGCGATCCGCCAGCCGATCGAGCTGGCCGACCAGTTCGGCGTGATCGACGTGCACCCCGACGACCCGTCGCGGATCCGCGAGTTCCTCGAGAAGCCGACCAACCCGATCGGCCTGCCCGACAGCCCCCATGAGGTCCTCGCCTCGATGGGCAACTACGTCTTCGACGCCGATGCCCTCATCGAGGTCGTCACCCGCGATGCGACGACCTCCGGATCCAAGCACGACATGGGCGGCGACATCGTGCCGTCGTTCGTGCGCCGCAACCTCGCCGGCGTCTACGACTACAAGGACAACGTGGTGCCGGGCGCCACCGACCGCGACCGCGGCTACTGGCGCGACGTCGGGACCCTCGGCTCCTACTACGCCGCCCAGATGGACGCCGTCTCCCCGCTGCCGGTCTTCAACCTCTACAACTTCGACTGGCCCATCTACACCACCTACGGCCCCCAGCCTCCCGCCAAGGTCGTACAGGGTGCCGACGGCGTCGAGTCGTCGGTCGACGAGTCGCTGCTCTCGCCGGGCGTCGTGGTCATCGGCGCATCGGTGAAGCGCTCGGTGCTCTCGCCGGGCGTGGTCGTCGAGGCGGGTGCCGTGGTCGACGGCTCGGTCCTGCTCAACGGGGTGCGCATCGGCGCCGGCGCCACGGTGCGCAACGCGATCCTCGACAAGAACGTCGTCGTGCCCGCAGGGGGCCAGATCGGTGTCGACCTCGAGGCCGACCGTGCGCGTGGCTTCGTCATCGAGGACGGGCTCACGGTGCTGGGCAAGGACCAGGAGTTCTAGATCGCGCTGGGAGGCCGGGTTCGGGCGGTGACCTGTGGGTGATGGTGGCGGATCGACATCTCCCACAACCCACCGCCCACCCGCGCGACCGCCCGCCCGCAGCAACCGGAACCCCGCCGGGACCGGTAGCGTCCCAGTCATCATGAGGAAAACACTCGGATCCCTCCTGTTCCTGCCCCTCCTGCTCGTCGGCTGCGGAGACGGGGACAGCACCACGGTCGCGGACGAGCCTGGTGCCATCAGCTCGACCGCCGCTGCGGAGCCCGTCGTCCTGGCCCTGGTCCACGAGACCAACGCGGGGGGCACGGTCTCCGACCAGCTGACCCCCATCGGCGGTGACGGGCTGCTCGACTTCCTGACCCAGTTCGACTCCTCGAGCCTCAGCGAGCAGGTCATGGCGCTGGTCGATGACAACCCACCGGCCGAGGGTCACGAGCTCATGGCCGCCGTCGTCGCGATCGGGTGTGACGTGCCCCCCGGCGTACGGGTGAGCGCTGACGGCGCGGGCTGGACCGTCAGCCCCGACAAGGTCACCGCGCCGTTGCAGGAGTGCTTGGCGCCGGTCACGACCGTCGCTGTGGTCGACGTGCCCAGCTGACCGGTGGGTCAGGGCTTGCGGTAGGTGATCTCGAGCGCGTTGGCGACCAGGCGCTCGCCCCCGTCGGAGGGGCTGTTGACCACGCCGACGCTCCCGCCGGGTCGGCGGGCCACCATCGTGGTGGAGCCGCCGCCGTCGAGGTTGAGCGCCTCGTCGGCACCGAGGTCCTGCATCATCTCGGCGAGCTCGACCATCGTGTAGCCACGGCTGAAGCTCTGCCGCCCGTCGATCGCCAGCAGCAGCACCTCACCGGTGTCACGGTCGATGCCGATCGCCGTGCGGGGGTGCATCTCGCGGTCGTTGATGACCTCGAAGACGCCGTTGCGGATGAGGAACTTGTTGCCGGTGATCGCCACCTGCGGTCGTCCCTGCAGCCAGCCCTCGACCTTGACCTTGGCACCCTTCGCCAGCCCAGCCAGGCGGGTGGCTCCCTCGCCGCGCCCGACCAGCAGGAAGCCCCTGATCACGGTGTTGCTCGGCAGCTTGTTCTTCGTCTCGACCACGCGGCCGTTGACGACGCGCACCATCCGCACCTTCGCGGTCTGCCCGCCGGTCCAGCGGTAGCCCGCGCTGGCCCCCCACTTCGGCGTGTAGACGCCGATGCCGCCATAGCGGACCTCGGGTGAGTTGACGTTGGTGATCTTCAGGTTCGGACGGAACTTCACGGCTGCCTTGAGCGGCAGGTAGCCGATGTCGGGGCGCCCGCCCTCGTCGAGCCAGAACGCGGAGTTCCACCCACCGCGTGGTGCGTGCAGCAGCCCGCGCTGTCGGTCCTGGCCGAGGCCGAGGGGAGCGCCGGTGTCGCCGATGTCGAAGAAGTCGCCGTTGACGCCAGCGACAGCGCGGTCGCGGGCCAGGAGGTCGCTCACCTGGTCGGTACGACGGACGGCCCCGGCCGACGCGTAGTCGAGCTGCAGCCCGGGGGTGCTCAGGTCGACGGCGAGCAGGTGAGCGCGGATCGGGCCGCGGGCGTCGTCCTGGCTCCAGGTGGTGTAGCTGACGCCGGGGGAGACCTGCCACTTCGTGATCGGACCCACCCGGGTCGAGAGCCGCCGGACCTCGGGAGACATGGGAGCCGCGATCGCGCCGCGTACGCGGTCGGAGGTCTGCGGGAAGCGAGCCTGGCTCAGTCGCTGGTCGGTGCGCTCCAGGCGGTCAGCGCTCGCGCCGCTGACCGGGGCCGGCGGCGCCGCGAGGAGGGTGCAGACCAGCATCAGGCCTGCGATCCGGGGAAGTCGGGTGCGCACCCGGCCCAGGGTAAGGAATCAGCGGCCCACAACGGGGAGGTGAATGACCGTGTCGTCGATGACCACGGCGCCCGGGGACCGCGAGCCCATCGTCACGAAGGTGTCGCTGACCGGCGAGACCAGCAGGTAGAGCGTCTGCCCCGCCGGCACGTCGATCGCCACCGACGGCAACGTCACGCGACGGGCCACGCCGGTGACGGGGGCAGGCTCGTTGATCGGCAGCACGTTGTTCTGCACGAGGTGGGCGTCGAGGGGCGTGGTGCCGACCGCCAGGCCGTAGAACGCCCGGTTGTTCACGCCGAGCGCCGTGACCGAACCGGTGAGGTAGGACGAGCCAGCGATCCGGATCGGACCCTGGGCGACTGCATAGGGGATCGGCGCGCCAGCCGGGCCCTCCGTCGTGGCGACGGTCCCGAGGTCGAAGGCCCGGGTCGGGGCGACCGACGAGACGGTCGTGCAGGTGCTGTCGGGCGTGGCGAGGTGGATCTTGCCGAAGCCGCCCAAGCGGCTGGGCCTGCCCTGCAGGACCTTGTCGAAGAACTTCACGGTGAGCGCGCGGAAGTCCCCGCCCCCGAGCTTGCGGCTGCATGGGTCGGAGGTGACGTTGACGCCCTGGGGGAGGGCCGCCGGCAGCACGTGGCCGCCGTTGTAGGCGACGAAGATGCTCTGCTTGCGCGCCCGCGGGGTGATCGCGCGCTGCCAGTTGGCCAGGCCCTGCTGGAGCGGGAAGAGCGAGTCGGTGGTGCCCTGGCCGAAGAGGACCGGGATGTCGAGGCGGCGTCCGGCGTCGACGTGGTGCTTCGGGCCGTTCTTGGCGAAGAACGTGACGAGGTCCTCCGTGCCGGGGATCGACCCGTCGGGCCAGGTGCCGGTCGCGGCCCCCTCGACGAGCGCCTTGTAGACGCGCTCGGGCAGGGCCTGGGTCGGCAGGGCGGCCGCGCTCAGGGCGAGCGCCCACGCGGTGCGGACCACGCCTTCCGGTGCCAGGCTCTGCGAGAGGTCGTGCCAGGTGATCTCGGGCGCGAGCGCGTCGAAGACCGGCTTGCCCTTCAGACGCAGGGACTCGAAGGCCCCGAGGAACTGGTAGCCGCCGCCGTAGCTGCCGCCGATGGCCCCGAGGCGGGGGTCTCCGGGCGCGTCCTGCTGCACCCAGCGGAGCTTGCTGACCAGGCGCACCAGGGCACGCACGTCGCGGCCCTCGAAGGCGGGGTTCTCGACGTGGGCCTTGCCGCCCGAGGCGCCGAAGCCGCGTTGGTCGAAGGAGAGCACGCCGTAGCCGGCCCGGGTGAGGCTGGCGAAGTCAGCCGGGTCGGTGGTGCGCGACCCGCCCCACCCGTGGGAGTGGATCACCATCGGGACGCGCTTGGTGGAGGTCGCGGTGGCCGGCTTGAAGATCGAGTAGCAGATCTTCACCGGAGCGCCACCCTTCGTCTCGGGCACGCTCGCGAGGCAGCCGTTGGTGACCCGGACGCCCGCCTTCGCGGCCGCCGACTGAGCGCTCGATCCAGCACCCGCGGCCGGTGGTGAGGCCACCGTCGTGACGGGCACGGCGGCCAGCGCGGCGGCGAGCAGCGTGGCACCGAGGGGCAGGGCGAGGCGAGACGTCATGCCCTGGTCAACTCACCGCACAGACGAAGGTCACGGCTTGTGACCGCCGTCACCCCTCATCCGCCGTCACCCCTCATCCGCAGGGTGCGTCGCCGACCAGCGCGAGGCCGCGCAGGTCCCCGCGGCCCAGCCGGGTGACCTCGGTGGTGCGGTACATGAGCTGCGAGGGATCCTCCACGTGGTCGAGACCCACCAGGTGGCCCAGCTCGTGCAGCACGATCGCCCGGTGCTGCTCCGCGCCTCCCTGGTAGCGCTCGATCTCATCGAAGGCGTCGCTGTCGAGGACCACACGACCGGTGACGTACTGGGTCAGCACCCCGTCGGTCGTGGAGATCGGCCCGGCGAGCCCCGCGACGTCACCGGCAAGGGCCGGCACCTCCTCGGAGGTGGCCCAGGCGATCAGCACCGGGCGGGGGTCGACCCCGGCGCGGAAGCGCTCGTCGAAGGCGCGGTCGTCGGTGACGCCCGCGTCCTCGAAGACCAGGCCGGTCGCGTCGCTGATCGTGGCCACGGCGTCCCCGACCAGGCTCTCCCAGTCGTCCGGGGCGCCGTCGGGGTTGACCTCGTAGACGATCGGGCTGCACGGGTCCCAGCCGACCGGCTTGTCGGTGCCGGGTCGCGTCGAGAGGAAGCGGTAGGCGCCCGAGCTGCCGCCGTCGACGGCGGCGCCGAGGCGGTCGTCGAGGCCGATCAGGTTGCGCAGCTGGTAGGCACCGGGCACCACGTTGAGCAGCAGCAGCGCCCCGATCAGCGACAGGGTGACCCCGACGGTCAGGAACGTACGTCGGCGCTGGCCCGGGACGCGCTCGCCCCGTGGCCGTGGGGCACGGCTGCGGGTGCGAGGAGGTCGTCGTACGCGCTCGCGGCGCAGGGGGGTGACGGGACCCCCGTCGGGGCCCTCGTCGGTCGTCTCGAGGGCGCGGATCTGGCGCAGGAGGTCACGCTCCCACTCGCGCTGATCGCGCCGCTCGCTCCACCCCACCGACCTATCATCGCGACCCGCCCAAAACGATAGGATGCGGCGGTGGAGTGGCCGGAGCAGGGGAACGCCTTCGTGGCGGGCGACAACCTCGACGTGCTGCCGCTGCTGGAGCCTGCGAGCGTCGACCTGGTCTACATCGACCCGCCCTACAACACCGGCAACGACTTCGCCTACCGCGACGACATCCGGGGCAGCGACGGGACCACGAGGCACGAGGCCTGGGTGGCGATGATGCGTCCGCGGCTGGTGGCCGCGCGCGAGGTGCTCGCACCCACCGGGGCGATCTTCGTCAGCATCGACGACCACGAGGCGGCCCACCTGCGCCTGCTCATGGACGAGGTGTTCGGCGAGGCCAACCTGCTCGCGCAGGTCGTGGTCAACCTCAACGCCAAGGGACGCCAGCTGGGCAAGGGCTTCGCGACCAGCCATGAGTACCTCCTCGCCTACGCCCGGGACGCGCGGCTCTGCGTGCTCGACGCGAGCACGACCGAGACCGTCAACGAGCGCGACTTCCCCCTGACCGACGCCGACGGCAGGAAGTTCCGTCACCTGCCGCTGAGGAACACGAACAAGAAGTTCAACCCCGCCACCGCCCGCACGCTGCACTTCCCCGTGTGGGGCGACCCGGTCTCGGGAGCCGTGCGGACCCTGCCGTTCGAGGGCGCGGTCGAGATCGCCCCGGTCTTCGGGGACGGCACCTCCGCGGTGTGGCGCTGGAGCCGGCCCCGGATCGACGAGCGTCCGGGCGACCTGGTGTGCCGCACGATCAAGGGTGCGCGTGGCGAGCGCGTCGACGTCTTCCAGAAGGACTGGCTGCACCGCGACACCCCCGGCGGTCGCCGCAAGAAGCTGCGCACGATCTGGATGTCCGACGAGGTCGGCTCGACCGACAGCGCGGTCGTGGAGCTCAAGGAGATCCTCGGTCACGTCTTCGAGTCGCCCAAGCCGACCGGGCTGATCCGACGCATCCTGGCCACGATGCCCCCGGACGCGCGGGTGCTGGACTTCTTCGCCGGCAGCGGCACCACGGGTCATGCGGTGGCTCTCGCCAACACCGACGACGGCGGTCGGCGCACGTGCCTCTCGGTCAACTCGACCGAGCCGACCCGCGCCGGCTCCAACGCGCAGCTCGTGGGCTACGCCGCCGTCGCCGACATCACCCGCGCCCGGCTGCAGGCGGTCGACGCGCTGCTCGGCGGCGGGTTCGTCGACCTGACGCCGACCGCGGAACGGCCCGGCTAGATCCCCGCCGCCTTCTCCAGCGCCGAGACCTCGTCGTCGAGGTAGGTCAGCAGGCGCTGCAGGTGGGGGACCGTACGGCGGCAGCCAGTCAGGCCGAAGGCCATGTTGCCGTCGTAGGACGTGCAGGTGATGTTGAGAGCCATCCCGTTGATCGGGATCGACAGCGGATACGTGCCCATCAGCTGCGCGCCGTTCCAGTAGTGCGTGGTGCGCGGGCCGGGGACGTTGCTGATGATCAGGTTGTACGGCGGCCGCACGATGCCCTGCATGCGCAGCAGCGGCGTGAGGATGGCCGGCGCCTGACCGATCGCGCTCATGGCGAGGATCTGCATCGGCGTCATCGACGACAGCGCCTCCTTGCCGTCCTTCATCGACCGGTGGATCGCGGAGAGCCGACGAGCCGGGTCGGACTGGTCGGTCGCCAGCTGGACCATGACGGCGCCGACGGCGTTGCCGCCCTCGGCGGAGGCCACGTGCGACTGCTTGGCGTTGAGACCGACCGGCACCATGGCCACGAGCGGGGCGTCGGGGAGGGCATCGAGCTCGAGGAGGTAGCGACGCATGGCGCCGCTGCACATCGCCATCACCACGTCGTTGATCGTGGTCCCGGTGGCCTTGCCGATGGCGCGCAGCCGCTCGATCGGCCAGTCCTGGGCGGCGAAGCGGCGTGAGCCGGTGATCGACTGGTTGAAGATCGTGCGTGGCGCGTGCAACGAGAGCGACGACGTCTCGTTGCGCAGACCCTTGCTGATGGTCTTGACCAGCGCTGCCGGCATACCGGCAGCGTCGGCGGTGATCCCCAGGGCGGTGCGCAGGGCTTGGACGGGCACCCCGGCCAGGCTCGCCTCGGCCTTGTCCAGCTCGCGGGCGCGCCTGGCATTCGGCTGGGCGCCCCAGGGGGCCGGCATCCCGCGCTGGTCGGGATCGGTCGAGAGGACGCTGGCGAGCAGCCGCATCGCGGAGACGCCGTCGACGAGCGCGTGGTGGGTCTTGGTGTAGAGCGCGACCCGTCCGTCGCGCAAGCCCTCGATCAGGTGCGCCTCCCACAGCGGACGCTCCCAGGCCAGGCGGGTGCTGTGCAGCCGCGAGCAGAGCTCGAGCAGCTCACGGATCCGGCCCGGCTTGGGAAGGGCGCTGTGGCGCACGTGGTGGTCGATGTCGAACTCGAGGTCGGGCTGCCACACGAGCTGACCGCCGGTCTTCACCGATCGGTGGGGGTGCTTGAGGAAGAGCGGCGCCATCTCCTCGACGTCGCGCAGCTGCTCATACATCTGGCGCGCGTAGTCGCGCCCTGCTCCCTCCGGCTTCTTGAAGAGCTGGAGGCCACCCACGTGCATCGGCATGTTGCGGTTCTCCGCGAGGAGGAACGCAGTCGAGGTGGGATCGATCGGAGTGACCACAGGGAGAACCTTTCGTAGGGGGGCATCCTTGCTCGCGGTGACGGCAGCCACAAGGCGCCCTGCCGACGAGGAGCCGGATGGCCGGACGATGACGAGACGGTGAGGGTTTTCCCTCGCATCGGTGACGAGTACGCCGAGCCCCTTGCGGCGCTGCCACGGCTGCCCGAGTGTCGAGGTGCACCGACCCCCGGTGGCACTCGTCTTCTTCTCGGGAGAACCCATGCTCCGTCGTACCCTGCTCGCGCTCGGCGCGCCCCTCCTCACGCTCGGTCTCGTGATCGTCCCCGCTGCCGCCCAGGCCCAGGACTACTCCGCCCCGCTCACCACCGCTATCAGCGACCTGACCACCTCGAGCGAGGTCCGCACGGGCTACTCGCGCGCCCTCTTCCCCCACTGGATCGACGCTGACGGCGACGGCTGCAGCACCCGCAACGAGGTGCTGATCAGCGAGGCCGACGACCCGGTCACGGTCGCCAGTGGCTGCTCGCTCTCGGGCGGCCGGTGGTACTCCTACTACGACCGCGTGTCCTGGACGAACCCCTCTGACATCGATATCGACCACATGGTTCCGCTCGCCGAGGCCTGGGACTCCGGGGCCCGGTCGTGGACCACGACGACCCGGCAGGCTTTTGCCAACGACCTCGGCGACTCCCGCTCGCTGGTCGGTGTCACCGACAACGTCAACCAGGCCAAGGGCGACCAGGACCCGCGGGAGTGGCTGCCTGCCTACGACCAGTGCCGCTACCTGCGCGAGTGGGTCGCGGTCAAGCACCGCTGGCGGCTCAGCATCGACAGCGGCGAGAAGTCCGCGCTGTCGTCGCTCGCGTCGACGTGCACGAACTCGACGATCACGGTGACACTGGCCCGTTGATCCTGGCCCGCTGATGCTGGCCCGCTGGCATCCACAGGCCGGTCTCCTGCAGGCGTTTCCACAGGCCCTGCCGGAGACCGGCCCGGTTGTCCCTTCCTGCTCCTAGCGTCCTGTTGGCACCGGAACTCGCCGGTGCCGGACCCTCGGGGGACACCATGAAGTCACTGCTCATCTCGATCTGCCTGCTCGTCGTCGGCCTGCTCGCCGCCGCGACCTGGGCGCCGGCGCTCGCCTCGGACGGGGCCGCGGTCCACGAGCCGCCCAGTCGCTCCTCGAAGCCGGTGATCGTCTCCGTCGAGGGTGACCAGGCCAACGGCTTCGGCATCCACTACTCCGATGGCACCGCGCTCTACCCGCCCACCGACTCCGAGGCGTCCGCCGAGTGCGGCGAGTACGACCGCTGGGGAGACCGGCTGCGCTGCCGCACCGAGGTCCGCACCTGGTACCGCGACCTCGGCGACCTCAAGCGCGCGCTCGCCTACGCGCACGCACACGCGGCGTAGTGCCCCTGGCGCCACTTCGGTCGTGACACGATCGCCTCATGCAAGCCTCCTCGCTGGACCGCGTGTGGAGCCGGGGCCGTACGTCGTTGGGCGAGCGCCTGACGCGGGTGTCGGCCAAGCGGTGGCACATCGTCCAGTGCGCGCTGGCTGCCGGGGCGGCATGGTTCGTCGCGGCTGACCTGTTCGGCCATGACACCCCCTTCTTCGCACCGATCGCGGCGGTGGTCAGCCTCGGGACCTCCTACGGGCAGCGCCTGCGCCGCGTGGCGGAGGTGACGCTGGGGGTCGCGATCGGGGTGTTCGTCGCCGACCTGCTCGTCGTCCAGCTCGGTTCGGGCTGGTGGCAGCTGACGCTCATCGTCGGGCTGGCCATGACGACCGCCTTGCTGCTCGACGGTGGGCAGCTCTTCGTCACCCAGGCGGCGGTGCAGTCGATCGTGGTCAGCACGCTGCTTCCCGATCCCGGTGCGGCCCTGACCCGCTGGACCGATGCGCTGATCGGCGGCGTCATCGCCCTCGTGGCCGCGACGATCGCCCCGGCCGCTCCGCTGCGCCGACCCCGGGAGCAGGCCGCCCGCGTGATGGAGAAGATCGAGGCGCTGCTGTGCGCCGCCGGGGAGGTGATGGTCGACGGTGAGCCTGACCGGGCCTTCGACCTGCTGGCCGATGCCCGCGCGACCGACCACCTGATCCGCGAGCTCCAGTCCGCGGCCGACGAAGGCATGTCGGTCGTCGCGTCCTCGCCGTTCCGCGTGCGGCACAAGGGCAACCTGAGACGGATGGTCGACCTCGTCGACCCGCTCGACCGCGCGCTGCGAAGCACCCGGGTCCTCGTGCGGCAGACAGCCGTGACGGCCTACCACCGACGCCCGGTGCCACCGGCCTACGCCCTGCTCGCGGCCGAGCTCGCCGATGCTGCGGGCCTGGTCGCCGCCGAGCTGGCGGCCGACCGGATGCCCGTGGCAGCACGCGACGCCATCCTCGCCGTGGGCGATGCGACCGGCAGGGTGGAGCGGTCGGAGGTCCTCACAGCAGAGGTGATCCTCGCCCAGCTGCGCTCGATCGTGGTCGACCTGCTGCTGCTCACCGGCATGACCCAGCTCGAGTCGACCGACGCGTTGCCGCCGCCGCCGCGATGAGGCGGGCATGACCTGGATCCTGCATGTCGACCTCGACCAGTTCATCGCGGCGGTCGAGGTCCTGCGGCGACCCGAGCTGACGGGCCTCCCGGTGGTGGTCGGTGGGCGTGGCGACCCGATCGAGCGGGGCGTGGTGGCGACTGCCTCCTACGAGGCCCGTGAGCTCGGCGTGGGTTCGGGCACGCCGCTGCGGACCGCGGCGCGCAAGATCCCCGACGCGGTGTTCCTCCCGGTCGACAAGCCGGTCTACGAAGCGGCCTCCGCGCTCGTCATGGACACCCTGCGCGGCCTGCGCTGGGACGGCGACCCGGTCGATGTCGAGGTGCTCGGCTGGGACGAGGCGTTCGTGGCCGGTCGGTCCCCCGCGGGCGACCGCGACCCGGTCGCCTTCGCCGAGCACGTGCGGTCCGAGGTGCTGGCAGCCACCGCGCTGCACTGCTCGGTCGGCATCGGTGACACCAAGGTGCGGGCCAAGACCGCGACCGACTTCGGCAAGCCGCGCGGGACCTACCTGATCACCGAGGAGACCTGGTTCGCCGAGATGGGCGACCGACCGACCAGGGCCCTGTGGGGCATCGGGGCGCAGACGTCGAAGAAGCTCACGGCGCTCGGCATCGACACCGTCCGTCAGCTCGCCGAGTCCGATGCGCGCGTGCTCGCGGTGGAGCTCGGGCCGACGACCGGGCCGTGGGTCCACCGGCTCGGCCGCGGCGCCGACACCGGCCCGGTCGATCCCACCCCGTGGGTGCCCCGCGCCCACGGTCGCGAGGAGACCTTCCAGAGTGACCTCGAGGAGTGGTCCGAGGTCGAAGAGGCGGCGCGTCGGATCACCGGTCGTGCGGTCGAGGACATCGACGCCGAGGGCCGACCAGCGGTGCGGGTCGGCATCAAGGTGCGGTTCCGTCCCTTCACGACCGTGACCCGCAGCCTCACCCTCCCCGCGCCGACCAACGACCCCGAGGTGCTCGGCGCCGCCGCCGTCGAGCTGCTCGGGCGCGTCGACCAGGAGCGGGCCGTGCGGCTGCTCGGCGTACGGCTGGAGATGGTCGAGCCCGAGTGAGGCTACTGAACCACTACGCCCCGACCACCAGACGCACGGCTCCCTCACGGCGCGGGTCGGCAGCGGCGTCGAGGCTCCCGTCGGGTCGCACCGACGTGGCGCCCACGCCCCCGAAGTACATCGTCAGGCCGTCCCCGGGCTCGACCTTGAGCTCCTCGGTGGAGCGACCGGCGCGGTGCAGGTGCACGCGCGGATGGTCGACCGCGTCCTGCAGCGACAGCCCACCGCTGACGAAGCCCGCCAGCACCTGGGTGATCGCGGTGGTGATCCGGTCGGCCCCGGGCGAGCCGATGGCCAGGGCGGAGCCGTCGGTGTGCCGGCCGACCGTCGGCGCCATGTTCGACAGCAGCCGCGTGCCGGGTGTCAGGCCGTGGAGGCCAAGCGGGTTGAGCTCCTGCTCACCCAGGCAGTTGTTGAGCCAGATCCCGGTGCCGGCGGCGATCATCCCGGCGCCGTAGCCCGACGACACCGTGACCGAGCAGGCCCTGCCGTCGCTGTCGGTCGTCGACACGTGGGCGGTCGAGCCCGACTCGAGCGCACCGACGTGGTCGCGGTCGACGAGGTCGAGGAACGCCGCAGCGTCACGGACCAGGTCGTCGGTGTGGTCGAGCACGTCGAGGCGGTGGCCGAGCACAGCACGCTGCACCCGCACCAGGTGGGCCACGTCCTCGGACGTCCACGGTCCGTGGGGGCGGTCGTCGAGCAGACGCAGCATCGCTGCCACGCAGACTCCGCCCAGCGAGGGCGGCGGTGCGGTGGCCAGGGTCCACCCGCCCACGCGGGTCACGAGGCAGGGACGCACGACGGGGGAGTACGCCGCCAGGTCGGACGCGCCGAGCAGGCCGCCGCGTCCCACCACGTCCTCGCTGATGAGCCGGGCGAGCTCACCGGTGTGCAGGGCCGCTGCGCCGTCGGTGGCGATCAGCTCCAGGGAGCGCACCAGGTCAGGCAACACGACGAGCCCCGTGGTGACCGAGCCGTCGTCGTCGTGGAGGGCAGCGTGGCTGGCCGCGTCCCAGCCGAAGATCGACTCGTGCACGTGGGCGAGGTAGTAGCGCGAGGCCGAGCCGAGACGGAACCCGCCGCGTGCCACGTCGATCGCCGGGGCGAGCAGCTCGCGCCACGGCAGCCGGCCGTCACGGCGGTGGGTCTCCTCGAATGCCGCCACGGAGCCGTGCGCCGCGACCGAGCCGGGGCCGATCGTGACGTCGACCCCACCGCCGTACGCCGTCGAGACGTCCCAGGTCCCCGCGCCGGCCGCAGCGGCCGCCGTCCCGCGCCCGGGCATGTCCACCCAGCCGTCGACGGTGTAGGCCGGGCCTACGCCGGCGGGCTGCACGGTCACGAACCCACCCGAGCTGAGCGAGACGATGCCGACCTCGTTGACCATCGTCACCAGCGCTGCGGCGAGCGCTGCATCGACCGCGTTGCCGCCTGCCCGCGCGATCGCGGCCCCGCCGTCGGCCGCTGCCTCGTTGGGTGCCGCGATGGCCACCTCGACGCAGCCGCTCGCGAGGGAGGCCACTACAGGCTCGCCAGCAGCTCGTGGACCACGGAGTCGACGACTGCGACCAGGTCGTCGCCGGTGCGCTCGGCCACGGCTCGCTGGCGTTGGTAGGAAGCACCTCGCCCTGGCAGGTCGGCGAGCGACGCGAGCTCGTCGAGGCAGCCCAGGCGTGCGGCGACCGGCTCGAGTCGCACCAGCAGGTCGGCCAGGTCGTCGGTGAGGAGCCGCTCGTGGGACTGGGCGTCCACGATGATGATCGCGTCGAGGCCGTAGCGCGCGGCGCGCCACTTGTTCTCCTGCACGTGCCACGGGGGCAGCACCGGCACCCTCTCTCCGGCGGCGATCCGGGTGTCGATGTCCACCACCAGGCAGTGCATCAGGGCCACCAGCCCGGCTAGCTCCCCCATGTCGGAGACCCCGTCGCAAACCCTGTTCTCCAGCGTCCCGAGGTGGGGGGCCGGGCGCAGGTCCCACCGGACCTCCGAGAGCTCGTCGATCACCCCGGTGGTGAGCTGGTCCTGGGCGAACGCCTCGAACTCGGCCCACGTCGTGAACTGGAACGGCAACCCGGCCGTCGGCAGCTGCTGGAACATCAGGGCCCGGTTGGACGCATAGCCGGTGTCCACCCCGGCCCAGATCGGCGAGGAGGCCGACAGCGCCTGCAGGTGGGGGTGGTAGTTCAGCAGTGCCGAGAGCACCGGGAGCACCCGGTCGCGCTCGGGCAGCCCGACGTGGACGTGCACCCCCCAGATGAGCATCTGGCGGCCCCACCACTGGGTCCGGTCGATCAGCTCCTGGTAGCGGTGGCCCTCGGTGAGCTGCTGCCCGATCCACGAGGCGAAGGGATGCGTGCCGGCGCCGTAGAGGTCGATATCGAGGTCGTCGCCCGCAGGCACGACCCGTTCGAGGGTCCGGCGCAGGTCGCTCATGGCTTCCTCGACCGTGTGGCAGATCCCGGTGACGAGCTCCACGGTGTTCTTCAGGAGCTCCTGGTGGAGCCGGTCCGGGCGCTCGAGCCGCGGTCGGGCCCGGGCGAAGAGGTGCGCGGCGTCGTTGCGCAGGTCCCGGGTCCGGCGATCGACGAGCGCGAGCTCCCACTCGACGCCCAGGGTCGGCTCGGCGGACCCGTGGAAGTCGATGCGCACCCGCACAGCGAAGCACACGGGTGTGCTGCCAGCATGGTTCCCATGCTTGAGACTCGTGCGTTGAACCTGACGTTGGACTTCTGTCTCCGGGTGGGTGAGCTGCTGCTTGCGTCGGGTGCGGGCGCCGCCGACGTCACCTCCACCATGCAGACGCTGGCCTGGCACTTCGGGGTGCGCTACCCCGACATCGACGTGACCTTCACGGCGCTGTCGATGAGCTATCAGTCTGACCCCGAGGAGCCGCCGCTGCTCCAGGTGCGTCACGTCAAGCAGCGCGAGATCGACTACGAGGACCTCACGCTCGTCGACCAGCTCGTGCGCGAGGTCATCGCCGACCGGGTCGACCTGGTCGAGGCCCGCGCCACGCTGGCGCGCATCGTCTCGTCGGGCCACAGCACGCCACGGTGGGTGACCAGCCTCGCCTGGGGCTTCATGTGCTCGGGGGTAGGCATCCTGCTCGGCGGTGACTTCACCGTCGTCGCCATCGCCTTCCTCGCCGCCGTCTGCATCGACCGGCTCCAGCTGTTGATGGCGCGCCGACGGATGCCGTTCTTCTACCAGCAGGTCGCCGGCGGGGTCGTCGCCACGCTCCTGGCCGCTGCTGCGGCCGCTGTCGGCGCGGTCGACAACCCGTCGCTGGTGATCACCGCCAACATCGTCATGATGCTCGCGGGCATCGGCTTCATGGGCGCGCTCCAGGACGCCCTGTCCGGCTTCTACGTCACCGCCGGCGCCCGACTGACCGAGGCGTTGCTGGCCACCGCGGGCATCATCGCCGGGGTCAGTGGCGGTCTCACGGTCGCCGACGTGGCGGGGGTCGAGCTGCGTCGTGTCGGCCTCGGCGTCACCTCCTGGGAGACGCTCACACCGATCGCCCTCGGTGCGGCGTTGTGTGCCGGAGCCTTCGCGTTCGCCTCCTACGCACCGCGCCGGAGCATCCTGCCGATCGCCGCGGTCGCGGGCCTGGCGATCATGATCCAGCAGTCGATCGCCATCCAGGGCTTCGGCCGGGCCTGGCCGACGGCGCTGGCGGCGTTCTTCGTCGGCCTGATCAGCTTCACCGTGGCCGGTCGGCTCAAGGTCCCGCCGCTGGTCGTGGTCGTCAGCGCCGTCGTACCGATGCTGCCGGGTCTCTCGATCTACCGCGGCCTGGCGCTGATGGCCGAGGGCGGGACGGCCACCTCGCAGGGGCTGCTGTCGATGATCACGGCCGCCTCGGTCGCCATCGCGCTGTCGTCGGGCGTGATCCTCGGGGAGTACGTCGCGCAGCCGCTCAAGCGCGAGGCCCGCCGCCTCGAGAGCCGGCTCGCCGGCCCGCGCCTGGTCGGCCCGCTCAGGTCGGGTCGACCCCGTCGCACCCGGTCCCAGCGAGCCACCTCGCGGCACTCCCGTCGAACGGCGCCACCTGCTCCCTGACCGCTGCCTGGATCCGCTCGGCGGTCGCGACGGCCAACGCCACGACCTCCTCCGGGTAGCCCAGCTCGATGCGGTGCAGGGCGAACTCGTCCTCGTCGTCGATCCAGATCCGGCCCGTCGTGCCCCGCACCACGTCGAGGTCGAGGTCGACGGCGTGGACCTCCCACCGGTGCTCCGCCGCCGTCCCGGCGTCCCGCCAGCTCGGTGGCGTCGTCATGTCGACGTAGGTGTGCACCTGCCCGTGCGGCGCGTGGAACGTCGACATCCAGCCACGCAGTGCCTCCTCGTGGGCGCCGCGGCCCGCGGCAGGGACCAGGCAGACCTGGTCGACAGGCGCGACGTAGGACGACCCCGGCCGCGACATCGCGGTGCCGGCCGGGACACCCAGCCAGTCACCGTGCTCGTCGGAGCCGAGCAGGACGCAGTCGAACTGCCAGTGCGGTCGCTGACCCCACTTGGTCATCACCACCCGCACCGGGTCTCGGGGGCTCGGCTGGGTGCTCACGAGCCCATGCTGCCCCGCTCAGACGACCTTGGCCGGAAGGACGCGCTTCGAGCCCAGGGCGATGATGTCCTGGTAGCGCGAGCCGGCGAGCTTGGCGAAGTGGTGGACGGCGTGGGCGTCGAGCCCGACGAGCACGCGCGCCTTGTTGCCCAGGATGCCCTTGACGATGATCTCGGCGGCCTTCTCCGGGGTCATCTTGGCGAGCTTCTCGTCGAAGAGCTTGGCCGTGGCGGCCTTGTCCTCGCTGGCCGAGACACGGGCGTTGCGGGCGATCGCGGTCTTGATGCCGCCGGGGTGGACGGCGGTGACGCCGACCCGGTGGCCGGCGATCAGCATCTCCTCGCGCAGCGCCTCGGTCATGCCGCGCACGGCGTACTTGGTCGCGTTGTAGGCGCTCTGCCCGGGCATCGAGACCAGCCCGAAGAGCGAGGAGATGTTGACGACGTGACCGTCGCCCGACGCGATGATGTGGGGCAGGAACTCCTTGGTGCCGTGCACGACGCCCCAGAAGTTGATCCCGACGATCCAGTCGAGGTCCTCGTAGGTGAGCTCGTCGAAGTTGCCGGCCAGGGCGACGCCGGCGTTGTTGATGACGACGTTGACCCGACCGAACTGCCCGACCACGGTCTCGGCGTACGCCGTGAAGGCGGCGCGGTCGGCGACGTCCAGCGGGTCGCTGCGCACCTCGCGGGCACCGGCGCCCTTGACGAGGTCGACCGTCACGGCCAGCCCGGCCTCGTCGATGTCGGAGAGGGCGAGCAGCGCACCACGCTTGGCCAGGTTGATGGCCAGTGCCTGGCCGATGCCGGAGCCGGCGCCGGTGATGACGACGACCTTGTCCTCGAGGCTCTTCATGCGTTGATCTCCTGACGGCCGTTGGTCGGCGCGGGGGTGACGGTGGCCGCGGTCGCGGCCTGGACGGTGTAGGCAGCGACGTCGAAGTGGGACGTCTCGCCGCGGAAGGAGAAGGTGGTGCGGGGCCACAGGGTGGTGTTGTTGCCGTGGGCGTCCATGTACCAGCTGGCGCATCCACCGGTGCTCCAGACGGTGCGCTTCATCCGGCGCTGGATCTCACCGGTCCACGACCGCTCGGCTGCCGGTGTCACCTCGACCACGGCGTAGTCGTTGCGGCGCATCGTGGTGATCGCCTCGCGGATGTAGGTCACCTGCGACTCGATCATGAAGACCATGCTCGAGTGGCCCAGGCCGGTGTTGGGGCCGACGATGAAGAACAGGTTGGGGAAGTCCGGCACGGACGTCCCCTTGTAGGCAGCCATCCCGGTCGCGGCCCACGTGTCGGCGAGCGTGCGCCCCGAGCGACCGGTGATGTGCTCGGTGATCGGCAGCTCGGTGGTGTGGAAGCCGGTGGCGACGATCAGCACGTCGATCTCGCGCTCGGTGCCGTCGGCGGTGACGATCGCGTTGGCGGTGACCGCGGCGATCGGGTCGGTCACGACGTCGACGTTGTCGGAGGCGAGCGCGGGGTAGTAGGTGTTGGAGATCAGGATCCGCTTGCAGCCGATCTCGAAGCTCGGGGTGACCTTGGCCTTGAGGACGGGGTCCTTGATCGCCTTGGAGATGTTGCCCAGCGCCAGCACCTTGGCGGGGGTGGCGATCTTGGGCTGCAGCGTGAAGGCCGGCACGTAGGTCTCGCGGCCCCAGTAGATCGCGGTGCGGTAGGCGCTCTGCAGGCCGGGTACGTGCTGGAGCGCGAGGCGCTCGAGCTTGCTGTAGCGGCGGTCGTTGCGCGGCAGCACGTAGGGCGCGGTGCGCTGGTAGACGTCGAGGTGGGCCACGACCTCCTGCACCTTCGGCACGATCTGGATGGAGGAGGCGCCGGTGCCGATGACGGCCACCCGCTTGCCGGTGAGGTCGGTGTCGTGGTTCCACCGCGCGGAGTGGAAGAGCTCGCCCTCGAAGGACTCGATGCCCTCGATCGCGGGGAGCTTGGGCTCCGAGAGCCCGCCGGCTGCGGAGATGACGACGCGGGCGTCGTACGTCGTGGTGCCCTGGGGGCCCTGGGTCACGACGACCCAGCGCTGGGCGATGTCGTCCCAGGTCGCGGAGGCGACAGCGGTGTCGAAGCGGAAGCGGTCCAGCGTGCCCGACCCGTGCGCGACCTTCTTGATGTAGGTCTGGATCTCGGGCTGCGGCGAGAAGGACATCGACCAGTCGGGGTTGGGTGCGAAGGAGTAGGAGTAGAGCTGGCTCGGGACGTCGCAGGCCGCACCGGGGTAGGTGTTGTCGCGCCAGGTGCCGCCGACGTCGGAGCCCTTCTCGATCACGACGAAGTCGCGCTCGCCGGCCTCGTCGAGCTTGATCGCCGCGCACAGCCCGGCGAAGCCGGCGCCGATGACGAGCTGCTCGACCTGCACCCGGGTCTCCGGGGTCGCGGCGGTGGGGGAGGTGGTCGATGTCATGGGGGAACGGTATTGCCGTTATTGAATAGGTGTCAATAGACTGGGGTGCGTGACCGCAAGCACACGCGTCCGGCTCTCCCCCGAGGAGCGGCGCTCCCAGCTGCTCGACCTCGGCGTGCGCCTCCTGGCGACCCGTTCCCTCGACGAGCTCTCGATCGACGTGCTCGCCGAGGAGGCCGGCATCTCACGCGGGTTGCTCTACCACTACTTCGGCAACAAGCACGCCTTCCACGAGGCCGTCGTACGCCGTGCCGCCGACGACCTGATCGCCCAGACCGCCCCGCCGGCCACCGGGGAGCCGCTCGAGCGGCTGCTGATCTCGGTCACGGCCTACGTCGACTACGTGGTCACCAACTACGAGGGCTACCTCTCCCTGGTCAAGGGCGCCGCCGGCGGCAACGACACGCTCCGCGAGATCTACGACGAGGCCCGCTCGGCCCTCACCGACCGCGTCTTCCGCGAGGACGTCCTGGGCACGATCGTCACTGACACCCCCATGGCTCGCCTCGTCGTGCGCGGCTGGGCCGCCATGACCGAGGAGCTGGTCATCACCTGGCGCGCCGACCCGCGCGAGGTCACCCGCGAGGAGCTGCTCGAGATCATCGCGGCGTCGTTGCCCGCGCTGGTCGACGTCATCCCCGGCTGAGCTTGGGCGGTCGCGCGGCTGGGGTCGCTCGGATGTTGTAACTCAGTGTTACTCGTTCTCCCATGTCGGTATACCGACATGGGAGTCGATGTAACACTGAGTTACAGCTGGGGCGTGCGGTCAGGCGCCGACGACCTCGGCGAGCTGGTCCAGGCCCCAGGCGAGGTCCTCGGCGGAGATCACCAGTGGTGGTGCGAGTCGGATCGTCGAGCCGTGGGTGTCCTTGGCGAGTACGCCGCGGGCCATGAGCGCTTCGCAGACCTCGCGACCGGTGCCGACCGCCGGGTCGATGTCGATGCCGGCCCACAGGCCGCGCACGCGGACGGCGAGCACGCCGTGGCCCACCATTGCCTCGAGGCGGGTGCGCATCAGCTCCCCGAGCTCCTCGGCGCGCCGCTGGAAGTCACCGGTC
>Ga0136639_10000046_pt1 | contig 35254 bp, 32 predicted proteins | sample AntDrymUQ8592106_2_FD_113739 | JGI IMG/M metagenome (GOLD analysis project Ga0136639, IMG submission 113739) | Polar desert sand microbial communities from Dry Valleys, Antarctica - metaG UQ859 (21.06) | ecosystem: Environmental > Terrestrial > Soil > Desert | place: Antarctica: Dry Valley...
GCCCGCGACCGCGAGCGGCTCGCCACCGTCGCGGCCGAGCTCACCACCGCCTACGGCGTGCAGGTCGAGGTGCTGCCCGCCGACCTGTCCGACCGGACCCAGCTGGCCACCGTGGAGGCGCGGCTGGCCGACACGGCCCATCCCGTCGACCTGCTGGTCAACAATGCCGGCTTCGGGCTCAAGGAGCGCTTCCTGGACAACTCCGCCGACACCGAGACCGAGATGCTCGACGTGCTGGTCACCGCGGTCCTGCGGCTCACCCACGCGGCGCTGGGTCCGATGGCCGGGCGTGGGCACGGGGGCGTCATCAACGTGTCGTCGGTGGCGGCGTTCCTGCCGCGGGGCACCTACTCGGCCGCCAAGGCCTGGGTGAACAGCTTCAGCGAGTGGGCAGCCAACGAGTACCGCCCCCAGGGCGTCACCGTCATGTCGCTGTGCCCGGGCTTCACCAAGACCGAGTTCCACGAGCGCATGGACGTCAGCCGCGACTCGGCTCCGGACTTCCTGTGGCTCGACGTCGACTTCCTGGTCACCAAGGCGCTGAGCGACTACGACAAGGGCCGGGTCTTCTCGATCCCTGGGGCGCAGTACAAGGCCATCGCGACGCTGACGCGACTGGTCCCGAGCCGGGTGCTCCAGGGTCTGCAGTCGCTCGGTCGCAAGTAGGCCGCGTCGCCGCTGGTCGAGCCGCTCCTACGGGCGCAGGACCTCGGGCGCATCGCGTCCCGAGCGGGCGGCGGTGGCAGCAGCCAGGTCAAGCAGCCGTTCGTACTGCTCGGGCTCGGTGGTGTTGCAGCCCAGGTCGTGGTCGATCTTGCCGAGACCGTGGTGGTCGCTGGAGCCGGTCATGACCAGCCCCAGGTTGCGGCCGATGGCGCGCAGGCGTGCACGGTCCTCGGCGTCGTGGTCCTGGTGATCGACCTCGATGCCGACCAGACCGACCTCGACCAGTCCGGCCAGGGTCTCCTCCCCCGGCTCCCCCGATCCGTGGCGTCCCCAGGGGTGCGCGATCACGGTGACCCCGCCCGCCGCGGTGACAGAGCCGATCATGTCGACGAGCGGCGCGGCGTAGCGGTCGACGTAGGCCGGCTTGCCCGGGTTGAGCAACGTGCGGAAGGCCTCGCCGCGGTCGGCGACGGCGCCGAGCTCGACCAGGGCGTCGGCGACGTGCGGGCGCCCCGTGGCCGCCGTCCCGTCAGCCACGCGTCGTACGTCGGCGAGGTCGAGGTCGATGTCGATCTCGCGCAGCTTGTCCAGCATGGCCGGCACGCGGGAGCTGCGTCCGGCGAGGATCTTGTCGAGCGCGGCGACCAGCCCGGGGTGGGTGGGGTCCGGGAGGTAGGCCAGCAGGTGGACGCCGACACCCTGGTGCCGGGTGCTGATCTCCATGCCGCGCACCAGCTGGATGCCGACCTCGGCGGCGGCAGCGGCGGCTTCGTCCCACCCGCTGGCGGTGTCGTGGTCCGTGATCGCCATGACGTCCAGGTCGGCGGCTGCGGCCGCGCGAACGAGGTCGCGCGGAGTATCGGTCCCGTCGCTCGCCCGGGAGTGGGTGTGGAGGTCGATGCGCACCGAACAAGGTTAGGCCCCCGCAGGACCCCCCGGTGATCCAGCGCCCCGGGGGGGACTACCAGAGGGGTGCGGGCCCACCGAAGGGCAGCTCGACCAGCTGCGGACCCACCTCGGCGAGGTCGCGCAGGATCCAGTCATCGCGCAGCAGCAGCATCGCCGACGCCGGACGGAAGATCAGCCACAGCCACCGACCGGAGGCCTCCCCCGCCACCACGGAGCGGTCCCACTCCGGTGAGGTGTTGCTCGTGCTGACCGCCCACAGCGACACGGACTGGTGGTCGATGTGCAGCTTCACCAGGGGTGAGGCAGCGCTGATCTCGGCGCCCGGGTCGTCGTGGCGGGTCCCGGCGATCCGTGCGCCGAGGCCGGTGCCGGCTTCCTCGCTGACGACGATCAGGTCGACCGGCCCGTCGCTCTCGCTCGTGCCGGAGCACGCGATCATGGTCGCGCGGGTGCGCTCGGGTGTCTCCCCCACGACAGCGAAGTCTGTGATGCTCCATGCCGGCGGCACCGGCCACGGCAGCAGCGTGGGGAAGCCGGGCGAGGCGCGCAGGTGGTCCAGGAACGCGTCGTACGACGCCTCGGGCGGCCTCCACAGCGGCGCGACCTGACCGTGCTCGGGGCAGCTCCACTGCTCCGCGACCCGGGCGATCGGGGCGGGACAGCGCGGGCAGCCGGCACTCAGGGGCATGCGCCCACGCTCATGGGTGCGGCTGCCCGCGTCAAGGGGTCAGGAGTTCCAGCGCAGGACGACCGGACTCTCGCGCTCGTAGCCCAGGACCGAGACGGTCGCGGTGTCCAACCGGAAGAGCCGGCCGTCCCGGACCGGAAGCCCCAGCCAGCGGGCGGTGAGCACCCGCAGGGAGTGGCCGTGCGCGAAGACCAGCGTCGCCCCGCTCGCTGCCCGGACCCGCTCCACGACCCGGTCGAGCCGGGCTCCGACCTCGGTCGGGGTCTCACCGCCGGGGCAACCGCCGGTCCAGACCGTCCACCCAGGGACGGTCTCGCGGATCTCCGGCGTGGTGATCCCCTCGTAGTCGCCGTAGGCCCACTCCACCAGGTCCTCGTCGACCTCGGCGTGCCCGAAGCCCGCGAGCTCCGCCGTACGACGGGCACGGCGGCGTGGACTGGTCAGCACCTGCGCGAAGGGGGTCTCCGTGAGCCGCGGGGCGAGCCCGCGGGCGACCTCCTCGCCGCGCGGCAGCAGGGGCAGGTCCGTGGTCGAGGTGTGGCGGCCGTTCTCGCTCCACTCGGTGGGGCCATGACGGACCAGCCAGAGCTGGGAGGGCTGACTCATGGTCACCATCGTGGGTCACCCCTCGGCGAGGACGACCACCCGGTCCCCGGGCAGGACCTCGAAGGTCCGGGACTTGGCCGGGTTGACGACCACGCCGAAGCCGGCGACGTCGTCGCCGGCAAGGGCGCCGGACTTGTAGCCGATGGCGGTCTCGCCCCTGGCGGCTGCCCCGGCGATGACCGTGGCATAGCTGACCCTCTGACCGGGCTGGACGTACCACTGCGCCGGGTGCAGGTAGATCTCGCTGCCCTCGTCGCCGAGGAGCTGACCGAAGACGGCCTCGAGTCGGCGGTCCTCGGAGAGCTGGGTCACCAGCAGGCTGATGATCTCGCCGCTGACCACGACGTCGTCGACGTGGGCGACCTGGGCGAGGACCCGGTTGCGGTCGTCGAGCATCTCGCTGACCACCGGGGTGGCCGACTCGAGCCGGCCGAGGATGTCGCGCACGTGGAGCAGGGTGACCAACGTGCGGGCGTCGGCCGCCTGGACGGCGAGGTGGTCGGAGTAGCAGAGCACCAGCACCTGGTCCAGGCCCGGGACGACGTGGGCCTCGAGGGTGGCGCGGTCGGTCGTCGACGCGGCGACGACCGTGACGGCCAGGTTGTCCAGGACCGGCACGACCGGCTGGCCGAACGAGGTGACGACCGTGAGCGTCGAGCCCGCCGGCGCGTAGTGGTCGAACTCGCGCAGGATGATCGGGGCCCGCTCGTTCCACCCGATGATCAGCGCCTGCGTGGGCTGCTCCTCGGTCTCCGCCTGGGTGCCGAGGGCGCTGAGGTCCGGCTGGGTCAGGGCCCGACCCTGGTGCTCGAGTCCCTCGTCGTCCTCGGCCACCACGACCAGGGTGCGGTTGCCCACGATGCTCTCACCCGGCGGGTTGAGGGTCAGGACGCCGGCCTCGACGAGGCCGATCACCGAGGCCTTCTCGAAGGCCAGCAGCGCCTCGGCGTAGGTCAGGTCGGCCAGGCCGTGCTTCTCGAGGAAGTAGATCTCGTCGCCGTCGTAGTCGAAGAGCTCGGTGTAGACGGCTGCGGCGCCGGACTGCCGCGACGTCTGCACGACGAGCTTGGCGACCGTCTCGCGGATGTCGAGCAGGACCGTGCGGTCGGCGCCCACGAGACGCGCAGCCTCGAGGTTGGTGGGGTTGCGGATCTCCGCGACGATGTTGGGACCGTCCTCGCCGCCGTGGGTCAGCGCCAGCAGCGTCTTGATGACCTCGCTGTCGGGGTCCTCGGAGTCGGGCGCCAGCAGGATCACCGACCGGGCGCTGGTGTGGCTGCTCAGCATCAGGTCGTCGATGTCCATCGGCGAGCCGGAGCGGCAGATGACCCGGGTGCCCCGAAGGTCGGGCACCTTGGCCTTGATCTCGTCCTCCATGTCGACCTTGTCGCGATCGGCCAGGATCACGATGACCGGCTTGGTACGGCTCTCGTTGGCGATGGTGAGCTCGCTGATGATCGTGTAGATCGAGTCCGACCACCCCAGGACCACGGTGTGGTCGCGCTCGAGCACGATCGAACGGCCGCGGCGCAGCTCGGCTAGCTTGGTGTCGATGCCGGCCGCGATCACGCCGATGAGGGCGCTGACGATGAACAGGCCCGCGATCGTGAGCGCCAGCATCGTGAGCACGAAGCGCCAGGAGCTGGGGTCGTCGCCGCCGATCGTGCCGGGATCGAGCGCGTGCAACAGGCTGTAGAACATCTCGTGGAAGAACCCGTCGGGCACACCGTCTGCGTCCGGGCGCAGGCCCAGCAGCGTGACGAAGAGCGAGAAGACCACGATCAGGGCGAGGGTCGCCACGCTGAGCCAGGCGATGAGTGCGGGGGTGCCGCGCGACATCGAGTTGTCGAAGCGGTAGCGCAGCTTGTCGCCCAGGTCCGACTTGGCCGCGGTGGCCGAGCGGGGGCCGGACCCGCCACGGGCCATCGCCTTGGCGGTGCGCATGCGCATCTGCTGGCCGGTACGAGCCATCTGCTTCTCCTCGGTCGTGGACGTTGCGAATCTTCGCGCAGTTGCCGCTGTCCGACATCGGTTTCGACGGGACTCGTGCCAGGATCAGTGGGTGGACCTGCGCGCGTCGAGGCTCGCCGTGGTGGCCGCTTTCCTCAGCCAGGGCCTGGTCTTCATCAGCCTCACCACCCGGCTGCCGGACTACCAGGACCGGTGGGACGTCTCCGAGCTCGCCTTGTCGCTGCTCCTGCTGATGATGGTCCTCCTCGCGGGCGTCGGCTCGGTGGTGGCCGAGAGGCTCGCGGGTCGACGCGACAGTGCCTGGCTGCTGCGGCTCGGGTTGGTGCTCACTGCGCTCGCCGTGCCCGTGCTCACGACCGCCCCGACGATGGGGGTCTTCGTCGGTGGTCTCGCCGGATACGGCGTCGCGCTCGGGGTCGTCGATGCCACGACCAACATGCAGGCCGTAGCCGTCGAGCATTCCTACGGGCGCCCGATCCTGCCGTCCTTCCACGGCGCCTGGACCCTCGGCGGGATCATCGGCGCCGCGCTCACGCTGGCCACCTCGACGCTCCCGCTCGAGGTCGCGGCCCTCACCGCGCTCGTACCGCTCGGCGTGCTCTTCCTGCGCTTCCTCCCGCGGGCCTCGGGCGTCCTGGCCCCCGAGCTGCCCTCCGACGTGCCGTGGCGCCCGATCCTGATGGTCGGGCTCGGCATGGTCGTGTTCTACATGGTCGACACCGCTGCCCAGACCTGGGGCGCGGTCTACCTCGACACGACCGTCTCGACACCCGACGGGCTCGTCGCGCTCGCGACCCTGCCCTACCTCGTGTCGAGCCTGGCTCTGCGCCTCGGCGGCGACGTGCTGGTCCGGAGGTACGGCGCCGTGCGGGTGATCCGCGTCGGCGCGCTCGCCTCCAGCGGCGCGCTCGCGATCGTCGTGCTCGCGCCGTCCTGGCCGGTCGCCGTCCTCGGGTTCACCCTCCTCGGCGCCGGCGTCGCGGTCATCGCACCCCTGAGCTTCTCCGCCGCCGCGCGGATCGCCGGTGAGGGGCTCGACCACGCTGCCCGCCAGGCCAGGGTCGACGCCGTGATCGGCCGCTTCAACCAGTTCAACTACCTCGGCGCCCTGCTCGGCGCGGTCCTCACCGGCGCCGTCGGCCGCGACGACCTCCGGCTCGGCTTCGCGGTGCCGATGGTCCTGGTCCTCGCGCTGCTACCGCTCGCCCGCGCCTTCGCCCCGGCTGCCTCGACGACGAGTCCCGAGGCAACGCCGGCCGAACGGTGACTCCTCACCGCTCCAACGCATCAGGTGGCGGCAGGCCCCGGCCAGTTCTTGTCGGGCTGCGGGACGGGGCGGCCGGGCTGCTCGCCGCCGCGCTCGGTGAGGTAGCTGTCCTTGGGCACCATCACCTTGCGGCGGAAGATGCACACGATCTTGCCGTCCTGGTTGTAGCCGATGGTCTCGACGTAGACGACGCCCCGGTCGTCCTTGCTCTTGCTCTCGGTCTTGTCGAGCACGGTGGTCTCGCCGTAGAGCGTGTCGCCGTGGAAGGTCGGCGCGACGTGGCGCAGCGACTCGACCTCGAGGTTGGCGATCGCCTTCCCGGAGACGTCGGCGACCGACATCCCGAGCAGGATCGAGTAGACGTAGTTGCCGACCACGACGTTCTTGCCGAACTGCGTGGTCTCCTCGGCATAGTTGCTGTCGAGGTGCAGCGGGTGGTGGTTCATGGTGAGCAGGCAGAACATGTGGTCGTCGAACTCGGTGACCGTCTTGCCGGGCCAGTGCTGGTAGGTCGCCCCGACCTCGAACTCCTCATAGCTACGACCGAACTGCAACGTCACCACTCCTGGATGCTCGACGAAACGACGTCCCATCCTCGCAGGAGCACGACCAGGCCCGAGCACCTGCCCGACCTGCGACCACCAGGACGCGTCACCGGGCTAGTGATGGGCTGGTGATGGGCTGGTGACGGTCAGGATCCGCCCCCGCCCGCCTTGCGGCGATGCAGCTTGGGGGCACCGCCCACCACCTCGCTGCCGTGCGCCTTCTCAGCGAGGGGACCGTCTTGGTGCACGCCCTTCTCCCGGTCGTTCTTGCGGTCCAGTGCTGCCCGCATCTTGGCCTTCAGGTCGTCGTTGGCGGAGCTGGAGTCGGTCATGGTTCCTCCTGGGTCGCGGTCCGTCGTTGGTGTCTCCACCCTTGCACCTCGCACCGACCTGCGTCGACAGACTTCCCGGGCCGTGCAACCGCGACCTCTCGCGGCACGTCCGAAGAGCATGAAGCGCACCTCCCTCGCGGCCGTCGCCGCCAGCCTGGTCCTCGTCGGTTGCGGCTCCGAGGGCTCCGAGGTCGCCAGCGACCCGGCGGCCTCCGAGGCATCCGCCACGAGCACCCCCAGTCCTACCCCGAGTCCCACCGCCGCGCCGACCGTCGGCACCTACCCCGACTTCGCAGCCGAGGACTACGCCTACACGCTCGCGGTGTCGTGCTTCTGCGTCGGGGCGGGCGCCCCGGTGCGGATCACGGTGGTCGGCGGCGAGGTCACCGACGCGGTCTACACGGGCAACGGGCGCGGGGTGAAGAAGGGCACCGAGGCGCCTGACGAGCGCCGGATCACGATCAACGACATCATCGCGGCCGCCAACGACACCGGTGCCGCCCGCGTCGACGTCGACTGGCCGAGCGGCCAGGACCACCCCACCTCGGTCTACGTCGACCAGGACGAGCTGATGGCCGACGAGGAGATCGGTTACACGGTCTCCGCCGTGGTGTTGGGCTGACCCGACCGCTCCCGTACGACGCCTCGCAGCGCCGCGACCGCCGCGGCCGCGACATCGGTGGCCGGGACCGTGTCGGGGTCGGTGCCGGGGGTGGCCACGGGCGCCAGGTCACCGAGGTCGCCCACGACGCGGGTCCCCGAGGCCGCCAGCCGTCCCCGGATCGCCGCGGCCCGGTCGATCAGCCAGGGCGGTGGCTCGAAGCCGATCGGCTCGCCGGTGCGACCGGTCAGCGCCCGCTTGCCCAGCTCGAACTTCACCAGCCGGTGGTAGTCCCCACTGGTCAGCCCGTCGTCGGCGAGGAGCAGGTTGAGCTGGCGCAGGACCATCGCGGACGCCGCGTCCAACGAGGTGTTCGCAGGAGCGACGGGCGCCGCGTCGAGCGCGTCGAGACCGGCCGCGTCGCAGAAGCGCTCCCAGAGCAGCCCCGGGGCGCTGCCGGGCGGCGGCAACGTCACGAGCGTGACGTTCGCGGAGCCGACCGCGGCCACCCAGTTGTCGACGATGCGTCCCATCCCCTGCTGACGCCAGAAGGCCTGCGCTGGTCGGCGCTTGCCGTCGAGCAGCCGCACGTAGTCGCCCCACGCCCACGTGCCGCCGTTCTGCAGGCTCTCCTGCCACATCGCCGGCACCGTCCGACCCAGGTCGCGCAGCGTCACGACCACCTCGACCGGGGTGACGGGGAACGCCTCGACCACCCGCGCGATCGACTCGGGGCGGGCCGGGCCGAGGAACTCCATGCTGATGACCACGAGGCCGTCGTGCGCGTGGGCCTGCGCTACTAGCCGCGACCACCTACCGGCTGACTCGGCAGCCAGGTGCTCGCGGCCCAGCACGTCGCTCACGGCGAGCACCTGGTCGCGCCAGCGCTCACCGGGCAGCAGCACCCCGCGGTCCAGGAGCCGCGCGCGGTTGGCGTCGAGCCGCTGCTGGAGGTAGGAGGTGCCCGACTTCATCAGGCCCACGTGCAGGACCACCCGGCTCGCCATGGACGCAGGCTAGCGGTGCGACGCCCGGCCGGCTCGACCTACTCGCAGCAGGTCGGCAGACCGTGGCCGCTCGAGGTGCCGAGGACGCGGCGGACACCATCGGGCCAGGACTCCACGACGGCGAGGAACTCGTGCTCGCTCGAGGGCGTGCGACGAGTCGGCTCGAGGAAGACGTGCGCGAAGGGGGCAGCGTCGGTCGCCCGAGCACCGAGCTCGGCGATCCGTGCGGTGATCGCGGCCTGCTCCTCACGCGCGACGTACTGCCACATCACGCTGTGCCAGAGCACCGTCCTCGTGCCCTCGGCCAGCGTCAGGTCCTCGACGAAGGCCGACGCCGCCTGCCGTCGTACGACGAAGCGCGTGCGGTCGGCAAGTGCCAGGGCGCCGCGGAGCCGCTCGTGGCGGCGCACCTGGTCGGGCCACACGTAGGCCGTGAGGGCCAGTCGACCTTCGGTCGTGCGGACGTCGATCGGCAGCACGTCGCTCCCGAGCCGCTCCACGATCCGCGGCACGCTCCCGGTGGGGACTACCCCGGTCCATGCCGGGTCGAGCACGACCGGGCTGTCGTCGGGTCCCAGCGACGAACTGTCGGCGCCGACGTAGCGGAACTGGTCGGCCAGCAGGTTCAGCCCACCGGACGACCCGATCTCGAAGAGCCGCACGGGGAGCGGCCGCTCCTGGTCCAGCGCCAGGAGCCCGGCCATCAGCACGCTGGCCCGGCCGACCTCGTTGGTCTGCGGCGGACGGTCTAGCCACTCGGCGATCGCGGCCGGCGCGTCTGCCATCAGGTCGCGGAAGGCCTCCCACCCGGCCTCCGGCGACCAGGTGCCGCCGACGCTGGGGTAGAAGACGCCGAGGCCACCGGCGCGACGCTCCAGCACGAGGCGGTGCACGCTGCCGAGCAGCCGCAGACCGACCCCGTCAGGTCCTGCGGCGTCGACGTGGCAGGCCAGGACCTCGGAGGCCGGTCCCCCGGCCTCCAGGTCGTCGGCCACGCGCGACAAGAGGTCGGCATACATCGGCGAGCCGAGGCTCGCGCACGCAGCCGCCTGCTGGCGCAGGGCCGTGGCGAGGTCGACCATCGTGATCCGGAGTCCCGACCGGGCCTCAGCCCTTGAGCTTGTAGTCCTTGAGCAGGCTCCGACCGATGATCATCTTCTGGATGTCGGCAGTGCCCTCACCGATCAGCATGAAGGCGGCCTCGCGATAGAGGCGCTCGATCTCGTACTCCTTGGAGTAGCCGTAGCCACCGTGGATGCGGAAGGAGTCCTGGACGACCTCGTTGCAGTACTCCGCTGCGAGGTACTTGGCCATCCCGGCCTCGACGTCGTTGCGCTCGCCGCCGTCCTTGATGCGCGCGGCCTTGACCATCATCGCGTGGGAGGCCTCGACCTTGGTCGCCATCTCCGCGAGGCGGAACAGGATCGCCTGGTGGTCGGCGATCTGCTTGCCGAAGGTCTCGCGGGTCTGGGCGTAGGCGATCGCGAGCTCGAAGGCCCGGTTGGCGATACCGCAGGCGCGCGCGGCGACGTTGACGCGGCCGACCTCGACGCCGTCCATCATCTGGTAGAAGCCCTGGCCGGCCTCGCCGCCGAGGATCTGCTCGGCCGAGATCTGGTGACCCTCGAAGATCGCCTCGGTCGTGTCGACGCCCTTGTAGCCCATCTTGTCGATCTTGCCCGGGATCGTGAGGCCGGGAGCGGTCTCGCCGAAGCCCGCCTCCTTCTCCACCAGGAAGGTCGTCATGTTCTTGTAGACACTGTCGTTACCCTCGTCGGTCTTGACGAGCACCGCGATCAGGGTCGAGGAGCCACCGTTGGTCAGCCACATCTTCTGGCCGTCGATGGTGTAGTCGCCGCCCTCACCCTTGACGGCCTTGGTCTTGATCGCCGCGACGTCCGAGCCGAGACCCGGCTCCGACATCGAGAACGAGCCGCGGACCTCGCCGGTCGCCATGCGGGGCAGGTACTTCTGCTTCTGCTCCTCGGTGCCGTGGCGCATCAGCAGGTAGGCCACGATGAAGTGGGTGTTGATGACGCCGGAGACGCTCATCCAGCCGCGCGCGATCTCCTCGACGCACAGCGCGTAGGTCAGCAGCGACTCGCCGAGCCCGTCGTACTCCTCGGGGATCATCAGACCGAAGATGCCGAGCTCCTTGAGCCCATCGACGATCTCCTGGGGGTACTCGTCGGCGTGCTCCAGCTCGGTCGCGACCGGCAGGATCTTCTCGTCGACGAACTGACGGACCGCCTTGAGGATCTCGGTCTGGTCTTCGGTGAGTCCGTCGGTCTCGCAGAGGCGACCCATGGTCTGGCTCCTTCGTCGTTCCTGGCTGGATGCAGAGGCTCCGGGAACGCTACCCGGCGGTAGGTGATCGGGCTATGGCACGTTTCACATGCTCAGGAGTGCTTTCTCACCTGTCGCACGCGGTGCTCGAGCGAGACCACCAGTGCCTGCTCGAGCGCGGCGACCTGGGCGGTGAGCGGTTCGGCCAGCGTCGTGTTCTCCGCGACGGCGACCTCGAGGCTCTCGACGCGCCGTTGCAGCCGCAGGACCTCCTCGAGGCCGGTGCCGGCAGCAACCCGGCGAGCGACGCCCTCGAGCCGGCCCCCCAGCTTGCTCGACCGGCTCACAGCGACTCGTTGCGGTAGGTGTTCAGTGCCTTGGCGGCGACCCGGCCGTCGGTCGAGCGCGGCGGCAGCAGCAGCTCGGTGACCACGTCGGTGAGCTCGGCGACCCGCAGGTGCAGCGCTCGGCTGCGCGCCACCTCGGCTTCGAGCTCGGCCACCCGCTCCCGGAGGCCCTCGGTGCGCGAGTCGACCCGCGGCGCCGTGACGCGTCGTACGACGCCCTTGCCGAGAGCGGACAGGCGCGAGCCCTCCTCGGCGAGCGGCGAGGCCGAGGCGCCGGACCGGAGGGTGCTCTCACGCACCAGCTCGAGCAGTCGCACGATGGCACCGACCGCGACCGCGAGGAGCTCGGTGTCGGTGGCCTGGCCGGGGGTGCGCGCATCGCGGCGGGTGGCGAGGATGTCGTCGAGGTCGCCGTGCACGGTGTAGCCGGCCTCGCGCAGCGCTGTGACTGCCTCGGTGGAACGCGACGTGGCGTCGGCGAACTGACGGTCGGTGAGTCCGATCGGCTCCCGGTCGAGATCGACCAGGACACCGTGGGCCAGGGTGTCGCGCAGCCACCGCGCCTGCTCGCGGTTGCCGGTGATCGGCTCGCGCACCTGCTCGTTGACGCGGCGCAGCAGCTCGGCGGCGACCAGCCCGAGCGAGGCGTTGACCCGCTCGACGTCCAGCTGCAGACCAGGTACGTCGATCCCGCAGGCCGCGGCGAAGCGGCGCCACAGCTCGTGGTCGTCCGCCGCGCCACGGGGGACCGTCACGATGTGGACACGCTCGGGGAGCAGCCCGGCTCCCCAGCGGGCCGCGACGCCCGCGGGATCCATCGTGCGCCACCCCCACTCGGCACGGGCGCCTGCGGACTCGGGGCGGGGCTTCCAGCGCTCCAGCGGCGTGGTCAGCGCGAACTTCAGGCGCTCCTGCCAGGCCGATGGGACCGCCGCCCCCAGGTCGCGGGTGGTGATGACGACATGGACCTCGATGCCCGCGAGGTCGGCCAACGCGGTCTCGACCTGATCGGCGGAGGCGCCGGCGAAGAGCTCGTAGCTCAGGACGGCGCTGTCGCCGCGCCAGGCGATGACCTGGTCGACCAGCCGGCGCCACGACGTGCGGGCTGCCTCGGGGAGCTGGTCCACGCGCGGGTCCTGGCGGACCACCATCGCGGCGTGGATGCGGTCCAGGTGCCGCTCGCCGACGACCAGGACACCACCCGAGGCCAGCCGCGACCGGTTGACCTCGAGCACCTGCTGGACGTAGGTGGTGCCGGACTTCGGGGCGCCGACGTGCAGGAACAGACGCTGGGTCACTGCGGTGAGTCCTCTCCTGAGGGTCCGGCGCTCGCCGGCCACTCGACGACCATTCTCCACCGGGCGGGGGGTCCCCCGGCAACGGCGGCCGCGGCGTCGAGGAAACCGCCGCGGTGGACCACGACTCCCCCGGCGCGCACGGCCTCCCCCTCGACCAGGCGCGGGTCCAGCGGGAACCTCTTGCCGCCGCCGTGGGTCACCCGCCACTCACCCGCGTCGCGCCGCGAGAGGGCCTGGCCCTCGAGGAAGACAGCTCCTCCTCCGCGCATCGTCATGGAGGCGAAGCGCCAGAAGTTGTCCAGCCCGTCAGGCTCGAGCGTCTCGAGGAGCTCGCGGGCATAGAGCGTGTGGGGGCGCCGGTCCCGGGCGATCAGCGCGGCCCGGGTGAGCACGTCGCGCAGGTCGTAGAGGTTCAGGTGGGAGAACGTCGCGGGCAGCTTGCTGCGCCGAGCCACGCGCTGGGGCCGGCGCAGCGACTGGCGCGAGTAGTCGAAGGCGAGCACGTCCCAGCCGCGCTCGGCCAGGGCCAGCGCATCGTCACCGGCACCCGACCCGAGCTCGACCACGCGGGCGTCCTCGGGCAGGCGGTCGGCTACCCAGGCGGCGAAGCCGGAGGCCCCGTGGCCCGGGTCCTTGGCGAGGTCACCGACGTGCTGCTCCCAGTCGCGGCGTTGGCGCATCAGGGAGGAGAACCAGCCGTCGAAGCGCTGCACGGTCTCGGGGCCGGGCTCGTGCTTGAACGACGGGTCGGGGACCCGCCAGCCGGGGCCGTAGGAGACCGCCAACATGGCGTCCGGGTCGGCGGGTGCCGGCAGCATCCGACCCTCGAACTCGAGCTCGATCAGCGGCAGGATCGCCGAGCGTGGCACCTGGCGGCGCACGGTGGCGGTCTCGTGGAGCAGGTCCCCCACGTAGAAGCAGGTGTAGACGTCGATGCTGGCCATCCCGCCGTCGGGCGAGGTCCACACGACAGTGATGAACGAGCCCGACTTGGCCAGGACCGTCAGGCCGTGGCGGCGCAGGGCGCGGCCGATCTCGTAGAGCTCGACGGCCATCTCGGCCGGCGTCTGCTGGTCGCTCAGGTAGGCCAGGTCGATGTCGGAGTCGTGCCCGATGACCTTGCCCTCGCGGGCCGCACCCAGCAGCGTGCCGAAGGCGATCCAGCCCCGGACGCCACACTCGGACTCCATCACCTCCAGGATGCGGTCGGTGATCTCGACCATCTGCTCGACCACGCTGGAGTCGCGGCCGGAGAACGGGCGCTGCAGCAGCCCCCACTTGTCGATCATCACCGGGATCCCGGACTTGTCGACGAAACGCACCCGCCCCTTGCCGGTGCCGAAGGTGACGGGTCCGGAGAAGAGCTCCTCCTCGTCCTCCAGCACGCGCACGTCGGAGGCACCGTTGAGCCAGCGCTTCATCCGCTTGGGCCAGGCCACGAGCTGCTCGTCGCGGTCCGCTCGGGGGTGAGCGGTGTAGGACCACACGTGGTGGCCGTCGAAGTGGACGTCGCCCGAGCCGGCGTAGTCGGCGGGGAAGTGCAGTCCCGCGTCGTCGACGCGCATGTCCGGACCAGCCACGACAGGCGAGGCTACGGCACCGACACCGTGGCGGTGAGCACGGCATGGTCGGTGATGCGTCGCACCGTCGGACCCTCGTCGAGCCGGAAGCCGGAGAACGCGACGTCGGGTGTGCCGAAGATCCAGTCGACCCGGTTGGGGCGGGGCGCGCGGCAGCTCCCGCCCGAGTTGGAGCCTCCGTTGGCGGCGATCATGCCGGCCCGGGACGTGAAGTAGCAGAAGGCCTCGTCGTGCTCGTTGAAGTCGCCGACCAGGAAGACGGGGATCCCGTCCTTCTTCAGCTCGTTGACAGCCTCGGCCTCGATGGCCATCGCCTTGTCGCGCTCGGGCTCGCGACCCTGGGCGTCACGCGGCGAGTTGTGGATGTTGAGCACGTAGATCTCGCGGCCGGTCTCGTTGTGCTGCAGCCGGACCACCGGTTGCGGGCGCGTCTTGCCCACGAACGGCACGGTGATCGAGCCGGTGAACGTCGGCGTCCAGACCGCGGAGCTCCACATCAACGACTGCGGGAGGCCCGTGCCACCCAGCGCTGCGCCGGGCCAGAAGTCCCAGGTGCCCCCCAGGGCCCGGTCGAGCGCGTCGAGTTGGTCACGCTGGATCTCCTGGAGCCCCACCACGCTGGAGCCGTAGGCCCCCACGAGGCCGGCAGCCCACTCGGTGCGGATCCGGCCCGGTGCGTACTCGGAAGAGGCTCCTCCCGGCGCCGAGTGCTGGCTGCCGAGGATGTTGAAGCTGGTGAGGACGAAGTCGAACGGCTGGTCGCCGGCGAGGGCTTCGGCTGCGTTGGCCAACGACTTGGCACCCGAAGGCAGGGACTGAGCGACCTCGCCGCGCTCGTCCAGGGCGCTGGACGCGATCTCCTGGGGCGACATCGTGGCCAGGTCGGCCGCGCTCGTGCTCAGTGGCGCGGACGGCACTGCGGCAGCCTGGGGCGCCGGTGCGTCCGCCGCCCCGGAGCGACCCAGCAGGTTGGCCGCGACGACGACCAGCACGATGGCGACCACGCCACCGACGGTGGCGAGGACCCCCAGTCGTTCCGAGGGCGAACGGGCGTCGTCTTCCTCGTTCATCGCACCTCCTTCGGCAGCGGTCGGTCCTGGCGAGAGCCGTCACCGATCTGGCCCAGCTCGTTGTTCCCCCAGCACGCGGTGACGCCGTCGAGCTGGCTCCCACAGGAGTGGAACCATCCCGCGTCGACCGACAACCAGGACTCGTCGTCGAGGACGAGGACCGGCACGGCACTGGGCCGCCGACCTCCGTCCCCGAGCTGGGCATAGATGTTGCTCCCCCAGCACCAGGCCGAACCCGTGTTGTCGACGCCGCACGAGGTGGCGTCTCCCACGGAGAGCGTAGTCCAGATGCGTTCGCCCGCCACCGGAACAGCGGCCCGGCGCAGCGTCCGGGTGCCGTCGCCCAGCTGGCCACGGTCGTTGAGGCCCCAGCACCAGGCGGCGCCCTCCACCGTCACGCCACACGTGTGCGCCCAGCCGGAGCTGAGCATGGCCCAGGACTGCTCCCCCGCCACCCGGGAGGGCCGGGTGTGGGGGGACTCGTCCTGCCCGGTGCCCTGACCGAAGACGTTCTGGCCCCAGCACCAGGCCGAGGCGTCGGTCCGGACCGCGCAGGTGGAGAAGCCTCCGGTCGTCACGCTGGTCCAGTCGCTGTCCACCCCGACCCGGGTCGGGGTCGCCCGGTTGACGAACGTGCCGTCGCCGACCTGGCCACGCAGGTTGCTCCCCCAGCACCACAGCGTGCCGTTGCCGCGGGTGGCGCAGGTGTGGAACCAGCTGACGCTGACCGAGGTCCACACCCGCGCGGTGCCGACCTGCACCGGGGTGGTGCGAGGCGCGCTCCGGCCCACGCCGAGCTGACCCATGTTGTTGAGGCCCCAGCACCACAGCGTGCTGTCCTGCTTGAGCCCGCAGGTGGTCGAGCCGCTCGTGCTGAGGGTCGCCCACCCCTGGCTGCCGGCCACCTCGACCGGGATGTCGCTCCCGGAGGTGGTCGCGTTGCCGAGCTGGCCGAAGTTGTTGCGGCCCCAGCACCAGGCGGTGGTGTCGGTCCGGGTCTCGCACGAGGTCTGGCCGCCGGCGCTCACCGCGACCGCGGCGGAGGCAACCGTGAGCACGACCGCACCGGGGACCGACGTGGTGACGGGCGTGGTGCCGCGCACCCGGTAGGTGATGTTCCAGGTGCCGTGCTCGATCGGGGTGCCCGTGAGCAGGCCGGTCGACGAGAGCGTGAACCCCGGCGGCAGCTGCAGGGGCTCGATCCACTCGACGCCGGCTGCTGCGTCCGGTCGGACGTCGACGGCGAGCTGGAGCGACACGGGTAGACCGACCTCCCCCGTGACGACCTGCACACCGGGCACCGGCACCGGCCACAGCCCCGCCGAGCGCCACAGCCCGAGTGCCCCGGAGCGCACGAGCCGCGCTCCCACACCCAGGTGATAGCTGCGGGCCAGGCGCAGCGCGTCCTTCACGGGGTTGTCGATCGGGTCGCAGACCAGGTCACCGGCGGTGCAGACGCTGACCACGGCCAGGGTCGGTGCGACCGGCGGCACGTCCGCGACGGCCTCGAGGAAGCGCGGGAAGACGCCACTGCGTCCGGCACCGGCAGCGGGCTCGCCGATCGGCGCCACGACACTGCGCGCGCGGCGGTCGGGGTCGGAGACCAGGAGCGCACCGGCCACCCTGGCCAGTCCGTCGGGCCGGGCCCGCAGGGTGCCGAGCACCCGGTGGACCACGGAAGCTCCTTGGGCGTAGCCGGCGAGCAGGATGGGCTGGTCCGGGCAGTCCAGTGCGGCATGGTCGAGAGCGGCGACCGCTCGGGGGACCGCGACGCCTACCGGCTTGCGCCACACCCGGACCCGGGGCGCGGTCACGGCACGTCGGGCCTTGTCGGTGCGGGTGCGGGTGCCGAGGAGCGCCGCCGCAGGCTCGCTGTCCAGCCCGAGGCCGATCGCGCGCACCGTGCGGCCCGAGACCGACGCGTGGCTCAGGACGGCTCGTCGTACGACGTCGACGGTGCGACCTGGCCGCTCGCTGCCCCGGGCCTGCTCTCCGCCACCGTCGAGGGTGAGCAGGAGCAGGTCGTCGCAGCGGTCCACCGCGGCGGCCGTCGAGGCACCCAGGACACCGCGGTCGGGCGGACGGACCGGACCGGGAGAGGACCCCTGCTGCAGGACCGCAGCGACGGCCCCGACCGAGAGCAGGGCCGCCAGCACCAGCACGACGAGCCGCACGGTGCGCGCGCGCCAGCGCGCTGGCCTACTCACTGGCCTACTCACTGGCCCACTCACTGGCCCACCCACTGGAGCCACGTCCGGTCCGCGCACGCGCTCACGCTAAGGGCAGGCTCGCCCTTCCCGCGGGATGCGCGCTGGTGTCAGTTGACCTCGATGCCCGACTCGGGCCGGATGCCGTTCGCGATCGCCGTACGTCGAGCCGTGGTCGCGGCGATCGCCTTGGCGCCGGTGAAGCGCGGCGGGTTGGCGTAGAGGAAGTCGACCCAGTTGGCGTACTGGGCGCGGATCCGCGGGCCGGTGATGCGCATGACGATCTCGTCGCTGTCCAGGGCCACCTGGGTCCAGTTGCCCGAGCCGTTCCACGTGACGTTGGCGTCGGTGCGGCCCTGGTAGACGCCGCTGACGGCCATGTTCTTCATGTGGAGGTACTTGTCGTAGACACCGTCGAGGTCGAAGTCCTGGGCGATCTGGCGGATCGGGATGCGTCCACGGTTGGTGTTGCGCAAGATCTTGAGGACGTTGTTGCCGAAGACGGCGTAGACGATCTTGATGTCGCAGCCGTTCTCGTACATGTCACGCAGCTTGGTGGCGATCCGCTTGCCCCGGTCACCGTGCATCGAGGTCTGCGCGATGCGGATCTTCGTGCGGCCGTTGGTGCCGGTGCCGCCCGTGGCGCCCTTGCAGCGGATGTCGTTGAGGTCGCGCAGCAGCGGGTCGTCCTGGGTGCCCTTGCCCTTGTAGGGGTAGAAGTACGAGGTGAACGATCCGTGCTGGTAGGTCAGGTAGGACTGCTTGACTGCCTTGTCGAGGTACATCTGGTCGAAGATCCCGAGGAACTCCTGGTAGATGTTGCCCTGTCCTCGCGTCGTGAACATGTCGTTCCACTGCGAGTGTGCGGCGAGGTCGGTGGCGTTGTTGGAGCCGTAGATCACGACGTTGCTGGCCTTGCCGGCCTTGCTGAACATGAAGAACTTCGTGTGGGCGATGCCGGAGTAGTAGCGGCAGGAGCTGACGCACTTGCGGGTGCCGCTCTTCTGCGTCGCCAGGCGACTCTTCTGGCCGGCGCGCAGGCGGTTGGCCATGTTGTCGAAGCCCGGGTTGGGCTTGGCGGGGCCGGCGTTGCCGCGGTCGATGATCACGCGCACCGACACGCCGCGCTCGTGGGCGCGCGCCAGGGCGTTCTGGATGTCGGTGCTCTTGACGTTCCAGCTCGCGACGCGGATCTGCTCGCGGCCGGGCACGGAGTCGATCGTGCGGATCAGGTGGCGCCGGATGCGGCCGCGCGACTCCTTGCCGGCCAGCGGGTTGTTGAACTTCACGCCCGCAGGGGGTGTGTAGTTGTCCGGAGCAGGCTTGGGGCCCTTGCGCGGCTTGGCGGACACCTGCGCGAGCGAGACGGACTGCGAAGCGCTGGGCGAGGTCGCGTGGACCGGGGCTGCGGTCGAGGGCAGCGCACCGAGCAGGCTGACGACGATGACCAGGCTGGTCGCGAGGACGGTGGCGGCGGAGAGACGGCGCACGGCGAGAGCTCACACTTCTTGGTAGGGCGGCCACGTCGAGCGGTGTCGCGCGGTCAGGTTCAGTCGGGCGGATCGGGAAGTGGACCAGGAAACGACATGGACGAGCACAGCGACAGCCCCATGTCTACAGCGGGACTGTAACAGCCGGTGCGCGAGTTTCAGGTGATCCCGAAGCTGAACGAAAGAGTCAGCCACCACACTTGTTGAGGGCCGTCTTGAACGCCGGATCCTTGGCCAGGGGGCCCGCGGTCTCGTTGACCGGTCCGTTGGGCACCGCGTAGAAGGAGTTGGCGTAGTAGAACAGGTGCGTGCCGAACTCGCAGTAGGTGGACTCGGCCTGCACGAGGCGCTCTCCGTCCAGGCAGCCCTTGTAGCGCTCGGGGAACGTCTGGCCGTCGACCCAGATCTCGCTGCACTGCGGCTTGGAGGGTGGGGCGGAGGTCTCGTCCGTCGGGGACGGGGACGGGGTGGTCGAGGTCTCGTCGCTCGGTGTCGGGTCGTCGACTGCGCTGGTCCCGCCCTCGCCGCAGCCCGCCAGGAGCAGCAGTGGGAGCAGCAGGACAGTCGCGCTTCGTCGAAGCCTCATGCAAGGAGTGTAGGACGAATCGGCGCGGAGGAGACGGGACACGTGGCCGGGGCACTAGCGTTGGAGTCGTGAGCACCACCCTGCCGCGCGTCTACGCCGCCCGCCTCGTCGGGCTGCCGATCTTCGACCCCCAGGGCGACCAGGTCGGCAAGGTCCGCGACCTGGTGGTGACCATCAGGTCCGAGGCCAGCCAGCCGCGGGTCCTCGGGATGGTGGCGGAGGTCTTCGGCCGACGCCGGATCTTCGTGCCGATGACCCGCGTCACCAACATCGACAGCGGGCAGGTCTACACGACCGGCCTGCTCAACATGCGGCGCTTCGAGCAACGCTCCACCGAGACCCTCGTGATCGGCCAGATGCTCGACCGGACGGTCCTCATGACTGGCACGGGAGTGAGCGGCACGGTCTACGACGTGGCGATGGAGCAGGCCCGCAACCGCGACTGGGTGCTGTGCCGCGTGGCCGTGCAGGAGCCGGCCAAGGGCTTCCGCCGCCGCGGCCAGACCCACGTCGTCGAGTGGCGCGACGTCCAGGGCCTGGTCGGGCGCGAGGAGGCCCAGGGCGCCACGCACCTGATCGCCGCCCTCAACGAGATGCGGCCCGCCGATGCCGCGAGCATGCTGCACGACCTGCCCAACGAGCGCCGCAAGGCCGTGGTCGCCGCGCTCGACGACGAGCGTCTGGCCGAGGTGCTCGAGGAACTGCCCGAGGAGGTCCAGGTCCAGATCCTCGAGGCGCTCGACTCCGAGCGGGCCGCCGACGTGCTCGAGGAGATGTCGCCCGACGACGCGGCCGACCTCATCGCCGACCTGAACCCCGAGACCGCCAAGATCCTCCTCGACCTGATGGAGCCTGACGAGGCCGAGGACGTACGCCGGCTGATGTCCTACGTCGAGGACACTGCGGGCGCGATGATGACGCCGGAGCCGGTGATCCTCGGCCCCGACGCCACGATCGCCGACGCCCTGGCCCACGTGCGCAACCCCGAGCTCACCCCCTCGCTCGCCGCGCTGGTCTACATCTGCCGACCGCCTCTCGAGACGCCGACCGGCAGGTTCCTCGGGGTGGCCCATATCCAGCGCCTGTTGCGCGAGCCGCCCTCGACGCTGGTGGCCGGGGCGCTCGACGACTCGATGGAGAACCTGCGCCCCGAGGCCACGATCGACCAGGTGGCCGCCCACCTGGCCACCTACAACCTGGTCGCGGCACCGGTGGTCGACGAGAACGGCCTGCTGCTGGGTGCGGTGACCGTCGACGACCTGCTCGACCACATGCTGCCCACCAACTGGCGTGACCGGATGCCGCGCGGTGGCGGCCCCCTGGGGGTGAAGGATGGCTGAGCCACGCAGCCCGCGACTCGACACCCCTCGCAGCACCCGGCGCCGGCTCGTCAAGCGTCCGGCGCTCAGGGCGGACGCCTTCGGTGTCTTCGCCGAGCAGTTCGCCCGCTTCATGGGCACCGCCACGTTCTTGATCTACATGACGGCGTTCGTGCTGATCTGGTTCTTCTGGAACCTGCTGGCGCCCCAGGATGCCCGGTGGGACGACTACCCCTTCATCTTCTTGACCTTGATCCTCAGCCTGCAGGCGTCCTACGCCGCGCCCCTGATCCTGCTTGCGCAGAACCGCCAGGAACAGCGCGACAAGGTGATCGCCGAGCAGGACCGCCAGGCCAACGCCCGTGCCCATGCCGACATGGAGTTCCTCTCCCGCGAGGTCGCCTCGCTGCGGCTCTCGGTCGGCGAGGTCGCGACCCGCGACTTCCTGCGCTCCGAGCTGCGCTCCCTGCTCGCCGACCTCGACGAGAGGGCCCAGGAGGCCCAGGGCGTTCGCGCCCCGGGAGGGTCGAGCACCGAGAGTGACGGCAGGGGTGGTGCGTCTCACGGGGGCGCCCTTGACCGCCCCGCGCCACCCCCCACCTAGACTGGCGACATCATGAGCTCTCCCTCCCTCGGCCCTTCGCTCGAGGCGGTCAACGCCGCTCTCGCGACCGTGAACGACCCTGAGATCAAGCGCCCCATCACCGAGATCGGCATGGTCGACTCCGTGGAGATCGACGCTGACGGTCTGGTGCACGTCAAGGTGCTGCTCACGGTGGCGGGTTGTCCGCTCAAGGACACCATCACCCGCGACGTCACCGGCGCCGTCTCCGGCGTCGAGGGTGTCACCGGCGTCGACCTGCAGCTCGGCGTGATGAGCGCCGAGCAGCGCGCCGGTCTCCAGGACGTCCTGCGCGGCGGCCAGGCCGCCCGCGAGATCCCCTTCGCCCAGCCCGGCTCGCTGACCAAGGTCATCGCGATCGCCAGCGGCAAGGGCGGGGTCGGCAAGTCCTCGGTCACGGTCAACCTCGCGCTGGCCATGGCCAAGCTGGGTCTCAAGGTCGGTGTCGTGGACGCCGACATCTACGGCCACTCGGTGCCCGCGATGCTCGGCATCGCCGACGCGCGGCCCACCCAGGTCGGGGACCTGATCATGCCCGTGCCCACGCCCAGCGGTGTCTCGGTCATCTCGATCGGCATGCTCAAGCCGCGCCGTGACCAGGTCGTCGCCTGGCGCGGCCCGATGCTCGACCGGGCGCTGGTGCAGATGCTCGCCGACGTCTTCTGGGGCGACCTCGACGTCCTGCTGCTCGACCTGCCCCCGGGCACCGGCGACGTCGCGATCTCGCTCGGCCAGCACCTCCCGAGCGCCGAGGTGGTCGTGGTGACCACGCCCCAGGAAGCCGCCGCCGAGGTCGCCGAGCGCGCGGGCACGATGGCCTCGATGATGCATCAGCGCGTCATCGGCGTCGTGGAGAACATGAGCCACCTGCCCTGCCCGCATTGCACCGCCGAGGGCAAGGAGCACCGCCTCGAGGTCTTCGGCTCCGGCGGCGGCGACCGCGTCGCGGCCACCCTCTCGGAGCGCTTCGGCTACGACGTGTCGGTCCTCGGACGCATCCCGCTGGACATCTCGTTGCGCGAGGGCGGTGACGCGGGCAAGCCGATCGTCGACTCCGACCCCACGGCGCCGGCTGCCGTCGAGCTCAGCTCCATCGCCGCCACGATCTCCGGTCGCGGCCGCGGACTGGTGGGCATGCAGCTCGGCCTCACACCGACCAGTAAGTTCTAGTCCGTGTTCGGGGTCGGTCTGGCAGAGATTGCGGTGATCGCCCTTGTGGCGATCTTGGTCTTCGGTCCCGACCGCCTGCCCGAGCTCGCCAAGCAGGCCGGACAGTTCGCCCGCAAGGCGCGCGACTTCGCCAACTCTGCGCGAGACGAGCTGCGCGACGAGCTCGGCCCCGACTTCTCCGACCTCGAGCTGCGCGACCTCGACCCACGCACGATCGTGCGCAAGCACATCATCGAGGCCATGGAGGACGCCGACGAGGATCAGACGGCCTCCCGCAAGCGCGGTCACCGCGCGCTCGACGAGGGCGAGATCCCGCCGTACGACGCCGACGCGACCTGAGCCCTGTTCCGCGCGCGCCGGACCCCGGACTCAGTCGCGACTCTGCACCGCCGCCAGGGCGTCGAAGGCGAACAGCTGCACCCGCTCCCCCGCGGTGACCAGCTCGGCGAAGTCCTGACCCACCCGAGCGAGCGTGCCCTCGTGGACCGTCCCGTCGAGCAGGTGCACGAGGCAGCGCTCTCCCGCCTCGCCCAGCCGACGCAGGGCCGACCCGACCCCCAGCTTCACCACCGGTGACCAGGCCACCTCGGGGACGGCACGTTCGGAGGCGCCGGTGATCGTCGCGATCGCCGCCAGCCGCACGATCCAGTCCTGCCCGTTGCCACGCACGAGGCACCAGTGCGCCGCGACCCGCTCGAGCTCACCACGGACGGGGCCGACCCCGAGGACGCCGAGCTGCACGGACTGACCGGCGCTCGCCATGAGCCGGCCCGCGAGCGTGACCTGCTGGTACTCCGCACGGCTGCGGTCAGCCAGCTCAGGCGCCCGCTCCGCGTCGTAGAGCGCGTCTGCCTGCTGCTCGAGGTCGTCGAACAGCGCGAAGAGATCGTCCTCCCAGCTCATGGCACCGAGCCTGCCAAGGATCTGGCCTGTGGAGAAGACCTTGACGAGATAAACAAAGAAGCGTTGTCTGATGCAAACGGACGCAAACGCAAGGATACGTCGATGAACAACCTCGGGACTGGTCGCCTCGCACGCTGCTGCGCCGTGTGGGTGATCACGACCGGCGCCGCGCTCGGAGTCCTGGTCTGGGCCGTACCGGACCTGCCGCTGCCCTCCACAGTCGGCCAGGCCTCGTTCGACGACCTGCTCGTCGGGAGCTGCGCGCTCGCGCTGATGCTGTGCGCAGCGTGGTGGTGGGGCGTCACGACGGTGGTGGTGCTCGGGGCCCTGCGCGGCACGCACCCCGCTCACCTCGGGCGTGGGGTCCCCGTGACCGTGCGCCACTGGGTGCTCGCCGCCTGCGGGCTCGCCGTGCTCACGGGTGGCCTGTCCCCCGCGCACGCCACCCCGGGCTCCCTCCAGCGCGACGACCGGCCCCGCACCGACGCCAGGGTGGAGGGCATCCTGGCTGGTCTGCCCCTGCCGGAGCGTCCGACCGGTGGTCTGGGCGAGGCGGCACACCACCTGGCCCACGTGGTCGTCCGTCCCGGCGACTCGCTGTGGCGGATCGCCACCGAGGCCCTCGGTCCGGGCGCCGACGATGTCGCCGTGGCCGCCTACTGGCAGCACGTCCACCAGCTCAACCGGCACGTCATCGGTGCCGATCCCGACCTGATCCGACCAGGCCAGCACCTGCTGACCCCGCGCCCCACCCCACCTCGAGGAGACTCCTGATGCCCACCACCCACGAGACCGTCGTCCCTCTCCGCGTGAAGGTGCCGCTCGCCAGCACCCAGGGCACCCTGGCCCTGGACCTGCTGCCGCGGCACGACCCTCCCGCGCTCAGAGCGTCGGACCGCGAGCCCGCGGACGTCGCCTCCGTCGTCCCCATCGACGCCCGGCGGCGGCGCTCGGCCCAGGCCTGGGCGCACCGGTTCGCCCAGGCGGCCGTGGAGATCGTCGGTGGCGACCGGCCCGCCTCTCAGCTGCTGCGCTGGACCACCGGAGCCGTCCACGCCGACCTGGACCGGCGGGCCGTGCTGGTCGCCCGTGCCGGCGGCTACACCCCGGGCCAGCAGCGTGTGCAACCCGTGCGCCCCCGGGTGCTCAGCGTGCACACCTGCTTCGTCAGCGACGACGTCGTCGAAGCCGCCGTCCACGTCCGCTACGGCGAGCGCTCGCGCGCCGTCGCTGCTCGGTTCGAGGCGCGTGGTGAGCGGTGGCTCTGCACCGCCCTCGACTTTGCCTGATCCGTGCTGGGGTCAGCCGCCGGAGCGGGCAGTGAGGCCGGTGGGGCCTCCGGCTGAGCCGTGGCACTGCTTGAACTTCTTGCCGGAGCCGCAGGGGCACTTGGCGTTGCGCGCCACCCCGGCGTACTCGTCGTCGACGGCCGCTTCGGCCTTGACCTCAACGTCGCCGTCCTCGCTGGGGGCCGAGTAGGACAGGCCCTTCGGGGGCTGCGGGCGCTCGAGCCCCTTGGCCTTGATGGCGGGGGCGGAGGCTCGCTGCTTGAGGGTGCCCTCGGGTTGCAGGAGCGGCTCGTAGGCCTCCTCGCCGTCCTCACCGAGGTCGCCTTCCTCCTCGACCTGGACCTCGAGGTTGAACAGGAAGCCGACCGCCTCCTCCTTGATGCCGTCCATCATCGCGGCGAACATGTCGAAGCCCTCGCGCTGGTACTCCACGAGGGGGTCACGCTGGGAGTAGGCCCGCAGGTAGATGCCCTCGCGGAGGTAGTCCATCTCGTAGAGGTGCTCGCGCCACTTGCGGTCGAGCACGGAGAGCAGGACCCGACGCTCGAGCTCGCGGGTGACCTCCTCGCCCATCTCCTCCTCGCGTGCGGCGTAGGCGGCGTGGGCGTCCTCCTTGAGCGACTCGATCAGCTGGTCGCGATCCATGTTGTGACGCCCACCGGCCTCGACATCAAGCTCCTCGATGGTCAACCCCAGCGGCCAGAACTGACCGAGGTCGGTCCAGAGCTGGTCGAGGTCCCACTCCTCGCCGAACTCGGCGAGCGAGCCGGTGACGTAGCCGGTGACGACGTCGTCGATGAAGGTGCTGATCTGCTCGCGCAGGTCGGCACCCTCGAGCACCTCGCGGCGCTCGCCGTAGATCACCTGACGCTGACGGTCCATGACGTCGTCGTACTTCAGGACGTTCTTGCGGGACTCGAAGTTCTGCGACTCGACCTGGCCCTGGGCGTTGGCGATCGCCCCGGTGACCCGCTTGTTCTCGATCGGGACGTCGTCGGGGATCTTGAGCAGCTGGAGCACCCGGTCGACCCACTCGGACTTGAAGAGCCGCATCAGCTCGTCCTCGAGGGAGAGGTAGAAGCGCGACTCACCCGGGTCACCCTGACGGCCGGAGCGACCACGCAGCTGGTTGTCGATGCGGCGCGACTCGTGGCGCTCGGTCCCGACGACGTAGAGGCCGCCGAGGTCCTTCACGTCGTCGTGCTCCGCCGCGACCTGCGCCTTGATGCGCTCCAGGGTCTCGGGCCAGGCAGCGTCATAGTCCTCCGCGGTCTCGCCCCTCGGGAGGAAGCCCTTGGCGCGCAGCTCCTGGTCGGCGAGGAACTCCACCGAGCCGCCGAGCATGATGTCGGTGCCTCGACCGGCCATGTTGGTGGCCACCGTGACCGAGCCCTTGTGGCCGGCCATGGCGACGATCTTGGCCTCGTCGGCGTGGACCTTGGCATTGAGGACGCTGTGCGGGATGCCGCGCCGGGTGAGCAGCGCGGAGAGGTACTCGGACTTCTCGACCGAGACGGTGCCGACCAGGACCGGCTGGCCCCGCTCGTTGCGCTCGGCGATGTCGTCGGCCACGGCGTCGTACTTGGACTCCTCGGTGCGGTAGACGAGATCGGCCTGGTCCGCGCGCTGCATGGGCTTGTTGGTCGGGATCTGCACCACGCCGAGCTTGTAGGTCTTGTCGAACTCCGAGGCCTCGGTCATGGCCGTTCCGGTCATGCCGGAGAGCGTGTCGTAGAGACGGAAGTAGTTCTGCAGGGTGACGGTGGCGAGGGTCTGGTACTCCTCGCGGACGGTCACCCCCTCCTTGGCCTCGATCGCCTGGTGCAGGCCGTCGTTGTAGCGGCGCCCCGAGAGCATGCGACCGGTGTGCTCGTCGACGATGAGCACCTCGCCCTGCATGACGACATATTCCTTGTCGTTGCGAAACAACTCCTTGGCCTTGATGGAGTTGTTGAGGAACGAGATGAGCGGGGTGTTGGCCGACTCGTAGAGGTTCTCGATGCCGAGGTGGTCCTCCACCTTGGTGATGCCGGGCTCGAGGACCGAGATGGTGCGCTTCTTCTCGTCGACCTCGTAGTCGACGTCCTTGACCATGTTCTTGGCCAGCTTGGAGAACTCGCCGTACCACTTGACCTCGTCCTGGGTCGGACCACTGATGATCAGCGGGGTCCGGGCCTCGTCGATGAGGATCGAGTCGACCTCGTCGACGACAGCGAAGTTGTGGCCGCGCTGGACGCACTCCTCGATGGAGCCGGCCATGTTGTCGCGCAGGTAGTCGAAGCCGAGCTCGTTGTTGGTGCCGTAGGTGATGTCGCAGCCGTAGGCCTCGCGGCGCTCTGCCGGACGCATCTCGGGCAGGATGACGCCGGTGGTCAGACCCAGGAAGTGGTGGATCCGGCCCATCATCTCGGACTGGAACTTGGCGAGGTAGTCGTTGACGGTGACGACGTGGACGCCCTTGCCGGAGATGGCGTTGAGGTAGGACGGCAGCGTGGCGACCAGGGTCTTGCCCTCACCGGTCTTCATCTCGGCGATGTTGCCGAGGTGCAGCGCTGCGCCGCCCATGATCTGCACGTCGTAGTGGCGCTGGCCCAGCACCCGGTGCGATGCCTCACGCACGGTCGCGAACGCCTCGGGCATGAGGTCGCCCAGCGACTCGCCCTTCTCGTAGCGCTCCTTGAACTCATCGGTCATGGCGCGGAGCTCGTCGTCGCTCATGGCAACGAAGTCGTCCTCGATGGCGTTGACGGCCTTGGCGATGGACTCGAGCTGCCTGAGGATCTTGCCTTCGCCGATGCGGAGAAGCTTGTCGATGATGACGGGCACGACGGGATGACTCCTTGTGTTGGCCGGGCGGTGACGCCGTGGAGCGGCGCTCCTACTCTACCTACGAACAGTGAGCCAGCCGCATGGCCAGGTCCCCCCGTGGCTCGACCACCACCTCGTCGAGCTCCAGCCAGCCCGCCAGCTCACCCAGCGCCGCGGCGAGCTCCTCGGCCGTCCGGGGCGGGGCGCTGGGCTCGGCGAAGGCGCCCAGGACCCTCAACCGGCCCGTACGCCGCTCGGCCTTGAGGTCCACGCGTCCCACGATCTGCTCCCCCAGCAGGAACGGCAGCACGTAGTAGCCGTGGACCCGCTTCTGGGCGGGGACGTAGATCTCGATGCGGTAGTGGAAGTCGAAGACCTGCTCGGCGCGTTCGCGCTCCCACACCACGGGATCGAAGGGGCTCAACAGGGCCCGGGCACCCACCTTGCGGGGCAGCCGCGCGTCGCGGTGCAGGAACGCGGGGCGTTTCCAGCCCTCGATCGACACCGGCTGCAGCTCCCCGGACTCCACCAGCGTTGCGACCGCTGGACGGACCTCGTCGATGTGCATCCGGTAGTAGTCCTGGAGGCACCGGGTCGTCGCGACGCCGTGCGACCTCGCGGCGCGTCGTACGAGCTCCAGGTGGGACTCCTCGTGCGTCGGGGTCGGCCGCGCCAGCACCTCGGCGGGGATCACCCGCTCGGGCAGGTCGTAGAGCACCTCGAACTGCGCGTTGCGACCGGCGATGGCCAGGTCGCCGACGGTGTAGAGGTAGTCGAGGACCTGGCGGCTCCTGGACCAGTTCCACCCCCAGTGCTCCTTGCTGCGCGGGAGACCGTCGTCGAGGTCGCGAGCCGTCGCGGCGCCGCCCTCGCGGATCTCGGCGAGCAGCGAGGCCTCGAGATGTGGAGCCTCCTCCAGGACCCCCCACGTCCCGCGTCGCGCCCGGTGGCGGTCCCTGCGGAACTGCATGACGGGCCACAGGTCGACGGGCATGAAGGCCTGCACGTGTGCCCAGTACTCCACGACGCGGCGGGGCCGGTCCTCCGCAGCCCGTCGCAGCAGGTCGACGTCGTAGGGACCCATGCGGGAGTAGAGCGGCATGAAGTGGGCGCGCTGGAGGACGTTGACCGAGTCGACCTGCAGCACGCCGGTGCGGTCCAGGGTGCGCTGGAAGGTGCGCATCGTCGGCTGCGCGTGCCGCGGGTCCAGGAACCCCTGCGCGGCCAGCGCGATGCGGCGCGCCTGGGAGCGGGAGAGCGTGTCGACCACGAGACCACCTCACCACCGGACTGCGAGCTAGGGAAGCTCCAACAGCTTCTCGCGCACGGCGTACATCACGGCCTCCATCCGGGAGTGCAGCTGCAGCTTCTCCAAGATGTTGCGCACGTGGTTCTTGACGGTGTTCTCGCTGATGTAGAGGCACTTGGCGATGTCGCGGTTGTTGAGCCCCTTGGCGACATGGCTCAGGACCTCGAGCTCACGGTCGGTGAGCCGCAGGCCGGGGACGTTCTCCCGCTCCGGGCGAGACATCTGCTTGAACTCGTCGATCAGCTTGACCGCCATCGAGGGGCTGATCAGCGACTGGCCGTCGGCGACGACACGCACGGCCTGGGCGACCTCGTCGATCGAGGAGTCCTTGAGGAGGTAGCCGGAGGCACCGCTCTTGACGGCCTCGTAGAGATCGGCCTCCTCGTCGGAGACGGTGAGCATGATGATCTTGGCCGTCGGCACGGCTTCCTTGATGGCCAGGCAGGCCTCGATGCCCGAACGCTTGGGCATCCGGATGTCGAGGAGCACGACGTCGGGCGCTGCGGACTCGGCGAGGGTGGTGCCCTCGACGCCGTCACCGGCCTCGCCCACGACCTCGATGCCGGGCTCGACACCCAGCAGCATCACCAGCCCACGACGGAACAGCTCCTGGTCATCGACCACGAGCACCCGGATGGGTTCACCCTTCTCAGCCACGGACGCATCATGACACGTCCGGGGGGTGCCGGGGGGTCGGGCCATGGGTTGAACTGACCACCAACCCATGGCCCGATCGGGCCGGTCAGGCCTCAGTCATTCCCGAGATCGAGCGAGATCACGCCGTAGTCGTAGCCACGGCGGCGGTAGACGACAGCCGGTCGCTCACTCTCCTTGTCGACGTAGAGATAGAAGTCGTGCCCGACCAGCTCCATCTCGTAGAGCGCCTGGTCCAGCATCATCGGCGCGGCCGGGTGGGTCTTCTCGCGCACGACCAGGGGTCCGTCGCCGGTCACCGCGATCGGTCCGACCTGGTGCTCGGTGACACCGTCATCCTCACCGGCGCCTGCGGGCGCGTCATCGACGAGCTCCATGCCGGCCAGGGCCTGGCCCACGGAGACCGGCGCGTGCCGTCCCCGGTGGACGCGGCGACGATCGGCCGCCTTGCGCATCTGGGAGGCCATCTTGTCGAGCGCCAGGTCGAGGGCGCCCATCTTGTCGTCAGCGGCGGCCTCGGCCCGGATGACCGGGCCCTTGGAGAACGCCGTCAGCTCCACGCGGACCGCACGATCGTGCTGGCGCGGGTTGGGCTCGGAGTCCACTTCGACGTGGACCCGGATGATGCGGTGGTCGTGCTTCTCGAGCTTGCTCAACTTCTCTTCTGCGTGACCGCGGAACGAGTCCGACAGCTCGCAATGACGCCCTGTGACCACAACTTCCATGTTGAACCTCCTGTTGAGCAGTTGACTATCCAGTTGCCTGGCATGGAGCCCGCCCGGCCGACCTGGTCTTCGTCCCCACAACCGCCTGCTGAGGCTCTCGCAGCTCATCTGCCATCTCTGGCGCCACTACTGACCTTCTCCCGCCGGCACCCGTATCTGACGAGTGGGACGAGGCAGGACTTACCTCTAAGCCGCACCGTGATCGGCGCCCTCCGCATGCGGAGGAGCACGCGGGGCAGAGCCCCTCGTGCATCGCCTTACGTGGACCGTTTTGCCTGCGACTGGCATCGGCTAGCCATCCCGGCACAGCCGGAACGGAGCAACCACGGACCCGGACGGACTCCATACAGAGACGTTAGTGGGTGGCCGTCGAAGGCGATAGTCGAACACCTGAACTTTCGCTGTGAGTCTGGGTCGCGACGCCCGGTCGGCGCTTGCGGGTGGCTGCCACGACAGCGATCGCCCGCACCTGGAGACCGACCGCCTCGAGGGCTCGCTGGGCCTCCCGGACTGTCGCGCCGGTGGTGAGCACGTCGTCGCACACGACCAGCCGCGCCCGGGACCGTCGTACGGCGAGAGCCCGGAGGGCTGCACTGTGACAGGCCATCGAGCCGTGGAGGTTGACCGACCGGCCGCGGGCATCGAGGCCCGCCTGGTCGAGCACCCCCGGACGCAGGTGCAGCATCCTGGCCACCACCACGTCGAGCCCGTCGGCCGCGAGCGAGCGCGCCGCCAGGCGGGTGATCGTGTGCGTCGGATCGTGGCCGCGCTGCCGCACCGAGGAGACCCGCGACGGCACGGGCACGAGGACCACCGGGCCCTCCACCTCGACGAGAGCCGCGACGAGCGCGGTCGCCAGGAGCGACGACAGCGGTCGGGCCAGCGCGAGCATCCGGCGCTCCTTCAGCCCGAGGACCATCGCCCGGGTGGTGCCGTCGTAGTCGGCGGCGGCGAACGGCGGGGCGAGACCCGGTGGGGTCGGGGTGGGCCACCGCGGCTGCGCGATGGTCGGCAGGGCCAGTCGGCACCGGGGACACAGCAGCCGGCCGGGTCGCGCGCAGCCGACACAGGACCCACCGAGGACCAGGTCGTCGAGCGCGTCGCGGAAGGACCCCATGCTGGGCCATGGGACCAGGTCGGTCATCGAGGATCAACCAGCCCCGCCGGGGCTGTGGAGTCAGCCGACGTAGTCCAGCGACACCAGGCGCGCGTCCAGCTCCAGCAGCCGGCCGGTGGAGAGGTCCACCAGGCTCTCGCGCGTCACGGCGTACTGCCGGCCACCCTCGACCGGTGTGCCCGCGAGGGCCACCACCCGGGCGTTGACCGTGGTCGAGAAGGCCTCGACGCCGGCAGGAGCGCCGTCGACGGCGACCGAGCGCACCTCGAAGAGCTCACCGGGCACTACCTGGCTGAGCAGGGCCACCGAGGTCGCCGAGGTCCAGCCGATGTCGGTGACGCGCAGCGGCTCGGTGTCCTGCAGTGAGATGGTGCGGGTGTCGACGGCGCGCAACACCCGGCCCTGGAAGTCGACCTGGATCCGCCCCACCTGGAGCCGATCGACCCCGCCCGTGCGCACGACAGCGACGAAACGTGTCGCGTCGCGGGAGACGAGGAACGAGCGGACGTTCTCGCCGGTCACACCCGGCACGACCAGCGCCTTCAGCACCCCGTCCTCGCGGAAGCTCACGCGTGCTCCCTCGGCTGTCCGGTCGACCAGCCACAGGCGGTCGGTGAAGTCCCACGCCGCCGGCAACAGGTCCGTCGCGCCCGAGACGACCTGCTCGACCCGGCCCACCCCGTCGTCGCCGGGGACGGCGCGCACCGGGGCGAGGAGGACCGCGGTGCCGTCGCTCGAGACACCGGCCGCGGAGGTGGCGGGGAGGTTGACCGAGACCGAGCGCAGGCCGTAGTCCTCGGTCCCGAGCGGACCGTCGGCCGGCGACAGCGCGTCAGGCTCACCCGAGACGAGCCGCCCGTCCTCGAGCCCGTAGAGGAGGCGGCTTGCCTGGTAGCCGGTGGGGTCGTAGTCGAGCGCATCATCGACGCCGTAGGCGCTCACGCCTCCGGGCAGGCGCACCTGCTCGTCGCCGATCGTCAGGCGCACCGCCCGGATCGACGGCTCCTGTCGCAGCGTCCAGCTCAGCTGGGCCAGGATCTTCTCCACCACCTCGGGGTTCTGCGAGCCGGCATCGCCGACCAGCGAGATCTCCGCGATGCCGTCCGCCGTCACGGGCACCGACAAACCGACGCTCAGGCCCAGCGGCAGGAAGCTCCGGGCGATCCCGGCGAGGTCCTCCCCCGGTCCGGCGAGGAGCCCTTCGATCAGGGTGGTGGCGAGCTGCTCACCGCGGGGCACGAAGACCGGCTCGGGCACCAGGATCTGCGCCGTGCGGTCGAAGAAGTAGAGCGAGACCTGACGGAAGCGCTGGGCGAACCACGAAGCCGGGACGATGAGCGCATCCGGCGCCTCGCGGATGCGGTACTCCCCGTCCTCGATCACCATCTGGAAGGTCAGGACCCGCTCGTCCTCGGCCAGTGGACCCGCCCAGCCGCCCTGCGCATCGAGGCTCTCAGGTTCGCTGAGCGTCACCGACACCCCCGCTCCGCCGGCGCTGGGCGTCGTGACGTCGGCGTAGGTGATCGTGGCCACGTCGGGGTTCCAGGAGGTCTGCGCCTCCTGGGCGAGGAACTGGCGGGCCACGTTGGTCTGCACGGGATAGGCGGTCATCGCGGCCAGGAAGCCGTCAACGATGGCAAGCGCGGAGGCACCGGCCTGGGGCGGCACCGCGTCGATCGCCGCCGCCTCGGGCTGCTCGAGCACCTCGGTCGGGACCGTCTCCACTATGGGTCCCGACTCGGGCAGACCGACGCATCCGGTGACCAGCAGGCAGCCCAGCAACGCCAGGGCCACCCCCGCCGTACGACGTCGAGCGGTGCGCGCGGTCCTCATCGGGCCCCCTCGGGGACCGGGTCGTCCGCATCGACCGGCACCAGCGGGAGCGGGCTCTGGCGCAACGGCTCACCGGCACGACGCGGGAGCGTCAGGCGGAACTGGGCACCCTGCCCCGGACGACCCCAGGCCTGGAGCCAGCCGCCGTGGAGGTGGGTGTCCTCGAGCGCGATCGACAGCCCGAGCCCCGTGCCGCCGCTGGTGCGCGCGCGGGCCGGGTCGGCGCGCCAGAAGCGGTTGAAGACCATCGCGGACTCCCCCGGCGCCAGCCCGACGCCGTAGTCGCGCACCGCGATGGCGGCGGCGTGCTCGTCGCTGTCGAGCAGCACCTTGATCTCCTCGCCGAGACGGGTGTCTGCATGGTCGATCGCGTTGGTGATCAGGTTGCGGACGATGCGCTCGACCCGTCGTACGTCGGCCTCGGCCAGGCAGGGTCTGCCGGCCGACTCCACGATGACCCTCACCCCACGTTGGTCCGCCAGCGCCCGCGTGGCATCGACGACGCGATGGGCCACGTCCACGAGGTTGACGTCGTCGGCCTCGAGCACGGCCGCGCCGGCGTCGAAGCGGCTGATCTCGAGCAGGTCGGCAAGCAGCACCTCGAAGCGGTCCAGCTCGACCTGCAGCAGCTCGGCCGCCCGCGCCGTGACGGGATCGAAGGAGGATCTCGCGTCGTGGAGGACGTCGCCGGCCATGCGCACGGTCGTCAGCGGGGTGCGCAGCTCGTGTGAGACGTCGGAGACGAAGCGCCGCTGCACGCGACTGAGCTCCTCGAGCTGCCGGATCTGACGCTGGAGGTTGCTCGCCATCTGGTTGAACGAGGTCGCGAGCCGGGCCAGGTCGTCCTCCCCGGTGACCCGCAGACGCTCCTCCAGACGCCCGGAGGCAAGCCGCTCTGCCACGCGTCGGGCCATGCGGATCGGAGTGACGACCTGGCGGGCGACGAGCCAGGTGATGCCGGCAACCATGATCAGCAGCGCGATCGCCGCCGTCAGGAGCGCGCGGGTCACGAGACCGAGCGTCTCCTGCTCCTCGTCGAGCGGGAAGAGGAAGTAGAAGGTGTAGGTGTTGCCGTCGGACGGGAGGATGATCTGGCTGCCGACCACGACGCCCGGCTCGGCGACCAGGTCGCCGGCGTCGGTGCGGGTCTGGAGGGTCGTGTAGGTCCACGCCGTCGGCGCCACCTGCTCGAAGTGGCGCTCCAGCGACTCCGGCACGCTGCGCAGGTCGAGGTCGGTGGTGTACTCCGGGCCACCGTCGGAGAGACGGGCTCCCTCGCGGGCCGGGACGCCCAGCACCACGCTGAAGCCACGCGTGTCACCCCGGGCGATGATCTGGTCGGCCAGCTCGCGCTGCTGCCGGTTGGCGTTGACCTCGGTGCCGGACGCGGCCTCGAGTCGGGTCCGCGCCTCCTCGGTGCTGGCCTCGGACTCGGCGAGCACCACGTCGACCCGGTGGTCGAGCAGACCGTCCTTGGTGGAGGTCAGGAGGAACCACCCGACGCCGCTGATCACGGCCGCCGAGAGGATCAGCGTGCTGGCCACCACACGGGCCTGGATGGAGCGACGCCAGAAGGTCAGCGCGCGTCGCAGGCCGGGAGGGACACCTAGGCGGGCCATGGTCTCGCCGACGACACCTAGCTGTTCCCGGCCTTGTAACCGACGCCCCGGACGGTCACGACTATCTCGGGGTGCTCGGCGTCGTGCTCGACCTTGGAGCGCAGTCGCTGCACGTGGACGTTGACCAGGCGGGTGTCGGCGGCGTGCCGGTAGCCCCAGACCTGCTCGAGCAGCACCTCCCGGGTAAAGACCTGCCAGGGCTTGCGGGCCAGGCACAACAGCAGGTCGAACTCGAGCGGGGTCAGGCTGATCGGCTCCCCCTGCCGGCTCACGGCGTGCCCGGCCACGTCGATGGCGAGGTCACCGATGGTGAGGCACGCCGACGTGGTCGGGTCGAAGCTGCGCACGCGGGCCCGGATGCGCGCGATGAGCTCCTTGGGCTTGAACGGCTTGACGACGTAGTCGTCCGCACCTGACTCCATGCCCACCA
>Ga0136639_10000047_pt1 | contig 35035 bp, 35 predicted proteins | sample AntDrymUQ8592106_2_FD_113739 | JGI IMG/M metagenome (GOLD analysis project Ga0136639, IMG submission 113739) | Polar desert sand microbial communities from Dry Valleys, Antarctica - metaG UQ859 (21.06) | ecosystem: Environmental > Terrestrial > Soil > Desert | place: Antarctica: Dry Valley...
CAGGCAGGCGGCGGCGTCGTCGAGGGCTACCCGCACGTGCCGGGCGAGAAGAAGATGTCCTCCTCGTTCCTCTACAACGGCACCCGGGCGATGTACGAGCGCTGCGGCTTCGACTTCTTGCGGCCCAAGGGAATGAAGAACACCGTCATGCGGCGCACCGTCGCCCCGGCCGGCTGACTGCGGTCCGCCCCCGCCCCCGCCGACGCCCGGTCCCCGGGCAGCCGGGCCCTCAGGCCTCCGGGATCACCCGATGGCCGTCGCCTGTGTCGGTAGCGATACGCCCACGGCATCCCTAGAGCACTCTCCTGGACGCTGACGAGTCGTCGCAAGCGGACCGGCTCTGTGGGACATCGCCACGTGGTTCTGTGGCCAGCCAGCACCTCGGCTACACTCGCCTTACCACATGTAAGGAGGCTGCCATGTCGTCCGCCACGGTCACCAGCAAGGGTCAGGTCACCATTCCCGTCGAGGTACGCAGCAAACTCGGTCTGCGACCCGGGTCGCGGCTGGCTTTCGTTCCCGCCGAATCGGGGGCCTACGAAATTCACGTACAAGCAGCCTCGATCCAGGACCTCAAGGGCGTCGTGCCGCGACCGTCAGGATTCGTCACCCTTGAAGACATGGACGAGGCCATTGCTGCCGGCGCTACGGAACCCCCAGAGTGATCGGACTCGACACCAACGTCATCGTCCGGTACCTGGTCCAGGACGAGCCAGACCAGTCGGCAACGGCCTCGGCAGTGATCGACGCGTTGACGGAGAACGAGCCGGGGTTCCTCAGCCTGGTCACTGTCGTCGAGCTGTACTGGGTCCTGCGACGGGCATACGAGGTCAGCAGCGCCAGGTGTGCCGTGCTGGTCGAGGGACTACTCGATGCTCGGGAGCTCAGGATCGACCGCGAGTCGATCGTTCGAGCCGCACTCACTGCGAGCAGCGGTGGACTCGACTTCGCTGATGCGCTCATCGCCGAACTCGGGCGAGTGGCTGGCTGCGACCATACGGTGACCTTCGACCGGCGGGCGGCGCAGTCGAGCGAGATGCGACTCCTCGCCACCGGTTGAGCCAACCGACAAGACCGAGAACACCGTCCTACGGGCCGGTTGCGTTACGGCGGGTCCGCCTCGATGTGGGGATTCGCGATCTACCGCGCCAGCCACGAGGACTGCCAGCCCTCCTACCTCCCCACAGGTCACAGTGCAGGGGCCCCGAGGACACCCTCGACACCCGCTTGCGGCCTCAACCTCCGCGCTTGACCGACGCACGGTCGGACCGCTCCGTGGCTCAGACGGCGACCATGGTGGGGACGAGGGTGGCGCCCGTGGCGGCAGTCAGCCAGACCTGGGAGCCCTCGACCAGACCGAGCTGGCGTGCATGCGTCCGGGTGAGCACGACGGTGACCTCGTCACCGGTGCCGCCGGTGGCCCCCGCGGTCACCACCGCGAGGCGCACCTCGAAGCCGACGCGCAGCACCCGGGTGACCCGCCCGGCGATGGCACCAGCGATGCCGGGCGTGGCCGACACCTCGATGTCGTGCGGTCGCAGGCTGATGTCGCCGAGCCGGGTGACCTCGCCCAGGAAGCTCATCACGAAGCCGTTCGCCGGCTCGTCGTAGAGCTGGTCGGGCGTGCCGATCTGCTCGACCCTGCCCTCGTTGATCACGACGATCTCGTCCGCCACCTCGAGAGCCTCCTCCTGGTCGTGGGTGACGAACACGGTGGTGACGTGCACCTCGTCGTGCAGGCGACGCAGCCAGTCACGCAGCTCCTTGCGCACCTTGGCATCCAGCGCGCCGAACGGTTCGTCCAGCAGGAGCACCTTCGGCTCGACGGCGAGCGCCCGCGCCAGTGCCATGCGCTGACGCTGGCCCCCGGAGAGCTGCGAGGGCAGCCGGTGGGAGAACTGCGAGAGGTGGACGAGCTGGAGCAGCTCCTCCACCCGGTGCTCGATCTCCGCCTTGGGGCGCTTCCTGATCTCGAGCCCGAAGGCGACGTTCTTGGCCACGGTCATGTGCTTGAAGACCGCGTAGTGCTGGAAGACGAAGCCGACATTGCGCTTCTGGGCGGGCAGCCTGGTGGCGTCGGTGCCCTCGATGCTGATCGAGCCGGTGTCGGCGGCGTCGAGACCGGCGATGATCCGCAACAAGGTCGACTTGCCACCGCCGGAGGGTCCGAGCAGGGCCGTGAGCTGACCGGTGGGCAGGGACACGGACACGTCGTCGAGGGCGACGAAGTCGCCGAACTTCTTGGTGACGTTCTTGACATCGATACTCATGGTGGGTCCTTCGGTTTCAGGGGTCAGTGAGCGCGCTGGGGGCGCAGGAAGGCGACGACCACCAGGGCGGCGATGCTCACCACGATCAGCAGGAACGACGTCGCGTAGGCCGTCTCCTGCTGGAAGTTCTGGTACTTCGCCTCGACCACGAGCGTGGCGGTCTGGGTCTGCCCGGTGATGTTGCCGGAGACGATCTTGACGGCGCCGAACTCACCGAGGCTGCGGGCCAGGCTCAGCACCACGCCGTAGACGACCGCCCACTTGATGCTGGGCAGCGTGATGCGCCAGAAGGTCTGCCGCGTGCTGGCCCCGAGGCTGCGCGCCGCCTGCTCCTGGTCGTCACCGATCTCGTGGAGGACGGGGACGACCTCTCGGATGATCAGCGGCAGCGCCACGAAGCAGGTCGCCATGATCATGCCGGGCGAGTCGAAGATGACCTGGAAGCCACGACTCTCCGCCGCGGGCCCGATCCAACCGTCGCGACCGTTGTAGACCAGCAGCAGCGCCAAGCCGACCACGACGGGCGAGACCGACAGGGGCAGGTCGATCAGCGCCGAGAGCACGCGCTTGCCCGCGAACTCGAAGCGCACGAGCAGCAGCGAGATCCCGACCCCGAAGACGAGGTTGATGAGCACGGCCCAGACGGCGACCATCAGGGTCAGCTGGAGAGCGGCGACGACCTGGTCGTCGCCGAGCGCCTCAGCCAGGTTGCCCAGACCGTTGCTGAACGTCTGACGCACGACCAGGCCCACGGGCCACGCGACGAGGAAGAAGACGTAGCCGACCGCGACCAGGCGCAGCAGCCACTTGGTGGGGGTGGAGACCTCAACCACGGCGCGCCACCCGTCGCTGGACCAGGTCGAGCGCGACGATCACGACGAGGGCGACCACGAGCATGATGGAGGCGAGGGCAGCGGCCGACTGGTTGTTGCCGTTCTCGATGAAGGTGAGCACCCGCACGGAGACGACCTCGGTCTGGAAGGGCCGGTTGCCGCTGAGCAGCACCAGCGAGCCGTACTCCGAGATCGCCCGCGCGAAGGACAGCGCAGCGCCGGCCGCGATGGCCGGCGCGAGGCTCGGCACGATGATGCGGCGCAGGATCGTGAGCCGGCTGGCGCCGAGGGAGGCCGCAGCCTCCTCGACGTCGGCGTCCAGCTCCTCGAGCACCGGCTGCACGGTGCGCACGACGAAGGGCAGCGTCACGAACGCCAGCGCCAACGTCACGGCGTTGGGCGTGAAGGCCCAGTGCAGACCGAGCGGGCTGTTCGGGCCGTAGAGCGAGAGCAGCACCAGCCCCGCGACGATCGTCGGGAGGGCGAACGGCACGTCGATGATGACGTCGAGGAGCCGCTTGCCCCAGAAGTTGTCGCGCACCAGCACCCAGGCGATGACCGAGCCGACCCCCACGTTGACGAGCGTCACGAGCAGCGCCTGGGAGACGGTCAGCCTGACGGCGGCCCACGTCTGGTCGTTGCGCAGCACGTCCACGTAGCCCGACCAGCCCCCCTGCCCGGCGGCAGCGATGACGGCGGTGAGCGGGATCAGGACCAGGAGACTGAACCAGATCATGGCCACGCCGAGCCCGAGCCCGGCACCCCGGGTGAGCGTGGAGTGCGGCGTCGTACGGCGAACGCGCCGGGGCCGGCGTCCGTCGGAGGACGCCGGTCCGACCGCCACGTTCGCCCCGATCAGGGCGGAGGTCATTCCTCGCCGACCTGACCGGTCGTCTGCTGGAGCTCGGTGATGATGCCCAGCGGGTTGTCGCCCTCGCCGTCGCCGAAGTAGAGGTCCGCAGCCTCGGCCCATCCGTTGAAGGTGTCGTCGATGGTGAAGAGCACCTGCGGGGTCGGGAACGGGTCGGCCGGGTCGTTGGCACCTGCGACGTCGTCGATCTCGACGCCGTCGATGACCGGACGGAAGCCCGACTGTGCGTAGTCGGCCTGCGCCTCGGGCGAGGTCATGAACGCCAGGAACGCCTTCGCGGTGTCGTTGGCATCAACCGTGACGGTGGCCGGGTTCTCGATGAGGAGGGTGTCGGGCGGCACGACGTAGTCGATGTCGGCGCCACTCTGCTTGGCGAGGATCGCTTCGTTCTCGTAGGAGAGCAGGACGTCGCCCGAGCCATCGGTGAAGGCCGTGGTGGCCTCACGACCGCTACCCGGGAGGGCGATCGTGTTGGTCAGCAGAGAGGTGATGAAGGCACGGGCCTCCTCGTCGCTACCGCCGTTGCCGGTGATGTGCGCCCAGGCCGCCAGGATATTCCACCGGGCCGATCCGGAGGAGCCGGGGTTGGGCGTGATGATCTCGACGCCGGGCTCGACGACGTCGTCCCAGGTCTCGATGCCGTCGGGGTTGCCCTTGCGGACCACGAAGACCACGACCGACGAGGTGGCGATTCCGGAGGTGTCGTTGTCCTTCCAGTCCTCAGCAACCAGGCCCTCACCCACGAGGCGGGTCACGTCGGTCTCGAGGCTGTAGTGGACGACGTCCGCGTCGGCTCCGGCGACCACCGCACGGCTCTGGTCGCCGGAGGCGCCGTACGACGTCTGGAACCGCACGCCGGCGCCGGCGTCGGTGCCCTCGAAGTCGTCGAAGACGGGCTCGTTGGCCGCCTCCATGACGGAGAACGCATTGACGCCGACCGTCGTACCCGCATCGTCGCCACCACCCGACGTGGAGCACCCGGTCAGAGCCAGTACCCCCGTGATGGAAGCAGCCATCGCGGCCTTGGTCGTCTTCTTCATCGCATCTCTTCCTGTTCGGTGCTGGACACGTCGTCCTGCATCGCCGTCTTTAATGTCGAGTAGACTACTCAGTTTTAGTTAGTAACAACTGATACGACAACCGTGTCGCGCGTCACTGGTCCAGGCGGGGAGACGGGCGTGGATCTCCACGGATGCGGACTATCGTGGAAGGACGCGAGTGGGTTACGTAGAAAACTGAAACGTGTTCCAGTTTCCGCGATTCTCCGGATACCATCTCGAAGGCAGCAGACGCGACGACGAAGGCGGGCGAGGGTGTCCAAGCAGGTCAAGCAGCTCGATCGGGTGATCATCCGGTTCGCGGGCGACTCCGGTGACGGGATGCAGCTCACGGGAGACCGGTTCACCCAGGAGTCCGCGGTGTTCGGCAACGACCTCGTGACCCTGCCCAACTTCCCCGCCGAGATCCGCGCCCCCCAGGGCACGCTCCCCGGGGTCTCCTCGTTCCAGGTCCACTTCGCCGACCACGACATCCTCACCGCGGGCGATGCTCCCGACGTGCTGGTCGCGATGAACCCGGCCGCCCTCAAGGCCAACCTGGGCGACCTGCCGCAGGGCGCGCAGATCATCGTGGACACCCACGACTTCACCGCCCGCAACCTCACCAAGGCCGGCTACGACACCAACCCGCTCGACTTCCTGGGCGACGCGAACGACGCGCTCGGCGCCTTCTCGGTCTTCCCCCTGGACCTGACCGGCATGACCGTCGAGGCCGTCAAGGAGTTCGGGCTCTCCCGTAAGGACGCCGCGCGCGCGAAGAACATGTTCGCCCTGGGTCTGCTCTCCTGGATGTACGGCCGTCCCACGGAGTCGACCACCGCGTTCCTCTCCAAGCGGTTCGCCAAGGTCCCCGACATCCGCGACGCCAACATCACCGCGTTCAAGTCCGGGTGGAACTTCGGCGAGACCACCGAGACCTTCGTGGTCCAGTACGAGATCAAGCCCGCCCCCATGGCCCCGGGCACCTACCGCAACATCACCGGCAACCTCGCCCTGTCCTACGGCCTCATCGCCGCCGGCGTCCAGTCCGGGCTGCCGCTCTTCCTCGGGTCCTACCCGATCACCCCGGCCTCCGACATCCTCCACGAGCTGAGCAAGCACAAGTCGTTCGGCGTCACGACCTTCCAGGCCGAGGACGAGATCTCCGGGATCGGTGCCGCCATCGGGGCCTCGTTCTCCGGCCAGCTCGGGATCACGACCACCTCCGGGCCCGGCATCGCCCTCAAGGGCGAGTTCATCGGTCTGGCCGTGATGACCGAGCTGCCGCTACTGGTGATCAACGTCCAACGTGGCGGCCCCTCCACCGGGCTGCCCACCAAGACCGAGCAGTCCGACCTCCTCCAGGCCATGTACGGGCGCAACGGTGAGGCTCCCGTGCCGATCGTCGCGCCCCAGTCACCGGGCGACTGCTTCGACGCCGCGGTCGAGGCCGCGCGCATCGCGATCACCTACCGCACCCCGGTGATGCTGCTCTCCGACGGCTACCTCGCCAACGGCTCCGAGCCCTGGCGGATCCCCGACATCGACGAGCTCTCGGTCATCGACCCCCAGTTCGCCACCGAACGCAACAAGGTGGTGCCGGGCAAGAAGGCCAAGGACGGCACGGAAGGTGAGGCTGTCGAGGAGTTCTGGCCCTACCTGCGCGACAAGGAGACCCTCGCCCGCCCGTGGGCGATCCCCGGCACGCCGGGCCTCGAGCACCGCATCGGTGGCCTCGAGAAGGGTGATGGCCACGGCAACATCTCCTACGACCCCGCCAACCACGACCTCATGGTCCGCACCCGTCAGGCCAAGGTCGACCGGATCGCCGACTCGCTGCCCCCGCTCGAGGTCGACGACCCCAGCGGCCCCCCAGGAGAAGGCACGGCGAAGGTACTGGTCATCGGCTGGGGCTCCACGTACGGCCCGATCGGTGCCGGCTGCCGCCGGGTCCGCAAGGCCGGCTACGACGTGGCGCAGGTCCACCTGCGTCACCTCAACCCGTTCCCGAAGGATCTCGGCGAGATCCTCGCCCGCTACGACAAGGTCCTCGTGCCCGAGATGAACCTCGGCCAGCTCTCGTTGCTGCTGCGCGGCAGATACCTCGTGGACGCCGTCGGCTACAACATGGTCCGAGGACTCCCGCTCAAGGCCGCCGAGCTCGCCGATGCGATCGGCGCGCTCGTCGCCGAGGCCGAAGGCATCACCGTCGACCTGACCCCGATCGCCGAGGAGGCGCGCCCGTGAGCATTCCCACCGCCACCAGCCCCGACAACGCAGCCGGGCTGCCGTTCCCCGGCCTGCGCTCGGGCATCGAGCAGGTCCCGACCAACGACCAACCCCAGACCGGCAAGGAGTACACCTCCGACCAGGAGGTCCGCTGGTGCCCCGGTTGCGGCGACTACGCCGTCCTCAAGGCCGTCCAGTCCTTCCTGCCCCAGCTCGGCCTGCGCCGCGAGAACATCGTCTTCGTGTCCGGAATCGGCTGCTCCAGCCGCTTCCCCTACTACCTCGACACCTACGGGATGCACTCCATCCACGGCCGCGCGCCCGCCATCGCGACCGGCATCGCCACGGCCCGCGAGGACCTCTCCGTGTGGGTGGTCACCGGCGACGGAGACGCACTCTCCATCGGCGGCAACCACCTCATCCACGCCCTGCGCCGCAACGTCAACATGACGATCCTGCTCTTCAACAACCGGATCTACGGCCTCACCAAGGGCCAGTACTCCCCCACGTCCGAGGCCGGCAAGATCACCAAGTCGACCCCCATGGGCTCGGTGGACCACCCCTTCAACCCCGTCTCGCTGGCGTTGGGCGCCGAAGGGTCCTTCGTGGCGCGCACCATCGACTCCGACCGCAAGCACCTCACCGCCGTGCTCTCGGCCGCAGCCGCGCACCGAGGCACCTCGTTCGTCGAGATCTACCAGAACTGCCCGATCTTCAACGACGGCGCGTTCGACGCGATCAAGGACAACGACACCAAGGCCGACGCGATCATCCCCCTTGAGCACGGCAAGGCCATCACGTTCGGCACCCGCGACGAGGACGGCCACGGCGCCAAGGGGCTGATCCGTGACGACGAGACCGGTGGGGTCAAGGTCATCCTGACCGCCGACGTCGCACCCGAGGCCCTGCTGGTCCACGATGCCCACAACCCCGACCCGACCACCGCGTTCGCCATCAGTCGACTCACCGACTCGGGCTACCTCAACCAGTCGCCCATCGGCATCTTCCGTCAGGTCGAGCGCCCGACCTACGACGACCAGACCCGCGCCCAGATCAGCTCGGCCCAGGACGCCGCCCCCGGCGACCCCAGCGCCCGCCTGACCGCGTTGGTCAACGGTGGCGACACCTGGACCATCGTCTGACCATCGTCTGACGATCGCGCTGGACGGCGACGAACCGCAACGAGGGCCCCGCCGGATGGCAGGGCCCTCGTGCTGTGTCTGCGTGCGATCAGCTCACGAGCTGGTGGCGCTGAACGACTCGTCGCCCAGCGTCACTGGGCGACGATGCAACCCACCGGTCGGTAGGCCGGCTTGAACTGCGACGTGCCGGGGACGAGCACGCGGAAGCAGGTGCCACGAGGACCGTCGAAGTTGAAGAGGAACTTGCCGGTGCCCGTCGTCTTCTTCTGCGTCACCGGCTTGTAGGTGCACGAGTTGCACTTCTTCTTCTGGAGCTTGACGAACTTGTTCTTGTAGGTCGTGACCTGACCCTTGGCGAAGAACTTGCCGGTGTTGCCGTACTCGCCGGCCTTCAGGCCGATGACCTTGTGCGGCTGGCGGGCCTTCTCCGAGACCTCAGCGGACGCGGTGCCGACGAAGGACAGCGCGACGAGCGCGAAGATGGCAAGGAACGAGGCGATGAGGCGGGACGATGTCCGCATGGGGGATCTCCTAGGGGTGGGGAACGACGCCCACTACCTATCCCCCGGAGCGGGGAGCTAAACCGCTAGCGACGACATGTCTCACGAGCGCACGCCAACCACACGCGTCCCTCGGTCCGCTCGTGGGTCGCCGTGGCAGCGACGTAGCCCCGGTAGCGCCACGTGGGTCGGGCCGTCCGGGGAATGTCGATCCGGATCCGGAAGCGTCCGTCAGGACCGGTGCGGACGACGTCGTAGGGCTTCCAGGCACAGCTCGAGCACCACCGGCGCTGGTAGCGGACCAGTCGCTCGACGCCATCGGGGGTCACGCGCCCGACGAGGTAGTTGCTCCCGTCGACGCGGTTCGCCTGCTCGGTAAACTCCTGCGGCGCCGCTGCGACCGCGCCCGTGGGCAGCAGCGGCACCAGCAGTCCGACGACCAGGGCCGCCACCGCGACGGGCTTCCGGGCCGACCACGAGGTCACCATGGGGCAAGCCTATGCTCGCCGGGTGCCTGAGTCGCGGAAGGGATTGCTGCTCGGCACCTCGGCCTACCTCCTGTGGGGCCTCTTCCCGATCTACTGGCCCCTGCTGCGACCGGCCGGCGCCCTGGAGATCCTTGCCCACCGTGTCCTCTGGTCGTTGGTCACCATGGGCCTGCTGGTCCTCGTGCTGCGTCGTACGACGCACCTACGGGCCTTCCTGGGCAACCGTCGGCTCCTCGCGCTGCTCGCGCTCTCCGCCGCGACCGTGACGGCCAACTGGGCGCTCTACATCTGGGGGGTCAACAACGGTCGGGTCGTGGAGACCTCCCTGGGTTACTTCATCAATCCCCTGGTTACCGTCCTCATGGGCGTGGTGCTGCTGGGTGAGCGGCTGAGACGACCACAGTGGGCGGCGATGGGCGTGGGGCTCCTCGCCGTCGTCGTCCTCACCCTCGACTACGGCCGGTTGCCGTGGATCGCGCTCGCACTGGCCTTCTCGTTCGGCACCTACGGCCTGGCCAAGAAGACCGCCGACGTAGGCGCGGTCGAGGGTCTCGCGTTCGAGACGATGCTCATCGCCCCCTTCGCCCTCGCCTACCTTGGGTGGCTGGCCGCCACGGGCGCGTCCACCTTCACCTCCGAAGGAGCGGGGCACGCCGCGTTGCTGATGACGACCGGCATCGTCACGGCGGTGCCGTTGATCTGCTTCGGGGCAGCCGCGACGCGGATCCCGATGGTCAGCATCGGACTGCTGCAGTACCTCGCGCCGGTGCTGCAGTTCGGCTTCGGCGTCTTCTACTTCGACGAGGCCATGCCAGCCGGCCGTTGGGTCGGCTTCGCCCTGGTCTGGGTCGCGCTCATGGCTTTCACCTGGGACGCGCTGCGGCACCGCCGACGCCAGCTGGCACTGAGCGTGGCCGGGGCGACCGCGGCCTGACCGCTCAGGCGGAGCGGACGGCCACGATGTCGGCGAAGGCTTCCAGCGCACTGCGCACCGGGCCTTCGGGCAGCACCACGAGGTGGGCCTTGGCCTCCTCCGAACGCGCGACGACGTAGGAGCGGGCCTCCTGCATCGCGGGGTGCTTGCGCAGGAGGCCGAGCGCCTCAGCGTGCAGCGTGTCGTCGCTGAGGTCTGCGTCGAGCAACTCGAGCAGCCGTGCGTCGGCGGGGTCGGTCGAGGCTCGGGCCATCAGGCTCGGCAGCGTGGGTACACCCTCGCGGAGATCGGTGCCGGGGGTCTTGCCCGACTCCTCGGACTCCGAGGCGACGTCGAGGATGTCGTCGGAGAGCTGGAAGGCAGACCCGACGAGCTCGCCATAGGCGGTCAACGCCTCCTCGACCTCGGGGCTCGCACCACCGAACCGCGCGCCGTAGCGCGCCGAGGTGGCGATCAGGGAGCCCGTCTTGCCGGCCACGACGTCGAGGTAGTGCTCCAACGGGTCCTCACCGGGTCCGGGTGGGACGGTCTCGAGGATCTGGCCCTCGACCAGGCGGGTGAACGTCTCGGCCTGGATGCGCACCGCCTCGGAGCCCAGTCGGGCCGTGAGCTCGGAGGACTTGGCGAAGAGGAAGTCACCGGTGAGGATCGCGACCAGGTTGTCGAAGCGTGAGTTGGCAGAGTCGGCACCTCGGCGTAGGTCGGCCTCGTCCATGACGTCGTCGTGGTAGAGCGATCCGACGTGGGTGATCTCCACGACGCAGGCCGCCGTGACGACCTCCTCGCTCCCCGGACGGTCCCCCGCCTCGGCCGCGAGCAGCACCAGCAGCGGCCGGAACCGCTTGCCGCCGGCCGAGAGCAGGTGGCGTGCCGCGTCCGTGACGTAGGGGGCGCGACTCTGCGCATGCTCGAAGAGCGCGGCTTCGACGACGGCCATGCGCTCACGGAGCCGGGCTGCCAGGCCCTCGTCGGTGACCGGCAGCGCCAGCTCTGCGGGACTGCGTGGGATCGAGCTCACCTGATGAATTGTCCTGCATGGGTGACGAGGTCGAGCACCGGCCCGGGCAGGACCCCCAGGAGGAGCGTGGCGAGCACGCACGCACCGACCGTGACCGAGGTGAGCAGCGACGGGGTGGTGACGGAGGCGACCTCCCCGACCGGCTCGGAGAAGAACATCAACCGGATGTAGCCGACGTAGAAGTAGACCGAGATGATGCTGGCCGCGATGGCCACCAGGACGACCGGCCACGCACCAGCGGACATCGCCACGGTGAACACCGCCCACTTCCCGACGAACCCGGCGGTCAGCGGGATGCCGGCCATCGAGAGCAGGAAGAACGCGAACGCCCCGGCAACGAGCGGCGAGCGACGACCCAGCCCGGCCCACCGCGCGAACGCGGTGGCCTCTCCGCCCGAGTCGCGCACCATCGTGACGATCGCGAAGGCTCCGAGCGTGGCGAACCCGTAGGTCGTGAGGTAGAACAGCACGGCCTCGAGGGACGTGATCTGCCCGATGGCCAGGTCACTGGTCGCCTGGACGCCCAGGACGCCGGTGAGCAGGAAGCCCGTGTGGGCCACCGAGGAGTAAGCCAGCATCCGCTTGACGTCGGTCTGGACGATCGCAAGGACCGCGCCGACGAGCATCGTCAGGATCGCGACGACCCACATCATGGGCTGCCACGACCAGCGATCAGACCCGAAGGCGACGTAGAACAGACGCAGCACTGCACCGAAGGCCGCCACCTTCGTGGCCACCGCCATCCAGGCGGTCACGGGGGTGGGCGCGCCCTGGTAGACGTCGGGTATCCACGACTGGAACGGCACCGCGCCGACCTTGAAGAACAGGCCGACGGCCAGCATCCCCATGCCGATCAGGAGCAGCGACTCGTTGTCGGCGTCGTTGCGCACCGCCTCGTTGATCGCGGAGAACTGCATGGACCCGGCGAAGCCGTAGACCAGCGCGACGCCGTAGAGGAAGAAGCCGGACGAGAATGCCCCGAGCAGGAAGTACTTCAGCGCCGCCTCCTGGCTGAGCAGCCGACGACGACGCGCCAGGCCACAGAGCAGGTAGAGCGGGAGCGAGAGGACCTCGAGTGCGACGAACATCGTCAGCAGGTCGTTGGCGGTGGGGAACAGCATCATGCCGCTCACCGCGAACATCATCAGGGGGTAGATCTCCGTGTGCTCCAGGCCCTGGGTCGAGGCCTGACGCTCGGCCTCGGTGCCGGGCACCGCCGCGGCCTGGCCGGCGAACGCCGACACGCCACCCTCCAGCTGTCGTTCGGCGAAGAGTGCGACGCCGCCGATCGAGAAGACGAGGACCAGTCCCCACAGGTAGACCGTGGGGCCGTCGATGACCAGGGTGCCCTCGACCGCGAGGAGTCCGCGCGCGGCTCCGTCTCCGAGCGATTCGAGGCCGGTGCCGACGATGACGGTGCCGACCAGGGCGGCCACGAGACCGCCCCCAGCGAGGACGACCTGCACGACTCGGCGACGCTCACGAGGCAGGAACGCCTCCACGAGGACGCCGACGGCTGCGACGGCGAAGACGAGGAGCAGCGGCCACAGCTCGGCGTACTCGATGGTGGGTTTGACGAAGTCCATCAGCCCTCGCCTCCTTCCGCGTCGGCGTGGTCAGGGACGGAGCCGGCAGGTACGTCGGGTGGTGAGTCGCTCACGCCGACGTAGGCCATCAGCGAGTCGATGGTCGGGTTGGCGACGTCGAGCAGCGGCATCGGGTAGAAGCCGAAGAGCACCAGCGCCAGCATCAGCGGGGCGATCGCGCCCAGCTCGCGCCTGTCGAGGTCGGGGGTGCCCTCCACGTCGACCGGCGTGGCACCGGTCATCACCCGCTGATACATCCACAGGACGTAGATCGCGGCCAGCACGATGCCGGTCACGGCGACCGCGCCGACGTACCAGGCGTAGTTGAAGGCCGACATCAGCACCAGGAACTCCGACACGAACGGGCTCAGGCCCGGCAGGCCGAGCGTGGCGAGACCTGCGACGAGGAACAGCCCGGCCAGGATCGGCGTGGCCTTCTCGATGCCGACCATCTCGCTGATCAGCGTCGTGCCACGTCGGCGGATCAGGTAGCCGGCGAGGAGGAACAAGGCTGCGGTGCCGAGACCGTGGTTGACCATGTAGAGGATCGAGCCGGTGCCACCCTGGCTGCTGAGCGCGAAGATGCCGAGCGTGATGAAGCCGAAGTGGCTCAGCGAGGTGAGGCCGATCAGGCGCAGGACGTCGTCCTGACCGATGGCGATGAGAGCGCCGTAGACGATCGAGATGAGCGCCAGCACCATGACCAGCGGGGTCGCCCACTGCGAAGCCTCGGGGAAGATCCCGAGGCAGAAACGCAGCATGCCGAAGGTGCCGATCTTGTCCAGGATGCACACCAGCAGCACGCTCGTGCCGGGCGTCGCTTTCTCGGTGGTGTCGGCGAGCCAGGTGTGCACCGGGAAGAGCGGCGCCTTGATCGCGAAGGCGATGAAGAAGCCGGCGAACAACCAGCGACCTGCGCTCTGCGACATGTCGAGCTGGGAGAGGTCCGAGAGCAGGTAGGACGGCTCCCCCTGCTGGGCGGAGACGACGTAGAGCCCGATGACCGAGGCCAGCAGGACCAGGCCTCCGGCCAGCTGGAACATGAGGAACTTGACCGCGACGGCGGCCCGTCCCGCGCGCCCGAACCCACCGATGAGGAAGTAGGCCGGGATCAGCGTGGCCTCGAAGACCACGTAGAACAAGAACACGTCCGTGGCGGCGAAGACCGCGAGCGAGAGTGCCTCGAGCGCCAGCGCCCAAGCGAAGAACGCCTTGGTGTCGCCGTCGTCGCCGTCGAACCAGCCCGCGACCATCACGATCGGGACGAGCAGCACGGTCAGCAGGATCATCAACAGTCCGAGGCCGTCGACGCCGAGGGCGTAGTGGACCCCGAACGCCTCGATCCAGGAGTGCTGCTCCTGCAGCTGCATCCCGCCGTCCACGTCGAACTGGGCGGCGATGGCGACACCGAGGGCGAGGGTGAGCCCGCCGAAGCCGACGGCGAGCTGCTTGGTCAGCCTCGACGGTGCGAGGGCGACGACCAGCGCACCGACGAGCGGCGCCGCGATGAGCAGGGTGAGCCAGGGGAACTCGTTCACGAGAGGTTCACCGCCAGCAGTGCGAGGACGACCAGCAGGACGCCGGCGAGGACTGAGAGGGCATAGGAGCGCACGAAACCGTTCTGGATCTTCCGGAGCTGGCCACCGATCCCCGACACCGCCGAGGCGCCGCCGGTGAAGACGCCGTCGGCGCCGGATCGGTCGAAGGTGAGCAGGCCGCGCACGAGACGGCGACCCGGGTTGACGACGAGAGTCTCGTTGATGGTGTCGCCGTAGAGGTCGGCGCGGGCGGCGCGGGTGGCGAGGGTGACGTCCTGGGGCGGGGTGAGCGCGATCTCGCGCTTGCCGACCAGGAACCAGGCGGTGACGACACCGGCCAGAGCCGTGAGGGTGGCCAAGATGGTGACGGCCAGGACAGGGATCGGGGGCTCGTGGTGCTCACCCTCACCGACGACCGGGACGAGCCACTCGACGATCCAGTCGCCGAGGAGCAGCACGCCACCGAGCACCGAGAGCGCAGCCAGGACGATCAACGGGATCGTCATGATGGCCGGCGACTCGTGGGGGTGCACGTCCTGCCTCCACCGCTTCTCGGTGAAGAAGGTCATCAGCATGAGGCGGGTCATGTAGAAACCCGTGATCCCGGCCCCGATCAGGGCCGCGATGCCGACGAAGACATTCTCGGCCAGCGCCGTCTCGATGATCTTGTCCTTGGACCAGAAGCCCGAGAAACCGGGGAAGCCGATGATCGCCAGGTAGCCCATCGCAAAGGTCAGGAAGGTGATCGGCATCGCGTGGCGCACCGCGCCGTAGCGACGCATGTCGACGTCGTCGTTCATGCCGTGCATGACCGAGCCGGCGCCGAGGAACATGTTGGCCTTGAAGAAGCCATGCGTGAGCAGGTGGAAGATCGCGAACGCGTAGCCCACACCGCCGAGTCCGGCGCCCAGCATCATGTAGCCGATCTGGCTCATCGTCGACCCGGCCAGGGTCTTCTTGATGTCGTCCTTGGCGCACGCGAGGACCGCACCCCACAACAAGGTGACGACCGCGACGATGACGACCGTGGTCTGGGCGACCGGCGCGAGCGCGAAGATGAAGTTGGAGCGCACGACCAGGTAGACCCCGGCGGTGACCATCGTGGCCGCGTGGATCAGCGCCGACACCGGGGTCGGGCCCTCCATCGCGTCGAGGAGCCAGGCCTGCAAGGGGACCTGGGCGGACTTGCCGCAGGCGCCGAGCAGGAGCAGGAGCCCGACGGCGTTGAGCGTGCTCTCCCCTGCGCCGGCCGAAGCGGCGCTGATACCCGAGAAGCTGGTGGTGCCGAAGGTGACGAACATCAAGAAGATCGCCAGCGACAGGCCCATGTCGCCGATCCGGTTCATGACGAAGGCCTTCTTGGCGGCCGCAGCCGCGGTGGGCTTGTGCTGCCAGAAGCCGATCAGCAGGTAGGAGGCCAGACCGACGCCCTCCCAGCCGAGGAAGAGTCCGACATAGTTCTCCGAGAGGACCAGCATGAGCATCGCTGCCACGAAGAGGTTCAGGTAGGCGAAGAACCTGCGGCGGCGCGGGTCGTGCTCCATGTAGCCGATCGAGTAGACGTGGATCAGGGTGCCCACACCGGTGATCAGCAGCAGGAACAGCGCCGACAGCGGGTCGTAGAGCAGGTCCATGCCGACGTCGAGACCGCCGACCTGGATCCAGTCGTAGAGGTGCTGGCCGATCTGGCGCTCCTCCTCGCCGCGTCCGAGCAGCGCGAGGAACATCACCAGGCTCACCACGAAGGAGCCGAGCGCGGTGGCGGTGCCGAGCAGGTGGCCCCACCGGTCGGTACGCCGGCCACCGAGCAACAGGATCACCGCGCCGAGCAACGGCAACCCGATGACCAGCCACATCAGGGAGAAGACCCCGTCGGCCTGTGCGGGGTCGACCACGGGGATGTGGACGGACTCAGTCAATGCGTACATCAGGGTGTCGGGCCTCTCAGAGCTTCAGCAGGCTGGCGTCATCGACCGAGGCCGACCGGCGAGTCCGGAAGATGGTCATGATGATCGCGAGCCCCACGACGACCTCGGCAGCGGCGACGACCATCACGAAGAAGGCAGCGATCTGCCCGTCGAGGTTGCCGTGCTGCTTGGCGAAGGTCACCAGGGCCAGGTTGGAGGCGTTGAGCATCAGCTCGACGCACATGAACACCACGATGGCGTTACGACGTGTCAGGACCCCGACGCAACCGATCGAGAAGAGGATCGCCGACAAGACGATGTACTCGTTCATCCGCGGCCTCCTTCGGGCTGGTCGTCGTGGTGGTGGTCAACGTGGTCGTCGGGGCTGTCGGTCTCCCCGGACATGGAGCGCTGCACGCCCTCGATGTCCTCAGCGAGCGCCGGAGCGGACCGTACCGTGCCACGGGCGGCCAGGACGCGCGAGACCGAGGCAGCCGAAGCGGTGCCGTCCGGAAGCAGCGCCGGGGTGTCGACCGCGTTGTGCCGGGCGAAGACTCCGGGCGCGGGCAGGGGCCCGAGGTGCTGGCCCTTGGCGGCGTAGTCGCGCACCCGCTGCGCGGCCATCTCGGCCTGTCCCGCCTTGGGGGTCAGTCGCTCGCGGTGCGCCAGCACCATCGCGCCCACGGCTGCGGTGATGAGCAGGGCGCTGGTGGTCTCGAAGGCGAAGACGTAGCGGGAGAACAGCACGTTCGCCAGAGCCTGGATGTTGCCCTCGCCGTTGGCCTCGTCCAGGCCCACGGCGGTGCCGAGGGTGATCTGGCCCAGCCCGATCACCAGGACCAGCCCGAGCAGCAGGCCACCGACGACGGCCATGACGCGCTGACCGCGGATGGTCTCGACCACCGAGTCGGAGGAGTCCACGCCGACCAGCATCATCACGAAGAGGAAGAGCATCAAGATGGCGCCGGTGTAGACGATGATCTGCACCGCGAAGAGGAACGGAGCCTCGAGGACCGCGTAGAGGACCGCGAGGCTGATCATCACCACGGCCAGGAGCAGCGCGGCGTGAACCGGCTTGCGGACGAACAGGATGCCGAGGGCGGCGAGCACCATCACGGGGGCGAGCACCCAGAACGCGATCACGGCGTCACCCCCTGGTCGGTCGCCCCCGTGGCACCAGGGGCGGGCGCTGCGAACTCGCCGCGGTAGTAGGCACCCTCGTCGTCGCCGAGGAGCATCGCGTGGGGCGGCTGCTCCATGCCGGGCAGCAGCGGCGCGAGCAGGTCGCTCTTCTCATAGATCAGGTCGGCGCGGTTGTTGTCGGCCAGCTCGTACTCGTTGGTCATCGTGAGCGCACGCGTCGGGCACGCCTCGATGCACAGTCCGCACAGGATGCAGCGCAGGTAGTTGATCTGGTAGACGCGTCCGTAGCGCTCGCCGGGGCTGAACCGCTCCCCGTCGGGGGCATCGGAGTTGGCGTCGCCCTCGACGTAGATGGCGTCGGCCGGACAGGCCCACGCGCACAGCTCGCAGCCGATGCACTTCTCCAGACCGTCCGGCCAGCGGTTGAGCTGGTGGCGCCCGTGGAAGCGAGGCGCGGTCGGCATCTTCTCGAAGGGATACTGCTCGGTGACGACCTTCTTGAACATGGTGCGGAAGGTGACGCCGAAACCCGCGACGGGGTCCCAGAACTGTTCCTTCATGCCAGTGGGCTCATCCATCAGCGTGTGCCTCCTTGCCCGCGCCGGCACCGGCGGGGCTCGAGATCGGGGTGTCGAAGGTGAGGGGGGCAGCGGCACCGCGCACGGGACCGCCAGCAGGCATGGTCGGCACCGGGAAGCCACCCGGTGTCGCGGCGGGCTGGGTGTAGCCGACCTCGGCTTCCGACTCGCTGTCGGCACCGAAGAGGAACAGCAGCAGGAAGCCGGCAGCCAGGACGCCGATGCCGATCAGGAGGTAGCGCCGGTCGACCCCGTCGTTGAGCGAGACGACCCGGATGGTGGCCACGGCGATGATCCACAGCAGCGCGATCGGGATCAGCCGCTTCCACCCGAAGGCCATGAACTGGTCGTAGCGCAGTCGCAGCAGCGACCCGCGCAGCCAGATGAAGCCGAAGATGAAGAACAGCATCTTGCCGAAGAACCAGATCAGCGGCACGTAGCCCTCGTTGGCACCTGCCCAGACCCGGTCGATCCAGAACGGAGCGCGCCAGCCGCCCAGGAACAGCGTGGTGGCCAGGGCCGAGACGGTCGCCATGTTGATGTACTCGGCGAGGAAGAACAGGGCGAACTTCAGCGAGGAGTACTCGGTGTGGAAGCCGCCGACGAGCTCACCCTCGGCCTCGGGCAGGTCGAAGGGCGCCCGGTTGGTCTCCCCGACCATGGCGATGAGGTAGATGACGAACGACGGCACCAGGATCAGGCCGAACCAGAGGTCCTTCTGGGCATCGACGATCTGCGAGGTGGACATGGAGCCGGCGTAGAGGAACACCGCGACCAGCGCGAGGCCCATCGCGACCTCGTAGGAGATCATCTGGGCGCTCGAACGCAAGCCACCCAGCAGGGAGTACGTCGAACCGCTGGACCAACCGCCCAGCACGATGCCGTAGATGCCGATCGAGGCGATGGCCATCACGAACAGCACCGCCACCGGCATGTCGGTGAGCTGCAGCGGGGTCGTCCGGTCGGAGAACGGGACCCCGACCTCGGGACCGAACGGGATCACGCTGAACGTCACAAACGCCGGGACCACAGCGAGGATCGGCGCGAGCACGAAGACCACCTTGTCGGCGGCCTTGGGGATCAGGTCCTCCTTGAGCGCCAGCTTGACGCCGTCGGCCAGCGACTGCAGGAGACCGAAGGGCCCGTTCACGTTGGGGCCGATGCGGTGCTGCATGCGAGCAACGACACGTCGCTCCCACCAGATGTTGAAGAGTGTCAGGAGCACCAGCACCACGAAGATCAGGACAGCCTTGATGACGACCAGCCACCAGGGGTCCTGGCCGAAGGCGCTCAAGTCGTCGGCGGCCAGCGGAGCCAGCTGGCTGAGGAGAGTGCTGGTCACGGGGTGGCTCCCTTGAGGTTCACGCGTGATCCGGGCGAGGCCACGTCGGTCAGGACACCGTTGCCGAAGGAGCTGGTCGGCAGCCACACGACACCGTCGACGATGTCGTCGGCCACCTCGGCGGGCAACGTCACCGAGCCCCGGTCACCGGTCACGGTGATCGTGGGACCGACAGCGTCGTAGACGGCCCGGGAGACCCGGGCCACGGTCGGGCGGGCGGTGGCGGCGAGGTGCTTGTCGCCGTCCTGCAGCGATCCGTTGTCGAGCATCTGCTTCCAGGAGGCCAGCGCGAGACCGGAGTCGGTGCCGGGGGCGGGCGTGATGCTCGGAGCGGCAGCGCGGGAGCCGTCCCAGGGACCGAGGTCGGTGATCTGGGCACGGGTCTCGGCGACGCTGCGGAAGCCGAGCGGAGCGTCGAGCTCCTCGGCGATGCCGGCGAGGACCCGCAGATCGGGCAGCGCCTTGGGGTTGGTGAAGACCGCGTCGAAGCTGCGCGGGCGACCCTCCCAGGTCAGGAACGTGCCGGCCTTGTCGGCGACCGTGGAGACCGGGAAGACGACGTCAGCGGCCCGGGTCACCTCGGTCTCGCGCAGCTCGAGCGCCACGACGAAGTGCGCAGCCTGCAGTGCGGCACGCAGGGCGGCGGGGTCCGCGGTGTCGTCGGGGTCGACCCCGCCGACGACGAGTCCCCCGAGATCACCGGCGACGAGCGCAGCGACGATGGCCGACCCGTCGCGGCCTTCGGTCTCGGGCAGGGAGTCCACGCCCCACGAGGCGGCGACGTCGACCCGGGCCGACGCGTCGGCCACCGGGCGTCCGCCGGGCAGGAGGTTGGGCAGGCACCCGGTCTCGACGGCACCCCGGTCGCCAGCGCGACGCGGCACCCAGGCCAGGCGCGCGCCCGACTTGCTCGCGAGCGCGGCCGCTGCGGAGAGGGCACCCGGGACGGTGGCCAGGCGCTCCCCCACGAGGATCACGCTGGCGGCATCGAGGCCGTGGTCGGCGTGACCGAGGAGGGCGTCCAGCGCAGCAGGCTCCGCACCGGGCGCGGTGGGGATCAGGGTCCCGGCCATCTTGCGCAGGCCGCGGGTGCTGAAGGGGGCGATCGCGAGCACCCGGGTGCGTCCTGCCCCAGCCGCCTTGCGCAGCCGCAGGAAGATCGCACCGGCCTCGTCCTCGGGCTCGAGGCCGACGAGCACGACGGTGGGAGCGGTCTCGAGGTCGGTGTAGGTCACGCCACCACCCTCGGGGGTGGTCAGGACGACCTGGGAGGCGAGGAACTGCGCCTCCTCGGCCGAGTGCGGACGGGCCCGGAAGTCGATGTCGTTGGTGCCGAGCGCGACGCGGGCGAACTTGCTGTAGGCGTAGGCGTCCTCGGCGGTGTGCCGCCCACCCAGGGGTACGCCGGCAGGGCCGGCCGCACGCAGGCCGCGGGCAGCGACCGCGAAGGCTTCGGGCCAGGAGGCGGGGCGCAGCGAGCCGTCCTCGTCACGGACCTGGGGGTAGGTCAGGCGGTCGGCCTCGGTGGCATAGGTGAAGGCGAAGCGGTCCTTGTCGGTAATCCACTCCTCGTTGACCTCGGGGTCGTTGCCCGCGAGGCGACGCATGACCTTGCCGCGACGGTGGTCGACCCGGATCGCGGAGCCGCAGGAGTCGTGCTCGGCGATGGACGGCGAGGAGACGAGGTCGAAGGGGCGCGAGCGGAAGCGGTACTCCGCCGAGGTCAGGGCACCGACCGGACAGATCTGGATGGTGTTGCCCGAGAAGTAGCTCTGCAAGGGCTCCTTCTCGTAGATGCCCACCTGCTGGAGCGCGCCACGCTCGAGCAGCTCGATGAACGGGTCACCGGCGATCTGCTCGGAGAAGCGGGTGCAGCGGGCACACAGGATGCAGCGCTCACGGTCGAGCAGGACCTGCGCGGAGATGTTGATCGGCTTGGGGTAGGTCCGCTTGATGCCACCGGCCGCCGAGAATCGGGACTCACCGCGCCCGTTGGACATCGCCTGGTTCTGCAGGGGGCACTCGCCACCCTTGTCGCAGACGGGGCAGTCGAGCGGGTGGTTGATGAGCAGGAACTCCATGATCCCCTGCTGCGCCTTGTCAGCGACCGCACTGGTGGCCTGGGTGCTCACGACCATGCCTTCGGCGACCGGCAGCGTGCAGGAGGCCTGTGGCTTGGGGAAGCCGCGGCCGTTGCCGGCGTCGGGGACCTCGACCAGGCACTGGCGACAGGCACCGACGGGCTCGAGCAGCGGGTGGTCGCAGAACCGAGGGATCTGGACCCCGACCTGCTCCGCGGCCCGGATCACCAGGGTGTCCTTCGGGACACTGACCTGGATGCCGTCGATGGTCACCGAGACGAGCTCGACCTCCACCGTGGCAGGCGTCCGGTCGTGGGTCTTGTCAGGCGTCCGGGTCATGCGGAGGCTCCCTCGGCAGCGAAGAGCGTGGAGGCCGCCGGGTCGAGCGGGCAACCGCCGTGGGCGAGGTGCGCGAGGTACTCCTCGCGGAAGTACTCGATCGAGCTGACGATGGGGCTCGTGGCACCGTCGGCGAGAGCACAGAAGGAGCGGCCCAGGATGTTGTCGCACTGGTCGAGCAAGAGCTCCAGGTCGCTCTCGCTGCCCTGCCCCTTCTCCAGCGCACCGAGGGTCTGCACCAGCCACCACGTGCCCTCGCGGCACGGGGTGCACTTGCCGCAGGACTCGTGCTTGTAGAACTCGGTCCAGCGGAGCACCGCGCGCACCACGCACGTCGTCTCGTCGAAGAGCTGCAGCGCTCGCGTGCCGAGCATCGAGCCCGCGGCCCCGACGCCCTCGAAGTCCAGCGGGACGTCGAGGTGGTCGGCGGTCAGGAGCGGCGTGCTCGATCCGCCGGGGGTCCAGAACTTCAGCTGGTGCCCCTCGCGCATGCCGCCTGCCAGGTCGATCAGCTCGCGCAGCGTGATGCCGAGTGGGGCTTCGTACTGGCCCGGGGTCTTCACGTGGCCCGAGAGCGAGAAGATCCCGTAGCCCTTGGACTTCTCGGTGCCCATCGAGGCGAACCAGTCGGCGCCGTGGTCGATGATGCTGGGCACCGACGCGATCGACTCGACGTTGTTGATCACCGTCGGGCTGGCGTAGAGGCCGGCCACCGCGGGGAACGGCGGACGCAGGCGCGGCTGGCCGCGACGCCCCTCGAGCCCCTCGAGCAGCGCGGTCTCCTCGCCACAGATGTAGGCGCCGGCACCCGCGTGGACGACCACGTCGAGGTCGTAGCCGGTGCCGTGGATGTCCTTGCCCAGGTGGCCGGCGGCATAGGCCTCGGTGACCGCTGCCTGGACCCGGCGGATGACGTGGAGGACCTCGCCGCGGATGTAGATGAAGGCGGTGTTGGCGCGGATGGCGTAGGAGCTGATGATGACGCCCTCGACGAGGGTGTGCGGCGTCGCCATCATCAGGGGGATGTCCTTGCACGTGCCCGGCTCGGACTCGTCGGCGTTGACCACGAGGTACTTGGGCTTGGGGTTGTCCTGCGGGATGAAGCTCCACTTCATGCCCGTCGGGAACCCCGCGCCGCCACGACCACGCAGGCCGGAGTCCTTGACGGCGGTGATGATGTCGGCAGGCTCCATCGCGAGCGCCTTCTTCAGCGCGCGGTAGCCCCCCTGTGCCTCGTAGGACGCCAGCGTCCAGCTCCGCTCGGAGCCCCAGTTGTCGGTCAGGACCGGGGTCAGGGTGTCAGTCACGGGTTTGCTCCTGCAGGGTCTCGGTCTCGGCGCGCGAGGTGTCGGCCTGCTCGACCGCCTCGAGCTTGGTCTGCGCGATGGCAGGCGCTGTGCCCGACGCGTCGGAGGACGGGGCGGTCCAGCCGCGCTGGCGGGCCAGCTCACGCCCGACCAGGCTGGCGGGTCCGGCGGAGGGACCCTCGTCGGCGAGGCCGTCGGGGAAGCCGGCGAGCACGCGCTCGGCCTCGCGCCAGGTGCCCAGCCGGGGGCCGCGCGTGGAGTGGACCTCGGTGCCGGCGCGCAGGTCGTCCACCAGCTGCGTGGCCGACTGGACGGTCATGTTGTCCATGAACTCCCAGTTGACCGTCATCACCGGGGCGTAGTCGCACGCCGCGTTGCACTCGACGTGCTCGAGGGTGATGCTCGCCTGGTCCTCCGCGCGGAGCTCGGTGGTCTCGTCGTTGCCGACGTCGAGGTGCTGCTTGAGCCGGTCGAAGATCAAGTCGCCACCCATCACGGCGCACAGCGTGTTGGTGCAGACGCCGACGTGGTAGTCACCGACCGGCTTGCGCTTGTACATCGTGTAGAACGTCGCGACGCCACTCACCTCGGCGGCGGTGATGTCGAGGATCTCGGCACAGGCCTCGATGCCCTCGGGCGTGACCCGGCCGTGGTCCGCCTGCACGAGGTGGAGCATCGGAAGCAATCCCGAGCGCTTCTCGGGGTAGCGCGCCGCGATCTCGCGCAGCTCGGCGTAGGTGGTCTCGCTGATCATCTGTCGACGCCTCCCATCACGGGGTCGATGGAGGCGATGGCCACGATCACGTCGGCGATCATGCCGCCTTCGCTCATAACGCTCGTCGCCTGCAGGTTGGTGAAGGACGGGTCGCGGAAGTGGGTGCGGAAGGGGCGGGTGCCACCGTCGGAGACCACGTGGGCCCCGAGCTCGCCGCGGGGCGACTCGACCGGCACGTAGACCTGACCCGGAGGGACCCGGAAGCCTTCGGTCACCAGCTTGAAGTGGTGGATCAGGGCCTCCATGGACTCACCCATGATGTGGCGGATGTGGTCGAGGCTGTTGCCCATGCCGTCGCTGCCGATCGAGAGCTGGCTGGGCCAGGCGATCTTCTTGTCCGCCACCATGACGGGAGCGCCTTCGAGGCCGGCCAACCGCTCGGCGGTCTGCTCGATGAGCTTGAGTGACTCCCACATCTCGGCGAGCCGGATGCGGAAACGGCCGTAGGCGTCGCAGGTGTCCCAGGTCTGGACGTCGAAGTCGTAGTCCTCGTAGCCGCAGTAGGGCTCGGTCTTGCGCAGGTCCCAGGGATAGCCGGTGCTGCGCAGCACGGGACCGGTGATGCCCAGGGCCATGACGCCCTCGAGGTCGAGGTGACCGACGCCCTCGAGGCGGGCCTTGAAGATGGGGTTGGCGTTGCAGAGCGCGGCGTACTCAGGCAGGCGCTTCTTCATCAGGGCGACGAAGGCACGGATCTCGTCGAGTGCACCGGGAGGCAGGTCCTGGGCGACACCGCCGGGTCGGATGAACGCATGGTTCATCCGCAGGCCGGTGATCAGCTCGAAGAGGTCGAGCACGAGCTCCCGCTCGCGGAAGCCCATCGTCATCACGGTCAGCGCGCCGATCTCCATGCCACCGGTGGCGATGGCGACCAGGTGGGAGGAGATGCGGTTGAGCTCCATCAGGAGCACCCGCATGACGTCGGCCTTCTCCGGGATCTGGTCCTCGATGTCCAGCAGCCGCTCGACACCCAGGCAGTAGGTGACCTCGTTGAAGAACGGGCTGAGGTAGTCCATCCGGGTGACGAACGTCGTCCCCTGCACCCAGGGGCGGTACTCCATGTTCTTCTCGATGCCGGTGTGGAGGTAGCCGATGCCGCAGCGGGCCTCGGTGACCGTCTCGCCGTCGAGCTCCAGGATCAGGCGCAGCACACCGTGGGTGGAGGGGTGCTGGGGACCCATGTTGACGACGACGCGCTCTTCGGACTCCTCGGCGAGTCCTTCGGCGATCGAGTCCCAGTCCTGGCCGGTGACCGTGAAGACCCTGCCCTGGGTCGTCTCGCTGGTGCCGGCGTACATGTCGTGCTGCGTCATTAGTTGTAAGACCTCCGCTCATCGGGAGGCGGAATGCTGCCGCCCTTGTACTCCACGGGAATGCCGCCCAAGGGGTAGTCCTTGCGCTGCGGGTGGCCCGGCCAGTCGTCGGGCATGAGGATGCGCGTGAGCGCGGGATGACCGTCGAAGATGATCCCGAACATGTCGTAGGTCTCGCGCTCGTGCCAGTCGTTGGTGGGGTAGATCGCCACCAGCGACGGCAGGTGCGGGTCGGCGTCGGCGACGCTGACCTCGACGCGGATGCGTCGGTTGTGGGTCATCGAGAGCAGGTGGTAGACCGCGTGCAGCTCGTTGCCCTGGTCGTCGGGATAGTGCACCCCGCTGACGCCGGTGCAGAGCTCGAAGCGCAGCTCGGGTGCGTCACGCAGGTGCTGGGCCACGGAGACGAGGTCCTCGCGACGCACGTGGAAGGTGATCTCACCGCGGTGGATGACGACGTTGCCGACCGACCCCTCCAGGGCATCGGCCACCTCGTCATACCAACCACCGAAGGGACGCTGGGCCGGGGCGGGGTAGACGATCGGGGCGACGAGGCCGCCGTAGCCGCTCGTGTCGCCGGTGCCGGTGGTGCCGAACATGCCCTGGCGCGCGCCGACGGCGGCGACCTCACCGGTCTGTGCCGGCGTGGTGGGCCGGTCGGGACCCGGCTGGTTCACAGGAGTGTCACTCAACGCAGCTGTCCTCGCATGTCGGAGGTCGGGAGCGCACGCAGCGCCTCGGACTCGAGGTCCTCGATCTGGGCCAGGCGGTTGGCGCCCAGCTTGGTGGCCTGCACCTGGTCGTGGAGCTTGAGGATCGCGTCGATCAGCATCTCGGGGCGCGGCGGGCAGCCCGGGAGGTACATGTCGACGGGGACGACGTGGTCGACGCCCTGGACGATCGCGTAGTTGTTGAACATGCCGCCGCTGCTGGCGCACACACCCATGGCCAGCACCCACTTGGGCTCGGCCATCTGGTCGTAGATCTGGCGGAGGACCGGTGCCATCTTGTTGCTCAGGCGACTGGCGACGATCATCAGGTCGGCCTGGCGCGGGCTGGCCCGGAAGACCTCCATGCCGAAGCGGGCGAGGTCGTACTTGGGGCCGCCGCTGGTCATCATCTCGATGGCGCAGCAGGCCAGGCCGAAGGTGGCGGGCCAGAACGACGCCTTGCGCATGTAGCCCGCGACGCCCTCGACGGTCGTCAGGAGCACACCGCTGGGGAGCTTCTCTTCGATACCCATCAGGCTCGGCCTCCGTTGCCAGTGCTGGTCGCTGTCATTAGTCCCACTCGAGCCCGCCGCGACGCCACACGTAGGCGTAGGCGACGAAGACGGTGGCGAGGAAGATGACCATCTCGACGAGGCCGAACAGCCCCATCGCATCGAAGTGGACGGCCCACGGGTAGAGGAAGATGATCTCGATGTCGAAGATGATGAAGAGCATCGCGGTGATGAAGTACTTCACCGGGAACCGACCGCCGCCGGCCGGCTGCGGGGTGGGCTCGATGCCGCACTCGTAGGAGTCGACCTTGGCGCGGTTGTAGCGCGCGGGTCCGATGAACACACTCGCGGCGACGGACCCGACGGCGAAGAGCGCCGCGAGGAGGGCCAGTGCCAGCACTGGTGTGTAGAGCTCCATCCCAGCGCTCCTTCCGTGTCTCGCGCGCCCCTGGACCTCACGTGATTGTGACTTTGTGAACGGAATCACGAGGTGGCGCACTCGACATCTTGCCACTCAACGTCATCCAGGTCACACCCAGGTCCGGGACCTCCGACACCCCCTCCCACCTGGTCATTTAGATCACGACCGCGTTGTCTAAATCTGGGTCGCTTCGGCACCCGGTAGCCTCCGGGCGTGATCATGGACGTCGTACGTTTCTCGGTCGGCACCCTCACCGCCATCCCGGTCCGTCCCCCGAGCAAGGTGGACCGCTCGGTCACCGTCCCCGGGATGATCCTGGCGCCTCTCGCGGTGCTCCCGCTCGGCCTGGTGGTCGGGCTCATCTGCTGGGCCGGACGCGAGATCGGCCTGGCCCCCATCGCCGTCGCGGCGACCGCGATCGCCGCGTTGGCCCTTAGCAGCCGCGCCTTCCACCTCGACGGGCTCTCCGACACCGCCGATGCCCTCACCTGCTCCTACGACGCGGAGCGGTCGCTGGAGGTCATGAAGCGAGGCGACGCGGGTCCGGCGGGAGCCTCCGCCCTGGTGCTCGTCCTCGGCATCCAGGTCGGCGCCCTCACCGCCCTGCTGGGACTCGCATGGGGACCGCTGCTCGCCGGCACGCTGGTCTGCCTCTCGCGCGGCGTCACGGTGGTGATGTCGGTGCGCGGTGTCCCTGCGGCGCGCGACACCGGCCTCGCGGCGACCTACGTCGGCACGATCGCGCCGTGGGTGGCGATCTCCTGCTGGCTGGTGCTCACCAGCGTGCTTGCGGTGGTCATGGAGATCAGTGACCTGCCCTGGTGGCGGGCGCTCATCTGCGCCGCCGTCGCGCTGCTGGCCGTGGCCTGGCTCGTACGTCGGTCCGCCCGCCGTTTCGGCGGGGTCGCCGGCGACGTGTTCGGCGCCGCGGTCGAGATCAGCCTCGCGATGATGCTGCTCGTCTCGACCTGAACGGCCTGCCCCAGGGCCGTCAGGCAGTGGCGCGGTGCAGCGCCACGATGCCGCCGGTGACGTTGCGCCACTCCGGCGCCTGCCAGCCGGCCTCGCCGATCAGGGTGGCCAGTGCTTCCTGGTCGGGCCAGGCGCGGATCGACTCGGCGAGGTAGACGTAGGCGTCCGCCGAGGACGAGACCGCGCGGGCGACGGGCGGGAGCGCCCTCATCAGGTACTCGATGTAGACCGTGCGGAACGGGGACCACGTCGGGTGGCTGAACTCGCACACCACCAGGCGACCGCCCGGCTTGGTCACGCGGAGCATCTCGGCCAGTCCGGCGGCCGGGTCGACGATGTTGCGCAGCCCGAAGGAGATGGTCACCACGTCGAAGGTGTCGTCGGCGAACGGCAGCTGCGTGCCGTCGCCGGCCGTGAACGGCAGGTGCGGCAGCGACTGCTTGCCCACGCGGAGCATCCCGAGCGAGAAGTCGCAGGGCACGACGCGGGCACCCCGGTCGGCGAAGGGCTGGCTCGACGTCCCGGTGCCGGCCGCGAGGTCGAGCACCATCTCGCCGAACTGCGGGTCGACGGCATCGATGACGTCGCGGCGCCAGCGGCGGTCCTGACCCAGGGAGAGGACGTCGTTGGTGACGTCGTAGCGGCGCGCGACCGCGTCGAACATCCGACGAACGTCGGTCGGTTGCTTGTCCAGCTCAGCACGGGCCACCCGCAGAGTCTACGGGGGCGCCGGTCGTGACCTGTGGCTGGTCACGACCGGGTCACGAGTGGGTCACGACGCAAGATTCCTTGCTCGCGGTCGCAACCCCGGGGCCGCAGACGGCGTCACTTGAGTGTCTGACCGCTCTCCAGAAAGGCCTGCCATGTCGCTCCTGCGTCGGCTCACCCTCATCGTCGTCGTCGCCACCGTGCTGTCCGGGGCCGCCCTCGGCCTCGGCTGGGCCACCCACCGGTCCTCGGGGCCCGCGTCCGCGCCCGCGCCCGCCATGGCGCCGCGGACCCCATTAGTCCTGCCAGTGGTCCCGCCAGTAGTCCCGCCGGTAGTCCCGCCGGTGGTCCCGCCGGTGCCCCCCGCACCCGTGGTGCCGATCACGATCGATGACCCGACGCCGACGCCGACCCCGGAGCCGGAGCTGGTGGCCGGACCGGCGCTCCTCTCACCCGGTGAGGAGGGTGCCGAGGTGCGCGACCTGCAGGCCCGACTGCGCCAGATCGACTGGTTCGAGGCGGACGTGACCGGCTTCTACGGTGACGTCACCGCGCAGGCCGTGACCGGCTTCCAGGCCAAGCGGGAGATCCCGGTGAACGGCGAGGTCGACCGGCGCACCCTCGACCGGCTGTTGGCGATGACCAGCTCGCCCACCGAGGCCGAGCTGACCAACCAGCTCGGCGGCAACGTGCCGGGAGCGTTGGACGCACGCTGCCTGACCGGTCGCGTGCTGTGCATCGACAAGACCAGCAGCACCCTGCGCTGGGTCGTCGACGGTGAGGTCCTGCGCACCGTCGACACCCGCTTCGGCGGCTCGGCGACCCCGACTCGGGAAGGGACGTTCCAGGTGGACTCCAAGAGCCGGGACCACGTGTCCAGCCTCTTCGACACCTCGATGCCCTTCGCGATGTTCTTCTCCCGCGGGCAGGCCGTGCACTACTCCCCCGACTTCGCCGCGGTCGGCTACGCCGGCGCCTCGCACGGCTGCGTCAACGTGCGCGACCACGACGCGATCGCGTGGCTCTACGACCAGGTGCAGGTCGGCGACCCGGTCATCGTCTACCGCTCCTGAACCCGGCCTCGCGCGGATCAGGCGACGAGGCCGTCCAGCAGCTCGACCGCCTGCTCGGCGGTGATCCCGACGCCGATCAGCTGGTAGGCGCCCTCGGCATCGCCGACCTGGCACTTGACGGCCTGGGGGTCGGGTTCGGTGATCGGCTCACCCGCGGGGACGGGCTGCTGCCAGATGAGCGAGCAGGTGCCGTCGCCGACCGCCACGAGGTCGGTCAGGTTGCGCGTGTAGCCCAGCAGCTGGGGGTCGACGGGCGGTCCGTCGGGCACGAACGGACCGGCTGCCGACTCGATGACCAGCACGGTCACCTGGATCCCCCGCTCGGGGTCGCGATAGGTGCGCACGCGGGCCGGGACGTCGTACACCTCCTCCAGGCGGGCTTCCGCGGAGGCCACGAGGTCGCCCTGGAGCTGCGCGAACTCCTCGGCACCTGCGGAGTCGCTCTGGGTCTCATCGACGATGTCGGTGGCGGTCAGGCCACCGGGGAGCGCGTCGGGCAGGGCGCCGCCGGAGCTCTCACCGATGCGGGGCAGCAGCACGACGAAGGCCACCATCGCGACCAGGATCACGAGGCCGACGACGACCCCGACCATGGGCGTGGACGGTGCGGACGAGGGGCGCTCTGAGGTGGTGGTCACGCGGTGACGTTACCCACGGTCCCGTCCGATGGGCCATCTGCCTAGGTAGGCTCGCGGGGTGACGAACGCTGCGACCCCGGGTGGGCCGACTCCCTCGCTGGTCGCGCGTACGGTCGCCCTGGACCTCGACGTCGCCACCTCGCTGGTCTCCCTGCTCCCCTCCGAGCACCCCGTCGCGTGGCTGCGCCGCGGCGAGGGCCTGGTCGGCTGGGGCCAGGCGACCGCGTTGCGCACCAGCGGACCGACCCGCTTCGCCGACGCCGACAAGTGGTGGAGCGAGACGATCGCACGCGCCGATGTCCTCGACGAGGTCGGGGAGCCCGGGACCGGACCGGTCTGCTTCGGCACCTTCGCGTTCAGCGACCACCGTGGCGACTCGGTCCTGGTCGTGCCCTCGGTCGTGGTCGGCCGGCGCGGTGGCCGCGCCTGGCTGACGACCCTCTCGGCGAGCGGCGTCGTGGCACCGCTGCCTGCCATCGCGGTCGCCGAGGCGCCACGTGCACCCACCGCCGTGAGCTTCGCCGACGGGGCGCTCAACGGCGAGCAGTGGATGTCGGCAGTGGCGGACGCGGTGGCGCGGATCAGCGTCGGCGAGCTCGAGAAGGTCGTGCTCGCCCGGGACCTCGTGGCACGCGGCAGCGAGCCCATTGACGTGCGCTGGCCCCTGCACCGCCTGACCGAGTCCTACCCGATGTGCTGGACCTTCCACGTCGACGACATGTTCGGCGCGACGCCCGAGATGCTGGTGCGCCGCGAGCGCGGATTGGTCACCTCCCGTGTGCTGGCCGGCACCATCCGACGCACGGGTGACGACTCACGCGACCTCGCGCTCGCCGCAACGCTGGCCCGCTCCTCGAAGGACCTCGAGGAGCACGAGTACGCCGTCCGCTCGGTGGCCGACGCCCTCGAGCCGCACTGCTCCTCGATGAACGTCCCCGAGGCGCCGTTCGTGCTGCACCTGCCCAACGTCATGCACCTCGCGACCGACGTCAACGGCGTCGTCCACGACGCCGCGACCGTCTCGTCGCTGCGCCTGGCCGAGGCACTGCACCCCTCCGCGGCCGTCGGCGGCACCCCCAGCGACGTCGCCATCCGGTTGATCGCCGAGATCGAGGGCATGGACCGCGGCCGTTATGCCGGCCCGGTCGGTTGGATGGATGCGCACGGCGACGGTGAGTGGGGCATCGCCCTGCGCTCGGCCGCCGTCGAGGGCGACGGGATCCGCCTCTTCGCCGGCTGCGGCATCGTCGCCGACTCCGATCCCGAGGCCGAGCTGGCCGAGGCGCAGGCGAAGTTCGTGCCCGTGCGTGACGCGCTCGGTGGGCTCTGACCGGACCACCCCTGAGTGGACCGGGACCTACAGGTCCGTCCCGTCCGCCAGCCGCACGAACTCCTGACCGTCGGGGAGCAGGTTGCCCAGGTGCGTCTCGACCATGTCGAGACCGGCAGCGGAGTAGACCCGGTCGTGGATGCCGAGCGAGCGAGGAGCACCGACGGCACGGACGAAGTCGATCGCCTCGGACACCTTCAGCCACGGCGCCGACACGGGGGCGAGCAGCAGGTCGACCGGCTCCCCGGGCAGCGTCAGCGCGTCACCCGGGTGGTAGACGGAGGTGCCGCCGAGGCTCAGCACGAAGCCGCTGTTGGAGAAGCGCGGGTAGTCGGGGTGGATGACGGCATGGAGCTCCCCCACCGCCCGGACGGGCACCCCGACGTCGAAGCGTTCCTCGGGGGAGACCACCGTGACCCGCTCCACCAGGTCGGGAGCCTCCTCACGGATCCGGGCCGCGACCGCGTCGATGGTGAACACCGGTGCGGCACAGGCACGCAGGTGGTCCGGCAGGTAGTGGTCGGGGTGCTCGTGGGTGATCAGGACCGCCGTCGCGCCGTCGACGGCTTCGGGGTCGGTGAAGACCCCCGGGTCGAGGACGACGACCACGCCGTCGTGCTCGAGGCGCACGCAGGCATGCCCGAACTTCGTGATCCGCATGCCCGGCACAGTACCTAGACTCGCGCCATGACCACCTCCCGCCAGCCCGTCGTACGGCGTGCCACTCCCGCGGATGCCGAGGCGCTGGCCCACCTGCACATCGACGTCTGGGACGACGCCTACACCGGTCTGATGCCGCAGTCGATCCTCGACGACCGGCGCGACGAGGTCGAGGACCGCGTGGAGCGCTGGCGCACGATCCTGACCGAGTCCGCGAACACCCTGGTCGCGGAGGACGACGACGGGCTGGTCGGCTTCGCCTCGGCCGGCCCCGGACGCGACGCCGACGTCGACACCGACCTCGAACTGTGGGCGCTCTACGTCCGGGCGCGACTGTGGGGAAGCGGGCTCGGCTACACGCTGTTCTTCGAAGCCGTCGGCGACCGGGCGGCCTACCTGTGGGTGCAAGCGGGCAACGAGCGTGCGATCGCGTTCTACGAGCGCCAGGGCTTCCGGCTCGACGGCACCGACGACGAGCACGACGAGGGTCTCCACGTGCGGATGGTCAGGGCCGGCACGTGAGCGCCCTGTTGGCCCTCACCGGCGTGACGGGCGCCTGCTCCTACGACGACCCGGCCGCTGCCCGATCCGCGCTGCAGGGCGTCGACGTGCTGTTCATGGTCTCGGCCGCTGAGGCCGAGGACCGCCGGGCCCAGCACCGCACCTTCATCGCCGCAGCCGCGGAGGCCGGGCACGAGCCCCGCTCGCTGGAGGAGGCGCTCGCCGGCTCGTAGCGGCTCAGGCGGTGAGGTGGTGCAGGTAGCACCAGCGCCATTCCTCATCCGGCTCGGCCGACTGCATGACCGGGTGGGTGGTCTCGTGGAAGTGCTCCGTGGCGTGCTGACCCGGCGAGGAGTCGCAGCACGCGACGTGGCCGCACTCCAGGCACTGGCGCAGGGCGACCCACCGGGTGCCGTCCTCGAGACAGCGCGCGCACGTGCCGTCATGGACGGTCTCCTGGACGGGACTGGCGAGCAGGTCGTCGCACTGCTCTCCCGGTGCCCGCGGAGCACGCACGGAGCGGATCTCCTCGCGCGCGTGCACGGCGTTGTCGATCATCGACTCCTCGATGTCGAGCAGCGCGAGGACCTCGGCCACGACCTCCGAGGCGACGGTCCCGGACGAGCGGATCTCCAGGATGCGGCGGCGCTCGGCCGCCAGCATCTCCAGGCGGATGCGCGCGTAGAGCTCGCTGGGCGACTCCTCGTCCAGGGTCGTCCCGAGCCGTTCCCAGGCCGCGAAGTTGCGCTGGTCGATGCGCTGCCGGACGAGGTCGACGACACCGTGGGGATCGTCGTACTCCATCTCCTCGACGGCCTCGAAGCCCGCCTTGGAGGCCTGCTGCAGCAGGGTCGCGCGGGCGAGGGCATCGTCCATCGGGTCGGGTGAGGGCACGTCGAGACGCCGGGCCAGCCAGGGCAGGGTCAGGCCCTGGATGAAGAGCGTGCCGGCCACGACCGTGAAGGCGATCAGCAGCAGCACCTCGCGGTGCTCGGTGTCCTTGTCGATGACGAAGGCGGCGGCGAGGGTCACGACGCCGCGCATGCCGGCCCAGCCGAGGATGAACGTGTAGGGCCACGGCGGGATCTGGCCGGACGCACGGTCGGGCCCGGGGCGCACCAAGAGGTAGCGGGCGAGGAACACCCAGACCAGCCGCAGCACGATGACACCCGCCAGGGTCGCGACGCAGACCGTGACGATCCGGCCGGGATCGAGGTCGCTCCGACCGACGTCCTCGAAGAGCCACTTCGCCTGGAGCCCGATCAGCAGGAAGACGGTGTTCTCCAGGACGAAGGAGACGGTGCGCCAGTTCATCCGCTCCGCGATGCGCGACTGAGCGGTCTGGAGGACGGGGGACTGGTGGCCCAGCAGGAGGCCCGCGATCACGACCGCGATCACGCCGGACGCGTGGATCTCCTCGGCCAGGATGTAGGCGGCGAACGGCACGACCAACGAGATCGCGGTGTCCATCAACGGGTCGGTGACCTGCTTGCGCAGCCGGGCGACCAGGAGGAAGAGCAGGACGCCCACGAGCACCCCACCACCGGCGGCGACCGCGAAGTCGCCGGCGACCTCGAGCGTGCTGATGCCCACGCCACCCGCAGCGATGGCGGTGCGCAGCGAGACCAGCGCGGTGGCGTCGTTGAGCAGCGACTCGCCCTCGAGGATGGTCACGATGCGTCGTGGCAGGCCGATCCGGCGCCCGATCGCGGTCGCGGCCACCGCGTCGGGCGGCGCCACGACCGCACCGATCGCGAACGCCGCCGGCCAGCCGATGCCCGGGATGAGCACGTGCACGAGGGCGCCGATGCCGACGGTGGTGAAGATGACCAGCCCGACCGACAGCAGCAGGATCGAGCGACGGTTGGCGTTGAAGTCGACCAACGACGTCTGGATCGCGGTCGCGTAGAGCAGCGGTGGCAGCAGCCCGAGCAGGACCACCTCGGCCTCGAGGTGGATCTCCGGCATGCCTGGCGCATACGACGTCGCGACACCGACCGCGATCAGCAGCAACGGGGGCGGGACGTCGATCCGCTCCGCGAACGCCGTGACGGCGAGGACCCCGACGCTCAGCGCGACGAGGAAGAAGGCGATCTCCACGCGTTCATCATCCCTGACGGGGCATCGCGTGCGGATTCATGTCAGGGCATGGTGGTCGGCTCAACCAGCCCCGAGAGCGCGGATCCGCTCGTCGAGCTCGCGCCGGTTGTCCCGGCGTACCCGCACCTCGACGACGTCGATCCCGCCGTTCGGTGCGGCCAGCGCCTGCTCGAGCTCGG
>Ga0136639_10000048_pt1 | contig 34233 bp, 38 predicted proteins | sample AntDrymUQ8592106_2_FD_113739 | JGI IMG/M metagenome (GOLD analysis project Ga0136639, IMG submission 113739) | Polar desert sand microbial communities from Dry Valleys, Antarctica - metaG UQ859 (21.06) | ecosystem: Environmental > Terrestrial > Soil > Desert | place: Antarctica: Dry Valley...
ATCGGATCGGACGGATCGGACGGATCGGACGGATCGGACGGATCGGACGGATCGGACGGATCGGACGGATCGGACGGATCGGACGGATCGGACGGATCGGACGGATCGGACGGATCGGACGGATCGGATCGGATCGGATCGGACGGATCGGACGGATCGTGGTACGGATCGTGGTACGGATGTCACTTTGCCCATATAATCTCTTGACTCCGCCCCCCCAACGCGCTTCCTTCTCGCCCCGCGTCACTAGATGCACCCGTAGCTCAATTGGATAGAGCGTCTGACTACGAATCAGAAGGTTAGGGGTTCGAGTCCCTTCGGGTGTACCACTTATTCTCAATGAGTTGGGAAGCTCCAATGTTAGGTTTCCGGATTGAGGCTTGGCCACTTCTTGGCCACTTTTCAAAGACACTCGCCCGAGTCCTCCTGAAACCAGCGTGGCCTTTGATGACGAACGATAAGGATTCAATGGTAGGAATGGAGGGCGTTCGAGGATGGGGAGGTCCCTGCCCCCAGAGCAGCATACTGGCCTTCGAGACCTAACCGTTGGCCGCGAACAAGAGTCCCCTCGGCGTCGCGAGGGACGTGGACACCTCCGATTTCAACGTCGAGTGCATCGACCTGCTCGGCAACAAGGTTGACGGCGACATCGGCGTGGCCTTCCTCATTGCCTGCTACTCCATTCTTCGCAAAGCGTCCCCCGTCGCCGGTCTTCTCGTCTGCGCTGGCCCTGGGCTATCGCGTTGTGCCCCGTTGGGGCTGGAGAACCCCTCTATGACTCGTCTCAAGTGCGTTTCTTCCAAGTCATTTCCATTTCAACATGAGGCAATCTACTTCCCGATGAGCGTCTATAACCGGCTTTGCCGGAGCAATTCTACGCGTGCTTCGCTCTAGAGCTCATTCCGGCCTTCGCCTTTCAGCCCTTTGCCTCCCTTCATCTGCTACGGGTTAAGGACCAGGGGGATGATGTTGCGCGGGGGTGGGAAGCCTTCGCCGCCGGAGGCGTCCTCGGCAAAGACTTCCAAGTGGCCGACCTGCTGTTCTGTTAGTTTGTAGGCGACGTTGAAGGAGAAGGGGGCGGAGCCGTTGACGCCGCCGCCGGTGGCGTGGCCGGAGGCCAGGACGCTGCCGTCGCGGGCCTTGAGGACGAAGTTGAGGGTGGATTCAAAGGTGCGCGAGCAGCCAGTGACGGTGAAGCCGGAGTGGACCCGCTCGCCGGAGCGCGGCGAGGTGGCAAAGATGAAGGCGGCAGCATCAAGGGCACCGTCGGCATTGTCGCAGCAGTCGGTGGGAGCCTTGGCTTGGAGGGTTTCTGAGGGCAGTTGGTTGCAGCAGGTGGCGATGGTCGCGAGGGCAAGGATGGCGAAGCGGGATGGTTTCATGATAGGAAATGGAGAGTGGGGAGGTTAACAATTATTTCTCCGGGTGCATCGACTCGTAGTTCACCAGGATGCGCTCGGGAGAGGAGGATCCCTCGTGGGTGAAGTAGCGGTGCTCCCAGGTGAGGGTGACGCTGCCGCCGACTTTGAGGGTCTTGATCCAGGCTGACAGCTTGGGGTCGCCTTTGGGATTTTTGTCGAAATCGGTGACTTGGACAAGGAACTCGGTTTGTTTTGGGTCGCCGTATTCGTCGGGCTTGGCGTAGGCGAGGTAGCGCTTGATTTCGAAGGTGGCGAACTCGCCGGAGTCGCCGCAGAGGTTGGGGCAGCGGCTGGTCATGCCAAGGCACTGGCGGAAGGCGATGCCTTTGAGGGTGGCGATGGTCTGGTGGCGAGAAAGCAGTTCGGAGCCTTCCTTCGGCGCGGCCGGGGCCGGGTCGGGCTCGGGCAGGGGCGGGGCGCCAAAGGTTGGGCAAAGCAGCAGCAGCGAGAGGATGGCGGTTCTCATAAGTTAGAAGTGTGCACATTAGACACCGGAGCGGGCAAATCGTTAGGGATTTTTTTGGCTCTCACGGAAGTTTTGGGGGGCACCTTCAGCCCTTGTGAGCCGCGGGCCCCGATGGACTGCGGCAGCCTGCTGCGGCATGCCCGGGGGGCGCGCGCCGCCCTGCTCACTCGCGCTCATCCAATTGCTTCTTCAGCGCAGCAGGCGGAGGGATTGTTGGATCGGCGGGCGGAGCGGGTCCCCACCAGCAGGCTGGACGGCTTAAATCACCGGCAGGCTGCAGCAGTCGTGCGCTGTGAAGCGCCAACTCCGGTTCGGAGGGGGGCGGCGCAAACCAATGCGCCGTCCCTACCTCTATCATGGTGGCCTGCGGCTCACATGAGAGCTGCTGCTAGCCACCAAGCATTTTTCCGGATCGGTCCGATCAGTCCGACCGGTCCGATCCTCTAACCGCCGCGCAAAGGGTGCTTGCCGCGGCGGGAGGGGTGGCGCAGATGTTGGAGGCGCAGGGAAGGCGCGTTTTGGGCGATGAACAAGAACGCGATCCTGGCGGTGGTGGTGGCGGCGTTGCGGCGGTACGACCTTCGACAAGCCGCCATTCACAGGTAGGGAATAAGGGGGCGCTTCGTTAGCCGACACCGCTTGTGTTGGGCGGGTGGCCCACTAGGGTATGCTGGTGACGCACCTGATTTTCCCGTTAGCCAGCAGCTTGCTGTATGTGGTGGCGGCGATGTTTTTGAAGCAGGCGGGGACGTTGGGGAGCAGCATTTGGCGCACGGCCTTGGTGTGCAACTGGGTGACGGCGGGCTTGTTTTTATGTTTGTGGCCGCTGGGCGGGGAGTTGCCGGGCTGGGAGCTGGCATACGAGCCGGTGGTGGTGGGCTGCTTGTTTGTTGGGGCGCAGCTGCTGACGTTTCTGGCCTTGAAGTCCGGGGATGTCTCGGTGGCCACGCCGGTGATGGGCTGCAAGGTGGTGTTGGTGGCCTTGTTCACCACGGCTGTTGGGGCCGGGCGGGTGGCCGCGCCGCTTTGGATTGCCGCGGGGCTCAGCGTGGTGGCATCGCCTGCCTGAACCGGCGCGACAGCAACGGGGGTGGGCAGATCGGGCGCACCGCCTGGTTGGCGCTGGCGGCGGCGTCCTGTTATGCGCTGTTTGATGTGTTGGTGATGATGTGGTCCCCTGGCTGGGGGGCCGGTCGCTTCCTGCCGGTCACCATGTTGGTCAGCGGGGTGCTCTCGTTAGGCTTCATTCCGCTGGCCCGCAGCGAACCGCGGCTTGCCCGACGGGCGCGCCGCGCGCTGGCTGTCGGTGCCGCCTTCATCGCGCTGCAGGCGCTTCTGCTCGTTTCGACGTTGGCCATGTTTGGCGACGCCACGGCCGTCAACGTGATCTACTCCACCCGCGGGCTCTGGAGCGTGCTGGTCGTCTGGTGGCTCGGCCACTGGTTTGGCAACCGCGAGCGGGCAAATGGAGCGGCGGCGTTCCGGGCGCGGCTGTTAGGGGCCGGCTGCCGGTGCGCGGCGGTAGTGCTGGTGTTTGTGTGAGCGGGTTGCTCAGGTGGCGCTACAGGAGGCGAGTAATCATCACTCCCCCCCACGCGAGCGGGCCGAGTTGCTCGACGAAGTTTCCCGCCAAAGGAACTTCGCTCCTGCCATCCTCAAAAAGGACTACTGGGTCTGCCTCACCCTAGGGGCGATTTTTTCGCTGCTGGCATCGGGGCGCAAATGGTCTTCAAAGGTGTCAAATCGCTGTGCAAAGTGTTCGGACTGATTGATCGGTTCTCCGAGGGCATCGATAATTTCTTCCATCGCGAGTACCTCGGATTTGCAGGCGATGATCATGACCCGGAAACAAGTCTGCGCGGAGGGACGACGGACACCGGGTTTGATTGTCAGGTGGCGGTTTTCAGCCATGTGCGGAGGACCTCGGCGACGCTCCATGCCTGGGCGATGCAGCCGCGGGGGCGGAATGGGGGTTCGGCGTCAAAGATCTCGCTGATGGAGCCGATGGCGGCCTCGTCAAGGTGATGGATGAAGCCATCGAGGAATCCGCGCGCCTCGGCGCGGCGCTCCGGGTGGACGCGGAGCCAGGAATCGATAAAGGGGCCAATGAGCCATGGCCAAACGGTGCCTTGGTGGTAGGCGGCGTCGCGGGCGTGGAGGTCGCCGTCGTAGCGCGGTTTGTAGTCGGGATGGTCTGGGCTGAGGGTGCGCAATCCCATAGGAGTGAGGAGCTTTTCCTCTGCGATGCGGACCACCGCCGGCCAGTGCTGTGGGTCGAGCACGGGATGATCCAAGGAGATGGCGAAGAGTTGGTTGGGACGGCAGGCCGGGTCGTCGGTCGATTCCCCATCGACAACATCAAAGAGGTGGCCGGTCTGCGGATTCCAGAACCTGAGGTTGAATGATTGGCGTGCGCGCTGGGCATGGCGGTTCATCAACTCGGCCTGCGGCAGATCGCCGAAGTGCAGCGACCAGATTTCCAGCAAGCGCAGGGCATTGTACCAGAGTGCATTGATTTCCACTGCCTTGCCGCGGCGGGGAGTGACTACCCAGTCGTCCACCTTGGCATCCATCCAGGTGAGTTGGTAACCTAGCTGCCCTTGCACAAGCAGGCCGTCGGTGGGATCGACATGGATGCCGAAGTGGGTGCCAGCGAGGTGGAAGTCGATGATTTCGCGCAGCTTGGGCATGATAAGCCGAAGCGTGTGGCGGTCGCCGCTGGCGCGGACGTAGCGCTCGAGGGCGTGGAAAAACCACAGGGTGGCGTCGGCGGTGTGGTACAGGCCGTTGTTCTTGCCCTCGGGGAACATATTGGGGATGAGGCCGTCGCGGAGATAGTGGGCAAACGTGCGGAGGATCCAGCGGGCTTCGGCCGGACGGCCGGTGGCCAAGGTGAGGCCCTCGAGGCTGATCATCGTGTCGCGCCCCCAGTCGGTGAACCAATGGTAGCCGGCAATGACGGTGCCGACCTCGCCGCCCGCGGCATTGGCCCATGCGCTGTCCTCGGCGCGACCGGCGGGCCGGATGAGGAATTGGTCTGCGGCCAGAACCAGCTCAGCGGCAGGCGCTTGCTGCAGGGCGGGGGCGGCCTTTTCAAGCAGGCTGCGGCGGCGTTCCTCGTCGGCATTGAAGGCGGCTTCCGGGCCAAGGGTGGTGATGATGTTCCATGGCTCGGTGGAGGCGATGAGGGAGACGCGGCGATCATTTTGCAGCCCGGCGGTGAAGCAGCCGGGCGTCCAGAGGTTGCCCTCGCTGTCATAGCCGCGTTGAGCCTCAAGCTCGTAGCGGATATTGCGGCGGGTCTGCATCTCGTGGTGGAAGCTGACGTCGCCGCCGCTAAGGCTGAGGCGCAGGACCGGCCAGCCGTCGCCAGCACTCAGTTCGTAACGCTCCTGGGAGATGAAGATCCCGTAGTCTTTTGGCGATAGTGAGCAGACCGGATCATCGTGGTTGCGGAAATCCACCGATGGCTGCAGCTCAAGGCGCACGCCAAGTTGAGAGGAAAGCAGGGTGTAGGTGAGATGGACGGTGTTCTGGCGATGCAGCAGGAGGAGGCGCTTTTCGATGATGATGTCCTCCACTTCAAAGGTCCAAGTCGGAATGTGACCGGCTAGGCGGAACTCCGCCACCGCGTTGTGCGCGAGGTTGTCGCCGCCGCCGAGATACAGGGTGCGGCCGTCGGCGAGCTGGAGGCGTTCGCCCAAGTGGTTGAGCATCATCACGCGGCCAAGCGGTGAGGGCATCGCGGAAACCAGCAGCCCGTGGTAGCGACGGGTGACGCCGCCGGCAACCGTGCCCGAGGCGTAGCCACCCAGACCGTTGGTCACAATCCACTCACGCGTAAGAAAGTCGTGTCGTTCAGAGGCGGGGGTATTGAGGTTGATGCGGCGCAGCTCGATCATGGAGTGGGTTGCGGTGTCTGGGCGGCTGGGCGGCTGGGCGAGAAGCGGCAAGCGCGGTGGCACTGTGGGCGGGCAGTCGCAGCGGACCGGTGGCCGGAGGAGCGAGGGTGCCGTTGCCGCCGTAGGTTGGGTGCTCGCTTGACCAGAGAAGATTCCATTGGCTGTCAGCGGGTGGCGCCAGCAGCGGTTCCGGTGCGGGGGACAGCTCAAGATCCGCCCCGAGGTTGACGAGTAAAAGCCGGTCGCCGTGGGGAGAGAAATACCTCAGCACAAAGGCGTCAGCCCCTAACACCGCACCATCAATTCCCCGATGGGTCGAATGGCGGAAGACCGGGTCACTGCGACGCAGGCGCAGGAGGTCGCGGTGGAGTTGATAGACGGGGGCGTGGGACTCGCGCTCGGAGAAGTCCAACTTGCATTGCCGGAAGGTGTCTTGCGCGTGGGGCGGAGCCAGCCGGGTGGTGGCGCTGGCGCTGAGCACGCTGGGGAACTGGGCGAGGAAGCCGAGGCGGCCTTTGGCCACCAATTCGGCGAGCTCCGCTTGGTGGTCAGCGAAGTAGAGGAACGGCGAGGTGGCCGCAAACTCCTGGCCTTGAAACAGCATCGGGGTGGCCGGGCCTAGCAGGAGCAGCGCGGTCATGGCGCGCAGCGCGGCCGGGCATGTGAGCTCGTGGACCCGCTGGCCGCGCAGCGAGTTGGCGACCTGGTCGTGGTTTTGGATGAAGGCGACAAAGCGCGCGGGATGAAAGTCCAGGCTGGGGGTGCCGCGGGCCTTGCTTTGCCAGCCATACCATTGTCCTTGATAGAGATAGCCGTGCTTGGCGGCAGCCACAAATTCCTGCGGGGTGCCGCGGTAGTCGGAATAATAAGCCTCGTGTTTGCCAGTTAGGGCGACCATGGCGCTGTGGTGGAAATCGTCGTTCCACATCGCGTCCATGCCGTGGCCGACCTTTTCCAAGGGCTCCAGAAGAGCGACATGCTGGGCTTCGTTCTCAGCGACCAGGAATGTCAATCGTGTCCCCGCGGCCTCGCGCACGCGGCGGGAAATACTGGCGATCAGGGGTTCGTCGGAAGCGTCATAGATTTGATCGGTGGCATCGAGGCGCAGGCCATCGAGGTGAAACTCATCAATCCAGTAACCGGCGTTGGCGATGAAGAGTTCGCGGACGGGCTGGCTGTGAGGGCCGTCAAAGTTCAATGCGCTGCCCCACTCGGTGTTGTAGCGGGTTGAGAAATAGTCAGGTGTGAACTCGCGGAGGAAATTCCCATCGGGTCCGAGGTGGTTGTAGACGACGTCCAGGATCACCCCGAGGCCAAGGGCGTGGGCGCGATCAACAAAGGCGCGAAGATCCGCTGGGGTGCCATACAAACGGCTGGGGGCAAACAGGTTGACCCCGTCATATCCCCACCCGAAGCGGCCCGGGAAATCGGCCACCGGCATGAGCTCGATGAGAGTGATGCCAAGCTCGGCGAGCTCGGCGAGTTGATCCATGGCGGCGGCCACGGTGCCGGCCTTGGTGAAGGTGCCGAGGTGCATTTCGTAGATAACTTGCCCTTCGCGGCTTGTGCCGGGCCAGCCGGTGTCGGTCCAGGGGAATTCCGGGTCGATCACCTGAGACGGGCCGTGGGGACCCTCGGGTTGGAAGCGCGACGCCGGGTCAGGGAAGACGCCGCTGCCTAAGCGGAATTTATAGAGCGATCCGGCGCGCGCCTGGGGAGCAAAGCCGCTAAAGTACCCGCCCTCCTCGGCCACTAAGAGAAGCTCGCTGGGTTCGGAGCCCAGCCACTCGCCATCGCTGGCGAGCACCACGCTGAGCGAGCGCTGGCTCGGAGCCCAGACGCGAAAATGCACGCCCCCGCCGGGCTGCAGTTCGGCACCCACCGGCAGCCGGCGGTTCAGCAATCCGGGGTCTTGCGCTTGGGGGAGAAGGATTTGCATGGCGATTGAAAGTCAGAAGCGAAACCGATGGGAAGGCACCGCCGCATACCCCGGCCCGCGCCGATCCACCTGCTGCCTTGGCCCGCGCCGGGGTGGCAGCGGCGGGGTGCGCAGCGGGCCGGCGGCCAGCACGCCCGGCGCGACAAGCGCCGGGCTGAGCGTGACCTGCAGGGAAACCGACGGTGGGTTCATGGCAATCAGGCAAGGGATAGGGTTCAGCGGCTTTTTAGCACGCCCGACGCCAGCGCTCCGAGAGGGCGGAATTTCACTCTAACGTGAACATCTTCGGCCAAACTCACCTCCCACCCACTTCGGCTGCCGAGGTGCAGCGTGCAAGGCGCGGCGTCGCTGGGAGGGGAAATGTGCACGCATGGAGCTCGCGCATGGTGCCCGCGGGCAGCGAGCCGACCTCACGCCGGCAATCAGTAACAACGCTCCAAACCAGCGCCCGCCTACTTGGCATGGCTCATGCGACTCCCCCTTTGGTTACCGCTCGCTCGGAAACCCCAAGCCCAAGCCCTGCCGACCACCGCCATGAGCAGCACCACCACCACGGACCAGGAAACCAACCGCCACTGGGCTGAGGACCAAAGGCCAAGCACAAGCGAGTTGGCACTGCTTTACCAAGACGAGACCAGCGACGGACCAATGAGCAACTTCAACAAGCTCGTCGCCCGCTAAAAGATTCTCACTCTTCGCCTCGGCATGCAGCACCTCATTGAAATGGACCTCCTGCCCCTCGGGGTGCTTATCGCCGCGGCCGTGGTCGGCGCGGTTGCGCTGCTGCTGCGCAAGCGCAACGTACGCCGTGCGCAGGCGTGGCCGGTTCTTGCCGCGGTCTTTGCCGCCCTTGTTATCATCAGCTGGACCACCGGCATGATCCTTGCCCCGCACGACTCCGCATGGCGCCAGCGCTACTGGATTCCCATGCTTGGGGTCTTTGTGCTTCTGGGCCTGGTTCTCATCGCCATCCGCAACTCTAAGGCGTTGTGAGAAAGGTGATCCCGGTCACTCCCCGGCTGACAAACAGACTTGTTATTCTGCACTTGGACTGAGGTGATTTCCCCCCGACCAATGGGCTGCGACATCCACACCCTTATCGAAATTAGCCACCGGCGAGCGCCGGATGTTGGCGGCCAAGATGCCGCCGATAATTGGCTGCTATTTGCCCAGCCATGGCTCGGACGGAGCTATGCTTGTTTTGCGGCTCTTGCGGGCGTGCGCGCAACGAGCGAGGGCGAGGCGCCGCTCTATCCGCTCCGAGGCCTTCCGCTGTCATTGGACGAAACATCCGAGGATCGTTATGGCTCCTTGCGGGGCCCGGGACTCCATCCGCACGGATTTCTTTCGCCATCCGAAGTGGATTGTGCTCTGCGCCACGCTGCCATCGACCCTCAATCGCTGCTCACCGAATGGCAGGCCGTGCTCGGTGCCATGAGGATCCTTGAGCAAGAGTTTGAGGTTAGATTAGTCTTCTGCTTCGATAACTAACAGCAGCAGGTGATCCGTGAGGAGAAGGCGCAGTGGAACTTCATTGATCCTGCCTGAGCCCAGCGCGTTTCACTACGCACTGGATCCCACCCGCTTCCCACCCCTGCGCCTTGGTTAGGGCGGCAGAGTGCAGCCTATGGAAGAACAAGGCGGATCGGACCTGTCGACGTTGGGGGGCGAGGCTTTTCAGGTGGATGATGGACCGGCGGATTTGGGCTTTCCCGGAGTCAAAAGTCTTGGTTGCTCATCCTTGAAGAGGAGCTTGCCGTCGGATTCCCCGTCCTCGTAATCGAGGGTTCCAAGGAATGCGCGGAAGTCGTCCTCGGCAACGAGGTTGCGCTCAATGAGATAGCGACTCAGGGCGGTGATTGCGAGGTTCAGCCGCTCGGTGCGAGATCGGAGGCGGGCAATCTCGTGCTCCTGCCGAGTCTGGACGCTGTGCTGAACCTGCTGTGAGCGCTTGGTGATCTCAAGCTCATCACCGGGGATTTGGGGGTGTAAAGATTTGACTGTAAAAGCTTCCTAACAACAAGTGGGTGATTGATCCTTCCATGCTCCTAACATGCTTGGTGGCCTCCCGCTGTGGCAACCGCGAAGTGCTGGACTAACAAGACGGGGCGAAGCGGCAGGTTGCCCCTTGGTTGCGGGGCTAACCGCCAGCATCACTCCTCGGCCGCGGGTGCTCTGCGATCCGCAGCTGTTGGGCGACGGTGCGTGCGGTGGCGGAGCCGCTGGCCAGGGCGGCATCGATGGATCCGACGTTGAGGTGGTCGCCGCAGAGGTGGACGCCGTCGATGACGGTGGGGCGCAGGGCGAGCGCGGCGAGGGCGGCGGGCGTGGCCAGTGGCAGGGCTTTGGGGATGGCGTAGGATTTGAGGAAATCCCAGTCGTGGACGCAGGGGCCAAAATAAGTGGCAGCCTCGGCGCGGATTTCTTCCGGATCGCTCGCGCCGGCATCGGCACCCACGACCCCGATGCTGATGAGCGAGCGGTCGGCAGGCGCGTAGCCCGCGGCAATGTCGCTGGGGACCGCAATCTGGCTGATCTGGCCGCGGCCGGTGGCGTTGAGCCAGATGCTGCGGGTACCGGTTAGCGGGCTGGTGTTAGCGGCAAAGTAATAACAGCCGGCCGCCTGCCAAGCGCGGCCTGGCAGCTGCGGGAACCAATGTTGGGCGGTGTCGCCGTCCACGGCCGCCACTACAGCCTTGGCGCGGTGGATGCTGCCGTCGGTTAGCGTGACGGAGGTGGAATCCAAGGTTCTAACAGCGCAGTTGGGGTGGACCACGCCGGCGGGCAGGTTGGCGGCGAGTTGGCGCGGGATCGCGCGCATCCCGCCGGCTGGCAGGGCGGCGAATCCGCGGGTGAAATAGTGATAGGTGTAGCCAAGCATCCACGCCGAGGTGGCGAGCTGGTTCTCAAGGAAGATGCCGGTGAAGAACGGCCGGAAGAAGCGCACGATGATTTTCTCCGAGAACCCAAAGGCGCGCAGCCAAGCCTCCGCACTCACCGCCGTCCAGGCCTCCGTGCGCGCCGGAACATGGTCCTTGAGCAGCGCGCGCAGCCGCAGGACCCGCAGCTTGTCGCCGAGCGTGCCGATCGGCGCCAGCGCGGTTGTTAGCAGGTGGCGCGGCTGGCGCAAGGGGTCGGCGACGCGGCAGAGCTTGTTGTTAGCCAGTTGGACCAGCGCGCCCGGGTCGAAGCGCCCAAGCCCCAGGGCCGGCATGTCCAGCAGCTCTTGGCAGTTAGGATAGGCGGTCAGCAGCACCTGGAACCCGTGGTCGAGGATGAATCCGGCAAGCTCGTCGCTGTTCACCCGTCCGCCGACCTCGTCGGCACCCTCTAGCAGCCGCACGCGCAAGCCCGCCTCGACCAGCCCCCGGGCGCAGGCGAGGCCCGCAAGGCCGCCGCCAACGACGATCACATCAAGCGGAGCACTTTCGGGAGTCATAAGGGAAAGCTTGCGAGTGGATTGGGAAGTGGAAAGTGGCAAGTGCGAAGTGCGAAGTGCGAAGTGGAAGACCCGGTTCGGTCGCTCCGGCCTTTCCACTTGGCACTTTCCACTTTTCCGATTGCTGGCCCGGGAAGTGCTTTAGTGGGGCAAACCCTTCTCCCGCCGATGTTTGACGGCTACGACACTGGAAACTTTTTTGACGAGATGTTTGGCGGCAACGCCAAGGTCCGGGATTATTGCGCGCCTTTGTTGGACGGATTCGCGCGCTTTGATGAAAAAGACTTCCTGGCGCGCAAGGCGACCTCGGAGCTGTATTTCCTGCGTCAGGGGATCACCTTCAACGTCTATCATGACGAGCGCGGCAGCGAGCGGATCTTCCCGTTCGACCCGGTCCCGCGGGTGATCCCGGCGGACGAGTGGGAGCTGTTAGAGGCCGGGCTGACCCAGCGGATTGTCGCGCTGAACTTGTTTCTGCACGACATCTATCACGACCAGCAAATCGTGCGGGATGGCGTCATCCCCGCCTCCTACATCGAGAAGGCCAAGCACTATCGGCCGGAATTCCGAGGCGTGGACGTGCCCCAGGACATCTACATCCACATCTGCGGCAGCGACCTGATCCGGGGTGACGATGGAACCTACTATGTGCTGGAGGACAACGGCCGCTGCCCGTCGGGCGCGTCTTATCTTTTAGAAAACCGCAACGCGCTCAAGCGGGCGTTTCCGTCCTTGTTTGAGAGCCTGGGGGTGCGGCCGGTGGACGGGTACCCGCGCGAGTTGTTAGCGATGCTGCACCACATTTCGCCGCGGCGCGAGGGGGCGCCGGTGTGCGTGTTGTTGACTCCGGGCTGCCGCAACAGCGCGTATTTTGAGCATTGTTACCTGGCGCGGGAAATGGGCATCGAGATTGTCGAGGGCCGCGACCTGGTGGTGGTGGATGACTTCGTCTACATGCGCACGACCCGCGGGTTGGAGCGGGTGGATGTGATCTATCGGAGGATCGACGACGACTTCATCGACCCTGTGGTGTTCCGCAAGGACTCGGTGTTAGGCGTGCCGGGGCTGATGAACGCCTACCGGGCGGGCAACGTGGCGCTGGCCAACGCGGTGGGCACCGGGGTGGCCGATGACAAGGTGATCTACTACTTCGTGCCGAAGATGATCGAGTACTACCTTGGGCAGAAGCCGCTGCTGCCTAACGTGCCGACCTATCTGGCGAGCGAGGAGAAGGACCTGAAGTTCATTTTGGACCACCTGCCCGAGCTGGTGGTGAAGGCGGCCAACGAGTCGGGCGGCTACGGGATGCTCATGGGTCCCTCGGCAAGTGCCTCGGAGATCAGGGCTTTCCGCGAGCTCATCGTTGCCGATCCGCGCAACTACATTGCCCAGCCGGTCGTCCCGCTGTCGCGCTGTCCGACGTGGTGCGAGGGCGGCATCGAAGGGCGCCACGTCGACCTGCGCCCGTACATCATCTACGGCCGCGAGGTGAAGATTGTCCCCGGCGGGCTCACCCGGGTCGCGCTGACCAAGGACTCGCTGGTGGTGAACTCCTCGCAGGGCGGGGGCAGCAAGGACACCTGGGTGCTCCGCCACTAACTGATCATGCTTTCCCGCGTTGCCAACACCCTCTACTGGATGGTCCGCTTTGTTGAGCGGGCCGACAACCTGGCGCGCCTCATCGACGTGAACCAACAGCTTCTGTTGGATTTTGAGAGCCTCGACAGCGAGCGCCTGCGCGGGTTCTGGCGCCCGATCATTCTGAGCACCGGCGACGAGGACGCGTTCAATTCCCTGTATGACACGGCGGGCAGCAAGGAGGTCATCCGCTTTCTCACCGACGACGAGCGCAATCCCAACAGCATCCGCTCCTGCATTGGCTCGGCCCGGGAGAACGCGCGCATGGTGCGCGACCAGCTTTCCGACGAACTGTGGGAGGAGCTCAACGCGCTCTACCTGTTCACTCGCTCCGAGGAGGCCGCTCGTCTGTTAGCCAGCAACCCGCCGAAGTACTATGAGAACATCCGGCGCTCGGCAGTGACCTTTCTGGGCGTGGCTGCCTCAACCCTGTCGCGCGACGAGGCATGGGAGTTCATGGACCTCGGGCGCTATCTGGAGCGGGCTGACAAGACGACGCGCTTCTTGGATATTGCCACCTATCTATCCGACCCAAGCGAGGGGGGAATCCTCCACTGGAACGCGATTCTGCGCTCGTGCGGGGCGATGGGTGCGTTCCGCGCCGAGCACCGCGAGATCAACGCCAAGGCGGTGTTGGACTTCCTGCTCTTCTCCAAGGCCTTTCCACGCTCGGTGCGCTACTGCATGGAACGGGTGGACCTGAGCCTGCACCGGATCTCAGGCAGCGCGCGCGGCGGATTCTCCAACGCCGCCGAGCGGGAGTCCGGACTGCTGTTAGCCACGCTGAATTTCGGCACCTCCATTGAAGTCGCCGATGGCGGGCTGCATGACTACCTCGACGGACTGCAGGCGCGGTTCAACCAGATAGGCGCGGCGATTTTCGAGACCTACGTTCTGATGTTAGGCCGGATCCAACCGCGGGCCTTGGAGCCCGGAGGAGCGCGGGCGGCGGCTGCCTGGCAAATGGAGCAACAGCAGCAGCAATGATGCCGCTCAATGATCCAAGCGGAGCTTGTCAGCAGGCGCAGGGAGGAGATGCTTCCGCGCGCCCCGGCATGAAGCTCTCCGTCCTGCACCGAACCACCTTTCGCTACCCCTATCCGGTCACCGAGAGCGTCAACACGCTGCATCTGGAGCCGCGCACCTTCCCGTTCCAAAAAACCCTTTCGAGCATCATCCGGGTCCTGCCGGCAACCCGCCTGCGGCGGTTCCCGGATCTGCTGGAAAATGTGACCCACCATTTTGAGCTGCCCGAGGCGCACGGGCACTTGGAAATTGAAAGCCGCCTGCGGGTCCACAACCTGGCGCTGGAGATTTCCCCGGCGGCCCGCGCGGCGACCATGGCGGACTTTGCCGATCCGCAGATCCGCGAGCGCACTTGGCTTTACCTGCAGGAAAGTCTCCGCGTTTCCCAACATCCCGAGATCTGGCGCTGGGCGGTTGACCTAACATCGGGGTGCGCCACCGTCTACGACGCGGTGTGCCGGTTGATGGAGTGGGTGCATGCGGAGTTTGCCTATCAGGCGGGGAGCACCACGGTGAGCACCCATCTGGAGGAGGCCTTTGCCTTGCGCTGCGGCGTGTGCCAGGACTTCACCCATGTGATGCTAGGCCTGTGCCGGGCCGCGGGCATCCCGGCCCGCTATGCCTCGGGGTATCTCTACAACGGGCCAAGTGACAAGCTGCTAGGCGCGCAGGCAAGCCACGCGTGGTGCGAGGCCTATCTGCCGCATGCCGGCTGGATTGGCTTTGACCCGACCAACAACACGCTTGCCGACGAGCGCTACGTGAAGGTGGCCGTGGGGCGCGACTATGAGGATGTGGCACCGGTACGCGGGACCTACCGCGGATCCGGACACTGCCAGATGGACGTCGAGGTGGTCGTGGAGAAGATCTAAGCGGATGGGGCGGGGTGGGCTCACGGGCCGTGGCGGATGATGCGCAGGTGGAATCCGGTGAAAGCGTAGCGCTGGTTCAGCTCACTAACCGATAGCAGCTCACGCCCGCGCAGGGGGTCTCCGATGATGAACTTGGCACCGTCCCGGCCAAGGATTGGAATGAAGTGCCCCATGGTTCCGAGCCTGACCCCCACGACTGCCGGCAGCCCGCCATCCGGCGAGAACCCCGGGCTGAAATCAAAGCCGGTCTTGAACCCACGCGCCCGCGCCGCCCGCGCCAAATACCAGGCCTCGGTGCCGCCCGAATACGAGAATGCCTCCGCGGCCAGTTCGGCTTCAGTCGCATCCACCGCAAAGTGCTTCATGATGGTCGCAAGCGAAGCGGCCCCGCAGGTCGATGGCGTGCTCTGCAGGCAAACATCCCCATCCCATTGGTCCTGCAGCAAGCCGTTGGGGATTGGCCCGATGAACGGCTTGACGATCGGGACAAGCGCCAGAACCCCCACTCCAACAATCGACAGGATGACCAGCACGCGTGGCAGCAACGTCGCCAACAATCCGCCCGCCGCCCCAACAACCACGACTAGCAGCTCAGTCCCCGGGATGCTGCGGAATTGATAGTACCATCCGGGCTCCGGCAGCACGTGCGCGTAATAGGCCGCGAAGCTCACACCCGGCAGTGCCGCAAGCACGGCGAGCGAACCCAGCGGCAGGCGGAATTTCACAGACTTGGCGATGCTGGTCCGATAGGCCGCGACAAAGGCAGCCAGCGCCAGAATCGCGGAAATGACGCCTAGCCAGTTAGGATTCATGGTGAGGTATGGGAGCGTTCAGATGCCGGAGCGAAGTTGCGGAGGTAGCCTGGGTGACGACGCGATGAGAGTCTCCACAGAATGACCGAACATGGAAGGGCGCGGATGGTGACTCCGCTAAAATACACGGGCCATCCCTGCGGGCGCTGCGGGAGCCTGAGAAACCCCAACGTGAGGATGAGCACCAGGAGCAGATACAACGAGGCAACCGATCCCCGCGGTGAATCTGAGCTTCGTGTTAGACGAGGCGATCATTGCGGCGGTGCTGCGCGAAAGCGCCCCGGGGGGGCGCGCGGTCTATGAGCAAGCGGAGCCCGCTATCCTTTTGCGGATTGCGGAGGGTGCCGTGAAGGCGCTACTCCCAGGTTGGCCTGGGTTTTCCGGACGAGTTGCGCCCCGCGCAATGGCTGGCGCGGGGGATTGTCTTGGGCGCGCACCTACTAAGGAATCCGTAGTTCATTGGCGAACAAATCGGATGCTGTGGAGGAGGTTGCGGATTAGCTTTTCGCCATGGCGGAGGCGGGAGGTCGTTCGGTCTCCGGCGGGTGCCGCCAGCTAACAAAAATTTACCTTCACGATCACGATCAGTCTTAGAATGAAGCTGGTGGCGGAATTCATTGGAGCCTTTTGGTTGGTGTTTGGCGGTTGTGGCAGCGCGATCATTGCGGCCATGTCACTAACCAAGGATGTGGCGCCGGTGAACCTGGGGATTGGGTTTGTGGGGGTGGCCCTGGCGTTTGGATTGACCGTGCTGACGATGGCCTTGCCGGCTTCCTCTATCCCCTCATCACGGGCGCGAAGAGGGCAATGCCCGCAGCTGCCCGTTCCTGATCGGAGTTGGGAAGCCCAACGACTTGCTAACAAAGTATAACACTCCCGTACCACATGATTCGTCCTGTAAACCGCTTTTTGGTCTATCATGCGGCTAGTTTCCTGGCCTTGGGGATTGTCTCGGTAGCGGGGGGGGGCTGATGGCATGCTGTTGGTCCCGGGGGGGGGAGCGGGTTGCCTAGGTGGTTCTGAGGGTTGATCTTGAGCGGCGGGCTCATCCGGGTTTGACATCCGGGGGGGGCAGGAGTGACTTTGGGGCATGTACGAGACGCGCGGCAGCATCAAATGGATCGGGGACTTGCAGAGCTTCCCGAGCGGATTCACCAAGCGCGAGTTTGTCGTCACCACGGCGCATGACAAATATCCGCAGGATCTGAAGTTTGAGATGGTCAAAGAGAAGTGCTCGCTGCTGGACAGCTTCGGGCTGGGCGAGGAAGTCGCCGTGAGCTTCGATATCCGCGGCAACGCCTACAACGGCAAGTACTTCGTCAACCTCTCCTGCTGGAAGCTGCAGCGCGATGCAGGATCCGGGGTCGCCGCTGGTGCGGGGGATTCCTCCTCCGCAGGACGCAGCCGCCAGGCGGCCGCTGCTCCGGCTTCCCGTTCCGCGGGGGCTGCCGAGCCGGATCTTTCCGAGCTACGGGACGAGGAGGATTTCGACGACGACATCCCGTTCTAACATCCCGCTCTGGGGAATTGGTGTTCCAGCAGCCCGTTCCAGCAACCCTGGGCGGCGCGGCTATTTCCGGTGCGTGGGCCATGGGCGAGGCTGGCTAGGGAGGTCAGTCCGCCACGGGCAGTTGCAAGTTAATCGGATGGGGAAGCCGGAAGCAGCATGAACTGGAACCCGCCGCGGCGCAGCAGCAGGGAACCGGCAGCACTTGGCACAAGCTGCCAATCGGTAGGCAGGACGGCTTGCTGGGAGGGTTTTGCAGACTGCCTGCCGATCCGCAGGGTGGCCGAATCGGGGAAAAATTGCCAGACGAGGAGGCGCACGCGCAGGTTGGGGTTTTGGCGCAGGGTCAGGGCTAACGAGCCACTTGATTTTCCGCCACCGCGGCCGAAGTCGAGAAACCATTCCTGCCCGCCTTCCAACGGAAAGGCGGGATCAGTGCTTGAGCCCACCCGGTAGAGCCCTTGGGGCGGTGCTTGCGCGCCTGCCGGGGCAGCGCCGCCGGCCGCGGTTGGAACCCAGAAAAGCGCAAGCACCAGCCACAAGCAATGGCGGCGGAATGGCTGGGGCCTTGTCGTGCGGGCCGGCTGGTTGATCATCCCTCACTCTAGCGGGTGGCGTGCCGGGGTCTAACAACCCGCTGGGCACGCCTCTATCAACAAGAGGCTCGCTCGCCGGGTCCCTGAGCTGGCGGTTTTGCACGGTGCCCCGGGAGTCGGGGTGCAGAGTGCCTGCAATGCCGGATGGGCGGATGTTCAAGGAGGGAATAAGACAGGTTTGGCTTTGCGGTTACCCAGACCAGGCACCCGTGGCGGGGCCGGTAACAAAACAGGGCCGCCCGGAAAAACGGGGCGGCCCTGGAGCAGGAAAGTTAGAACAGGCTAGATTTCGTTATTTCCCCTTGATGAGGGTGAAGTCGTCGATGAGTTCGCCCTTGTCGTCGATTTCGCGCACCTCCATGCGCTCGCCGCTGATGTCGATGGCGAGCGATCCGATGAGGTTCTTGGAGATGAACATGGCGGGGTGGTCGAGCTTGCCGCCGGTGGCCTTGCCGGAGTTGCCGCCGACGATGTAGACCGCGCCGTGGTTGGCCCCGGCGATTTTTTTGTAAGGGCCAGTGGGGTCGGTTTCGCGGCCGGAGCCGGAATTTTTGGCCATGGAGCTGGCCTCAAAGGTGGTGCTCATGCCGTAGTGGCCGTCGATGAGCATGGAGCGCTCATAGCAATGGCTGTGGCCGCCGAGTACGAGGTCGACACCGTGGCTCTCAAGAACCGGCAGGAAGCGCTCGCGCATTTCAATGTGGGCGCGCTCGGTGTCGGAGTCGTGCGAGCCTTTGGTGTAAGGAGGGTGGTGGAAAAAGGCGATGAGCCACTTTTGTTGGGTGGCGGCTAGGTCGGCCTCCAGCCAGGTCATCATGGCGCTGCCGGCTTGGCGGCTTTTGCCGGTTTCGGAGTCGAGGCAGACGAAGTGGATGTTGCCGTGGTCAAACGAGTAGTAATTTTCTGTTCCCGACGGCTTTCCGCCCGACTCGCCGGCCTGGGGAAATGAGAAGGCATTGAAGTACGGCGCGCCCTTCTCGGTGTAGCTTTCGTGGTTGCCGTAGGCGGACCAGAGCGGCACCTTGCGCAGGATCTTTGGATAGGTGTTGAACACCGCGCGGGTGGTTTCCTCTTCGCTGCCCTTGTCATAGGCGTTGTCGCCAAGCATCAGCCAGACGTTAGGCTCTTTGTAGAACTTGGATTTCTCGTAGCCGTCGCGCACCTTGTCGGCACCGCTCTTGCCGTCGCCCTTGCCGGTGCCCGAGTCGCCAAGCACCCAGATGCGGGTTGGCGTGTCGCTGCCGGCCACAGGCGCGGTCGTGAAGCGGCAGCTGTCGTCACCGCCTGCTAGAACCTCCTTGGCGTTGCCCACCGAGTAGAAATAGGTAGTGGCGGGCTTCAGCCCGGTTAGGCGGATTTCATGTTCAACGCTCGCCTCCTTGCCGTCGACGCTCTGGGTCAGCTTGGTGGCGGCGTCCCCGTACTGTACACGGCTCTCGGCGGGCACATTGGTCTGCCAGCGCACGGTCATGGCGTCGGGTGCGGCCATTTGCAGGTACGGGCCGCGGGTGATGGTCTCAGCGCCGGCGAATGCCACGCTGGCTGAAAGCAGCGCGAAGGTCGCGCGGATTGGAGTCATCTTCATTGGAATTGTTATTTGCTGGGAGTCGGTGTTGGGCCGCTGAGGGACTGGTTCATACATTCGATGTCGGCGGCGACTTTCTGCATCGCTGCGCTTAATCGGCGATCGTCTGGCAGCGCGGCAAGCTCGCTGTGGGCGAGGGCAAGGACCGGACGGGCCGCCTCGGGCGTGTCCGCGGCGATGAGGACGGCGGCCTTCCTAACAAGAAGGGTCTCCTTCCGGCCGGGGCGTTCCAGCATGCTGTCGAGGCGCCGCAAGGCGAGGTCGAACTGGGCTGTTTTTTCCTCCAGGTTGAGGGCCATGGTCTCAAGCGAGGCAATGTTGCCAAGGCGGGCGAGCCCTTGGTTGAGTACCTCAAGGGCCTCGGCATCGTGTTGGCCGTCCTCAAGGGTGGCCGCCCAGACAGAGAAATTTTCCGGGCACGGCTGGGGGGTGAGCTTGAGGGCGGTGGCGAAGTCCGCCGCCGCGCTTGTCCACTGCTGCAGGATGCGCTTCGCGCGCCCGCGCTCGCTGTAGCCGTCCGGGTTTTGCCCGTTGTGCTGGATGAACCGGTCTAGCAGCGGCAGCGCGCGCTCCGGCATTCCCGCGTCATTCCACATCGTGGCAAACGCTAGGTCAATAATCGCAAGCTCGGGCGCGAGCTCGCGGGCACGCGCGTAGTCGGCCTCCGCTGCGTGCCAGTGTTCTGTTAGCCGCTGCATCTCGGCGCGCTTCAGGTAGAGTTGGGCGTCGTTGGGAGCGGCGGCAATCTGATCGGTTAGTTTTTCGACCACCAGGGAATTCTCCTCGTGGGCCGGAGCCGTGGCGCTCAGCCAGAGCCAGCCGAGGCTAACACCGGCGACCATTGCGCGGCGCCCGGCATGGCGGATGGCGTGCAGGTTTGAAGAGCGGTGGAAATCGGTGAGCATTGGCAGGTTAGCCGCTTGAAGTCGCAGCGGGAGTCCATGCCATGGCGCGGACGAATTCAATAACATTTCCGCGCAACGGCGCCCAAAACGGGGACAATTGAGGCGGGCTGAGGATTTGCTTCAGGCGGGATGATTTTTCAGGTTTTCCGCGGCGGGCTTTTGACCTTATCGTCCGCGCACCATGCGCAACAAGCGGATCGATCACAAAGCCCGGGAGAACCGCCATGTCACGGCCCCGACGGCGCCGGGCGTGCGCTTGGACGAGAGCGACCTCGACGAGATTGTTAGCGAGCGCGAGAAAGTCTTCGTGCTGATCCTCGATTGCGTCCAAGATCCGCACAATCTTGGTGCCATTTTGCGCTCCGCGGACGGCGCCGGGGTCGACGCGGTGATCGCGCCGAAGGACAAGTCGGTCGGGATCACCGAGACGGTGCGCCGGATTGCCGTTGGCGCGGCCGATTCGGTCGCCTTCATCCAGGTGACCAACTTGGCGCGCACCATGAAGCGCCTCCAGGAACTTGGCGTCTGGCTCGTCGGCACCTCCGATCGTGGCAAACAGACCCTCTACGATGTCGATCTGAAGGGATCCATTGGCATCGTCATGGGCGCGGAAGGCGAGGGGCTGCGCCGCCTAACCGAGGATAGCTGCGATTTCCTGGTGAAGATCCCCATGGCCGGCAAGGTCGAGTGCCTTAACGTTTCCGTCGCCACCGGAGTCTGCCTGTATGAAGCCGTGCGGCAACGGCGGTCAAAAAAGGCATGAAAGGGCGCCTGCGCATCCTCTCCGATCTCCACCTGGGCCACCGGGTCTCGCGCATCGACGCGGCCCGGCAACTGCGCCCGTTGTTGGAGGAAGTAGACACCGTGGTGCTCAACGGCGACACGTGGCAGGAACTGGCGCTGGGGTTCCGTGAGGAAGGGTCGCGGTTGCTAGAGGATTTCAAACAAATGGCCGAGGGGATGGGGGTGGAGTTGGTTTTCCTGCCAGGCAACCATGATCCGTCCAGTGGTGAGCGCGGCTATCTTGAGCTTGGGGGCGGGGCGGTGTTAGTGATGCATGGGGACGCGGTGTTTGGTGAGACGGTGCCGTGGAGCCGGGTGGTGCCCAACAAGTATGAAGAAATCCGCGAGCTTTATGCCGCCTGCCCCGCAGCGGCTTATGACCTGGATGCGCGGCTCAAGGTGGCTGGCGAGGTCGGTCGGCTCATCGAGGTGCCTATCAAGGTGTTTGGGCGCAACCTGCTCGCGCGGGCATGGGATGCGGCCTGGCCGCCGACGCGCGGGCTGAGGATGCTGTGGACCTGGCGCACGATGGTGGCGCAGACGAGTGAGTTTGTGGCGTGTTTCCGGCCCGCGGCGCAGGTGGTCGTGTTTGGCCACTTCCACCGCGCGGGGATCTGGCTGCACGGCGGCCGGCTGTTAATTAACACCGGCTCGTTCATGCCGCCAGGCAATCCGCTGTGCGTCGACTGGCACCCCGACGGCTGGATCCGCACCCGGCCGGTTTCCTATTGCCATGGAGAATTTGTCCCCGGCGAACCACTCGGGGTGTGGAAAATTTGCCGCCCCGCGGGGGACTAACTAATTCTACCAGTCCCGGTGGTCGTTGCCGCCCAGCGCGTAGGCGATGTGCGGGGTGTACAGCCCGGGTTCTAGCAGGAATGAGTCGTGGCCCTTCTCCGAGTGGACGGTGATGTGCATGTTGTCCACGCCGGCGGCCTCGAGCTGGCGCGTCAGCTCGGACTGTTCCTCCGGATAGAAGCAGAAGTCCGAGTCGATCGAGAAAACCAGGAAGCGGTGGCCCGCGGCCTTGCAGCGGGCTAGCAACTCGCCGGGCGTGGCCGCGCCGCCTTCGGTGGTGGCGTCATAACGCGACCACATGTCGATGATGCGCAGGTAGGTGTTCGCATCGAAGCGCTTGGTGAACTTCTTCCCCTGGTGGAGCATGTAGCTCTGGAACTGGTCGCGGACCTGGTACCATGCGAGCACGTCATCCTGTTGGACGACGTCCTGGCGGGCGCGCCGTTCGATGGCGTCGAGGTGGACGAAGGTTTTGTGCGAGATCATGCGCGCCAAGGCCAGGCCGTAGGTTGGCGGCGTCGTCTGATAGTAGTTGCCGGCGTTGAAGTACGGGTCGTTCTCGATGGCGAGGATCTGCTCAAACAGGATGAGCCGGTTGAGCACCGTGGTTTTGAAGCCGCTGGCAATGGAGATGATCGTGCGCACCCGCTGCGGAAAGCGCGTCGCAAAGGTGAGCGCCAGCAGGCCTCCAACCGAAGGTCCGACCACCGCGCGCAGCCGGTCGATGCCTAGATGGTCCAACAGGCAGGCCTGCGCCTCGACCTGGTCCGTGGCTGTTAGGTGCGGGAAGCTTGAGCCGAAGGGTTCTCCGGTGGCCGGATTGAGCGAGGCGGGGCCGGTGCTGCCGTAGCAGCCGCCAAGGTAGTTGGCGCAGATGATAAAGAACCGGTCGGTGTCCAGGGCGCGGCCCGGGCCGATGAAGTCGTTCCACCAGCCGTCGTGGAGTTCGGGCTGCCAGAGCTCGCCGGTTTCCGGGATGGCGGTGTTGATGCCGGCGGCATGGTGGCTGCCGGAGAGGGCGTGGAAGAGCAGGATCGCGTTTGACTTGTCGGCGTTGAGCGTCCCCCACGTCTCATAGGCCAAGCGCAGTCCCGGAAAGGCACCACTCGCTTGCAGCGCAAACGGGCTTTCCGGGCTGCCAAGCTCGAAAAAGCAGGTTTCAACGCGCGATTCTCTGTGGGGCATGGGCGGGTCATTAAACACAGATCGGCTCGATGGACACCGCTAATTTTCGTTTGTCCGCCGCGGTGGCACCTCCCTAGAGTCGATCCATGGAAACGGTGGTGGCCTTCAAAGAGTGGGAAACGGTATGCGAGGCCCTCGCTGACGGCCGTCAGGCGATCATCCTGCGCAAGGGCGGCATTCATGAGGGCAGGGCTGGATTTTCCTTCGCCCATGCTGGCTTTTTTCTCTTCCCGACCCGCTTTCATGGCCAAGCCGACAAGGTCCGCGAACTCCAACAACAACCCGCCCTGCCAGAGTGGCAGCCCGGCGACATCATCCCGCTGACCCATTACGCCGAGGCCGTCTGGGCAAGGACTCTAACCAACCCGGCGGATCTGGCCGCCCTTGAGCCCTTCCACATCTGGACGCCTGAAACCGTCCGTGAGCGGTTTGACTGGGAGGGCAAGGGAATGGCTTCTGGCAGCATCCACTGCGCACTGGTGCGGATCTATCAGCTAGATGAGCCGTGGCCGCTTGAGTACGGGCGCAATCTTGCCGGCTGCCGCAGCTGGGTGGAGGTCGCCGAGCCGCCAGCCGGGTGGCGCGAGCGGCTCGCGCCGGTGTTAGGCGATGGCGCCTTCGCCACGCTTGCGGCGCGCCTGGGGGAGGTGGTGCCGGCTGGAAGTTAGAGTTTCCGGCCCGTGGCCTGTTCGAGAGCCAGGGCGGCGGCACCGATCATGCCTGCCTCGTTGCCGAAACGAGCGGGAAGGATTTGCAGGTCCTGCTTGAAGGGTTCGCCAAGCTGGCTGCGCACGAAGCCGTCCAAGGGTGAGAACAAGACCCCGCCGGCCTTGGCCACGCCGCCGCCGATGACGACGGCTTCGGGGTTGAGCAGCCAGCAGAGGTTGACGATGCTGCAGGCGAGTTTTTCGGCGATGTCCTTCCAGATGCCGATGGCGATCGGATCGCCGGCGCTCGCGGCGCTGGCAAGCTCCGCGGGGGTGGGGGCAGGCATCCGGTCGTGGCCGGCATCGGCGTAAGCTTCCCGCGCGGTGGCGGCGATTTCGCGGTTGCCGATGTAGTCCTCAAGTGCACCAAGGTTGCCGTAGGCACCGCGCCGACCACGGTAATCAATCGAGGTCTGGCCAATTTCGCCTGCGCCGTAGTGGGCGCCACGCACCATCTGGCCGTTGACAATCACCGCCCCACCAACCCCGGTGCCGAGGGTGAGGGCCACTACATGGCTGAGCCCAACCGCCGCTCCCTGCTTCCATTCCGCATAGCCCATGCAGTTAGCGTCGTTCTCAATGGTCGCGGGCAACCCTGTCGCGCTCTCCAGCGCGTCCTTGAGGAAAACGTGGGTCCAGCCGCGCACGTTTGTTAGGTTGTAGACCATTCCGCGCGGGAAATCGACAAAGCCGGGCATGCCGACACCCAGAGCGGCAATCCCCGGATGGTGCTGGCGCAGGTCCTCGATGCCGCGAACCATCGTGGCAATGAGTTCGGCGGGGCCTTCGTAGTCCTGGGTGGCGATGGCCGGAGCCAGATCAAGCACCTCCGCGCCGCGCACCACGCCGAGTTTGATGGAGGTGCCGCCGAAATCGATGCCGATGGCCAGGGGATGGGTGCTCATGTTGGAAACTGATAATGAAGATTAGAGTGCTAGGCGAGGTTGCGAGCTGCGATCAGGCGCAGCCCCTCGAGGGTAAGATCCGGGGCGACGGTTTGGATTTCCGGCAAGCCGCGGGCGATGAGAGGCGCGTCGCCGCCGGTGGCAACGATGACTGGCTGGCCGGCGATTTCACTCCCCAGTTGGGCAAGAATCTCCTTAACCAGTCCGCGGTAGCCGAAGACGGCGCCCGCAAGCATGGCCGCCTCGGTTGACTTGCCAATTGCCTGTTGGGGTTCGGAGAGCTCGATTTTGGGCAGCAGGGCGGTGCGCTTAGCCAGATAATCAGTCATGGCTGCCAAACCTGGCGCAATGACCCCGCCAACATAGGCGGGAGCGGCGGAAACGACGTCAAAGGTGACAGCCGTGCCAAAGTCGATCACGATGGCCGGAGTACCATGGAGCGCGTGGACGCCCACGGCATTGGCAAGCCGGTCAGCGCCGATCTGTCCGGGAGTCGGGTAGTCGATGCCAATCCCCAAGTTACTCGTCGCGGCAAGGGTGTGCAGGGGCGTGCCGGCAAAAAAATCCCGCAGGATCCGTGCCTTCTCCGGGACCACCGAACACAACAGGACTCCCGAGAACGCCAGCCCGCCAAGCAGCTCCTGCAGGCTCTCAGGGCAAATCGCCGGCGTGTCAATGTGTCCGCGCCATGCGAGCAAGCCGCTGGCATCTGCCAGCACGAGCTTCGTGCGGGTGTTGGAGTTGTCTATCAGGAGCCAGGGCATCGGGCCTTCTACCAGAGGGTTCTGCGCAAGGTTAGTGTCTGCCCGTCGGCAAGCTCGGGGGCCGGACCGGCAAGCTTGACCCGCAGCCGGTCGGACCCAACAACCAGCGTTAGCGGCCCGTCCAACTGCGTGGCGCGCAGCCAAAAGCGCACCGAGGGACCCGCCCCGCCGGGCCGCAGTGGCGCGCCCAGCGCGGCCGGCTCAATCCGTCCATCCTCGCCCGTGAGCAGTATGACAACTTCCGGCGTCGCCGCGGGATTCCCGGGCTTGGAGCGCAGATCAATCGCCAGCCAACAATACCCGTGATCCTCGGTGATTGTCACCACCTTGACCTGATAGGCCGCCTGCGGATCCTTCTCCGCATCGTACGGGCGCATCAGCCGCCAACCCGCAAAAACAAGCGCCAGCAACAAGGCACCCAATAACAGCAGTAGCAGCGGAGCTCGTGACACTCCTCCTAAGAAGCGCTTGGCTCCCGCCCCGGGCAAATCAAAAATCAACCCCTCCGCCGAGAACTGCGCTGCAGCCATGCGCCCGTTTCATCCGGCTGGCTCCTCTGGATGAATTGCCTTCGCCGGCATTGCCGCCCCCCGGGACCACGCCCGCTTGCAGGTGCCTACGGGCAGCTTAAAAACAGCTAGACAAGATTGTTAGGACCGGTTAATTAACCGATCTGATTGCTTCTCCCGCATGGGAGAGGGATTCCGAACCGAACGGCGAAAGCCAGCCGGGGGCGGATTTTTCGCTCCCTGATGGTCCAGCAGAACCAGAAACAACAAAGAACGATGCGTAACTACAGCAAAACCGTTGGCGCTCTCGCCGTAGCCTCCTTCATGGTGGGTCACGCGGGTGCGGAAATTGAAGGTCAAGTCGGCGTGGGCTATTCAAACGAGTACGTCTTCCGCGGCTATGACATGGCCGAAGATCTCATTGATGCTTCCGTCGACCTCGGCTGGGACATGGGCCGCTTTGCCCTGAGCGCCGGCGCATGGTACGGAGCCGCCCAAGATGGCTTCGATGGTGAGGAACTCAACGAGCTGCGCGTTTACGCGGAAGCGGCAACCGAACTCGGTGCCGGCTTGAGCGGCCGCGTGGGTGTCATTCACTACGACCGCGACTCGTATTACATCGATGCGTATCCGCTTGAAAACGCGACGGAAGTTTACTTCGGTCTGAGCTATGAGCTGCCGTTCTACGGGATTTCCTCTGACCTGACCTACTACTGGGATGTCGATGGCGACAACGACGGCTACCTTGAGCTTGGCCTCGGCAAGCACGTCGCGATCAACGACTGCTGGTCGGCTGACTTCGGTGGCAAGCTCGGCTACCTTGTTGAGCAGGGCGGCTTTAGCCACGCCACGGTGAAGGCCGCGCTGAACTATCACTTCAGCCAAACCGCAACCGTGAGCGGCTTCGTTTCCCACGTCTGGGAGCTCGACGAGCTTGAAGGATCGGCCGGTTCGTTCCGCTCGTTCGACGGCTATGACGAATCCAACAGCCTGTTCGGCGGCGTTGGCCTGACTGTCAGCTTCTAATTGATCTTCTGGGCTGGCGGGGATTTTCCCGCCTGGCCTTTTTGACTCCTTGCACGGGGCGATCGGATTTTCCGGTCGTCCCGTGTTGTTGTTTGGGCTAGTGGGCGCGTGGATGCGCCGCGTCGTAGGCCTGGCGCAGGCGGGTGCGGCTCACGTGGGTGTAGATCTGGGTGGTCGAGAGTGACGCGTGGCCAAGCAGCGCCTGGACGCCGCGCAGGTCGGCGCCGTTGTCAAGCAAATGGGTGGCGAAGGTGTGGCGCAGCTTGTGCGGGGTGACGTTGAACGGGATGCCGGCGTGGGCGAGATATTTGCGCAGGAGCTGCTGGATCGCACGGCTCGTGGCGCGGCGGCGCAACTTGCTTATGAAAAGCGGGCCTGATGAAACACCGGCAGCCTGGCGGTAATGTTGGAGCGCCTCAAGCGCCGGTCCTCCAACCGGCAGCAGGCGCTCCTTGCGGCCCTTGCCCAGGACTCTGGCGGTTTCACTGATGAAATCCACGTCACTAACATCCAAGGCTACCAGTTCGGAGAGCCGCAGTCCCGCGGAGTAGAAAAGCTCAAGGATGGCCGCGTCCCGGTGAGGCAGCCAAGCAGGCGACTGCCTCTCGACGGGGAGCTGGTACGGCAGGCCTAACAACACATCGATCTGCGCCAGGGTCAGCACCACCGGTAGCTTGCGTTCGGGCTTGGGCAGGCGCACGTCTGCCACCGGGCTTTTTGCCAGGCCGTGGCGGTGGACGAGGAAGCGGAAGAACGAGCGCAGGGCAGCAAAGCGCACGCGGATGGTCGCCCGCGCCGCGTCCCGCTTCATCAGATCAAACAGATAGCCTCCGAAATCATCCGCCGTGGTCTGTTCCCAGCCGTGGAAGCGTTCTCCAGCCCAGTCGCGGAAGCTGCGCAGGCCAAGCTCGTAGTTGGTGAGCGTGCGCGGCGAGGCGTTTTTTTCCACCTCAAGGAAGCGGAAGAAGGCCGTTTCGCGCGGGGTGGCGGGTGGCTGGGCCATGCAAGGGATGCTTAGCGGGGGCCGGGGCAGCGAGGGCAGGTGCCGAAAAACTCCAACTCATGGTAGAGATTGCGGTAGCCTGACTTCGTCCGGATCTCCTCCTCAAGCTTGTGGACCGGGCACGGTGCCTGAACGGTTTCTATCGACCCGCACTCTGTGCAAATAAGGAAATCCTTGTGCGCGTTAGGCACGATGAGCGTGAAGTAAGCCGCACGCTCATGCAGGCCAAGGCGGCGGACAATTCCCTTCTCGGTTAGGCGCTGCAGCAGGCGGAAGACGGTCGCCTTGTCACACTGGTCGGTTAGCCTGGGGGAGGCTGCCAGCTCGCCGAGAGTCATTGGGCGCGCGGACTCCAGCAGGGTGAGGAGCAGTTCCTCAAGTGCCTTGGTGCGGCGCAGCCCGGCCTTGCGGCAGCGCTCAACGGTTTCAGCTATCACTTCAGTCGCGGACATGATCAGGGGAGGCCGCGGCTATCAGTTGCCGCTCAGCACAGCTCAATGTGGCCGACATTGCCTCCCGTGTCAGGCGAAATTGCTGTTCACGGTTGCTTGTCGAGTTCAAAGGCGGCGTGGACGGCGCGTGCGGCGTCCTCAATGTTGACCTCGTCGACAGTGACGGCAATCTTGATCTCCGAGGTGGAGATCATCCCGATGTTGATTCCCGCCGCTCCAAGGGCCTTGAACATCTTGGCTGCCACTCCGGAGTGCGAGCGCATCCCGATGCCCACGCAGGAGAGCTTGGCAATGCCGCCTTCCGTCTCGATCCGCGCGTTGCTCCCGAGCTTGGCCAGCAACGGCTTGAGGGCCGCCTGCGCCTTGCCCAGATCGCTCGCCTGCATCGTAAACGAGTGCCGCGCCAAGCCGTCGTAGGCGATGTTAGAAATGATCATGTCCAGGTTGATCTCCGCGTCGGCAAGCGCGCCGAGGATTTGGCCGGAGTACCCGGGCTGGTCGGGAATGCCGGTGAGGGTGACGCGGGCTTGGGAGCGCTCGATGGAGACTCCACGGATGACGACATTTTCCATGGCGGGATGTTCTTCGGTCACAAGGGTACCGGGGTTATCGTTCAGACTGGAGCGCACTTCAAAGAGCACGCCAAATTTCTTGGCAAATTCCACCGAGCGCGACTGCATCACTTTGGACCCCGACGAGGCCATCTCCAGCATCTCGTCGTAGGAAATCTCCGGCAGCTTGCGCGCGTTGGGCACCACCCGCGGGTCGCAGGTGTAGACGCCGTCCACGTCGGTTAGTATCTGGCAGACATCCGCCTTGAGCGCGGCGGCGATCGCAATGGCTGTTAGGTCAGAGCCGCCGCGTCCCAGCGTGTGGATCATGCCGTCCGGGGTGATGCCCTGGAAGCCGGCGGCGACGAGCGTCTTGCCGTCACTCAGGAAGCCCTGCATGAGGGTCGGGTCGATGTTCAGGATGCGCCCGCGGGTGTGGGAGCCCATGGTGATGATGCCTGCCTGGCGGCCGGTGATAGAAACCGCGTCCACGCCTATCTGTTGGAGCGCCATGGCGACCAGGGCAATGGACTGTTGCTCGCCGGTGGCGACGAGGACGTCGAGTTCGCGTTCGTTAGGCTCGGGGTCAATCTCGCGGGCCATGCCGATGAGCTTGTCGGTGACGCCGCTCATCGCCGAGACGACGGCGACGACCTGGTGGCCCTCATCGACGGAGCGCTTGATGCGGGCTGCGACGTTGCGGATCCGGTCGATGGAGCCGACGGAGGTGCCGCCGAATTTTTGAACGATGAGGGCCATGGGCGGGCGGAGTGAAGAGCAATCCGGCCCCCGGCGCAAGCGCGGGATGTGGCCAGCCAGCGGGCTACTTGAGGTTCTCCACGCGGAAGACCACCGGGCGGGCGTTGACTGACGGGAGGGCTTCGACCTTGGCCAGCGCGTCGCGCAGCTTGCCGAAAGGCAGGGTGTGGAGCAGGAAAACCATGTCCACGAAGGGCGCGTCGGGGTTCTCCGTGTCCACCGGTGAGTGGGTGCCGGAAATGCCAATGCCATCTTGGGCTAACACCGTGGCGATTTCCGCAATGACCCCAGGCCGGTCGGTCACCTCGAACCGAACATAATAAGGGGTAGACGTCTCCTCGATGGGCAGCAGCTTGCCATCGGTGCGATAGGGTAAAAATCCGCGGTGGCATTCGGGCTGGCGCAGGCCGCGGGCGGCTTCGACAACATCGGCAACCACCGAGGAGGCGGTGGGATCCTGGCCGGCGCCACGCCCGTAGAAGAGCGATTCACCAGCGGCGTCGCCATGCACCGCCACTGCGTTGAACACGCCGTTGACCGAGGCGAGGATGTGGGACTTGGGGATGAACGAGGGCTGGATGCGCAGCTCGATGACCCCGTCGGAGTGCTCGCGCACGATGCATAACAATTTGATGACGTAGCCGAGCTGCTTGGCAAACTTGATGTCAATCTCGCGCACCATCTCAATGCCGCGCACGTAGACCTCCTTCGGGTCGATGGCGAAGCCGTAGGCCAGCGAGGCGAGCAGGATCGCCTTGTGCGCCGCGTCCCAGCCGTTGACGTCCAGCGTCGGATCCGCCTCGGCATAGCCGAGTTGTTGGGCTTCCTGCAGTGCCTCGGGGTAGCCGAGGCCCGCGTCGGTCATGCGCTGGAGGATGTAGTTAGACGTGCCGTTGATGATGCCGATGAGGGAGTGGATGCGGTTTCCAACAAAGGACTCCTGCACCGTCTTGATGATCGGGATGCCTCCGGCCACGGCGGCCTCGAAGTGGATCGAGGTCCTGGTTTCCCGGGAAATGGCGAACAGCTCGACTCCGCGCTCGGCTAACAAGGCCTTGTTGCCCGTGACCACCGGCTTGCCCGCACGCAGTGCCGCGGCAACCAGGTCAAACGCGTGGGTGGTGCCACCAATGAGCTCGACGACGATGTCCACGGCGGGGTCGTCTATCAGGTTCATCGCATCCGTGGTGATCCACTCGCTGGGGAAGACGAAGTCGCGCGGCTTGGACGGATCGCGCACAAGAATGCGGCGCACGACGAGGTTGACCGTGCCGCCGGTGCGGTCGGAGATCAGCGAAGCATTGCGCTCAAGGGCTTTGAGCACGCCGGTGCCGACGGTGCCAAAGCCGGCGAGGCCAATGCCGAGGGTTTCACAGGACATGGGAACGAGTGTGGGGGCGCGGGGACGGGTTGGGAAATGGGAAAATCCAAAATCGCGGCCGGGCCTAATCTAACACCCGCGCCCCGCCTGCTGGACGGGTGGCGAAGATTTCCGGGACGATGCGGGTGCGCGTTAGGTAATGCTCATGGAGGTGGCCGGCGATGGCGGCCACCTTGGCCGTCTCGCACAAGGTGATGGTCGAGCCGCCAAAGCCGCCGCCGGTCATCCGGCTGCCAAGCACGCCGCCGGCGCGGCCCAGCTCCTGGGCAAGGTCAACCATGAGATCCAGTTCGGCGCAGGAGACCTCAAAGTCGTCGCGCAGCGAGGAGTGGGAGGCGGCCATAAGCGGACCGAGTGCGCCAAAGTCCCCGCGGCGCAGGGCCGCGGCGGCATCCACCGTGCGCTGGATCTCCCCGACCACGTGGCGCGAGCGGCGGTAGGCTTGGTCGCCGAGTGCCTCGCGGGCGGCCTCGACGTCCGCGGCGCTCACCTGCCGCCATGAGGCCTTGCCGAGGGTGGCCAAGCCGCTAACAGTGTCATTGCGCCGGGCGGCGTAGCCCCCGTCGCTGAGCTGGTGGTGGACGCGGGTGTTAGCAACTAACAAGCTGAGGCCAGGGTTGGCGAAAGGCACCGGCACCGCCTCGTTGGAGCGGCAATCGATGAGCAGCAGGTGGTCGGCCACCGCACAGGAGGAGGCGAACTGGTCCATGATGCCGCAGGGTACGCCGGCAAAGTCGTGCTCGGCGGTTTGGCACAGTTTGGCTTTCTCGCGTGGGTCCAAGGTCGTGCCACTGAGGGCTTCAAGCAGGGTGGCGGTGGCCGTTTCAAGCGCCGCGGAGGACGATAGCCCGCCGCCGGAGGGCACCGATGAGACAATGAACGCGTCAAACCCGGGGACGATAATGCCCCGTTGTTGGAAGCCGTGGATCACCCCGCGCAGGTAGTTTGCCCAGTCGCCTGGCAGGGCCTGTAGGGCCGCGCTCAGATCCAGGACCGCCGGCTCGCCCCCATGCGCGCTGGCAATCCGGGCGCTGGTCGTGCCATTAGGCCGAGCGGCAATGACTACCCAGCGCTCAATCGCGCAGGGCAGGACAAAGCCGTCACAGTAGTCAATGTGCTCGCCAATCACGTTGACCCGGCCGGGCGCTGCGACTGTTAGCGTGGCCGCCTTGCCGGCGATCGCCTGGAAGGCTTCACGGGCGTCAGCGGCGAGGGAGGCGAGGGATGGGTTGAGCGCGAGCATCGGGGCGCAGTGATAAACCACGTGTTGGGGAAGGCCAGAATGAAGATCTGCGGAATGTTTGCCCTAGCCGGCCCGGGCTGTTAGTCTGGTCGGGATGAATGATGTTGAATGGAGAGCCTGGCTCAAGGAAGTGCTGGATGACTTTGGTTGTGATGTGGGAAGCCTGCATTTCACCGACGAAACCGGGGAGAATCTGGGGCTTGTGGCGCAGATCGGGGTGCCTGAGGAATTGTTGGAGCGGGTTAGCTATATTCCGTTTGGCAAGGGAATCGCCGGTGCGGCGGCGCAGCGGCGCGAGCCGGTGGAGATGTGCAATCTGCAGATTGACCAGTCCGGAGTGGCCCGTCCCGCGGCAAAGAAGACCGAGGCGGCCGGCACTCTGGCCATCCCTTTGTTTGGGCCTGGCGGCGAGGTTTTCGGCACGCTTGGCATCGGGATGCGCCAGCCGCACGATTTCAGCGACGCGGAAAAGCACCGGCTTGCGGAGGTGGGGGCACGCATGGTGGCCTCGCGCTTAGCGGGGAAAACGGAATTTTTCGGGGTTATCTAGCAGCCCATCGGTTGACCATCGGGGAGAGCGCGCCTAGAATGGCACCATGACCCCCGAACAAGCAGCGCACCGGATATTGGAGACAATGCTGGGGCACCTTGGGTTGGCCGCGACCATTCAGGCGGAGGAAAACCCCGAGGGTCCCACGCTGCAGATCATTGCCGAAGATCCGGAGGGGATTATCGGGCCGAATGGCGAACGCCTTGATGATTTGCAATACTTGCTCAACCGCACGCTTCAAAAGCACTTTCCGAAGGCACCCCGGATCCGGGTTGACTGCGGCAACTTCCGCGCCACCCACGAGGCGAAGCTCAATGAGGAGGTCCGCGAGATGGCGGCGCGGGTCAGGGAAAGCGGCAAGCCGGTGCTCATGCGCCCGCTGAATGCCTACTATCGGCGCCTCGTGCATAATGCGCTTGTCGATGAGCCAGAGATCGAGAGTATCTCAGCGCCGGGTGAGTCGCGCCTCAAGCGTATCACCCTGCGGAAAAAAGACGCCGCCCCATCATGAAGAAATTTTTGTTCTCCGCCGGTACGCGCGAAACCGCCGCCTCCGCCGGGCTGCTGATCCTGCGCCTCGGCATGGGCACCCTCATCGCCATCCACGGCCTCGGGAAAGTCAAAGGATGGGGCGAGACGGCAAAAACCTGGAAAAGCCCGGACTTTATTCCTGTTAGCTGGATGAGCCCTCCGGTTAGCCTCGGCGCTCTGGTTTTTGCCGAGCTTGTTTGCGGGATTCTGCTGGTGATCGGGCTTCTGACGCGGCCGGCTGCGGCGATTCTGGCCTTCGCCATGGGCGTGGCGGCATTCTACCGCCATGCCAATGATCCGTGGATGATGGGGAGCGGGGCGGCCAAGGAGCCGGCGCTGCTCTATCTGATTTTTGCGCTGGCGCTGCTTGCCGCCGGAGCCGGCCGCTTCTCGGCGGACGCGGCGATCCACAAGGAAAAGCGCCGCTGGGGCGGCCGCTAACAGGATCTTAGCGCCATGGAAACCCACCGGCTCGTCCTCACCGGAGATCTCAACCAGTTTGGGTTTTTGTTTGGCGGGCGGCTGCTTGGCTGGATTGACGAGGCGAGTTGGATTGCCGCGAGCCTTGACTTCCCGGCCTGCCAGTTTGTCACCGTGGGCATGGACGAGGTGGCGTTTCGCCACAGCGTGCGCCAAGGCAGCATCCTGACCATCGACTGCCGGAAGATCCGCCAAGGGACCACCTCGGTGGCCTACAGCGTGGAAGTGCGCGATGGGCGGGATGCCCGGCGCGGCGTGATCTTCTCGACCCGGGTGAGCTTCGTGAATGTCGACGCGGAGGGGCGCAAGCAGCCGCTCGTTGTTAGTATCTGCTAGGCAGGGTCATTCCCGAATGGCACTAACTTAAGGATTCGTTTCGTTGCCATAGCTGCGTTAGGCGCGGCCGCTTCATCCCGATAACGCCAACGGCGTTACGCCCTCCAGCCCAGGGTTGGCCGAATGCAATGAGGCCTACCCTGGGAAACCACGGGCACAAAA
>Ga0136639_10000049_pt1 | contig 34224 bp, 31 predicted proteins | sample AntDrymUQ8592106_2_FD_113739 | JGI IMG/M metagenome (GOLD analysis project Ga0136639, IMG submission 113739) | Polar desert sand microbial communities from Dry Valleys, Antarctica - metaG UQ859 (21.06) | ecosystem: Environmental > Terrestrial > Soil > Desert | place: Antarctica: Dry Valley...
CTCCTTGCTTCTCCTCACCCACAAAGACCACGCTTTCCGGCGATTGCGCGACAATCTCATGGATGTCGTAGTTTGAGAGCATGCGCTAACAAAGCAGCCCTCCCCCGATTCATCGACCAAAAAGCGTCGCGGCAGCGACGGGGCGGGTGACGACCTACGCCTACGACCTTGCCGGCAACGAGACCCGCAAGGTGTTGCCCAAGACTGGAGATGGTGACAGACGAACTGTAGAAAGCCATTTTGCCTCCAGGGCCGTGGCGAATCGAGAGGGTGACGTTGCGGGTATCGTGGTCTGGTCGTCTTAGGACCGGACCGAGCTGAAAAGAATGAGATACCCGCGGCCCTGCCACGCGCGACTCGTTACTTTCTGGCTTTGCTGGTGTTCCTGATGTTGGGGATTCCGGCGTTGGCCTTCCCCGAGCAGCCAGTTACGCAGTGCTAACTATTTCACTACGCGTGAAAGTTCACAGCACCTGGCCTAGCAGCTATGACGCGGCCGGCAACGTGCTGCGCTGCGCGGAAACATTAACCCGCAGCGGGATGGTCAATCGGGTGGTGGTCAATGAGTATGACCGGCTCTACCGGCTTGCCGCGGAGAGCATCACTCCGGCTGGCGGGGTGGCCACGGAGGGTCTTAGATGGATCACCTTTTTGACGATCATTTTAAACAAGGATTCCCAGATCTCGCGGATTTTCAGCCCATGCTTCTGCCTGCGGAGGTAGAGTGCGGAGTTTGCGACGATGGTATCGAGCGCGCCCTTGCGGGAAAATTCCAGGGGCTGCGCGCGGGTACGCGCTGACCGCCGGCTAAGTTTTGATGTCCCGCAGGGACGGAAGAGGAGACGCCCTCCAGCCCCCGACTCTAAGGGGCGACGATTCTGACGTCGTCGACACCCAGGAAGCGGATGCTGGGGCGCTCACGGCCATGGGTCCACGGGCGCTGGTCGATGATTCCGCGGATCTCAATGGTCTTGCCCTTGAATGCTTGGAAGGCGGTTGGATCAAATGCCACTGCGGGGTCGGTGCGGATGAAAGCCATCCCTTCGCCCCCGTGGAAGAGCACATCCATGTAGGCGCCGCTCTTGCTGCTGCCGAGTCTCTGGACCATGCCGCGGATGATCCCGGGCTTGCCCAGCTGGGCCTGCATCAAGCCGGTATCCCGCGGAACAAAAAACTCCTTCGCTCCGCCAGCGGGTTCCACCACCGGCGCAGGCCGCCGTGCCACGACCGGCGGCGGCGCAATCGTCTCCACCACGGGTGGCTCCGGCTCCGGGGCGACCGCCACAGGCTCCGGAACGGGCACAACCACTTCCACTTGCGGAATCTGGCCATCAACCTCGGTGGCTGCGATTGGCCTGCTGTCCGGAATGACCGCTGGCGCAGGAGGAGCCATCGGAGCCGCCGCGGGCACGGTCGCCTTCCCCTTGGACATGATAACGCCCGCCATGGCCGAAAATTGCTCCCGGTTGCGCAAAAAATACCCGCCCGTCCCAACCGCAAGAAGAAGCACCACGACCGCGACCCAGACCGGCGAGAACCGTTGCCGCTTGGCTGAGGGCAGAGCCACCGCCGGGGCCATTCCGGTGATGTTCAGCGCCGGCATCCATTCGCCGACGGGAGGGATTTCCTTTGCCGCTGAGGCCGCGCCGGGCGGGCTCACCCGGGTCAGCAGCAGCGCGGAAGTTTTGCGGGCCGGCTTGTCGGTTGCGCTGGCCGGTTCCGCGGCCACGGCCATGGCCGCTTCAAACAGCGCAAGCGCCTCGGCACAGTTGCCTGGCCGGCCGGCCGGAGTGGCGGCACCCATCCGTTTCAGCCAAGCATCCCAGCGGGCAAGCGGGCCGCCGATACTTGGCCATGGCCCGTCAACCGGCACAGGCTTGCCGCTTAAAAGTTCATAAATCGTCGCACCCAGCGCGTAAAAATCTCCCGCACCGCTGCGCATTCCCGCCTTGCGCAATTCAGGCGCCGTCGTGCTCGCCCCGCCAATCGCCACGAAGTCCCCTAGCTTCAGCAATGCCGGCTCCATCCCCGCGTCCGTCAGCCACACTCCCGCCGTGCGCGACCACCGCAGCCGGTCCGGCCGCAGGCTCCCATGCACCACCCCCTTTTCGTGCAAGCGTTGCAATCCCTCAAGCGCCTCAACCACAATCGTGTACGCATCCCCCTCGGCCAGCAGCGCGCCATCAAGCATCTTCACCAGCATCTCCCCCGCCACCAGCCGCGTCAAAAAATACGGATTCTTGTCCTGCGCATCAAACCCAGCCTCCAAAATCCCCACCACATGCTCCCCCTCAAGACCCCGCACCTTCCCCACCTGCGTGAAAAAATTCGCCTCATCCGCCACCCCGCGCTTCCCGTCCTGCCGCGCCAAATACCTCCTCAACGCCATCGGCGCTCCCGCTTCCAGGTCCTCCCCGGCAAACACCACACTCTCCGCGGATTGCGCGACGATCTCATGGATGTCGAACTTTGAAACCATTCCACCAACCAATCATCCCAATCCCCACACGACCACCTCAAACTGACAGGTTTTGCACCTTTTGCGGGATCGCCCCCCCTGAGATTCCAGCGAGTCGTATCTGAGCGTTCAAGAAGGCAACTGCCCGACGCCCCAGCCATCGTCCTACGTTCATGTGACCGATGAGGCTGGCGCGTCCTACCGGTTCACCCGGATCTTCGTTGTCCCCAATCCGGGGGGTATCCCTGAGGGCATGGACATCGAGGAGGCGCGGGATAAGGGCTGACGGCCCTGAAGTCAGTCCTGAATGGCACTAACTTAGGCGACGCATGTGGTGATTTTCCGGGTTCGCGAAAGGTCGCCAGTCGTCCCGAAATTGCCTTAAGTTAGTGCCATTCGGGCCAGTCCTCGCATTTCATCATTGTCGGCGGGTTTTGATTTGGTCTTTGGATGGCGCAGCCATCCGCCGGGCGCGCGCTCCAGAGCTGGGCGGTCATGGAGTTGGCTGGCTGCGGCGCGGCTTGCCTGCGGGCTTGCTAGGGACGATGCTAGTCGGGTGATACCCAGCGATGAGAATGACGAAGCGGTTGAAGTTCCGATCACCGATGAACTCGACCTGCACACCTTTCGGCCTTCCGAGGTGGGGGACCTGCTGCCTGAGTATTTCCATGAATGCCGCCAGCGCGGCCTGCTTTCGGTCCGGGTGATCCATGGGAAGGGCACCGGAGCGCTTCGCGAAGGCGTCCACCGACTCCTCGACCGCCTGCCCGAGGTCGCCAGCTACGACTGGCCCGCCGGCGCCGGATCCGGCGGCTGGGGCGCAACTTGGGTCACCTTGCTTGCTGCCGAGCCAATGGATTGAGCTGCAGCTGCCGGCCGGACGGCAGTCGCTTTTTCCCCCCGTCAGCCATTTCGGGCAGGCGCTTGGGCGGTCCAACTTTCTGATAGAACGGTGGCTCTGGTCGCGGAGAGGGGTGGAAACGGAAATCGGTTGGGGATCGGGCGCGATTTGTTGACAGCATGGGGCATCCCGATAATTTGCGCGGAATGACATCACCCCGCATCCTCTGGTCAGTGCTCGCGTTAGCGACGGTGGCTACCGCGTCCGCTCAGGTGCTCGACAAGCGAGCCCTGCTTGAAAAGCAGGATTTCTGGATCAACCAGGACTTTGACTGGTATGAGAAGAACATCCCGTTTGTTGACACTCCCAACGCGGAGATCAACACGACTTATTACTACCGTTGGGAGTTGGTCACCCGGCACATTGTCTACGGGTCGCCTAACTACGGCTACCAATTCACGGAATTTGCCAACCGGCCGTTCTGGTCGGGTGCGTACGGGACGATTTCCTGCCCAGCGGGGATGCAGATCTATGACGTCCGCTGGCTGCACGACTCGCGCTATGTGCGCGACTACCTGAAGTTTTGGGTGACCCATCCGGGTGCGCAGCCGCGCAATTATTCGTTCTGGCTGGCGGACTCGACCTGGGCGACCCACCAAGTGCACCCGAATCCGGATTTCACCACCGGGATGCTTCCTGGCCTGGTGAAGAACTACGAGGGGTGGAAGAAGAAGGGCTGGGTTGAGGACATGGGGATGTTCTGGCAGCACGGCCACGATGACGGCATGGAGTTTGACATCAACGCGCAGCAGACCAAGGACATCCTCCGCGGTGGCCAGTCGCTGCGACCAAGCTTCAACGCCTACATGTGGGCCGATGCGCAGGCGATCGCCGCCGTCGCCAAGCTCAAGGGCGATGCCGCCATGGAGAAAGAATACACGGACGCCGCCGCAGGGATCAAATCCCAGGTCGAGAAGAAGCTCTGGGACCCGAAGCGGAAGTTTTTCTTCCCGATGAGCAATCAGGAGCACGAGAAGCAATTCGAAGGCGACCCGAAGACCTACAAGATCGAGAAGCACACGCTGACCTACCAGAGCGGCAAGTACGCCGGCAGCGAGCACGGTCGTGAGCTTCACGGCTATGTCCCGTGGGCATTCAACATGCCCAGCGCGGGATTTGAGGAAGCATGGAAGTTTCTGATGGACGAGAAGTACTTCAAGGCGCCGTTTGGCCCGACGACCGTCGAGCAGAAGGACCCGATGTTTGTGCTCAAGCCCGGCTGCTGCTGGTGGAGCGGCCAGTCGTGGCCCTTCGCCACGGCCCAAACGCTCAAGGCGATGGCCAACCTGCTGCAGAACTACGACCAGAAGTTCGTCACCCGCAAGGACTACGCCGAGCTGCTCAACACCTTCTCGGTGTCCCATCGCAAGGACGGCAAGCCGTACATCGCGGAGGCCCTCAATCCGTTCACCGGCTCATGGGAAGGTCACGACATGGGCAACCGCTCCGAGCATTACTTCCACTCCGGGTTCAACGATCTGGTCATCACCGGTCTGGCCGGCATCCAGCCCTCCGCGGACGACAACCTCGTGATCAACCCGCTCATCCCTGACGAGTGGGACTTCTTCGCCATTGATAACGTTCTTTACCGCGGCCACAAGGTCGCCGTCATCTGGGACCGCACCGGCGAGCACTACAAAAAGGGCAAGGGCCTCCAGGTCCTCGTCGACGGCAAGGTTGCCGCCAGCTCACCGAAGATCGGCAAGCTCACCGTCAAACTCGCCCCGGCCCCGGTCACCCCGTACGACGAAGCCCCCGCGATGAACTTCGCGGTCAACAACGACGGCGACTACTACCCGCGCTATCAGGCGTCGTTTGTTAACCCTACCAGTTCGCTTTCCGCCATCAGCGACGGCCAGTACGTTTACGACGTCCGCCCATCCAACCGTTGGACCACCGTCGACTCGCCTAACGCCGAGGACTCCGTTGAGGTCGACTTCGGCACCAAGCGCGCGCTCGACATGGTCCAGCTCAACGTGCTTGACGATGGCGAGGGCAGCAAGGTGCGCGCACCTTCCAAGATTGCGCTCGACTACTGGGACGGCGCGGCCTGGAAGCCGGTGCCTGGTCAGAAGGCCAGCGCGACGACTCCGGCTGGCCGCAGGCCGCACACGATCAGCTTCCCAACCTTGCAGGCGGAACGCCTTCGCGCCACCTTGACCCACGCCACTGGTGCCAAGTCCGGCCTGACTGAGTTCCAGGCATGGGGCAAGGGAGTCAAGCCGTATGTCCCCGCCAGCCCGCCGGCCGGCAACATCGCCTTCAATGCTTCTGGCAAGGGCTTGCCGATGGCCACCGCGACCCACTCCGACCAGTTCGGCGGCAAGCCGGAAAAGGCCATCGACGGCAAGATCATCTATGAGCCGATTCCCATGAACCGTTGGACGAGCTTTGGCTCGCCTAACGCCGTGGACTCGCTCGAAGTCGAACTCGCCGGCCAAAGCGAAATCGCCAAGGCCATCCTGCATATCTTCGATGACCGTGGTGGCGTCCAGGCGCCTGCGACCTACGCCTTGGAAGCATGGACGGGCACCGAGTGGAAGGAGATCCCAGACCAAAAGCGCAACCCGGAAAAGGCCACTGGCGGCATGGCCAACGTGGTCACCTTCCCGAAGATCAAAACCAACAAGGTGCGCATCGTCTTCACCCACAAGGGCAATGCCCGCAGCGGCTTGACCGAGGTGGAACTGTGGAAGGAATAAGCCCCGTAGCTGGAAAATAATTCAAGGCGCCAGGGTGGTCACCCCCCTGGCGCCTTTTTCATGCCGCCCTGTCGCTGCGCGGGAGAATCTCCTTGGCGCATTAGATGGCCCACTCTATCAAACTGATGGAAAGGCCAATCGCCGCCGGGCGGTAACAGATGCCACCAAAATCCCACCACCACTCAGTGTATGCGACCTGAAGACATCTCACCGAATCAAACACCCCCCGCCGCGGCAAGCCGCGCTGAGTGGACGCGGCGGACCTTTCTGCGAACCGGCCTGGCCGCCTTTGGCGCCGGAATCGGCCTGCCGTTGCAGTCCATGGCTGCGCCTGCAACCGCTAGCCGCGACCTCGCATTCTTCATCGTCTCGGACACCCACTACGAGGCCATCCTCGAGACTCCGGACAAGCTTGACGACGAGCGCCACGCCCTCAACCAGCGCGTCGTTGACCTCCTTAACAAGCTCCCGGGACAGTCCCTCCCAGACAGCATGGGCGGCGGCACCATCAAGCCGATCCGCGGCGTCCTCCACCTCGGCGACATGATCGACTCCGGCGACAAGGGCAGCGGCGCTGTTAGCCTGCAGCGGCAGGATACCGAGTGGAAAGCCTTCGTGGCTGACTACGGGCTCACCGGCAGGGACGGCCGGCTCAAGTACCCGGTCTACGAGGTTCATGGCAACCACGACAGCGTCAACGAGATGAACGTGGTCATCAAGAGCATGCTGGAGCGCAACAAGAGCCGCGTGGATGTTAGCCACATCTCGGCCAGCGGGCTGCACTACTCGTGGGACTGGGCGGGGATCCACTTCATTGCGCTTGGCATCATTGTTGGGCACAACGACGACGACCTGCCGATTGGCCGCTACAAGGCGCATGACTCGTTGCAATTCCTCAAGAAGGACCTCGCCGAAAAAGTCGGCAAGAGTGGCCGCCCGGTGGTGGTGCTCCATCACATCGACCTGCTGCGCTACAGCAAGGTGCCTAGCAAGGATTCGGAGAAGGCTGGAGAATGGAGCGCGCCCGATGTGGCCTCGTACTACCAGGCGCTCCAGGGATACAACATTACGGCCGCTTTTCATGGCCACCTCCACGCCCTGCGCACCGACAGTTGGAACGGCACGGACAAAAACGTCCCCGGCGGCATCCCGGTGTTTGGCGCGCGCAATTGCGGCGCCGGCGGAGCTAACCGGTCGTTCTTCTATTGCGCGATCGAGGCCGAGGAACTAGTCATCCGCGAGCTGGCATCGCTCGGTGCCGCTAACGGTTGGCAGGAAGGCAGCTTCAAATGGGTCAACCAGTGGAAGGTCCCCGTCAAGGGCCGCGCCTGAGCAGAAAAAGTTTCGTTTTCATCATGAGTACCAACCGCCCCCTATTAAAACGCCGCAAGTTTCTCCAGACAGGCTCCGCCTGGATGCTAGGCCTCTCACTTGTCGGCCGCCCGGCGACGGCGTGCGCCGCTGACGGTGCGCCTGAGCCGTTTGACATCACCTTCTATCACATCGGCGATCCCCAGTACCAAGCCTTGGACACCACGCTCACAGGCGGGGTGAAGGTGAACAACATAATCCGTGAGAACCTCAAGCTCATGATGGCTCTCAAGCCGGAAACCGCGATGCCCGGCGGTTTCGGAACCGTCGGCAAGCCGCGCGGAGTGATCAATGTTGGAGACTGCACCCAGAGCGGGAATGAGGGCTCCCTTGGCCTTGCCGGGACCCACCTCAAGCAGTGGGAGAATTACGCCAAAGATTTCGGCCTCACCGGCAAGGAGAAGGATGCGCTGATCAATATTCCCGTCTACGAGGGCTTCGGCAACCGCGACCAAGACGGCTTTTTCCAGCAGATCATCGATAAGATTTCCCTGCGCAACAAATCCCGCCCCGGGGTGGTGGCCGTCTCGGAGAGGTATGACTATCCGCCCGGCAAGGGTGGGTTCAACGGCGTTTATGCCGAGGGGCTTCACTATGCCTGGATGTGGGGTCCTATCCATTTCATCCACGTCAACATGCGCGTCGGCGACAGCACCTTGCGCTATCCATCCGCTGGCAGCCATACCTTCCTGGAGGACTATCTAGACAAGAAAATCGGCTTCAGTGGCGCACCCGTCATTATCTGCATGCACCTGCCGCCCAGCATCAAACAGGAAAGCGAGTGGCCTCTTGAGGACCGCCAGAAATTCTACGACCTGATCATCGGTTATAACATCGTCGCGATCTTCTGTGGCAACACCACGAGCTTCGGCACCGAGGTCTGGAGCGGCCCCGACCAAAAAGGCTCCATGCCGATCCGCCTCATCCGCTGTGACTGCTTCTACCGCAGCGCCCCCAATGACGGCTTCATGAACGTGGTCCGCATCAAAAGCCTCCCGTCTGATCCTAACAGAGCTCAATTGGTCCTCGCCCGCCTGCGCCGCAACTACGCATGGGCTGACACTCTGGAGATTGAATTCACCATCAACGCCTAGCAGCAACCAATCCAACAAATGAGAACGGACCTCACCACGATCACGCGCCGCAAGTTCATCCAGACCGGTTCGGCATGGATGTTAGCCATGACCTTGGCCGGCCACCGATCCGCGGCCCTTGCCGCCGGCGAGGCTGGCGCTCCGTTTGACTTCACCTTCTACCAGATGGGGGATCCGCACTATCTGGCCTTTGACACATCCACCAAGGGCGGGGTGACACTCAACCCGGTGATCCGGGAGAACATCAAGTTCATGATGCAGCTAAAGCCGGCCACCGAGATGCCGGGAGGCCTCGGCACGGTTGGCAAGTGTGTCGGGCTCATTGACTCGGGCGACTGCATCGAGGCGGGCAACGAGAAGGACCCGGCCACCGGCCAGGAAATCGGCGGCATGCCCACACGCGTCAAACAGTGGGAGAATTACGTGGCCGACCTCGGACTAACAGGCAAGGAGAAGGGCATCCTCATTGATTTTCCGATCTACGAGGGCTACGGTAATCACGATCAGGACGGGTTTGTGCAGGGGATCATCGACCGGATCTCGGCGCGCAACAAGGAGCGCGTCGGGGTGACCGCCGTTTCTGGTAGATTCGAGTATCCCAAGGAGAAGGGGGTGCCGTTTGCCGGAGTGGTGGCCGATGGGCTGCACTACGCATGGAAATGGGGCCCGGTGCACTTCATCCAGGCGAACATGCGGGTGGGCGACAGCTTTCGGCGCTATCCGGCGGCGGGCAGCTATGGGTTTGTCGCGGATTATTTGGAGAAAGCCGTCGGATTTAGCGGCGCGCCGGTGGTCATCGCGATGCATTTGCCACCCAATGCCACGGGCGAAGGCGATTGGCCGGCGGCTGACCTGCAGAAGTTCTATGACCTCATTGTTGGCTACAATGTGGGCGGCCTGCTGTGTGGTCACTCGCACAGCTTCAATGTGAGCGCATGGCGCGGCCCGGGCGAGAAGGGCTCCGTGGCGGTGCCGGTCTACCGCTGTGACTCGATCCACCACAGCAGGCCCAATGACGGCTTCCTCAACGTGTTCCGCATCAAGAGCTCGACCACCGACCCGACCAAGGCGCAGCTGGTCATGGCGCGGCGGATGCGTGACAACACCTGGTCGGAGAAGGACACAGTGAGCACGGAGATCAGCCTGCGGGCCTAACACGCCGGGTTTTTTCCTAGGGAAATCCCACGGCAGCGAGTAACCAAGCGGCATGCCCGAGGTGCGTGTCGAAGAAGTGGATGTAATCCTGCCGCTGGAGCGGTCGGAGGACGAAGCTGCTTGGCGCGCAGCGGCTGCCCGCAAGCTGGCAGTGGCACCCGCGCGGATTGGCGGAGTGAGGCTGCGCAAGCATTCGCTGGATGCCCGCCAAGGGAAAATCCGCGTGCAGCTGCGCCTTGAAGTGGCCATCGACGGGGCGCTGCCCGAGGAGCCCGCGCCGCAGGTCCGGGTTGCGGCGGTTAGCCCGACGGCCAAGCGCATGGTCATTGTTGGCTGCGGCCCTGCGGGAATGTTTGCCGCCCTGCGCGCCCTGGCGCTTGGTTGGAAGCCGATCATCCTCGAGCGCGGCAAGGACGCCTCCGCCCGGCGCTTCGATCTCGCCCCGATCCTGCGCCACGGCACGGTGATAGAAGATTCTAACTACTGTTTCGGCGAAGGCGGCGCCGGCACGTTTTCCGACGGCAAGCTCTACACCCGCGCCACCAAGCGCGGCCCGGTGCGCGACGTCTATGAAACCTTCGTTGCTCATGGAGCGCCGGAACGTATCCTCATCGATGCCCACCCGCACATCGGTTCGAACCTTTTGCCCAAGGTGGTCATGGCCATGCGCGAGACCATCCGCCAGGCCGGCGGCGAGGTTCGGTTTGGTTCCAAGGTGGTCGACTTCATCCTAACTGCCGGCAGCGCTCGCGGCGTCATCCTGGCCGACGGCTCGAGCATTGAGGGGGACGCGGTGATCATTGCCACGGGCCACTCAGCCCGGGATATCTACCAGTTGCTGGCCAAGCGCGCGGTGCTGCTAGAACAAAAGCCCTTCGCGGTCGGCGTGCGCATCGAGCACCCACAGCCGCTCATCGACAGCCTGCAGTACCACTATCCGCTAGGCGAGGAGCGCCCGCGGCTGCTGCCGGCGGCAAGCTACCGGCTGGCGACCAAGATCAACGGCCGCGGGGTCCATTCGTTTTGCATGTGTCCGGGTGGTTTCATCGTGCCCGCGGCCACCGAGAATGACGAGGTGGTCGTCAATGGCATGAGCCTGGCGCGGCGGGATTCCCCATTCGCTAACAGCGGAATGGTGGTCACCGTCGAGCCCGAGGACACCCGCGGGTTCCTCGCCGAGCATGGCGTGCTGGCAGGCATCGCCTATCAGAAAGCCCTCGAGCGCAGCGCCAAGACCGGCGGCGGCGGCGGTCAGGTCGCCCCGGGCCAGCGCGTCACGGACTTTCTCAATGGCCGGCTTTCGGCCAACCTGCCCGAGACCAGTTACTTCCCGGGCGTCAATCCGGCGCGCCTCGACGAGCTCTTGCCGGATGCGATTGTTGGGCGCATGAAGCGCGGACTTTCGCTGTTTGGCCGCCAGATGCGCGGCTACGTGACCCGCGACGCCTTGTTAGTTGGCTTTGAAACCCGCACCAGCTCGCCGCTGCGCATCCCGCGCAACGATCACGACCTCCAGCATCCCGACGTCCGCGGCCTGTTCCCCTGCGGCGAAGGCGCGGGCTATGCCGGGGGCATCGTCAGCGCCGCCATTGACGGAATCCGCTGCGCCGATGCGGCCGCCGGCGGCGTTTAGGCTCTCTTGTTAGGCGCGGGCGTAAAAACCGGGCCGGCCCTGGTGATGGAGCTGTCTGCTTTGGAGCGGCCGCAGGCCGGGTCCGTGGACTGCGGTAGCTCGCTACCGCTGAGAGCAGTCCAGCTTGCTGGCGGGAACACGCGCCGTCCGCTCGTTTTACGCTCCCTCCGCGGCAGCGCGGATGAAGTTGGGGACGGGCGCGGGTGAGCAGGCGGAGTCTCCCCCCGGGCATGCCGCAGCAAGCTGCGAGCATCACAGCGGAAGCTTTGCTAGAGCAGTCCACGGCTGGGGCATTGGCGCAGCAGGTCCCGCAGCCGCGACTGGAGTCGCGGGCTCCTGTTGGAATTTCAGGCTGGCAGCGAGCGGTCTGCGGGGTTAAGCCTGCGGCGCGTTGTGACCATGAACCAGAAAGCAGTTAGGATCTACGACACCACCCTGCGGGATGGCACCCAGGGTGAGGGATTTCATCTTTCCGCCTTGGACAAGATGCGCATTGCCGAGCGCTTGGATGCCTTTGGCGTGGATTACATCGAGGGCGGCTGGCCTGGATCCAACCCGAAGGACGTTGAGTTTTTCGAGGCCGCCAAGGGGAGGGACTGGAAGAATGCCAAGATCGCGGCCTTCGGCTCGACGCGCCGGGCCGACCTGGCGGTGGAGGACGACCCGCAGGTTAGATTGCTGCTAGATGCGGCCACCCCGGTGGTGACAATTTTTGGCAAGAGCTGGGAGATGCACGTCACCGAAGTGCTGCGCACCACCGTGGAGGAAAACCAGGCGATGATCCGCGACACCGTCCGCCACCTCAAGGCGGCCGGCCGCGAGGTGATCTACGACGCCGAGCATTTCTTCGATGGCTACAAGGACAGCCCGGCCCATGCCATGGCCACCTTGCAGGCCGCGGCCGAGGGCGGCGCGGACTGCTTGGTTCTGTGCGACACTAACGGTGGCACCTTGCCTAGCGAGGTGATGGAAATCTGCGGGGTTGTTCGGGAGGCGTTTCCTTCTCTTTGTTTCGGCATCCACACCCACAATGACTGCGAACTGGGCGTCGCCAACGCGATTGCCGCGGTGGAAGCCGGCGCGGTGCAGGTTCAGGGTACCATCAACGGCTACGGCGAGCGCACCGGCAACTGCAACCTCACCTCGGTCATTCCAATCCTCGAACTCAAGAAGGGCCTGCGCGCCGTGGCCGACCTGACCAAGCTGCGCGAGCTGTCGTACTTCGTGGACGACGTCTCCAACAACCCGCACTTCCGCCGCGCCGCATTTGTTGGCCAGACAGCCTTTGCCCACAAGGGCGGCATGCACGCCAATGCCGTGCAGAAACTTGCCCGCAGCTACGAGCACATCCGCCCGGAGGAGGTCGGCAACATCCAGTACATCCTGGTCTCCGAGCTCAGCGGCCAGTCCAACATCCTCATGAAGGCCGAGCAGCTCGGCCTGCGCTTGGACAAAGGCAGTGACGAGGCCAAGGGGGTCCTGCACGAGGTCAAGGAGCGAGAGCGCTTAGGATACTCCTTCGAGGCGGCCGGCGGCAGCCTGGAGCTCATCATCCGCCGCCAGAAGGGGCTCTACGTCAAACCCTGGGAACTCAAGGAGTACCACGTGAGCTTCCGCCAGTATCGCGACGGCCATCCGCCCGTCTGCGAGGCGACGGTGAAGATTTTTCTCGAGGGCGTGCCGGTTTACACCGTCGCCGAGGGCCACGGCGTGGTCAACGCGCTGGACAAGGCGCTGCGCACCGCGCTCCTGCCCGCCTTCCCGGAGCTGGAGAAGGTCACCCTAACCGACTACAAGGTCCGCATCATCGACGGCCAGGAGGCCACCGCCGCCAAGACCCGCGTGCTTATCGCCCAAACCGACGGCGCGGAGACCTGGGGCACGGTGGGGGTTTCCGACAGCATCATCGAGGCGAGTTGGATTGCCTTGGTTGACGGACTCGACTTGTTCCTGCAGCGCAACCGCTAGGGGAGGCTAACAAGCCCATGCCATGAGCCAGACCGCGGATGCCGAGCACTCCCCAGAGGCCGCAACTTTGTTAGGTTGTGCCCCGGCCATGGCGCCGCGCTGGATGGTGCGGGTGCTGGTGGCGGCGGCGGTGTACAACTTTGCCTTCGGGATTTGGGCGGTGCTGTGGCCGGGGCAGTGGTTTGCCATCTCGGGAATGGCGCCGCCGCTGTATCCGGACATTTGGCGGACGGTCGGCATGATTGTTGGGGTTTACGGCATCGGTTACGCGATAGCGGCATCCAACCCGTTCCGCCACTGGCCGGTGATTTTTGTTGGGCTGTTGGGGAAGTTTTTCGGGCCGCTTGGATTTGTCACTGCGGTGCTTGGCGGCACACTGCCGCTGCGGGCCGGCTGGCTGTTGTTAGCCAACGATCTCGTCTGGTGGGTACCCTTCACGCTGATTTTGTGGGGCGCGGTGCAGGCGCACCTTGGGGGTGTTCCGGCGCGCGGGAAAGAAGGGCTGGCGCAGGCCGCCGCCGCACACCGGCTCAACACCGGCGAGACGCTCGCCGAGGCCTCGCGCGGCCAGCTCGTGGCGCTGGTTTTCCTGCGCCACTTCGGCTGCACCTTCACCCGGCAGATCCTGAGGGGCTTGCAAGAGCTTGAGGCGCAAGCGAGCGCACATGGCGCGCGGCTGGTGCTTGTGCACATGCTCAAGGACGGGCGCGAGACGAACTACCTTGGGTCAGAGCGCCAGGTTGCCCGCATCGCCGATCCATTCTGCCGCCTCTACCACGCCTTTGGCCTCGGCAAAGGCGGTCCATTTGCCCTCTTCGGCCCGCGCGTCTGGGTCCTTGGCGCGCTTTCGCTCATCAAAGGCTGCGGCGTGGGCCACCTCGCAGGCGATGGCCTGCAAATGCCCGGCGTCTTCCTGCTGAAAGACTCGCAGGTCCTCGCGGCCCAGCGCGCCCGCAGCGCGGCTGACCTGCCGGACCTTGCCGCTCTTTTCCGCGCCTCCTGTTAGCTGCTTGCTGCTGCTAACACGCCGCCAACAAGGGCGACGACTATGATGAGCAGATAGAGGGAGAGTATCACCAGTATCATGATGCCGATGAACTTCCAGAACGCGCGCTGCTGATCGAGTGCCGCGTGGAGCGAGGTGCTGTCCTGCACGCTGGCCAGCACATTGATGCCGCTCGCGTAGCGCCACAATTTCAGCGCCGGATAGATGTAGAGCAATCCGAAGAAGCCATTGAGCACACTGAGTGCAGCCGCCACCCCTCCGGTCATTCCTGCCAGATCCCCGCTGTCCATTCCCAGAGCCGCCCCACCCGCAATCAGCATTGCCAGGGCCGCCAGCAGCATCACCCCCGCCCCGATAAACATCATCACTGACATCAGGCGCACCCATGGACGCGTCGCCAACAGCACGCTGATGATTTCCTGCGCAACCGCCCCGCCCTCGGCTCGGAAATCCCGGGTTTCTGGCGTCGAATAGGGATTGCTCAGCATGATGCCCGCCACCCTTCAGCAAAGCAGGGGCCGCGTCAACCGGTGGATCTAACACTATGTTTGTTATCCCCGCTATTCCCTTTTTTCCCTACTGCATGCGGCCAGCGCCAACAGGGCATAACCGGTGCCGTACGGCTTGTGATAGTCGTAGAGCGGATAGTCCCACCACGAGCCGTCGGATTCCTGGCGGGAGGCGACGAGTGTGGCGAGGCGCGCGGCGTAGGCGGGCCGCTCGGTTTTTGGTAGTTGGGCAAGGGACTCGGTGAAGTAGAAGACTCCGTAGTAGTAGAAGTATCCGGAGATGGAGAAGTGGATGTCGTGGGGGATGGGTCGCTTGCGGGCGATGGACAGGAAGCCCTCGCGGTCGAGGAAGCGGGTGAGCCAGACGCGCAGCACCTCGTCGGGGACGGCTTTGGGGTTGAAGGTTCGGAGGGCGGCGTTGCATGCCTGCGAGCGTGCGAGCGAGCCGGCCGGGCGGTTGATTGGCGCGCGCGGCCGCATCCGGTGGGGGAATGCGTAGGCGTAGGAGAAGTCCGGGTTTTTTTGCATTTCGATGCCGCGCAGGGCGCGCGCGACGACCGGCTCGTCGAGCTTCACGCCGAGGGCCTCGCGGGCCTCGTGCATGGCCAAGAGCACCGTGGCGGTGGTGAAGGAAGTCGGCATCCCGGAAGGCTGTTTGGTCGGCAGGTCAAGGTGGAGATAGCCCCAGCCGCCGTTGATGTCCGAGTAACGGGAGAGCATCTCGATTTGCTGTTGGGCCGCATCGCGGTAGCGGGCGCGCGCTTCGCCGGCGGGATGGCGCAGGGCAAGCGCGGTGACGGCGCGCAGGCCGTAGGCGTGGCCCCACACATTGTAGGTGGTGGTGGGGTCGGCGCGGCGCAGTTTTGGCAGCTCGTCAAACAACCAGGATTCCGCCTTGGCGAGGGCGGCGAGCACCTCGGGGCGCTGGTCGTTGGATTTGGCGATTCCGGCGATGGCCAGCCCTGTGGTGCCGGCGCGGAACGCGTGGTGGGCTCCGGGGACGGGCGCGTAAATGTTGATGCCCTTGGTGTTAGTTGGGCCGCCCCAGGAGCCGTTAGGGTTCTGGCTTGTCACCAGGAAGTCCACGCCGCGGCGCATCGCCTCCTGCGGCGTTGGCACCGCGGCCGCGGGCTCGTCCTGCGCCCCAAGATCGTTGGGACTCAAGAGAAAGCCGAAAGTCGCGACAAGCCCAACTCGCAGGGCGCGCATCATGATGGCTTCTCCTCGCTGTCAACGACCACCACCTGTCCGGCCTCCAAGCCGCCGAGGATTTCCAGGTTGCCCTTGTGCTCGTGGCCGATGCGCACCTCGCGCTGTTCGACAGTTCCGTTAGCCAGGCGCAGCGCCACATAGGGCGCACCTGACGCGTCCCGCGTGACGGCCTCCTTTGGCAACAACAGCGCCTTCTCCATCTGATAGGCCTGCAGCACCACCTTCGCCTTCATCGCCGCGACCGCCTGCAGCCCGTCGGGAAACTGCGGGTTAAGCTCCAGCAGATAGCGGCCGTCCCCGTCCGGATAGTCCGCGAGGGAGCGGATGGAGACGCCGAAGACCGTGTTAGGCTGGGCTGCCAGAGCTGCGGTGCCTTTGGTTTTCAGGTTGAGGGAGGCGATTTGCTCCTCGGTGAGGCGCACGGTGAGGTGCGGCTTGGTGGTGTTTGGGACGAGGGTGGCGAAGACGCGGTAGGGGGGGAGTTTGGTGCCGCGGACAAGGGCTTTGATCATTTCGCCGCCGTTCCAGGAGCCGTTGGCAAACTCGCCATAGTAGAGGACGCCGTCGGCGGGAGCGGTGAGGGTCATGGCCTTGCGGTCGGCCTCAAGGTCGGCGAGCTGGCGGTCGGCTTCCGCGCCGGCGTCGCGCAGCTTGGTTAGCTCGAGGCGCTTCATTTCCAGGCTGCGGGGCAGGTTCTCGCTTGCTTCGGCGAGCTGGAAGTCGCCGCGCAGGACGGCTTCTTGGAAGTCCTCGGCCTGGCGTGGCAGCACGGTGTCAAACACCTCGCTGGCTTTGATTTTTGCCTGCGCCACAGCGAATTTGGCATTGGTGACGTCGTCGCGTTGGCGCTTGAGGATAATTTCCTCGGTGTCCTCGGTGACGTCGTCGGCCTTGTACATCGCCTCGAGCTGGGTGAGCTCCTCCTGGATGGCCTCCAAGCGCTGCTCATAGGCGATGACGCTTTGCGCGGCGTTGGCACGGGCCGCTTCGCGGCTTACCTTGCTAAAGTACTCAAGATCCTCCTTGGCCCGCGCCGCCTTGCGTTGCTCGGCAGCCATGTCGGCGGCCACTTCAAGCTCCATGGCGGTGAGTTCCTTGGTCGCCTTGGCCAAGGCCAGCTCGCTCATCTTCGCGTCCAACCGCTGCTTGGCGAGCTCCACGTCAATCTCGCGCGTCTCGACGCGCACAATCTCCTCGCCCTTCTTCACCCGGCTCGCATGCGGCACCATCTGCTCAAGCGTCCACGGCGTCGCCGTCAGCGGCGTGAGGGCAAATTCCACCGGCTCGCCGGGAACCACCAAGGCCTCCAACTCAAGCTCGACGCTGAATGGCTTGGCTTCCACGGTGACCTCGCCTGCCGCCGCGCAGAGCCACGGGCAAACTAACAAGGGGAGAAATAGGGAGCTGGCTTTCATAAAATGTTGGGCGACACTATCCGCCCGGCGCAAAAAGCAAACCGCAAAGCTAACTGGCTGGCGGGGTCTTCGAATAGACGCCGCGGCGGGCGAGCCAGACGTGGTGGAAGCGGGGACGCTTGCTGCTGCCGGAAAGCGGGATTTCATGCTCGGCCACCGAGAAGCCGGCGGTGACGAGCTTCTTGGTTAGGCCGGGCATCCGGCGCGCGGCGCCCAAGGTGAGCAGGCCGCCGTCCTTGAGGGCTGCGGCGGCCAGCCGCAGGTCCTGCAGGCTGGAGAGCAGGTGTTCGCCCTTGCCGCTCCGCGGTGGCGGCGCAAGGTCCAGATGCACAAGGATCGCGTGCCAGGCGCCATGCTCCTTGGCCAAAACTTGCTCGACTGGCCGGTTCTCCACCGTCAGCCGCTTGTCGTCCATCATCCCCGGATGCAGCGCGTCAAGCGCGCCGCGGTTCCACTCCACGACCGCCGCGGTGGCCTCCGCCACCACAAACTGCCCGCGCTTCTGGCTCAAGGCCGCAAGCGCCCCCGCCGCCAGATGCCCAAGTCCCAGACCCGCAATCAAAATCCGCGGCTGGCCCACCGAGCGAAATGGCGAACACCCCAAGGCCGCCAAGGCCGCCTCCACGTCACGCGTCGCGTTTGTTAGAAGCCGGCTGCCATGCCAGTGCATGAGAAAACTCTCGTCGTGCGCATACAACTCGATGGCTTCTCCTTGGGCGCTGAGCGCCTCGGCAAGTTTGATACGCGGCTTCATGGGTGCCCTGTGTACTTGTCACCGGCTCGTACAATCGAGTAGAAAAAATCAATGATCGAGCCAACTTCCCTGCAACCCGCTCTGAGCCATGCCGATCTAGCTGGCTTGTGGGAGTCCGCCGGCTCCGAACGCGACGGCCACTCTCCCGGCTCCGAGCGCTACCACTTCCCGGTCGCAGGAACTCTCTGGATCGAGCACCCGGAAGGAAAGAGGCTGGATTTCCAGGCCTATCAGCTAGATCCCCGCGGTCTCCTCCTCGGCCCTTCCCGGACCCCGCTGACCGCATGGATTGAGGCGGGCTTCCTCATCCTGCGAGACGCGCAGGAGCACGAAACCTGGTGCCGCAGGGTGAGCGCGCCGCGCGCCTAGCAGCATTTTTAATTAGAATGCGGTGGAATGCGTTGGAATGCGGGCACGAAAAAGCCCCGGCGATTAGACCGAGGCTTTTTGAGACGGTTGTGATTACAGGTAAGAATCAACGAACACCGAAGCCCTTAGAGGGAGGCCTTCAGCGTCGAGGACGGCTTGAAGCCAACGCTCTTGGAGGCGCCGATCTTCATGGACTCACCGGTCTTCGGGTTGCGGCCCATGCGTGCGGCGCGCTTTTTCACTTCAAAGGTGCCAAATCCAATGATCTGGACCTTCTTGTGCTTTTTCACACCTGAGGCAATGGAATCGAGCACCGCGGACACCGCTTCTTCAGCGGCGCGTTTGGTGGCGTCTTTTCCGAGCGACTTCTGGACGGCTTCAACAAGTTCGGCTTTATTCATAGCAGGCTGGTTTTCTGGAAGCCGCCGCATGTTGTAAAGCGAAATCAGAGTTAATCAAAGTTTCTTAGGAAGTCAGTTCGCCTACGGATTACTTGACTTGCGCGAGTTTGGCGCTTGCCCCGGGCGGTCCTAACACCAAGGGCGCCGCGCTGCGGGGAGGGAACCGGCGGCGCCAATCTGCTAGACCCGGTTGGGGCGGCCTGCGGGGGGGCTTGTGAAAATTTTCACAAATAGCTCTTGCGCCGCCGCGCGTGGGAACGTTAAACGGCCCGCGCCCCGTCATTCAAGCGACCTGGTCCATGGTTAAACGAACTTACCTATTTATTGCCCTAGTTTTCCTTGCGTGTGCAGGAGTTGTTCCCGCGCAGGAAGTTGCCGGAGCGCCTGCGCAGGGAGCGGGCGAACTTACCGTTGCGGCGGAGGGTCACGGAGCGGCCGGCGGGGCTGCCGGGAAAGCGGTGCAGCACGGCTTGTCCTTGGACGCAAAACAGATTCCCGGCGTGCCGAAGTGGCTGCCGCTGACCAACTCGATGGTCATGGTATTGTTGGTGGCGGGCGGCATCATCCTGATTTGCCAGCTCGCGACGCGCAATTTGAAGCTGGTGCCAAGCGGGCTGCAGAACTTCGTCGAGTGGCTCATTGAGTCGCTCTACGCGTTCCTGGAGGGGATTCTCGGCGCCCACCTGGTGAAGCGCACGTTCTGGTTCTTCGCGACCCTCTTCATCCTGATCCTCTTCACCAACTGGGCCGGCCTGGTCCCCGGGGTGGGCACAGTCTGGGGACTTGACGAGGCTGGCCACAAGGTGCCGCTGCTGCGCGGTGGCAACGCCGACCTCAACATGACTCTGGCGATGGCCGTGATCTTCTTTGCCCTGTGGACCTACTGGGCTCTCAGCGAGAACGGCCTGCGCGGCTTCCTCGGCCACATCTTCGGCGCCAAGGGCAAGTTTGACGGGCTCATGAAGGTGTTCATGATTTTGATTTTCCTGTTTGTCGGGGTGCTTGAGGCCATCTCCATTCTGTTCCGCCCGGTGTCGCTGAGCCTGCGCTTGTTCGGCAACATCTTCGCCGGTGAGAACATCCTTGAGTCCATGATGCACGTGGTGCCCAACTGGCTATCCTGGCTGCCGCCACTGCCGTTCTACTTCCTTGAGTTGCTCGTCGGTCTCATCCAGGCCCTCGTCTTCACCCTGCTGACCGCTGTTTTCCTGCGCCTCATCTGTGACCACTCCGAGGATCACTCCGAGGATCACTCCAAGGAGGGCCACGCCAAGCCGGCCCACTAACAAGATCTTCGCCGTCAGACCATGGCAAAGACTGTGGGGGCGGCGGGAAACCTGAACTAACCGAAACTAACCGACCATGAACATCCTCAACATCCTCGCGGAGCTCAACAGCGCCAGCAACCTGCACGTGGCCTTCGCTGCCATCGGTGCTGCCATCGGCATCGGCCTGATCGGCTTCAAGGCCACCGAGGCGACCGGCCGCAATCCGGGCGCCGCGGCTGACATCCGTACCCTAGCCATCATTCTTGCGGCACTTGTCGAAGGCATCGTGTTCTTCGCGATCTTCCTCGGCAAGATGGGCAACTAGAGTATTGGCTTGCGCCGGAATCCCGAAGTCCGGGATTCCGGCAAATGTTTCCCGACGATCCGACGATCTTCTTTGCAACGATCCAACTGACCTCACCGCATGGCTGACAATTTTCTCATTCTGGCTGCAGGAAACCCAATTACCGAAGTGCTCGCGCCGTTTGGTGTCGCCTGGCCGTACTTCATTTCCCAGATCATTCTGTTTGTGCTGGTGGCGGTGTTGTTGAAGAAATTTGCCTACGCTCCGGTGCTGGGAATGCTTGAGCTGCGCCGCAGCCGCATCAGCGAGGGCGAGGAAAAGCTCAAGCGCATCGAGCAACAACTGGCCGAAAGCGAGCAGCGCACCGCGGCGGCCATCGCCCAGGCCAACGCCGACGCAACCCGCCTGGTCAACGAGGCCAAGCAAAGTGCCGCCATCCTTTCCGAACAGAAGGCCCAGGAGGCCATCGCCTCTGCCAAGGCGATTCTCACCAAGGCCGAACAGGCCTCCCGCGCCGAGCGCGAACAAATGGTCTCCGCCCTGCGCAAGGAGTTTGGCCGCCTGGTCACCAACACCACCGCACAGGTCACCGGCAAGGTGCTCAACGCCGACGACCAACGCCGCATCAACGAGGAAGCCCTCGCCAAGGTTGAAGCCTAACAATTTCTAGCAATCATGAAGGTTTCCAAGATTGCCACCGCCACCGCGCGCCGGATTTTCAGCCTCTCGCAGGTTGATGGCCGGCTGGATGACGCGCGCCTGACCTCTGCGATGCGCAAGCTCGTGGACGGGCGGCCGCGCGGCTACCGCGGGATCCTGCATGCGCTGCGCCGCTTGGTGCGCCTTGAGTTGGAGAGCCGCCATGTCACCGTGGAGAGCGCCGCCGAGTTGGCACCCGCTGAGCGCGAGCGCGTTCGCCAGGGGCTGCAGGAAAAGTACGGCAGCCATCTGACCTTCGAATTCCGCCAGTCCCCCGCGCTGCTTGGCGGCATGCGGGTGCGCGTCGGCAGCGACGTGTTTGACGGCTCGGTCAAGGGCCGCCTCGACCGCCTAGCCGAAGCATTCTAACAGCACGCGCCAACGCATTCCACCTTTTCTTCTTTTCCAACTTTTCCAAACATCGTCATGAGCAGCATCCTTCAGGAACTCGAACAGGAGATCGCCAAAGTCGCCACCTCCGTCAACAAGACCAACGTGGGCACGGTCCGCGAAATCGGTGACGGAGTCGCCAGCGTGGAAGGTCTTTCCGACGTCTCGCTCAATGAGATGATCAGCTTTCCGGGCGGTCTCATTGGCCTGGCGATGAACTTGGAAGAGAGCAAGGTCGGCGTGGTGCTGCTAGGTGACTTCCTGCACATCTCGGAAGGCGACGAATGCCAGGCCACCGGCCAACTGCTGTCCGTGCCGGTGGGTGACTCGATGCTGGGCCGCGTGGTCAACGCGCTGGGCCACCCGATCGACGGCAAGGGCGAAGTGGCGGCGGTGACGACCTATCCGATGGAGAAGATCGCGCCGGGCATCATTAAGCGCAAGTCGGTGTCCGTGCCGGTGCAGACGGGCATCATGTCCATTGACGCGATGATTCCCATTGGGCGCGGCCAGCGCGAACTCATCATTGGTGACCGTTCGACGGGCAAGACGACCATTGCGGTGGACACCATCATCGCCCAAGCCAACCAGAACAAGGCCGCCGCGGAAGGCAAGCTCAAGGACTACAAGCCGCTCTACTGCGTGTACGTGGCCATCGGCCAGCGCCTCGCCAACGTGGCGCGCACCATCAAGACCCTTGAGGACGCCGGCGCGATGGACAGCACCATCGTGGTGGTGGCCTCCGCCTCGGACTCCGCCTCGATGCAGTACCTCGCCCCGTACGCCGGTTGCGCGATGGCGGAATACCTCATGGACCAGGGCCAGGACGTGCTCATCGTATATGATGACCTTTCCAAGCACGCGGTTGCCTATCGCCAGGTGTCGCTGATTCTGCGCCGCCCGTCCGGCCGCGAAGCCTACCCGGGCGACGTTTTCTACCTCCACTCCCGCTTGTTGGAGCGCTCCGCTCGTCTATCAGACGCGGAAGGCGGCGGCTCGCTAACCGCCCTGCCGATTATCGAGACCCAGGCCGGCGACGTGTCCGCCTACATCCCGACCAACGTCATCTCCATCACCGACGGCCAGATCTTCCTGGAAACCGACTTGTTCTATCAGGGCATCCGTCCGGCAATCTCCGTCGGTCTCTCGGTGTCGCGCGTTGGCAGCGCCGCGCAGACCAAGGCGATCAAGAAGGTTTCCGGCACGACCAAGCTTGACCTTGCCCAGTTCCGCGAGCTGCAGGCGTTCGCCCAGTTCGGCAGCGACTTGGATCCGGCCACCAAGGCCAAGATCGAGCGCGGCCAGCGTATCGTTGAGCTCTTCAAGCAGAACCAGTACAGCCCGGTCCCGCTGGAGCTGGAAGTCGCCGTCCTCTTCGCCATGCAGAATGGCTACTTCGACAGCGTCCCGGTCAACCGCGTCAAGGAGTGCCAGGCCGCCATGAGCGAGTTCCTCTCCACCCGCAAGACCGAGCTGCTCCAGAAGATCGCCGACGAAAAGGCCCTCAGCGACGAGATCGTCTCCGGCCTCAAGGGCGCCCTGGACGACTTCAAGGGATCCTGGAAGTGAAGTTAGATGTTGTCCGCCAGGACAACTGTTAACCCAACACAAAACTCCTCTAACTAAAAGACATGGCCACCCTTCGGGACATTCGACGCCGCATCAAGTCGATCAAAAGCACCTCGCAGATCACTCGCGCGATGCAGATGGTTGCGGCCGCGAAGATGAAGAAAGCCCAGGACCAGGCGGTGGCCGGGCGCGACTACGCGGCCCTGCTCAACCAGGTGCTGCGCAACCTCAAGGCCAAGGTCAACGAGGAGGCCCATCCGCTGCTGCAAAAGCGCGCCGGAACCCGCGAGCTGATGCTCGTGATAAGCACCGACAAGGGGCTGTTGGGCGCGCTCAACACCAACCTCGGCAAGCGGGTCCGCCTGGAGACGACCGACACGACCGAGTTTGTCACCGTCGGTCGCAAGCTGCGCACCGCCCTTGGCAAGGCTGGGCGCAAGCTCATTGCGGACTTTGAAGTGAAGGACCCGGTGCCGTTTGGCCAGGCCCGCCCGATTGCCAAGTTCCTCACCGAGAAGTTTCTCAGCGGCGAATACGACCGCATCACGGTGGCCTTCACCAACTTCGTCAACACCCTGACCCAGGAGCCATGGGTCAGCCAGTTGCTCCCGATCGACGCCGGCAAGCTGGCTGAGAAACAGGACTACGAAGGAGTCAGCACGGGCGAGAAGGCGCAATCCTCCGCTGCCAGCGCCGACTACATCTTTGAGCCCGCTCCGGAAGAGGTGCTCAACACGCTGCTGCCGCTCTACGTGAACTTCCAGATCTATCAGATGTTGGTTGAGTCGCGCGCCTCCGAGCACTCCGCCCGGATGGTCGCCATGAAGAGCGCGACGGACAACGCCAAGGAGATCGTCAAGGATCTAACACTCGATTACAACAAGCTGCGCCAGGCAGCGATCACCGCCGAACTTTTGGAAATCACCACCGCCCAGAAGGTGATGGAATGATTCGTTAGTTTGCTAGAGTTCAGTTTTCAGTGTTCAGAAAGACACGGGAGATGGAACGGCAATATTTGGATCCTCCACCTGAAAACTGAAAACTTTCCACACGCAACCTTTTCCCACCATGAGCAACCAAGGAACCATCGTCCAAGTCATCGGCGCGGTCGTAGACGCCGACTTCTCCGCCGCCAGCAAGCTGCCGCAAGTTTACAACGCGCTTGAAGTGAACTATGAGTTCCAGGGCCGTGCGACCAACCTGGTGCTTGAAGTCCAGCAGCACCTGGGTGACGGGTGGGTGCGTGCGGTGGCCATGACGACCACCGACGGTCTGAAGCGCGGGATGACCATTGTTGACCGCCGCAGCCCGATCACGGTGCCGGTGGGTGCCCAGGTGTTAGGACGTATTTTCAACGTCACCGGTGACCTGGTAGACGAGAACGTGCCCATTCCGCATCCGGAGCAGCGTTCCCCGATTCACCGCCCGGCTCCAACACTTGAAGAGCAGTCCGCCTCGGCGGAGATTCTCGAGACCGGCATCAAGGTCATCGACTTGATCTGCCCGTTCCTCAAGGGCGGCAAGGTCGGTGCCTTCGGGGGTGCCGGCGTGGGCAAGACGGTGGTCATCATGGAGCTCATCAACAACATCGCCAAGGGCCACGGCGGTTATTCCGTGTTCGCCGGCGTCGGCGAGCGCACCCGGGAAGGCAACGACCTTTACTGGGAAATGATCGAATCCAACGTCATTGCCACCGAGAAGGACGAGCACGGCCACATCAAGCGCGATGCCAAGGGCAACCCCGTGTTGGCCCCCGGATCCAAGGTGGCACTGGTCTACGGACAGATGAACGAGCCGCCCGGAGCGCGTCTGCGCGTGGCGCTTTCCGCTCTAACCATGGCTGAGCACTTCCGCGACCAGGACAACCAGGACGTGCTGCTCTTCGTGGATAACATCTTCCGTTTCTCCCAGGCCGGCTCGGAAGTCTCCGCTCTGCTAGGCCGGACGCCGTCCGCGGTGGGCTATCAGCCGACCCTGTCCGAAGAAATGGCCGGTCTGCAGGAGCGCATCACCTCGACGAAGAAGGGCTCCATCACCTCGCTCCAGGCCGTGTACGTGCCAGCCGACGACCTGACCGACCCGGCGCCTGCTAACACCTTCGCCCACCTTGACGCAACCGTGGTGCTTGAGCGCGCGCTTGCCGAGCAGGCGCTGTTCCCCGCGGTCGACCCGCTTTCCTCCGTGTCCAAGGCGCTTGCGCCGGAAGTCGTCGGCGTCGAGCACTACCGGGTGGCCCGTGGCGTCCAGTCGGTGCTCCAGCGCTACAAGGACTTGCAGGACATCATTGCCATTCTCGGCATGGACGAGCTTTCCGACGAGGACAAGCTCACCGTGTTTCGCGCCCGCAAGATCCAGCGCTTCCTGACCCAGCCGTTCCACGTGGCGGAAATCTTCACCAACGTCCCCGGCGTCTACTCGCCCATCGCGGAAACCGTCAAGGGCTTCGCCGAAATCCTCGACGGCAAGTGGGATGACGTGGCCGAAAGCAACTTCTACATGAAGGGCGGCATCGACACGGTCTCGCGTTCCTAATTGATAGGTTTGCCGGATCCACGGCCCGGCTGGCGATTCTTATCCATTGCCGCGCCTGCTAACTGAAAACTTCGCACCCACTCTAACCAGCATGGCCCTCTATCTCGAAATCGTCACCCCGGAGAAAAAGATTTTCTCCGACCAGGTGGACTACGTGTATCTGCCTTCCACCGAAGGGGAGATCGGGATCCTTGAGAGCCACATTCCGCTGGTGACGGCCCTGAAGCCGGGCGAGATGCGCTATTCCAAGGACGGGCGCGTCACCCACCTCGCGGTGGGCACCGGGTTTGTTGAGGTCACTGGGCACAAGGTCAACGTTCTTACCGACTTGGCCACCGAGGAGGATGCCATCGACGAAGCCCGCGTGGAAGAGGCGCTCAAGCGCGCTGAAGACGCCATCGCCAATCTCGGCCATGACGCCGACCTTGAAGAGATGGCCCACCTGCAGGCCAACATCGCCAAGGCGATGGCCCAGCTGCGCCTCAAGCGCCGCCACCATCCGCGCGTCTAGCTGCTTGTTAGCCTCAGCGGCGGCGGAACGTTCGCCGCGGCCGGGGCTCCTGGTTTTCCGGTGCCGGCGGATCCGGCGTAATGAATACCGGGCTCACCTTGGCCCACTCCTCGCGGACTAGCGGCTCAAGAGTTGCCCGCCACGCGGCGTATCCGGCGGCGTTCAAGTGCAGCTCGTCCGCCATGAAGTAGCCGGGCAGGGGCTGGCCGTTGGGATCCTCGAGATAGCTTGTGGCGTCGACATAGCGGGCCCAGCGCTTGATGGACGCGAATTTCCGCAGTCTGCGGTTGAGCTCGTTGACCTGCGGGATCTGTGGGGTGCGGGACGGGGCGATTTTCACCGAGTTGATGATCACCCGCGCCTCAGGCAACTGCGCGTGGATGAGCTCCAGCACCGCCTGATAGTCATCGAACGCCTCCTCAACCGGCAGGCCTGCGGCGAGTTCGTTAGATCCGATGTAGAGCACCACAAGCTTTGGCTGCTGGCGGCCGATGAGGGCGTCAAAGTGGGCGAGGATGTCATTGGCGGTGCTGCCGCCAAACCCGAGGTTTTGCACCGGCAGGCCGGGGAAATCCCGTCGCAAGGTGGTCCACTTGCGCATCGAGGAACTGCCGGTAAAAACAATGCCGCCCGGCTCCGCGGGCTTGGCCGCCAAAGCGGCCACCTCCATCGCAAAACGCTGTGGGTCCGCCCGCGGATGCTGCGCGGCCGCCGCACTGGCCAGCACCAGGGCAACCCCAAGAGCGCGCATGAGCAGTCCCGTCATGCGCTAAGCTAACCCGCCGCCCCGCCCCCATACAGCAAAACCTCCTTGGGAACGGGGGCTCCACTTCGAACGCAGACCTCCTCGTGGGCGGCTTGACGACGCCCAAACTCTAGCGGTTTATAAGCCAAGTTGTTCCCGTCTGGTAACTTCCGCTTGCACCAGGCCGGTAATGCAAACGCGCTGGTGCTCCTGTTCGGGATGCTGCCGGGTTCGCTCGGCATTTTGAGTCGCCTCGGAGCGGAGCCACCGGTCATGCTGGTCGTCCGGATGAGTGTTTGTTTGGCCGGCCTGATCTGTCTGTTTGCCTCGTTCCGCACCGAGCGCTGAAGCGCGATGGGGCAGACGAGGGTTATTCATAGACATTCCTGCGATGACCGGCGGCAACCACCAAGACCACGAGTTCCTGTCTCTGATCTGGCACAAAATGCGGTAGTCGCCGACGCGATAGTGCCACAGGCGGCCAGGTCCGCCTTGAGGCCTTTGCCGTAACGGCGAGGGTCACTGTCGCCCGCAACTCGCTCATCCAGATAAGCGATGATCTGGCGCTTCGCGTCTTGCGGAAGCTTGCGCAGCTCTTTCAGCGCCCGTTTGTCGAACCTATAAACCAAGCTCATGCTTCACCTCGTCGGCCGAGTAGGTCGTGGCAGGCCGTTCGAGGCGCTGGGTTGCAAGATAAATGTCCTCCAAGTCCTCAAGATGTTGAAGAATAGCCTCCCGCGCGTAGAAGGTTTTTGTCCGGCCCGTCCTCTTGGCTAAGGCCTCAAGGCGCGCCTCGATGTCCGGATCGAGTCGAATTGCAAGCATGACGGAGAATACACCCACTATACATGTATAGCAAGAGGGGAGCCCTCTCTCGATCCGCGCGCCGCCTGGGTCTTGTGGGATCCAGAAGAGCGGAGCGTGGAATTCCGCCGCTCCGAGTATGACACTGCCGTCGCCGTGGCCGCCATCCGCAAGGCCGGCTTGCCCGAGGAATCCGCCGCCCGCCTCTGGGGACGTGAAGTCCAACTCGATCCCCTCGATTGAGCCCATCGCGGGTTAGACCGGAATCCCGATTGCCATGGCCCCGTGCCTGTCCCACCCTTGGTGCTAGAGTCGGGCGATTCGATTGAGAAGCCACCCGTTCCCAAACTGACGCATTATGGCAATATCAGAGAAACCATCGCGGCGCGCGCTGCGGCGCCACCACCTGGTGCGGGTGTTGAAGAAGGCGCGTCGCGCGGCAGCGCAGCAGAGCTTCAGCGAGGATCCGGAGGTGCTTGACGAGCGGGCGCGACGGATCCGCGACCACCGCAGCGCGTGTTCTTGCCAGATGTGCCGCAACCCGCGCCGCTCAAGCCTTAACAAGGGCAAGGACAAGCTAAGCGTGCAGGAGAAGCGCTTCCTTCGGACGCCGCCGTCCGCAGGCGACAACGACGAGGATATCCGATCGTGCCAGGCCTAAGATTCATAAGCATTCTCGTTGGATTCCCGGTGATGCTGGCCGGCACGCTGCTGCCGCTGGTTCCGGTTTGGCCGTCGGTGTGCTACTTCATTGGGCTGTGCGTTGCGCTGCTTGGCGGCTTCCTCTTCACCCGCGGGTTCGACTACCAGTTGTGTGGCATCGGCTTTGCGCTCCCTGGCGCGCCGCTCTTCATGTTTGCCATGCTCCCCGGATCCTTGCATTTTCTTGCCTCTCTGGAGGTCGACCCCGCCGCGGCCCTCGTCGCCCGGCTCTCCGCCTGTCTTTGCGCCATCTTCTGCTACTTTGCTGCCTTCACCGCCTGCCGCTTCTCCAGCAACTAACCATCCCACCCAACCGCGCCGAAATGTCCGTTAGATTCCTGCATACCGCCGACTGGCAGCTGGGCAAACCGTATGCGCGGGTGGTTGAGGTAGCGAAGCGAAGCCGCCTGCAGGATGAGCGGTTTGGATGTTTGAAGCGGATAGGGGATGCGGTGCGGGTCCATCAGGCGAAGTTTGTGTTAGTGGCGGGCGATTTGTTTGACAGTCCGAGCCCGGTGAATTCGACGGTTGCGCGGGCGTGTGAGGCGATCGGGCAGATGGGGGTGCCGGTGTTGGTGATTCCAGGGAACCATGACCACGGCGGGGCGGGGAGCCTGTGGGAGCAGCCGTTTTTTGTTACCCAGCGGGCGCAGTTGGCGCCCAACATGCAGGTCTTGCTAACAGGGGAGCCGATGGTTCTGGCGGAGGCGGTGATTTTCCCCGCGCCGCTGCTGCGGCGGCAGGACACGAGCGACCCGACGGCGTGGATCCGCACGGGGATCGATGCGGCAGGGCTGCCTGCCGGGTTGCCGCGGATTGTGCTGGCCCACGGGAGCGTGCAGGGGTTTGGCTCGGCGCAGGACGAGGAGGATGATCTTCCGGCCGGGATGAACCGGATCGAGCTGGCGCGGCTGCCGGAGGCGGAAATCGACTACATTGCGCTGGGCGACTGGCACGGGACCAAGCAGGTGGCGGCCAAGGCGTGGTACTGCGGGACACCGGAAATCGACCGGTTTCCGAGAGGGGCCGACAATGATCCGGGGAACATTTTGATCGTCAGGGCGTCGCGTGGGGGGGGCGCGGTGGTGGAGAAGCATGCGACCGGGCGCTTTCGTTGGAACCAGGTCAGCCACCGCTTCACGGATGACGCCGGATTTGCCGCCTTCGGCACTGATCTGGAAGCGCGCATCGGCGCCTGGGGCCAGGACAGCCTATTGAAGCTGACGCTGGAGGGCAGTCTGGGGATTGAGACGTCCCAGCGGCTAAGCGATCTCATTGCCGGGCTGGATGCGCGGTTGCTGCGCCTTAAGCTTGAAGACCGCGTGGCGATTGCGCCGACCGAGGCGGAAATTCAAGCGCTGGCGGACCGGCCGGGCGACCCGTTGATCAGCTCGGTCGCGACGCAGCTGGTGGCCCTCTGCCAAACGCCTGACGCTGAAGTTGCGCGCTTGGCGCTGCGGCAGTTGCACGCGGCGCTGCGCTGACTGCGGCAACGCTTTTTTTCACCTGAATTTTCCACCCTTCCATGCGCCTTCTTTCTCTGACCCTTCGCAACTACCGCATTCACCGTGAGCTGACGGTGGAGTTTGACCCATCGCGCAATTTGATTGGCGGGCCAAACGAGGCGGGGAAAAGCACGCTGGCCGAGGCGATCCACCGCGCGCTGTTTTTCCGCCACCGCTCCGGCGGCGAGGCGCAGCGGGCGATGAAGTCCAACCTGCATCCGGGCCACCCGGAGGTCCAGCTCGTGTTTGAAGCTGGCGGCCGCACGTGGACCCTCGACAAGCGGTTTTCAGGAGCCAACGGCACCGCCCGTCTCGGCGGCAGCGATGGCAGCGTGTTCAATGGTGACGCTGCGGAGGACGAGATTGCGCGGATCGTGGGCAACCCCCACGGCGCGGTGACCACGCCTAACCAATTGGCGGCCCAGTGGGCGCACCTCTGGGTATGGCAAGGAACGGCCGGCGACGATGCCTCATCCCACGCCGCAAGCCGGCGGGATGAACTGGTCCAGCGGCTCCAACAAACCGGCCTTGCCGCAGTGATGCAGTCCGCCACCGACGAACAGGCGCGGGGAAAAGCCCGCCTCGGCAACGATGAGTTTTTCACCAGAACCGGAGCGGTTAAAGCGGGTTGCGCTCTTGACCTTGCACGCAGGTCGCGGGCGGATGCCGCGGCTGCGCTAGCCGGCGCGGAGGGCCAAAAGAGCCGCATGGAATCGGCGATCATTGATCAGGAGAGCGCGGCCAAGGCGCTTGCCGAGTCGCTGACCGCCCTGCCGGGAAAGCGCGACGAGCTCGCCGCGGTTGAGGCCTCGCTGGCCGAGGCCAAGGCCCTCAGTGCCCGGGAGGAGAAAGAAGAACTTCTGCTGCAAAGCGACGCCTCCGCGCGCAAGCAGCTTGCCGATGCCGACCGGCAGATTCACATCCTTGGCAAGCAGGCCACTGCGGCCAAGGAATCCCTGATTCCCGCGGAGGAGAAACTTTCGCTCCTTTCCGCCCAGGAAGCAAGCGCCCGCGAAGCGTCAGCCACTGCGGAAGCCGCCTACCGGGCCATCGCCGAGGGCGTCCGGTTGGCACGTCAGCGGCATGATCTCGCTGCCGCCTGGGTTGCCCGCTTTGAGAAATCCAGCACCCGGGAGACGCTTGCCGCCAAATCCCAGGAGGTCGCAGCTCTCAATGAAGAGCTGGCAACCCAGCGCGCGGCGCTTGCAAAGCTGCCGCTGGTGACCGCGGCCCAGCTCGAAGCCCTGCGGAAATCCGAGAGCCAGCACATCCAGGCGGACAGCGCGCTTGCCGCCATCGCCGCTGGGGTTGAGCTGGTTTCCTCCGATGAGGTAGTTTGCCTGAACGGCGCGATGTTGGAGGCCGGCAAGCCACAGGTCATCACCGAGATTTCCGATTTCACCGTGGGCACCACCCACCTGCGGATTTCCCCCGGCGGCGGCACATCGCTGGCCGAGGCGCGCCGCAAGGCTGAGGACCTCCGGAAAAAATTCGCCGCCAACCTGGATGGCCTTGCGGTCCATGATCCCGCCGCAGCCGCGGAAATTGTCTCCAAGCGCCAGGCGATTGAGCAAGAAATCTGCAACCACGGGTCGCGCCTCCAGGCCATGGGTGCCCGCGAGCTGCCCGAGGCGCTGGCTGCCGCATCCGCCGCGCTCGCATCCGCCGAGACCGAGCTCGATCGCCGCCGCGCCGCAGTGCCCGCCGAGCAGGCGCCGCCCGCCCCGGCCACTCTCGCCGCCGGCACCGCACAGCAATCGGAAACCCGCGCAGCTCTGCAAGAGGCTGAGCAACTTGAGCAAACCCGCCAAGTCGATGCCGACACCCGCCGCAGCGCCTATCAGGAAAAACTCCAGGCGCTCCAGGCCCAGCGGGAGTCGCTGGAAGCCGGTCGGCGCAAGCTCGCCAACCTTGAAACTTCCGGCCATCTCCTGGAGGGAATCCATGGTGACGCCGCGGCCCGTGCCGCTGCCCTTGAGGTTGCGACCGCCGCCGAATCCGCCGCCGCCGCCGCCCTTGCTGCCACAGCCTCGGCCCTTGCCGCGCTTTCCCCGGAGCTTCTCGCCCAGAGTGCCGCGCGCCTTTCCCGGGTGATTGACATCGAGGTGGAAAAGCAACGTGAAGCCCGCACCCGCATCGCTGTTTCCCGCAGCATCCTTGCCCTCGACGGATCAAGCGATCCGGACGCCGATCTCCTTCACGCTCAGGCGCGCCACGCATCCGCCAGCGATCACCTTGCGCGCGCACAACGCGATGCCGATGCCGCGGCCCTGCTTCACCGTCTGTTCTCAGAATCCCAAAGCGCCATCAGCGCCAGCGTCACCCAGCCGATTGCCGACCGCGTCGCCGGCTACCTCGAATGCCTGTTTGGCCGCGGCGTCCGTGTCGTGGTGAATCTAGCGGACCCGGCCCACGCGTCGATCCAACTCATCCGTCCGAGCACCCCGGCGTTCAACTTCGAGTCGCTGAGCGGCGGTGCCAAAGAACAAGTCGCTGCCGCTGTGCGCCTGGCCACCGCCGAGATCCTCGCCGCCAGCCACGATGGAACCCTGCCGGTCCTTTTCGATGACGCCTTTGCCTACGCCGACGACGACCGCATCGAGGCGCTACAGTCCATGCTCGACCTCGCCGCCACCCGCGGCCTGCAAATTCTCGTCCTTTCCTGCACCCCCGCCGGCTATCGCGGCTTCGGAGCCAAGGACATACGCCTCACCCCGCAGCGCTGGAGCGCCCAGCCCGCCGCCGTCATCCCCGCCGTCGAGGACGCCACCGACCTCCCTCCCGCCGCCGTCCCGCCGCCCGCCTTCCTCTCCTCCGAAGCCGCCTTCCTCGCCGCCCTCCGCGGCCACGGCGGCTCCGCCGGCAACCAAACCCTGCGCTCCTCCCTCGCATGGTCGGAACCGGATTATGATCAGGTCAAATCCTCCCTTCTCGCCTCCGGCCAAATCACCCCCGGCCGCGGCCGCTCGGTTGCACTCGTCCAAGGGTAGGGCTTACTGCATTGGGCCAACTTTGGGCTGAAGGGCGCAAGCCCGTTGGGCTTCTCTCGGGGGCCCGATACCCAGGGCGATGCCCTAGGCTGAGGGATATTCGCACTGTTGGTGCTGAAGAAATCCTGGCCCAACGGTCCGAATCCTGGCCCAACGGGCCAACATCCCTCAGCCCAAGGCAACGCCCTGGGTGTGCGACGCCGAGAGGGTGACGTGGTTCGGGCGCGCAGCGGTATCGCATCCCGTTGCACGCGGGATTTCGGCGGTGCCAATACCCAGGGCGTAGCCCCTTGGCTGAGGAATATTCCTCCAAGGATTCGCAGGGGTCCCTTGACCCATGGCCGCAATACCGGAGGCTGGGTATGATGAAGGCGGTGTTTCGGATTCCTGATGACCCAGCGCAGGGTCCTGGGAACAGAACCCACCACACCCGGCGGCCCAACGGCCGCAGTAATCACACTCGGCCATGTCCCAATCCCTATCTCGCATCCTGATCCATTTGGTCTTCAGCACGAAAAACCGAGAACCGGTCATTACACCGGAAATTCGCCCGGAACTGCACCCTTACCTCGCGGGCATCCTCGATAAAAGGGACTGCCCCTCGCTGCGCGTCGGTGGGGTTGCCGATCATGTGCACCTCTTCTTTGGACTCTCCCGGACGCGCACCATCGCTGAGGTCGTTGAGACGCTGAAAACCAGTTCGTCGAAATGGATCAAAGCCAAAGGCCCGGAGTTCGCCGGTTTTCATTGGCAATCCGGTTATGGCGCGTTCTCGGTCAGCCAGTCCGATGCCGAGACTGTCGTCAACTACGTGGCCAATCAGGAACGCCATCACCGGAAAATGACGTTTCAGGATGAATATCGAATATTGTTGGAACGCTACCGCATCAACTACGACGAAAAGTATGTCTGGGATTGAACAACGAACCCATAAAGCCCGCTGGTGATGAGGAAACCGTAACCCAAGGGGCCGAATTTTCGCACAAACGTTGGCGCTGAAGAAATCTCGCACCGTGGGTGCTGAAGAAGCTTTGGCCAAGGGGCCGAATCCTGGCCCAACGGGCCAACATCCCTCAGCCCAAGGCAACGCCCTGGGTGGGCGGTGCCGACAGGATAGCGGCCTGTAGGGCCGCTATCCGGGTGGCGTGGTTCGGCGCGCATCGGTATCGCGTCCCGCTGGGCCGCGGGTTTCGGCTGGGCGCTACCCAGGGCGATGCCCTGGGCTGAGGGATATTCGCACCGTTGGCGCTGAAGAAA